>Ga0208979_100099_pt1 | contig 165681 bp, 155 predicted proteins | sample HotLakConsUCCSLE_FD_184738 | JGI IMG/M metagenome (GOLD analysis project Ga0208979, IMG submission 184738) | Hypersaline microbial mat communities from Hot Lake, Washington, USA - Hot Lake Consortium UCC-SLE (SPAdes) | ecosystem: Environmental > Aquatic > Non-marine Saline and Alkaline >... | reverse complement strand
CCTTCACGCGCGGCTTGGGCAGGCTCTCCAGGATGGTGATGTGCATGGGGGGCTCCGAATCACGAGCCCCCATCGAATCAGCTCACGCGCAAGCCCGAAAGGGCGTTAACCCGAGTTCGGAGCCCTGCAGCCGCAGCACGAGGTTCGTCGCGACGACTGCCGGGGTGCGACGCACGAAGCGCAATATACTTCAATCTGAGCGCGCAATCGAGTCGTGTAGCAGCGCCTGAACGAGTCCTTCCGCAGCCGCGCCCTGCGAACCGAACGCCGCTGGCCCCGGGCGGCTTCGAAGGCTAACGTTTCGTCCAGACCAACAACAGGCGGAGGAACACACATGCCCAAGATCGCGCCCAAGATCGCGCTGGTGACGGGGGCCGGGTCGGGTATCGGGGCGGCGTCGGCGCGGGAGCTCGCGGCGGGCGGGTTCGACCTCGTCCTCGCCGGACGCCGGCCGGAGCCGCTGGAGGAGACGGCGGTCGCGGTACGCGCGGCGGGGCGCGAGGCGCTCGTCGTCCCCACCGACGTCGCCGACGAGGAGGCCGTGGCGGCGCTGTTCGCGAAGACCGCCGAGCGCTTCGGGCGGCTCGACGTCCTGTTCAACAACGCCGGCGTCTCGCCACAGGCGGTCGATATCGACGAGCTGCCGGTGGCGGATTGGCGCCGCGCCGTGGACGTCAACCTCACCGGCGTGTTCCTGTGCGCGCGCGAGGCCTTCCGGCTGATGAAGCGGCAAGACCCGAAGGGCGGACGCATCATCAACAACGGCTCGATCTCGGCCCACGTGCCGCGGCCGAACTCCGCGCCCTACACGGCGACGAAGCACGCGGTCTCGGGCCTGACCAAGACGCTCGCGCTCGACGGGCGGCCCTACGACATCGCGGTGGGCCAGATCGACATCGGCAACGCCCACACCCCGCTCGCCGCGCGCCTCGGCGAGGGCGCGCGCCAGCCAGACGGGTCGGTGCGTCCCGAGCCGATGATGGACGTCGTCCACGCCGCGCGCGCGGTGGCGCACATGGCGAGCCTGCCGCTCGACGCCAACGTCCTGTCGATGACCGTGATGGCCACCGCGATGCCCTTCGTCGGGCGGGGCTGAGGGGCGGCCCAGCGTCGGGTCGCGACGTTACGTCGCGTGCGCATCCGCGCGCAGGCGCGCGGGCCGCAGTGCGGGTAGCATCGTCGTCTCCGTACGAGGAGGCGACCTTGCAGTTCATCCCGACCCGCGCCGAAGGCCTCGCGCGGCTCGCGCAGTTCGTACCGCGCGCCGGGGCCGCCTATGCCGAGACCCGCAACGAGGATCGCGGCCCCGCGGACCGCTCGAACGTCTCGACGCTCTCCCCCTACATCCGCCATCGGCTGGTCACCGAGCGCGAGGTGCTCGCCGCCGTGCTGGCGCGGCACGCCAAGGACGCGGCGGAGAAATTCGTCGAGGAGGTGCTCTGGCGCACCTACTGGAAAGGCTGGCTCGAGCAGCGCCCGGCGATCTGGGCCCGCTACCTCGCGCGGCTCGGCCTCGACCTGAAGACGCTCGAGGCGGACATCTCGCTGCGCCGCCGCTACGAGGAGGCCATCGAGGGCCGCACCGGCATCGCGGGCTTCGACGATTGGGCGCACGAGCTGGGCGAGACCGGCTACCTGCACAACCACGCGCGGATGTGGTTCTCCTCGATCTGGATCTTCACCCTGCACCTGCCCTGGACGCTCGGTGCGGACGTGTTCATGCGCCGCCTGATCGACGGCGACCCGGCCTCGAACACGCTCTCCTGGCGCTGGACCGCAGGCCTGCAGACGCCGGGCAAGACCTATCTCGCCCGCGCCGACAACATCGCCCGCTTCACCGGCGGGCGCTTCTCGCCGCGCGACCTCTCGCGCATCGCCGAGCCTCTGAGCGAGAGCCCCCCGCCGCCGGCCGCGCCGCTCGCGCCCCCCGATCCGCCCCGCGCCGGCGAGGTGGCGCTTCTCCTGACCGAGGAGGATTTGACGCCGGAGGATTGGGCGCTCGGCCCGATGCGGCCCAAGGCGATCCTCGTCGGCCACGCCGCGGCGCGGCGCTCGCCGCTCCCGGTGTCGCCCGTGGTCCTCGGCTTCACCGAGGGCGCGGTCGCCGACGCCGCCGCGCGTGCGACCCGGTGCTTCGGCGTTCCGATCCACCCGGTGGCGCTCGAGCCGCAGGCGCTGCTCGACGCGGCGCGGGCGCTGCGGGTCGGCGCGCTCGTCACCGGCTACGCGCCGATCGGGCCGGCGGCGGAGGCGCTGTCGCGCGCCAAGGCGGCGCTGGCCGATTCGGGTATCGCCCTCGTGCAGCTGCGCCGCGGCCTCGACGATCGCGCCTGGCCACACGCCACGAAGGGCTTCTTCGGCTTCCGCAAGCGCATCCCCGAGCTGCTCGAGGCGGAGGGGCTGGTGGCCTGCTGAGGGCGGGGCGACGAGGCCTGCCCGCGCCGCGGCGCGCACGCGCGTCGACCCCGCGGACGTGCAGGCTCCGAGGTCGTACGCCGACGAAAAAAGCCCCTCCGTCGCCGGAAGGGGCTTTCTCGTCTGGTCGCCGCATCGTGCCGCGTCGCGCAGACGCGTCGGGCGGGTCGCCTCAGATCACGTAGCTCTTCAGCGGCGGGAAGCCGTTGAAGGCCACGGCGGCGTAGGTCGTGGTGTAGGCGCCCGTGCCCTCGATCAGCACCTTGTCGCCGATGGAGAGCGACACGGGCAGAGGGTAGGGCGTCTTCTCGTACATCACGTCGGCCGAATCGCAGGTCGGGCCGGCCAGCACGCAGGGGGCGAGCGCGTCGTCGTCGCGCTCGGTGCGCACGGCGTAGCGGATCGATTCGTCCATGGTCTCGGCGAGGCCGCCGAACTTGCCGATGTCGAGATAGACCCAGCGCAGCTCGTCCGCGTCGCGGCTCTTCTTCGAGACCAGCACGACCTCGGCCTCGATCACGCCGGCGTTGCCGACCATGCCGCGGCCCGGCTCGATGATGGTCGCCGGGATGCGGTTGCCGAAGTGCCGCGACAGGGCCTCGAAGATGGACTGGCCGTAGGCCTCCACCGCCGGGATGTCCTTGAGGTACTTCGTCGGGAAGCCGCCGCCGAGGTTCACCATGGAGAGGTGGATGCCCTTCTCCGCGCAGGCGTGGAAGATCGCCGCCGCCGAGCCGAGCGCCTGGTCCCACGCCTCGGTGTTGCCCTGCTGGGAGCCGACGTGGAAGGACACGCCGTAGGCCTCGAGCCCGACGCGGTGGGCGTGCTCGAGCACCTCCACCGCCATGCCCGGCTCGCAGCCGAACTTGCGCGAGAGCGGCCACTCGGCCCCGGCGCCGTCGCAGAGGATGCGGCAGAACACCTGCACGCCCTCGACGCCGGTCTGCGCCTTGGCGCGGGCGATCTTCTCGACCTCGGCCTCGCAGTCGACCGCGAACAGGCGCACGCCGAGCTCGAGGGCGCGGGCGATGTCGCGCTCCTTCTTGATGGTGTTGCCGAAGGAGAGCCGGTCCGGCGTGGCGCCGGCGGCGAGCGCGAGCTCGATCTCGACGACGGAGGCCGTGTCGAAGCACGAGCCCAGCTCGGCGAGCAGCCGCAGCAGCTCGGGCTCGGGGTTCGCCTTCACCGCGTAGAAGACGCGGGTGTCGGGCAGGGCGCGGGCGAACTTGAAGTAGTTCTCACGCACGACCTCGAGGTCGACGACGAGGCACGGCCCGTCCTCGCGGCGGCGGCGCAGGAAATCACGGATGCGCTCGGTCATCGGCGCTGTCCCCCATAGGCTCGCGGGCAGCCGTTGCGAGACGGCCGCCGATTGATCACGATCGCGACCTCGCCAAAGGTCGCGGAGCTCGATGGGACGCCTCTTCGGCCGAGCGACGCGCTTTGGAGACGCGAACGCGCGGTCGACGGAGCGACCCGACGTGCTGCCATGGATTGGAGCGGGATGACCCGTCCGCACGCCCGGCAATGATGAGACAAGCCTCTTCGGTGACCGACCTTTGGAGGGCCGATCGAGACCAAAAAAGCCCGTGTCGTCGTTGCTTTAAGTCGCGTTCCCCGCTGAGAGCGAGGTGCGCCGGTTTCGCCTCCGGCTGCCGGTCAGGGGTGTCGAGGGAAGTCTCCCTCGGGCGGCTGTCCGGTCTCTTGCCCGGATGCCCACCGACCGGCACGCGACCACAGGCACGTGCGAAATTGGGCAGGACGGTACGTAATGCCGATTCCCCTCGGGATCAATGGGTTTCTGTCGTGGTTCGCGAAATTTTCTCGCGGCCGTCGGCGAGGATGTCCCGGATCTCGGCGAGAAGCTTCACGTCGGCGGGAAGCGCGGGCTCGGCGGGCGGCGTCGCCGGAGCGGCGACCTCCGCCTCCTGGCGCGCGCGCAGGCGGTTGATGCCGCGGATGACCAGGAACAAGACCCAGGCGACGATGAGGAAGTTGATCGCCGCGGTGATGAAGGCGCCGTAGGCGAGGACCGCGCCCTGCTCCCGCGCCGCGGCCAGCGACGTCGCCGTGACCTCCGACGAGAGCGCGATGAAGTAGTTGGAGAAGTCGAGCCCGCCGGTGACGACGCCGATGACCGGCATGAACACGTCCTCGACCAGCGACGAGACGATGCGGGAAAAGGCGGCCCCGATGATGACGCCGACCGCGAGATCGACCACGTTGCCCTTGAGCGCGAAGGTGCGGAATTCGTCGATGATGCCGGCCATGGTGTCCTCTCCCGCGAGCGTGCCGCGCCCGCGCGGGCCGGCCGGTCATGAGGATTACGCCCTGCGCCATGCTTCGCAAAGGGGGCTGCATACGAGAACGCCTCCGGACGGGAGCCGTCCGGAGGCGTTCTCGAGCGTGATCGCGACGCCCGGGTCGGATCAGGCCGTCTGCGGGCCGCCGTTGCCGCCCGCCGGCCCGGCCGCGCCGCCCGCCGCGGCGCCCGCCGCCTGCTGGGCGGCGGCGACGCGCTGGCGGTAGAGCGCGACGAAGTCGATCGGGTCGATGTAGAGCGGCGGGAAGCCGCCGTTGCGCACCGATTCCGCGACGATCTGGCGGGCGAAGGGGAAGAGCAGGCGCGGGCACTCGATCATCACGACCGGGTGGAGCTGCTCCTTGGGCACGTTCTGCACCCGGAAGACGCCGGCGTAGTTCAGCTCGAACTTGAACATCACCACGTCGTCGGTCTTGGCGTCGCCCTCGAGCTTGAGCTCGACCTCGTAGTCGGTATCGCTCATCTGCTTGGCGTTGACGTTGACCTGGATGCCGATCTTCGGCTGGGTCTGCTGGGGCGCGAGCGAGCGTGGCGCGGTCGGGTTCTCGAAGGAGAAGTCCTTCGTGTACTGCGCCAGCGCGTTGAGCGAGGGGGCGGTGTTCGCGGCCGCCGCATTGTCCTGCGCGCCGTTGGTCGCCGGGGTATCGGCCATCTCTCGTCTCCGGAATTCCTGCAAGAGCGCCCGGCCGGGCGCGATCTCGCCGGGCGGTCTCCCGCGCCGGCCTCTCAGGGAGAGCGCGCTAACACGCTTCGGGCATGGTCACAAGCGCAGGCGCAGCACGGTTTTCCGGCGCCGCGACTCCACTGGCCGGCTGCGGTTCCCGATCACGAGGACGGGACGCGTGCGAAAAAGACGCGAATACGCCCTGCTTGTCGCCGCGATGGGTGGATGTTACGACGCGTGCTGCCCATATGCGACTGAGGGCGCGGCGCGCGGCGGGCGCTCCGTCGCCGCGGCGTCCACCCCACCAGCCCGCTTCCCGGGAATCCAGGCCGGATCGACGATGCAAGAGTCTTTCGACCTCACGACGCTGATCTTCCTCGCGCTCGCCGTCTTCGTGATCTGGCGGCTGCGGTCCGTTCTCGGCACCAAGACCGGGAACGAGAAACCGCCGCAGGACCCGTTCCGGCGGGAAACCCCGGGCTCGCGCGGCGGCCGCCCCGGCGGCGCCGACAACGTCGTGCGGCTGCCCAACGGCGCCGCCGGCGCGCCATCCTCGCCCGATCGCTGGAAGAGCGTCTCTGCGCCCGGCGCGAACGCGGCCGAGGGTCTCGACGAGATCGCCCGGCAGGAGCCGCAGTTCAACGGCCGCGAGTTCCTCGAAGGCGCCAAGATGGCCTACGAGATGATCGTCACGGCCTTCGCCGCCGGCGATCGCGCGGCGCTCAAGGATCTCCTGTCCAAGGAGGTGTACGAGGGCTTCGAGGCGGCGATCTCGGACCGGGAGGCCCGGGGCGAGAAGGCCGAGACCACCTTCGTGGCGATCGACAAGGCCGAGATCACCGGCGCCGAGGTGAAGGGCAAGAGCGCCCAGATCACGGTGCGGATCGTGTCCGAGCTGATCTCCGTCACCCGCGGCTCCGGAGGCGAGGTGGTCGAGGGCTCCGCGGACCAGGTCGTCGACGTGACCGACGTCTGGACCTTCGCCCGCCAGCTCGGCGCCCGCGATCCAAACTGGCAGCTGGTGGCGACCGAAGCGGGTCAATGACCCGTGCGGCGTCGCTCGGCCTGCTCGCGCGCGGCGCCGCGATGACGCTCGCCATCTCCGCTGCGTCCCCGGTCGCTCTCGGCGCGACCGAGATCGGCGGCGCGCGGCTCGAGCCGGTCGCCTACGCCGACCTCGCCGGCTGGGAGGCGGACGATCACGCAGCCGCTCTGGCCGCCTTCCGCGTCTCCTGCCCGCCGATCCTCGACGGCCGTGCGGCGCTTCGTCCCGCCGCGCAGGCGAGCGCCGACCTCGAAGCCGCCTGCCGCGCGGCGATGGACGCGCCCCGCGCCGACGCCTCCGCGGGCGACTCCGGGGACGTGGCGCGGGCCTTCTTCGAGACGCACTTCGTCCCCCATCGCGTGATCCCGCAACCCGAAGCTCCGTTCGGCGGCCGCGGCTTCCTCACCGGCTACTACGAGCCCGAGCTTCCCGGCGCGCTGGCGCCCGACGCGCGCTTCGCGACGCCGCTGCGGGCGCGCCCGGCGGGTCTCGTCACGCTCGCCGAGGGCGAGACGCGGCCGGGCGTCGACCCCACCTTCCGCGCGGCGCTCCCCGACGGCGCGGGCGGCTTTCGCCCGGTGCCCGACCGCGCGGCGATCGAGGAGGGCGCGCTCGACGCCGTCGCGCCCCCGATCGTCTGGCTGGAGGAGCCCGGCGAGGCCTTCATCGTCCACGTCCAGGGCTCGGCCCGCATCCGGCTCGCGGACGGCCGGGTGCTGCGCGTCGGCTACGCCGGCCGCAACGGGCATCCCTACACCTCGATCGGGCGGCTGCTGGTCGAGCGCGGCGCCATCGCGCGCGACGACATGAGCCTCGAGCGGCTGCTCGGCTGGCTGCGCGAGAACCCGGGCGAGGCCCGTGCGCTGATGCGCGAGAACGCCTCCTACATCTTCTTCACGCGGCTCGCCGATCACGACCCGGCGCTCGGCCCGATCGGCGGCGCGGGCGTGCCGCTCACGCCGCACCGCTCCCTCGCCGTCGACCGCGGGCTGTGGCCCTACGGCCTGCCGGTCTTCCTCGCGGGCGCGATTCCCGATGCCGACGGCCGCGAGGCCCCCCTGGCGCGGCTGATGATCGCGCAGGACACGGGCTCGGCCATCCTCGGCCCGGCGCGGGGGGATTACTTCGTCGGCTCGGGGCCGCGGGCGGGGACCCAGGCGGGGCTGATCCGGCATGCGGCGGAGTTCGTGGTGCTGCTGCCGCGGCGGGCCGAGGAGGCCGCGCGATGACGCGCCGGCGCAAGCGCGAGCTCTCCGAGGAGGAGCGGGAGCTCTGGCGCCACGTCGTGCGCCATGTCGAGCCGCTGAAGGCCAAGGCGGCGCGCAAAGGTGCCGCGAAGCCGGGCTGGAACGCCGCCGAGCGCCGCGCGCCCGAGACCTCCACCGCCGCGCCGCCCCCCGTCCCGCCCGCGGCGCCGCCGCCCCCGCGCGCTGCCTCCGCGCCACCGAAGCCGCGCGCTCCCACCGCCGCGCCCTATCGCCCGGCGCCGCCTCCGCCGCCTGCGATTCCTCCGCTCACCGCGCTCGCCCGCAAGGAGCGCACGGCCCTCAAGCGCCGCGCGCGCGCGCCCGACGCCACGATCGACCTGCACGGCATGCGCCAGGCCGAGGCGCATGCGGCGCTCGTCGGGTTCCTCCACCGCGCCGTGGGGCAGGGCCATGCCATCGTGCTGGTGATCACCGGCAAGGGCGGCCCGCCGGGGGCGGGCGCGCTGTTCGACGAGCGGGGCGTGCTGCGCCGGGTGGTGCCGCACTGGTTGCGCGAGCCGACCCTGCGGGGCATCGTCGTGGGCTTCGAGGCGGCCGCGCACCACCACGGCGGGGAGGGCGCGCTCTACGTGCGCCTGCGCCGCCGCGGCGCGCGCTGAGGAGGCCGCCGTGCGCCGCCCGCGCCGCTCCCGCGACCCCGACGGCGACGCCCGCGCGCTGACTCCTTTCGGGCGGCGCGTGCGCGAGCTTCGCGCCGCGCGGGGGCTGCAGCTCAAGCACATGGCGGCGCATCTGGGCGTGTCGAGCGCCTATCTCTCGGCGCTCGAGCGCGGCGAGCGCGGGCGGCCGACCTTCACCCTGGTGCAGGGCACGATCCACTATTTCGGCGTGATCTGGGACGAGGCGGACGACCTCCAGCGCCTCGCCGAGCTGTCCGACCCCACGCCGCGCATCCCCGCCGCGGGCTGCGGGCCGGACGCGGTGCTCCTGGCCAACCGGCTGGCGCGGGAGATCACGGGCCTCGACGAGGCCGCGGTCGCCGCCCTGCTCGCGATCCTGGACCGCGGGCCCGGCAGCGCGGACGAAACGCCCGCGGTTGACGGATCGGGCCGCAGCGGGTCTAACCCCGACCATTCTCCACCCGCAGACCCGTCGCCCGGCGACGGCCGACCCTGAGGTTCCCCATGCCCGAGCTCGACGTCCTGACCCTCGGAAACGCCATCGTCGACGTGATCGCCCACACCGACGACGCCTTCCTCGTCTCCGAGAACCTGCACAAGGGCTCGATGAACCTGATCGACGAGACCCGGGCCGAGTATCTCTACGGCCATATGGGCCAGGCGGCGATCATCTCCGGCGGCTCGGGCGCCAACACCGCGGTGGGCGCCGCCTCGCTCGGCGCGCGCGCGGGATTCATCGGCAAGGTGCGCGACGACGAGCTCGGCCGCATCTACCGCCACGACATGAACGCCACCGGCGTGCGCTTCGAGACCGGCTACGGCGCGGCGGACGGCCCCGCCACCGCGCGCTCCTTCATCCTCGTGACGCCCGACGGCGAGCGCACCATGAACACCTATCTCGGCGCCTGCCAGAACCTCTCCCCCGCCGACATCGACGAGGCGACGGTGAAGTCGGCCAAGATCACCTATCTCGAGGGCTACCTGTGGGACCCGCCCGCGGCCAAGGAGGCCTTCCGCAAGGCGGTCGAGATCGCCCACGGCGCGGGCAACAAGGTGGCGCTGACCCTGTCGGATTCCTTCTGCGTCGACCGCTACCGCGCGGAATTCCTCGATCTCGCCCGCACCGGCGCGATCGACATCCTGTTCGCCAACATCCACGAGCTGAAGGCGCTCTACGAGACCGCCGACGAGGACACGGCGGTCGCGGCGCTGCGGGAGGAGGGCCACCCGCAGCGCGATTTCCTCGCCGTCGTCACCCGGTCCGAGCGCGGCTCGCTGATCGTGACCCGCGAGGGCACCCACGCGGTGGACGCCTACCCGGTCGAGAGCATCGTCGACCTCACCGGCGCGGGCGACCTCTTCGCCGGCGGCTTCATGGCCGGCCTCGTGCGCGGCGACGACCTCGTCTCCTGCGCCCGCCTCGGCGCCATGGCCGCGGCGGAAGTGATCGCCCACATCGGCGCGCGCCCGCAGCGCAGTCTGCGGGAGATGGCGCAGGAGAACGGATTGATGGGGTGAGGCACTGACGTCGAGCAGAGGGGCGCGTCGGATACGCGCCCCGCACCGCCGGCCGCGAGCGTACCCATGACCGTGCCCACCCCGCCCCCCATCGACTGGTCCACTCTCCCTGCGCCGCGCGACGACGGCGCTGCCGCGCATCTGCCGGGGATGCGGCTGCCCGACGTCGCGCTTCCGGCGACGAGCGGGGAGAGCGTCCGGCTGTCGGATCTGGAGGGGCGCGTGGTGCTCTACGTCTACCCGATGACCGCGGAGCCGGGCGTGGATCTGCCGCCGGATTGGGGGGAGATCCCCGGGGCGAAGGGCTGCACGCCGCAATCCTGCGCCTTCCGCGACCACTGGGCGGAGCTGCGCGCGGCGGGGGCGGACGCCGTGTTCGGGGTGTCGACGCAGACGCCCGCCGCGCAGAGCGAGGCCGCGGCGCGGCTCTCGCTGCCCTTCCCGCTCCTGTCCGACGCCGATCTCGCGCTCGCCCGGGCGCTGGGCCTGCCCACCTTCGAGGCGGGCGGGCGCGTCCTGCACAAGCGCGTCACGCTGATCGTTCGCGACGGCGTGATCGAGACCGTGTTCTACCCCGTCTTCCCGCCCGACCGGAACGCGCAGGACGTGCTCGACCTCCTGACGGCGCGACCCTGAGGGCCGCCCGCGGGGCGCGATCCCTGCGTCACTTCCCGATGCAGAACGCCCCGAACAGCGCGTCGAGCACGTCCTCGACGTCGACGCGGCCCGAGATCGCGCCCACCGCGCGGGCGGCGAGGCGGGCGTCCTCGGCGGCGAGCTCGGTGTCGCCGGCGGCGAGGGCGGCGCGGCCGCGGGCGAGCGCCTCGACCGCGCGCTCCAGCGCCAGACGATGCCGCTCGCGGGTGACGACGGCGTCGCCGCCGTCGCCGAGCGAACCGCGGGCGCGACCCTCGATCGCGGCGAGCAGCGCCTCGACGCCCGCGCCGGTGGCGGCGGAGAGGGCGAGGTCACCGCCGGACGCCGCGGCCTCCCCGTCGAGATCGGCCTTCGCGGCCACCCGCAGCACCGGCGCGGCGAAGCCCGGCTCCGGCGCGGCGGGCGAGTCGACGGGGTCGAGCCACACGACGAGGTCCGCGCCTGCGATCTTCGCGCGGGTGCGCGCCACGCCTTGCGCCTCCAACAGGTCCGCCGTCTCGCGCAGGCCGGCGGTGTCGATCAGCGTCACCGGCAGGCCGCCGAGGTCGCAGGACACCTCGATCGCGTCGCGCGTGGTGCCGGGCACCGCGGAGACGATGGCGACGTCGCGCCGCGCCAGCGCGTTCATCAGGGTGGACTTGCCGGCGTTGGGCGGCCCCGCGAGCACGACGACGAAGCCCTCGCGCAGGCGCTCGCCCCGGCGCGCGTCCGCCACCGCCGTCGCGATCTCCGCCTCGAGCGCGGCGAGGCGCGCGGCGGCCTGCCCCTCCACGGCCTCCGCGACGTCGCCTTCGTCGGAGAAGTCCAGCGCCGCCTCGATGAGCGCCTGCGCCTCGATGAGGCGCGCACGCCAGTCCTCCGCGAGGCGGCCGAGCCCGCCCTCGAGCTGGCGCAGGGCCTGGCGTCTCTGCGCCTGGGTCTGCGCCTCGATCAGGTCGGCGAGGCCCTCCACCGCCGAGAGGTCCATGCGGCCCTCCAGGAAGGCGCGGCGGGTGAACTCGCCGGGCTCGGCGGCGCGCAGGCCCGGCAGGCGCGCGAGCGCGCCGAGCACGCCCGCGCGGGTGGCGAGCCCGCCGTGGACGTGCAGCTCCGCCTGGTCCTCGCCGGTGAAGGAGCGCGGGGCGGGAAAATACGCGACCAGCGCCTGGTCGAGCGCCTCCCCGCTCGCCGGGTCGCGCAGGGTGCGCAGGGCGAGCCGCCGCGCGTCCGGGACGCCGCCGGCGAGCGCCGCGAGCGCGGCGCGCACGCCGGGGCCGGAGAGCCGGATCACGCAGATCGCGGCCCGGCCGAAGCCGGACGCGGCGGCGAAGATGGTGTCGTGCTCGGCCACTACGGTCTCGTCCCCCGCGGGTTCGGCCCCTTCTTTCGCCCGCGAGCGTTCCCCCTGCAAGATGGTCCCCGACACGAGCGAGAGCGGCTCCCGCATGAATCGCCCGGCGCACGCCGAGCCCTTGCCGTCTGCAGTACGCGGACGACCCGATCCCCGCCCGATGCATCCGAATCGCCCCACGCGCGTTGGCCCATACACTCTGCGCGCCGTGGCGCGCCCGATAGGGGAGGGACGTTTCATGATGGTCTCCGTGCAGACCCGGATGTTGCAGGCGCTCGTCGCCTTCACCACGATCATGGCCGGCGCCTCCGTCGCGCTGGCTCAGGTCGTCACGCCCGACGACCCGGGCATCGCCGAGCCCGGGCCGACGACGTCGGGGCTCGAAGCGTGGTGGTGGGTGATCGTGATCGCGGTTCTCGCCGCGATCGTGATATGGTTCGCCATGCGCCGGCGCGGCCGCCCGCCGAGCCCCTGATCCGCGACGTCGAGCCGACGCTCGGCGGCGCAACGGGGCTTGGGAACGCGGCTATGTCGCGGGCGTTCGCAACTTGACCCGCGCGCGACGCCGCACCACGTGGGTAACGAGCCCCGACTGATCCCGCCGCACCCCGCGGCGGCCCCGGACGAAAGCAGCATGCCAGACCTGATCGATTTCGGCCGACGCCGCGTCTTCACCCTCCTCGCCGCCGCGGTCCTCGCTGCGACGTTCGTCTTCGCACCCCGCCCGTCCGTGGCGGCGCCCGTGTCGTATTCCGAGTTCGTGCAAGCCGTGGAGAACGGCGAGGTCACCTCGGTGCGCCTGCGGGGCCAGGAGGTCGAGGCGGTGACGCTGTCGGGACGGCAGCTCGATACCTTCGTGCCGGAGGGCGCCAACATCGTCTCCTCGCTGCGCGCCAACGGCGTCGAGATCGTCGCCGAGCCGCCGCCGAGCGACGGCGCAGGCTCGCTGATCGGCGCGCTGCTGCCGATCCTGCTGCTCGTATTCCTGTTCTTCTTCCTGCTGCGGCGCATGCGCGGCGGTGGCGGCGGGGCCGGCGGGCTGACCTCGGTCGGCAAGTCCAAGGCGAAGCTCCTGACCGAGGCGCACGGCAAGGTGACGTTCGACGACGTCGCCGGCATCGACGAGGCCAAGGAGGATCTCCAGGAGATCGTCGAGTTCCTGCGCGATCCGCAGAAGTTCCAGCGCCTCGGCGGGCGCATCCCGCGCGGCGTGCTGCTCGTCGGCTCTCCGGGCACCGGCAAGACGCTGACCGCGCGCGCCGTCGCCGGCGAGGCGGGCGTGCCGTTCTTCACCATCTCGGGCTCGGACTTCGTCGAGATGTTCGTCGGCGTCGGCGCGAGCCGCGTGCGCGACATGTTCGAGCAGGCCAAGAAGAACTCGCCCTGCATCATCTTCATCGACGAGATCGACGCGGTCGGGCGTCATCGCGGCGCGGGTCTCGGCGGCGGCAACGACGAGCGCGAGCAGACGCTCAACCAGCTGCTCGTCGAGATGGACGGCTTCGAGTCGAACGAGGGCGTGATCATCATCGCCGCCACCAACCGGCCGGACGTGCTCGACCCCGCCCTGCTGCGCCCGGGCCGCTTCGACCGGCAGATCGTGGTGCCGGCGCCCGACGTGCTCGGCCGCGAGAAGATCCTGCTGGTCCACAGCCGCAAGGTGCCGCTGGCGCCCGACGTCGACATCAAGACGGTGGCCCGCGGCACTCCGGGCTTCTCGGGCGCGGACCTGATGAACCTGGTCAACGAGGCGGCGCTGCTCGCCGCGCGGCGCGGCAAGCGCATCGTCACGATGAGCGAGTTCGAGGACGCCAAGGACAAGGTGATGATGGGCGCGGAGCGCCGCACCCTGGTCATGACCGAGGACGAGAAGAAGCTCACCGCCTATCACGAGGCGGGGCATGCGGTGGTGGCGCTGAACGTGCCGGCGACCGACCCGGTCCACAAGGCCACCATCATCCCGCGGGGGCGCGCGCTCGGCATGGTGATGCAGCTTCCGGAGAGCGACAAGCTCTCCATGAGCTACGAGCAGATGACCTCGCGCCTCGCGATCATGATGGGCGGGCGCATCGCCGAGGAGATCACCTTCGGGCGCGACAAGGTCACGTCGGGCGCGCAGTCCGACATCGACCAGGCGACGCGGCTCGCCAAGATGATGGTCACCCGCTGGGGCTTCTCGGAGGAGCTCGGCGCCGTCGCCTACGGCGACAACCAGGACGAGGTCTTCCTCGGCATGCAGATGGGGCGCCAGCAGCACGTCTCGGAGGCCACCGCCCGCAAGATCGACACCGAGGTGCGCCGCTTCGTCGACGCGGGCCTCGCCGAGGCCCGGCGCATCCTTACCGAGAAGCACGACCAGCTCGAGACGATGGCGCGCGCGCTGATCGAGTACGAGACGCTGACCGGCCAGGAGATTCGCGATCTGCTCGCGGGCAAGAAGCCGCATCGCGAGGAGGCGGCGGCGACCACGCATCGCGGGCTGCCGTCGATCACCAAGCCCACCTGACACCGAGCCGACCTGAGCCGGGGAGAGCCATGACCGACCGCCTGCACGAGCCCTTCACCGCCGAGGAGATGGAGGCCATGCGCCGGGCCGGGCGCACCGACGAGGAGCGCACGCTCGACGGCGCCTTCGAGAAGGCGCGCGCCGTCGGCAAGCGCCTGCCCTTCGCGGAGGATGTGCTCGCCGCGTATTACTGCGTGCGCGACCCCGCCACGCCGCGGCAGGTGAAGTGGATCCTGCTCGGCGCGCTCGCTTATTTCGTGCTGCCCACCGACATGATCCCGGATTTCCTCCCCTTGGTCGGTTTCACGGACGACATCGCAGTCCTCACCGCCGCCTTCGGCGCGGTGGCCACATCGATCCGCCCGGAGCACCGCGAGGACGCGCGGCGGACGATCGACGAGGCGTGATCGGGAGCCTCGCGCGTGCGCGCGCGAAGGCTATTCGATCGTGTCACGGAAAAAAAGCATAGAATTACCGTTGTTTCTCACCGGCGTCCGGCGTAGCATCCTACATCGGAGCGGGTGGGATATCGCTCGGCTTGCTGTCGTCTCCCTCCGCACATCATCGAAGATGCGCAACGCCTGACGGGGGAGGGCCTCGATGTACGAGAAAATTCTCACGCCGATCGATCTGGCCCATCTCGACCGCCTCACGAAGGCGGTGGACACGGCGATCGATCTCGCGCGCCGCTACGACGCGCCGCTGGTCTTCGTCGGCGTGACGGAAGCTGCGCCGAGCGCGATCGCACACAACCCCCAGGAATACGCGCGGAAGCTCGCGGCCTATGCGGCGGAGCAGGGCCGGGCGCACGGCATCGCGGCCGAGAGCAAGGCCTACACCGCGCACGATCCGGCGACCCAGATCGACGACACGCTGCTGAAGGCGGTGGCGGAGACCGGCGCCGACCTCGTGGTGATGGCGTCCCACGCCCCGACGATCGGCGACGCGCTGGTCCCGTCCCACGGCGGCAGGCTCGCCGGCCACGCGAGCGTCTCGGTCTTCCTCGTGCGCTGAGCGCGCGCCTTCCTCGTGCGCCGAGCGCGCGCCTTGCCGCCCGAATGCAACGAGACGCCAGACCCGAGGGGAATGCGATGAACGACGAACCCACGCCCCAGATCGACGAGTCCGGAGCGGCCGCGATCCCGGCGCCCGAGGGTGCGACGACCCTGATCGAGACCGACTACGTCGTCGGGCAGGACAACCTCGAAATGAAGGTCGGCCCGCTGGGGCTCGACATCCACAACCCGGTCTTCGCGATCTCGGGCCTGACGATCGTCGCGTTCGTCATCCTGACGCTGGCCTTCCAGACCGCCGTCGAGCCGCTCTTCACGGCGCTGCGCGACTTTCTCACCGCGTCCTTCGACTGGTTCTTCATCGGCGCGGCGAACGTCTTCGTCATCCTCTGCCTGGTGCTGGTCGTCAGCCCGCTCGGGCGCGTGCGCCTCGGCGGCAAGGAGGCGACGCCGGATTATTCCTATGCCGGCTGGTTCGCCATGCTGTTCGCCGCGGGCATGGGCATCGGACTGATGTTCTACGGCGTCTCGGAGCCGATCTCGCACTACACGACCGCGATGGGCGGCGTGGCCGCGGAGGGCGGCGCGCGCACCGACTGGGCGCCGCTCGGCGGGGCCGCGGGCGACTCGGCTGAGGCCGCGCGGCTGGGCATGGCCGCCACGATCTTCCACTGGGCGCTCCACCCCTGGGCGATCTACGCCATCGTGGCGCTCGCGCTGGCGCTGTTCTCCTACAACAAGGGCCTGCCGCTCACGATTCGCTCGATCTTCTATCCGATCTTCGGTGAGCGGGTCTGGGGCTGGACCGGGCACATCATCGACGTGCTGGCGGTGCTCGCCACGCTGTTCGGGCTCGCCACCTCGCTCGGCTTCGGCGCGGAGCAGGCGAATGCAGGGCTGAACTTCCTGTTCGGCCTGCCCAACACCGATTTCTCGAAGGTGATCCTCGTCCTCGCCATCACCGGCGTCGCGCTGCTCTCGGTGGTCGCGGGCCTCGATGCGGGGGTGAAGCGCCTGTCGGAGATCAACATGGGGCTGGCGGCGCTGCTGCTCGTCTTCGTCGTCCTGGTGGGGCCCACCGCGCTGATCGCCACGGGCTTCTTCCAGAACCTGTGGGCCTATGTCGAATACCTGCCCGCGCTGTCGAATCCGCTCGGGCGCGAGGACGCGAACTTCAGCCAGGGCTGGACGGCGTTCTACTGGGCCTGGTGGATCTCGTGGTCGCCCTTCGTGGGCATGTTCATCGCGCGCGTCTCGCGCGGGCGCACCGTGCGCGAGTTCATCACCTGCGTGCTGCTGATCCCCTCGCTGGTCTCGGTCCTGTGGATGACCGCCTTCGGCGGCACGGCCATCGAGCAGATCGTCGGCCAGGGCGTCACCGCCGTGCAGGACGCGCCCCTCGAGCTCCAGCTGTTCGAGATGCTCCAGGGCCTGCCGTTGACGGAGATCACCTCCTTCGTCGGCATCGTGCTGGTGATCGTGTTCTTCGTCACCTCGTCGGATTCCGGCTCCCTCGTGATCGACACCATCACCGCCGGCGGCAAGGTCAACGCGCCGCTGCCGCAGCGCGTGTTCTGGTGCGTGTTCGAGGGCCTGGTGGCGGTCGCGCTGCTGCTCGGCGGCGGGCTCGTCGCGCTCCAGGCGATGGCGGTCTCGACCGGCTTCCCCTTCACCATCGTGCTGCTGCTCGGCTGCTTCGCGATCGTCAAGGGCCTGATGAGCGAGCCGCGCTGACGGCGGGCGGGGCGGCGCGGGACCGTCCCCGTCCCGCCCCCACCGGTCGGCGTCGCCTCACTCGGCTGCCGCGGCCGCCAGGTAGCGCGCCGGGTCGTAGTTGAGGATCGGTGCGAGCCAGCGCTCGGCCTCGCGCACGTCCATGCCCTTGCGGACGGCATAGTCCTCGACCTGGTCGCGCTCGATCTTGGCGACGCCGAAATAATGCGCTGCCGGGTGCGCCAGGTAGAGGCCCGAGACCGAGGAGCCGGGCCACATGGCGTAGCTCTCCGTGAGCGTCACGCCGATCGACTTCGAGGCGCCGAGCAGCGAGAACAGCGTCTCCTTCTCGGTGTGGTCGGGCTGGGCCGGATAGCCCGGCGCAGGGCGGATGCCCTGGTAGGTCTCCTGGATCAGCTCGGCGTCGGAGAGCGCTTCGCCCGGCGCATAGCCCCAGAACTCCGTGCGCACGCGCTGGTGCATGCGCTCGGCGAAAGCCTCGGCGATGCGGTCGGCGAGCGCCTTCACCAGGATCGAGCGGTAGTCGTCGTTGGCGCGCTCGAAACGCTCGGCGATGCGGATCTCCTCGATGCCCGCCGTCACCACGAAGGCGCCGACATAATCCGCGATGCCGCTGCCCTCGGGGGCGACGAAGTCGGAGATGCACTGGTTGGGCCGCCCGTCGCGCTTGACGAGCTGCTGGCGCAGGCCGTGGAAGGTGGCGAGCGTCTCCTGCCGGCTCTCGCCGGTGTAGAGGCGGATGTCGTCGCCCACGCTGTTCGCCGGCCAGAAGCCGATCACGGCCTTGGGCGTGAACCAGCGGTTCGCGACGATCTCGCGCAGCATGCCCTGCGCGTCCTCGTAGAGCTGGCGCGCGGCGGGGCCCTGCGCCTCGTCCTCGAGGATGGCCGGGAAGCGGCCCTTCAGCTCCCAGGTCTGGAAGAAGGGCGTCCAGTCGATGCAGGCCGCGAGATCGGCCAGATCGTAGGTGCGGAACACGCGCGGGCCGGTGAAGGACGGCTTCGTCGGCGTGTAGTCCGCGAAATCGACCTTCGTCGCGTTCTCGCGCGCCTTGGCGATGGGCAGGCGCTTCTTGTCCTGCTCGCCGCGGGCATGGGCGTCCGCCACGCGGGCGTATTCCTTGCGCAGGGTCTCGACGTAGGGGCCCTTCTGCTCCGGCGAGAGCAGGCTCGAGACGACGCCCACCGCGCGGCTCGCGTCGGTGACGTAGACCGTCTGGCCCTTCTTGTAGGACGGGTGGATCTTCACCGCGGTGTGCACCCGGCTCGTCGTCGCTCCGCCGATGAGGAGCGGGATGTCGAAGCCCTCGCGCTCCATCTCGGAGGCGACGTGCACCATCTCGTCGAGGGACGGCGTGATCAGCCCCGACAGGCCGATGATGTCGACGCCGTGCTTCTTCGCCTCGTCGAGGATCTTCGCCGCGGGCACCATGACGCCGAGGTCGATCACCTCGTAATTGTTGCAGGCCAACACGACGCCGACGATGTTCTTGCCGATGTCGTGCACGTCGCCCTTGACGGTGGCCATGAGGATCTTGCCCGCCGCCGGCTTGTCGACGAGGCCCATCTCCTCCTTTTCCTTGTCCATGTAGGGCGTGAGATGGGCCACCGCCTGCTTCATCACGCGGGCGGACTTCACCACCTGCGGCAGGAACATCTTGCCCGCGCCGAACAGGTCTCCGACCACGTTCATGCCGGCCATCAGCGGGCCCTCGATGACGTGGAGCGGGCGCTCGACGGTCTGGCGGGCCTCCTCCACGTCCTCGACGATCCAATCGGTGATGCCGTTGACGAGCGCGTGCTCGAGCCGCTTCTCGACCGGCCAGCCGCGCCACTCGAGGTTCTGCACACGGACCGCCCCTGAGCCGTCGCCCTTGAAACGCGGGGCGGCCTCGAGCAGGCGCTCGGTGCCGTCCTTGCGGCGGTTGAGGACGACGTCCTCGCACAGATCGCGGAGCTCGGGGTCGAGCTCGTCGTAGACGCCGAGCTGGCCGGCGTTGACGATGCCCATGTCCATCCCCGCCTGGATGGCGTGGTAGAGGAATACCGTGTGCATCGCCTCGCGCACCGGCTCGTTGCCGCGAAACGAGAAGGACAGGTTCGAGATGCCGCCCGAGACGTGGGCGTGCGGCAGGCCGGTCCGGATGGCGCGGATCGCGTCGATGAAGTCGACGCCGTAATTGTCGTGCTCCTCGATACCGGTCGCCACCGCGAAGACGTTGGGGTCGAAGATGATGTCCTCGGGCGGGAAGCCCACCTCGTCGACGAGGATGTCGTAGGCGCGCTTCGTGATCTCGATCTTGCGCGCGGCGGTGTCGGCCTGGCCCTGCTCGTCGAAGGCCATGACGACCACGGCGGCGCCGTAGTCGCGGCAGATGCGCGCCTGCGCGCGGAAGGCGTCCTCGCCCTCCTTCATCGAGATCGAGTTGACGATGGCCTTGCCCTGCACGCACTTCAGGCCGGCCTCGATCACCTCGAACTTGGAACTGTCGATCATCACCGGAACGCGGGCGATGTCCGGCTCGGCGGCGACGAGATTGAGGAACTCGACCATCGCCTTCTTCGAATCGAGCAGGCCCTCGTCCATGTTGACGTCGATCACCTGCGCGCCGGCCGCCACCTGGTCGCGCGCCACGTCGAGCGCGGCGGCGAAGTCACCATTCGTGATCAGCTTGCGGAACTTGGCCGAGCCGGTGACGTTCGTGCGCTCCCCGACGTTGACGAACGGGATGTCCGGCGTGAGCACGAAGGGCTCGAGGCCCGACAGGCGCAGCATCCGCGGGCGCTCGACGACCTGGCGCGGGGCCTTGCCGGCCACCGCCTGCGCGATGGCGCGGATGTGCGCCGGCGTCGTGCCGCAGCAGCCGCCGACCATGTTCACGAGCCCGGCCTCGGCGAATTCCGCGATCATCGCGGCGGTCGCCTCCGGGCTCTCGTCATACATGCCGAATTCGTTGGGCAGGCCCGCGTTCGGGTAGGCGCACACGAACGTGTCGGCGATGCGCGAGAGCTCGGCGATGTGGGCGCGCATCTCGCGCGCGCCCAGCGCGCAGTTGAGCCCGATGGTGAAGGGCTCGGCATGCCGCACGGAGTGCCAGAAGGCCTCGGGCGTCTGGCCCGACAGGGTCCGGCCGGAGAGATCGGTGATTGTGCCCGAGATCATCATCGGCAGCGCGATGCCGCGCTCGCCGAACACGTCGCGCGCCGCGACGATCGCCGCCTTGGCGTTGAGCGTATCGAAGATCGTCTCGACGAGGATGATCTCGGCCCCGCCGTCGATCAGCCCGCGGACCTGCTCGGCATAGGCCTCGCGCACCTCGTCGAAGGTCACGGCGCGGTAGCCGGGGTTGTTGACGTCCGGAGAGATCGAGAGCGTGCGGTTCGTCGGCCCGATCGCGCCCGCGACGAAGCGACGGCGGCCGTCCTCGGCGGCCGCGATGGCTGCGGCCTCGCGGGCGAGCCGCGCGCCCTCCCGGTTGAGCTCGTAGACGATCGCCTCCATGCCGTAGTCGGCCTGGGCGATCGAGGTGCCCGAGAAGGTGTTCGTCTCCACGATGTCCGAACCCGCCCGGAAATAATCCAGGTGGATGTCGCGCATGGCGTCGGGCTGCGTCAGGATCAGGAGATCGTTGTTGCCCTTCAGGTCGTGGGCGTGATCCTGGAACCTTTCCCCGCGGAAGTCCGCTTCCGAGAACTTGCGGTTCTGGATCTCGGTGCCCATCGCGCCGTCGAGGACGAGGATGCGCGTCGAGGCGGCCTGCTTCAGGGCGGCGAGGACTTCGGCGCCGTCGGCGGGGCGGATGTCGGACATGGATCGGCTCTTTCTCGAATTCACGGGCAGACGAGGCGCACGGAGCGTACGACCGGGGCTCGCGCCGCGGCTCAGGCCGCGGCGGCGGTGGCGTCGGCCGGGCGCAGGCCCAGCAGGTGGCAGATGGCGTAGGTCAGCTCGGCGCGGTTCATGGTGTAGAAGTGGAACTCGCTCACCCCGTTCTCGCGCAGGTCCATCACCTGCTCGGAGGCCACCGCCGCGGCGACGAGGCGGCGCGTCTCGACGTCCTCCTCGAGCCCTTCGAAACGGGCGGCGAGCCAGTCCGGCACCGAGGCGCCGGTGCGCCGGGCGAAGTTCGCGGTCTGCTTGAAGTTCTGCACCGGCACGATGCCCGGCACGATCGGGATGTCGATCCCGCGGGCGCGGACGCGGTCGAGGTAGCGGTAGTAGATCTCGTTGTCGAAGAAGAACTGCGTGATGGCGCGGGTCGCGCCGGCGTCGACCTTCTTCTTCAGGGCGTCGATGTCGGCGTCGAAGGACGACGCCTCCGGGTGCTTCTCCGGGTAGGCCGAGACCGAGACCTCGAAGTCGCCCACCTTGCGGATGCCCTCGACGAGGTCGCAGGCCTGGGCGTAGCCGCCCGGGTGCGCCTCGTACGCCGTGCCGGGCCCGCCGACGGGGTCGCCGCGCAGGGCCACGATGTGGCGCACGCCCGCCTCCCAGTAGCCGCGCACGACGTCGTCGACCTCCTCGCGGGTCGCGGCGACGCAGGTGAGGTGGGCGGCGGGCTTGAGCCCGGTCTCGCGCACGATGCGCGCCACCGTGTTGTGGGTGCGCTCGCGGGTCGAGCCGCCGGCGCCGTAGGTCACGGAGACGAAGCGGGGCGAGAGCGGGGCGAGCCGCTCGACCGAGGCCCAGAGCGTGCCCTCCATGTCCTCGGTCTTCGGCGGGAAGAACTCGAAGGAAACGTCGATGGCGGGGGCGGCGCGGACGGTGGCGGACGTCATCAGGCGACCTCTCTGTCGTGCGTGCGGAAGGGCATGTCGATCGGGTAATCGCCGCGGCGGCGCCGGTCGCGGCCGACCCACAGCGAGACGGTGAGCGCGTTCTCGGCGCCCTTCGGGGGCGCGAGATCGCGGTGGAGGCTGCAGTCGAGCCGCGCGTCGGCGAGCCAGCCGGCGACCTGGTCGCGGGCGAAGCCGAGGCGACGATGCGCCTGGCGCTCGCGCAGGAACTCGAGCTCGTGCGGGGCGAAATCGACGACGAGCAGGCGACCGCCGGGCGCGACGAGGCGTGCGGCCTCGCGCAGCGCCCGGGCCGGATCGTCGAGGTAGTGCAGAACCTGGTGGATGATCACGAGATCGAAGGCGTTCGTCTCCACCGGCGGGGCATGAATGTCGCCCTGGCGCAGCTCGACCCCGCGCACGCCGGCGTTCTCGAGGTTCGCGCGCGCCACGGAGAGCATGGCGTGCGATGCGTCGAGACCCACCGCCCGCTGCGCGCGCGGCGCGAGCAGCGCCAGCATGCGGCCGGTGCCGGTGCCGAGATCGACGAGCGCCCGCAGCGGCTCGTCGCCGAGCGCCTGCAGGATCGCCGCCTCGACCACGTCGGCGGGGGCCTGCATCTGGCGAAGCCGGTCCCAGTCCGGCGCGAGCCGGGCGAAATAGGCCTGCGCCGTCTCGGCGCGCGCCGCGCGCACGGCGGCGAGCCGCTGGCGGTCGCCCACCGCGGTGGCGTCGTCGGCGTCGAGCGCGTCGAGGAGCGGGCGCAGCAGCGTCGCGGCGGCGTCGCGATCGGCGAGGCGGAAGAACGCCCACGCCCCCTCTCGGTGGCGCTCGACGAGGCCCGCCTCGACGAGGAGCTTCAGATGGCGGGAGATGCGCGGCTGCGACTGGCCGAGGATGTCGGTGAGATCCGAGACCGAGAGCTCCCCCTGGGCCAGCAGCGACAGGATGCGCAGGCGCGTCTCCTCCCCCGCGGCGCGGAGCGCGGCGAGGGCGGCGGGCAGCGTCAGCATCGGATCGGCCATCTGCGTCTCCCCAACGAGGACTACGGTTAGAGACCCAACCGTAGCATCATCCGCAGCGGAAAGGTAGATATAAAGATATCTTTATGTCATTCCTCGTGCGGATGCAAGAGCGAATGCGCTGCGAGCCGCGGGGTTCGATCCGTGTATGGAACGCTCGGACGAAAAAGCCCCCGGAGCGGCGGCTCCGGGGGCTCTGTTCGGGTCGGTGGGTCGCGTCGTCGGCGTGTCAGCGCACGACGTAGACCACGCGCCGCGTGGCGGGGTCGACGAGGACGGGCACGCCGTTCACCCAGGCGTACTCGTACTCGTAGTCCGGGATCGGCCGCAGGCCCACCGCCGGCGACGACCTCGCCCTCGAGATAGACCGGCTCGAGCCGGTTCTCGTAGACGTAGCTCCGCACCGGCGGCGGCGGGGCGGTGAAGCCAGCGACCGCGCCGCCGACCGCGCCCGTCACGGCGCCGACCGTGCCGCCGATGATCGAGCCGACGATCTCGCCGGCCACCGCGCCGGTCTGCGCGATCGGGTCCCAGACGGCCTCCGGCACGATCTCGCGGCGCTGGGTGACGACGACGGGCGCGTTCTCGACCTGGGCGCTGAGGTAGTCGCCATAGGCCCAGGCCTCCGTGCCCTCGTGCTGCACCCGGCACCAGGCCGACTGCGGCAGGCACCCGACCACGGTGACCGTGGCGTTCCCGTCGATCAACCCGACGACCTCGTAGTTCGGGCCGGGCCCGGCGCGCATGTTGAGATCGGTGGTCGCCGTGGCGGCGACCTGGGCGGACGCCGGCGCGGCGAGCCCGATGGCGGCGGCGCTCGCGGCGGCGAGGAAGAGCGTGCGGGTCATGAGGGGTTCCTCCGGTGTGTGTTCGTCGTGCGCGAACGAACGGCGGAGGGCGGGCGGTGTTCCGGGGGGCGGTTCAGGCGGCGCGGAGGCGGGTGGCTTGGAGGCCAGCGGTGTCGAGGGATTGCGTCGCGCCGACACGTTCGCGCAAAAGCACGATCTCGGGGCGTTTCAGGTCGAGGGGGATCGGCTCGCCGAAGCTGGGCGCACGACCGCGGCCGTTCGCGCGCAGGAACGGCACGACCCGATCGTCCGCCGCCGCGAGCGCGTCGACGATCTCCCGCTCGCTGCGCGGCAGCGTCGAGGCGACGAGCGCCTTCAGCCGCGAGGGCGTGGCGTCGCGCAGCGCCCGCTCGAAGGCGATGGCGAAGGTGGTGTCGATCGGCGGGCCGCCGAGCCCGGCGCGGACGGCGGCCCAGGTGACGTAGGGGTCCGGCTCGGCCGTGCGCAGGAAGGCGGCGAGCACGTCGGGCCCGTCGAGGCCGGCTTCGAGGCGGAACAGGCGCTTTCGCGCCTCGGCGGCGGGAAGGGCGAACTCGGGGTCGTCGGCCAGGGCGACGGGCGAGGACGGATACGGGTCGCGCCGGCCGCGGAGCTTGCGGCCCTCCGCGAGCTTCGCCCGGAGGCCACCGGTCGCCGCGTTGGCCACCCCGTCGGCGACGGCATCGGCGAGGACCTGCGCGGCGCCCGCCCGGTCGCCGAGATCGTCGGCGAGGATCGTGGCGAGCTGGGTGCGGTTGTGCGAATCGTGCGGAAACCGGATGACCGCCTCGCGCAGCAGCGCCGCGGCCTCCTCCGGCCGGCCGAGCGTATCGGCGACGAGCGTCGCGAGCTGCGTGCGCCATTGCGGGTCCTCGGGAAAGCGCCGGATCGCCTCCCACCCGACCCGCTCCGCCGCCGCGAGCCGGCCGGCATGCTCCAGCCCGTCGCGCAGGAGCGCCCAGGCGTAAACGTTGCTCGGCTCGTAGTCGAAGGCGAGGCGGGCGAGGGCGACGGCCTGCGCGCCGCGGGCGGCGCGTTCCGCACCGGGGCCTTTTCGCAGCAGGGTCATGCCGACATTGCAGGCCGTGCGTACGAGAAAGTAAATATCGCCCGTGCGGTCGGCATAGCGGCGATGGCCGGTCATCAGCATTTCCAGCGGCGCCTTCAGCTGCGATAGCGGCTCTTCAAGGGCGTTGAAGACCGACCTGAATTGGTCGATCGCCGGCGGCTCCAGCGCCCCGCCGCCGCGCTGACGCGCCGCCGCGCCCCCGCCAGCCGGGATCTCCAGGTCCTCCCGCCACCCCGCCGCGGCCGGGAAGGTCTGCTCCGCGTCCTCCGTCCGCTGGCGGATCTCGCTCTCTGTCGCCGCGATCACCCGCGAGACCCGCTCGCGCCAGAAATCGTCGGAGCGCGGGTAGGCGTTCTCGACGAGCCGCCACTCGCGCTCGAAGACGCGCCACGCCACCTTCTGCCGCGCGCCCCAGCGCGCCAGCCCTTGCAGCACGAAATCCTCGTTGGCGCTGAACGCCTCGCCGAGCGGCATGCGCCGCAGGCCGAGCATTCCCACGGCGAGATAGCTCTTGTCGTAGGTCCCGCCCGCCTCGGCGCACAGCGACAGCCACAGCGGCATCAGCTCGCGCGGCGCGATCCCCGCCTCGGCGGCGGCGTCCTGCCCGAGCGCCAGCGTGCGGTAGAACTCGCGCCGCAGGTCGAAGCTGCGGTCGATCACGATATTGGCGAAGAACGGCTGCCAGAGGTCGTAGCGGCGGCGCAGGTCGACCACCGTCTCGCGCGGGAGCACGCGCCGGACGATGGCGAGGAGGCGCTCCAGCCGGATGACGCCGAGCCGGAACGCCGTGCCGGACTGATGGAACAGCGTCGTCCGCACGGTCTCGAGCAGCTTCGCCGCGCCGCGATCCACGGCGGCAAGGTAATCCTCGCCTCCGTCGGCGACGAGATCGGCCACGATGTCGACCGGTTCGCCGGCAGCGAAATAGCCGAGCGCGGCCTTCCCCGCGACCAGGTCGCGCAACGCCTCTTCGGGCCGCGCGAGGAGATCCGCGGCGAAGCCCGTGTCGAGCACCGATAAGGTCTGAGCAGCGCTCATGCGATCGCTTTCATGCCGCGCGACCGAAATCGGCGCGCCGCGTCTCGGCGCGGAGACGGTCGAGATGGACCGCTCGCGCCGCGAGGATATCAGGCTTTCCGTTAACGTGGGACTCGCCGATTCGCTTCAGGTGCGCGACCTTTTACGGCATGCGCACGTGCAGGATCTCGCGCACGAGCCGGCGCGCCGCCGCGTCTTTCCCGAGATCCACCGCGAAACCGTTGGCGGTCGCCCGCGGCACAGGGTGAAAGGCCGGGTTTTCGCGGCTCTCGAGCACGCTGGCGAGCGCGAAGGGCCGATCGACACCGTTGCCCTCGGCATGGGCGCGCACGTCCGCGGCCGCGTACTCCATGAGGGCGAATTGGCCGCGCTCGGTCAGGTGATGGTATAGACCGAAGCGCTCGCAGAGGCGCTTCAGCCAATCGTCGGCCGCGACGTCTGCCTCGACCTCGCTCTTGAAGGCAGCGAAGGCGGGGCGCTCGCCGGGAAAGGTCTCGAACAGCGCGACGAAGGCGGACAAGGTCGCGAGGTCTCTGCTCGTGTGCGCGTCCGCGAGCTGCGCGAACGTCCATGCGCTCTTCGACAGCAGGTCGTCGATCCGCTCGAGGCGCACGATCTTCTGCTGCGGCTCGACATCCTCGCCGAGCAGCGCTCCGGCGTTCAGATCGGGTTGGAACGTCGTCGGCCGCGAGCCGCGGGTCTCGCCCTGAATGTGGAGGTCGAAATAGTCCCGTGCCGCCTCTCTCAAGTCGTCGGTGTGTTCCGTCTCGGCCTCGAAATGTGCGAGGCGCTCCGCCGACACGTTCTCCTCGATCCGGTAGTTCTCGCCGACAGTTCGGGTCGGCGGCTCCGCGTCGGCTTCGAGCCGGCGGGCATGCTCCTGGAACGCTGCCTTCGTGAAATCCATCGCGCAATCGACACATCTTCGACGCCGCCGCCCTCGTGAGCCGCAGCGCCGTCCCCCCCGATGCGCGCGACTAGATCAGGTTGCGCGAGCCTTGACAATAGCCTCTTCCCGTGTAGGCGCGACGCACCCTTCCGCCGCCGCCGACGCCCATCTATCCTCCACCGAAACACCCCGCCAGAGGAAACCCCACCGCCATGAACCTCCACGCCCTCGCCGCCGCCCGCGCCGCGCAGTCCCGCCCCGTCCGCGTCGCCCTGATCGGGGCGGGGAAGTTCGGGGCGATGTTCCTCGCGCAGGCGCCGACCATTCCCGGGCTGGAGGTGGCGGCGATCGCCGATCTCGATCCGGAGCGGGCGCGCGCGACGTGCCGCGGCGTGGGGTGGGACGATGCGCGCATCGCGGCCACGCGCTTCCACGACGACGGCCGCGCGGCCATCGCCGAGGACGTCGAAGTGGTGGTCGAGGCCACCGGCGCGCCGGAGGCGGGGGTCGTGCATGCGCTCGCCGCCATCGAGGCGCGCCGCCACGTGGTGATGGTCAACGTCGAGGCGGACGTGCTGGTGGGCGCGGCGCTGGCGGAGAGGGCGCGCGCTGCGGGCGTGGTCTATTCCATGGCCTACGGCGACCAGCCGGCGCTGGTGTGCGAGATGGTGGACTGGGCCCGCGCCGCCGGCTTCCGGGTGGCGGCGGCGGGGAAGGGGACGAAGTACCTGCCCGCCTATCACGCGGTCACGCCCGACGATGTCTGGACCCATTACGGCCTCTCGCCGGAGGCGGCGGCGCAGGCGGGCATGAACCCGAAGATGTTCAACTCCTTCCTCGACGGCACGAAATCGGCCATCGAGGCCGCCGCCATCGCCAACGCCACGGGCCTCGACGTGCCCGAGGAAGGCCTCGCCTTCCCGCCCTGCGGCGTCGACGATCTCGCCCAGGTGCTGCGACCGCGGGCCGCCGGCGGGGCGCTCGCGCGCGACGGCATGGTCGAGGTGATCTCCTCGCTCGAGCGCGACGGGCGGGCGGTGTTCCGCGACCTGCGCTGGGGCGTCTACGTCGTGCTGAAAGCGCCCACTTCCTACGCGGCTGCGTGCTTCAAGCAGTACGGCCTGCCCACCGACCAGAGCGGTTTCTATGCGGCGATGTACAAGCCCTTCCACCTGATCGGGCTCGAGCTCTCGATCTCGATTCTGTCGGCGGCGTTGCGCGGCGAGCCCACCGGGACGACGCGGGAATGGCGGGCCGACGTGGTGGCGGTCGCCAAGCGCGACCTCGCCGCCGGCGAGACGCTCGACGGGGAGGGCGGCTACACGGTCTGGGGCCGTGTCACGACCGCGGCCGCGAGCCGCGCGGCGAACGCCCTGCCGATCGGGCTCGCCCACGGGGTGCGGCTCACGCGCCCGGTGGCCGCCGGCGCGACGATCACCGCGGCCGACGTCGCGCCGCGCGCGGCGGCGAGCGTCGCCGAGCGCCTGCGCGCCGGTCTCGCACCGGCGGGCTGACCGGGTTGCGCGAGCGATTCGGGGGATTCATCGAAGCTTAGAACATGTCCCTGACGATCGGGCACGGCGTCGACGACGCGACGCCGGACCCAGGGACGTCGATGAGCCGGAACCTCGACTTTCAGGATGACGGCGAGCCGGGTGCGCAGCCGGACTCCGCCAGCGAGAGCCTCTCCGCGGTCGCGGCGCGGCTCGCCGGCGTCGGCGGCTGGCGCTGGGACGGCGTGCGCCTGGAGCGCACCGAGGAGGTCGATCGTATCCTGCGCCTGCCGCCCCGTGCTGCCGAGACCCGCGAGGCTCTGCTCGCCGCGCTCGCGCCGGCGGCCCGCGCCCGCCTCGCAGAGCGGATGGACGCCTGCCGGGAGAGCGGCCGCGGCTTCGACGAGGAGGTGGCGCTCAAGCCCGAAGAGGCGCCCGAGCTCGAAGAGGCGCTCGACTCCGATGCGACGCCGCCGCGCTGGGTCCGCATCGCGGCCTCGCGCGATCCCGCCGATCCGCAGGGGAGGGCGGTGATCGGGCTCGTGCAGGACGTCAGCCGGCGCCGCAGGCAGGAACAGTCGCTGTGGACGCTCGCCAATGTCGACGAGCTCACCGGGCTGTGGAACCGCAAGCGCTTCGTCGAGCTCGTCGGCGGCGCCGCGAAGGATGCGGGCGCCGAGACGGCGGGATTGCTGCTGATCGACATCGACAAGCTCAAGGACGTCAACGACACGCTCGGCCACGGCGTGGGCGACGCCCTGATCCGCGGGGTGGCGACGCGCATCCGCGTCGCCCTGGAGCCGGGACAGGAAGCCGCCCGCCTCGGCGGGGACGAGTTCGCCGTGGTGGTGCCCGCCGGCGCGGACGCGCAGACGCTCGCCGAGATCGCGGGGCGTATCCTCGCCGCCTGCGCCGACCCGATCGTGGCGCAGGGCCACACGATCACCCCCTCGGTCTCGATCGGCGGCGCGCTGGCGCGCGACGGCGGCGGCGACGCCGACGGGCTGCGCGGCAACGCCGACATCGCGCTCTATCACGCCAAGGCCATGGGGCGCGGCCGGTTCGTGGCCTATCGCCCGACCATCCGAACCGCCATCCTGTCGCGCCTCAAGCAGGTCCAGGACGTCGGCCGGTTCCTGGAGGAGGACCGGGTCGAGCCGCGGTACATGCCGGTCGTGCGCCTCTCCGATCGCCTGTTCTGCGGCTTCGAGGCGCTCGCGCGCTTTCGCGAGGGAGGCGAGACGTACTCGCCGGCGCTCTACGGGAGCGCGCTGCTCGATCCGCGGATCGGGCACGCGCTGACCACGCGCATGCTCGAGGCGATCGCCCGCGACCTCCCCCGCTTCGCCGCCCGCGGGCTCGGCTTCGACAAGATCGGGCTGAACGTGACGCTCGCCGACTTCCGGCGCGGCGACCTCGAGGAGCGCATCGAGCGCAGCTTCGGCGCGGCCGGCATCCCGATCGACAAGCTCGTGATCGAGGTGACCGAGACGGTCTTCCTCGAGGGCGAGACGGACGTCATCGCGCGCGCCGCCGCCCGCCTGCGCGAGCGGGGCGTGCGCATCTCGCTCGACGATTTCGGCACCGGCTTCGCCTCGCTGACGCATCTGCGGACCTTCCCGCTCGATACGATCAAGATCGATCGCTCCTTCGTCTCGCGCATGACCGACGACCGGGCGAGCCACGCGATCGTGTCGGGCCTCGTCGATCTCGCCGCCCGGCTGGAGATCGATATCGTGGCGGAGGGCATCGAGACGATCGCGCAGCTCGAGATGCTGGAGGCGCTCGACTGCCCCTTCGGCCAGGGCTATCTGTTCGCGCCGCCGCTGCCCTTCGAGGAAGCCGCGGCCTACGTCGCCGCGACGGGCGCGACCCGCCGGGCGTCGATCGCCGCCTGAGGGGGCTCACCCCTCTACGGGCGCGCCGTCGCGCAGCCGGATCAGCCCCTCGCCCGTCAGGACCGTGGCCTCGGGGTCGAAGGCGTCCAGCGCGAAGGCGAAGGTCGTGTCGTGCACCACCGGCGTGCCGGCCGCGTCGGTGACGGTGACGAAGCCGAGGTCGCGCCCGTCCGCGATGCGGCCCGTGTCGAGCGCAGAGGCCTTGCCGGGTCGCCAGGCGAAGCGCACGCCGCGATGCTCGACGACGCCTTCCTCGGCGATGTGGGAGAGCGCCACCGCCGCCTGGCCCTGCGGGCCACGCGCCACGACGACGTGGGCCATCGCGGGCATCCCGTCCGGCGGCTGGCCGACGAACAGGCCGTAGGGCGCGTCCCTGGTGTCGTAGCCGGCATAGGGGTTCTGGCCGTAGCGGCGGGCGTTCGGGTTGTTCGGCACCAGGACCGGCCCCTGCGGATGCGCGGCGCGGAACTCGGAGAACGGCGCCACGCGAGACGGCAGCATGGCGAGCTCGGTTCCCGCATAGGCGCCGGCGATCGCCTCGCCGGTGAATTGCTGCCACCAGCTTTCGGTTTCACGGTCGTACATGACGAGATCGGAATAGCGCAGCTTGCCCGTCGTGCCGAACTCCAGCGTGCTGCCGTCGACGACGCGGTCGAAGACGACGGCGGCGTTGCACAGCGGGCAGTAGGTCACCGCCACGGGCGCGCCGTCGATCTCGTCGTTGACGATCTCGTGCCACATCAGCACGCGCAGCGGATAGGCGCGGGCGTCCTCGCCGAGCGGGAACACGATCACCGGCTCGCGGTCGGGGATGTCGACGGCGCTCGCCGGCTCGAACAGGGGATCGTCGATCGAGGGGATGCCGTCCTTGGGCGGGCCGCCCGAGACGATCTCGTCGAGGGGAACGGTCGCGCGGGCGAAGTCGGTTGCCCAGCCCTCCTGCGTCCAGCGCGCCGGATCGGCGGCGGCGGGCGCGGCGAGCGCGATCGGGAGCGCGACGAAGAAGGCGGCGCGGAGGGGATGCATGGCAACCTCATGGCTCGAGGATCATCAATCCCTTTCGGCGCAGCCGCCCCCGACGTTACGGCTGGGCGCACGACGAGAGAGAACCGGAACCTCGCCGAAACCGCTGAAACCGTTCGCTCGGTCCGAGGACATCGCGGTCGAAGGTCTCGATCGCGATGCGGCGCTCGACCTCGACGCCGCGCATCGCGTGCTCGGCGTTGATCAGCAGGTCGACCATGATCTGCACCAGCTGGTCCCCGTCGACCAGCGCCGGGCGGGTGGCGCGAAACCGCGTCTCGACCACGATCCCCGACGAGCCGAGCGCATAGGACGTCGCCTCCACGGCCATCGCGACTGCGTCCTCGAAACGATGCGGCGCGGTCCCCGTCGGCCCCTGGCGCGCGATGGAGAGGAAGGAGCGCGAGATCCTGGCGCAGCGCTCCGCCTGCTCGCGCAGGCGACGCAGCCGATCGAGGATCGAGGGGTTGGTCACGTCCTCCGCCAACATCGCCGCGCGTGCGACGACGACCGACAGGGGGTTGTTGAGCTCGTGCGCGACGCCCGCGAGCAGCGAGCCCAGCGCGCTCATTTTCTCGGACCGGTAGAGCGCCTCGCGCTGGCGGGCGAGCTCGCGCTCGGCGGCGCGGATCGCCGTCAGGTCGCGGGCGAAGCCGGCGAAGAGCCGGCGCCGATCGATCCGGATCTCGGTGATCATCAGCTCGACGGGAAGTATCGAGCCGTCGGCGCGGCGACCGTCCGTCGCGACGCGGGTGCCGAGGATCCGCGGTGAGCCCCCGGACAGGTAGCGCTTGATCCCGCCGTGATGCGCCGCGCGCAGGTGCTCGGGCGTTATCGTGTCGGCGATCGGCGCGCCGATCGCGTCGGCCCGCGACAGCCCGAACATCGCCTCGGCCGCCGGGTTGAACTCGAGCGCGCAGCCGTCCTCGTCGATCACGATGATCCCGTCGGGCGCGCTCTCCAGCAGCGCCGTGCGCATCGCCGAGACCGCGGCGTGCCCGCTCGTCTCCGCCTCGACCGTCACCCCCAGATGTGCGACGACGGTCTCCAGCACCGCGCGCTCGTCGTCGGTCCAGGCGCGCTCGCGGGTGCAGTCGTCGAGCCCGAGATGCCCCCACCAGACGCCGCCCACCATGATCGGCGCGGAGATGAAGGAGACGATGCGCTGGTGCGCGAAGTCCTCGGCGAGATAGCCGGCCAGGTCGCGCGTATGGCCCTCGATGATCAGGCCGCGCCGCCGCCGGGCCGCCCACTCGCGGAAGACCGGGTCGTCCTCGGGGATGCGCTCGTCGACGTTGCGCGGATCGTCGGCGAGCGGCGCGAGGCCCGGGGAGGCCCAGTCGGCGAGGCAGGTCTGGCCGAGCCCGCCGGCGACCGCGTGGACGCGAAACAGGAAGGCGCGGTCGACGCCGAGGCCCTCGCCGAGCAGGCGCAGCGCCTCGGGCAGGCCGGCGCGCCAGTCGCGCCCGGTGTGCAGGGCCGCGACGACGTCGGCGAGGAGGCGCACGCCCGTCGCGCTCATGGCTCCCTCCGTCCGCCGCCCGGCACGAACACGTAGCCCGCGCCGCGCACGGTCTTGAGGATGGCGGGCTTTGCGGGGTCGTCCTCGATCTTGCGGCGCAGGCGCATGATGCGCAGGTCGATCGAGCGGTCGAACGGCTCCATGTCACGGTTGTGGGCGAGGTCGAGCAGCTGGTCGCGGGTGAGCACGCGCCCGGGGCGCTCCACGAAGGTGCGCAGGAGGTCGAACTCCATCGCGGTCATCGGCACGTCCGCCCTGGTGCGCGCCGATCGCGCCGCGCAGCTGCGCGGGCTGATCGCCCGCCTCCCGCCGATGCACCGCGAGATCGTCGATCTCGTTTACTATCAGGAGCAGCGGTCGGGCAGGCGGCCCAGGTGCTCGGCGTGCCCGAGGGCACGGTGAAGACCCGCATGTTCGCCACCCGCAAGCACCTCGCCCGCCTGCTTGCGGAAACCGGCCTCGGCGCGAGCCTCGCCTGACTTCAGTAAACCACCACCGAGCGGATCGACTCGCCCGCGTGCATCAGGTCGAAGGCGGTGTTGATCTCGTCGAGGGGCATCGTGTGGGTGATCAGGTCGTCGATGTTGATCTTGCCGTCCATGTACCAGTCGACGATCTTCGGAACGTCGGTGCGCCCGCGCGCGCCGCCGAAGGCGGTGCCCTTCCAGACGCGCCCGGTGACGAGCTGGAACGGGCGCGTCGAGATCTCGCGACCCGCTTCCGCCACGCCGATGATGATCGACTCGCCCCAGCCGCGATGGCAGCACTCGAGCGCCTGGCGCATCACGGTCGTGTTGCCGGTGGCGTCGAAGGAGAAGTCCGCGCCGCCGCCGGTCAGGTCGACGATCGCCTGCACCACCTTGTCCGTGCCGACCTCGGTCGGGTTGACGAAGTGGGTCATGCCGAACTTCTCGGCCATCGGGCGCTTGCCCGGGTTGATGTCGACCCCGATGATCTTGTCGGCGCCCACCATGCGCGCGCCCTGGATCACGTTGAGCCCGATGCCGCCGAGCCCGAAGACCACGACGTTCGCGCCCGGCCACACCTTGGCGGTGTAGAGCACGGCGCCGATGCCGGTTGTGACGCCGCAGCCGATGTAGCAGATCTTGTCGAAGGGCGCGTCCTCGCGGACCTTGGCGAGCGCGATCTCCGGCAGCACGGTGAAGTTCGCGAAGGTCGAGCAGCCCATGTAGTGGAACACCGGCGCGTCGTCGCAGCGGAAGCGGCTCGTGCCGTCGGGCATGACGCCCTGCCCTTGCGTCGCGCGGATCGCCGTGCAGAGGTTGGTGCGCTGCGACAGGCAGCTCTTGCAGTTGCGGCATTCCGGGGTGTAGAGCGGGATGACGTGGTCGCCGACCTTCAGCGTCGAGACGCCCGCACCGACCTCGCGCACGATGCCCGCGCCCTCGTGGCCGAGGATCGCGGGGAACTTGCCCTCGGAATCCATGCCCGACAGCGTGTAGGCGTCGGTGTGGCAGACTCCGGTGGCCATCACCTCGACGAGCACCTCGCCGGGCTTGGGACCCTCGATGTCGATGGTCTCGATGGTCAGCGGCTTGCCCGCTTCCCAGGCGACCGCGGCGCGCGTCTTCATCGGCGTCTCTCCGTCAACTCGAATCACGGACCGATCATCGGCCTCTCGGCGCGCGAACGCCAGTGGGGAGGCGACGGGAAATGACGTGCGAGCGACGTCGGGTGTCGGAAAGGCGCCGGGTCCGTCCCGGGGGAACGCGGCTCCCGCGGCGAGCGTTGCCCTGAACACAGCCGGAGAACCACGAGGAGGGCTCCCATGCACGATCCCCGCTCCCAGGAGGAGAAGGCGCGCGCCGCGCTCAAGCGCAACTCGGAAATGGGCCACGCGCCCAAGCAGAGCCCGCTCACGCGACAGCCGTCGGTGACGAGCGAGACCTTCGGAGACAATCCGGGGCGCTCGCCCGAGGAGCTGGAGCGCGGGCAGACGGCGCGGGACGGCGCGGACGCGGGGCGCGGCGGTCCCGGCACGCCGAACGATCCGGATCGGCACGGCTACGGCCACGCCGATTCGACCATGGGGCGCGAGCACGTGGAGGATGTCGGCGAGGCCCTGCGCACAGTCACCGGCCGCCCGGCCGCACCGACGAAGAAAGGCCGAGGAGAGCGCTGATGGCAGCCGAGAAGACCGAGCAGCAGAAGGCCGCCGAGAAGGCGCTCGAGATGAAGAAGAAGAACGATCCGCATGCCGAGATCCCCGAGCATCGGACCGCCGACGAGGGGATGGCCCCGCACGCCCCGCCTCAGGAGCCGCCGTCGGGCGCGCTCGGGCGCGAGGGCAGCGAGCCGGCGCTGTCGCGCTCCCATGGCGTGCGTCGGAGCGACAAGGGTTCCTGAGCCCGACGCCTTCAGGCCGCAGCTCCAGACGCCCGCGCCGTGCGCGGGCGTTTTTCGGCGGCGAAGGCCTCTTCCCTCCGCGGGCGAAACGTTATAGTAGAACATCCCATGACGCATCCCCACGGCCATCATCACCACACGCCCCGTGCGCGCGCCTCCGCCCCGACCCTGTCGCTGCTGCGCCTCTCGGCCTGGCAGCGGCTCGCGGGCGTGGGCGCGGCGCTGGCGGTCCTGTGGCTGGCGATCCTCTCCGTGATCGGCTGGATCTGAAGACGATGACCGCGACCGCCATCCGCTTCGAGGACGTGACGCTCGGCTACGGCCGGCATCCGGCCGTGCATCATCTCCAGGGCGAGATCGCGCCGGGCAGCCTCACCGCCATCGTCGGACCCAACGGCGCCGGAAAGTCGACGCTGCTCAAGGGCGTCGTCGGCTCGTTGAAGCCGCTGTCGGGCCGCATCGCGCTCTCGACCGGCGCGCGCACGCGCATCGCCTACCTGCCCCAGGCCTCCGAGCTCGACCGCAGCTTCCCGATCTCGATCTACGACCTCGTCGCCATGGGGCTGTGGTCGACGAGTGGGCTGTTCGGCGGCATCGGCAGCAAGGACCGCGCCCGCATCGAGGAGGCGATCGCCGCTGTGGGGCTGTCCGGCTTCGAGAACCGCGCCATCGGCACCTTGTCCGGCGGGCAGATGCAGCGCGCGCTGTTCGCGCGGCTCCTGCTGCAGGACGCATCCCTGATCCTGCTCGACGAGCCGTTCACCGCCATCGACGCCAAGACCACGGCCGATCTCCTCGCCCTCGTTCGCCGCTGGCACGACGAGGCGCGCACCGTCGTGACCGTGCTGCACGACATGGAGATGGTGCGCGGGACCTTTCCGCGCACGATGCTGATCGCCCGCGAGCTCGTCGCCCACGGCGAGACCGACGCAGTGCTCGGGCCGGAGAACCTCCTGAAGGCGCGCCGCATGGTGGAAGCGGCGAACGACCACGCCCCCGTCTGCGCGCGCGCCTGATGCGGCCATGATCTACGACGCGCTCCTCGCCCCCTTCGTCGAGTTCGAGTTCATGCGCCGCGCGCTCGTCGGCGCGCTGGCGCTCGCGCTCGGGGCGGGGCCGATCGGGGTGTTCCTGATGCTGCGGCGCATGTCGCTGACCGGCGACGCGATGGCGCACGCGATCCTGCCCGGAGCGGCGATCGGCTTTCTCGTGTCGGGCCTGTGGCTGCCGGCGCTGACCCTCGGCGGCTTCGTCGCGGGCGTCGCGGTGGCGCTGCTCTCGGGCGTCGTCACCCGCGTCACCCAGCTCAAGGAGGACGCCTCGCTGGCGGCCTTCTACCTGCTGTCGCTGGCGCTCGGCGTGACCATCGTCTCGATGCGGGGCTCGAGCGTGGACCTGATGCACGTGCTGTTCGGCACGGTTCTCGCGCTCGATGACCAGGCGTTGCTGCTGATCGGCGCGATCACCACCGTGACGCTCGGCGCCCTGGCGCTGCTCTACAGGCCGCTCGTTCTGGAATGCGTCGACCCGGTGTTCCTCGGCTCGGTGAGCCGCTCGGGCACGGTGGTGCACCTCGCTTTCCTGGTGCTGGTCGTGGCGAACCTCGTCGGCGGCTTCCAGGCGCTGGGCACGCTGCTGGCGGTCGGGCTCATGATGCTGCCCGCCGCCGCGGCGCGGTTCTGGGCGGCGGACGTCACCGGGATGATCGCTGTGGCGACGGGGACGGGGATGGCGTCCGGCGCGGCGGGGCTGCTCCTGTCCTATCACTACGAGCTGCCGGCCGGGCCGGCGATCATCCTCGTCGCGGGTTTCGCCTATCTCGCCTCGCTGGTGTTCGGGAAGGAGGGCGGGCTCGTCTGGCTCGCCTTCCCGGGGCGGCATCTGGAGGCGTGATCGGAGGGGGGCGGGTAGTAGCTACCCCGACTCCACCCCGCAGGGGAGATCGGCGGCTCGAAGAGCCGACGGGTGGGGGCGAAAGGGGAGTAGCCAATCCCGGTTCGCCCTCTCCGGTCCGCCTCGCGACCCACCTCCCGTGCGGGGAGACGACGGGTTTGCGGGACTGTCAGGGATTACTTCAGAAGGGGAGTCTCATGCTCGATAGACGTAATGTTGTAACGTTGCTTTGCGCCGCCGGGATGATGACGGTGCTGGCCGCGCCGGGGCGCGCCGAGGCACCGCTGCCGGCGGTCGCGACCTTCTCGATCCTGGGCGATCTCGTCGCCAACGTGGGCGGCGACCGGGTGGCGGTGACGACGCTGGTGGGGCCGGACGGGGACGGGCACGTCTATTCGCCGACGCCGGCGGACGCCCGGCGCGTCTCGGAAGCCCGCGTCGTGTTCGTCAATGGGCTCGAGTTCGAGGGCTGGATCGATCGCCTGATCGCGTCCTCCGGCACGCAGGCCACGATCGTCGTCGCCAGCGACGGCATCGACCTGATCGCCTCGGGCGAAGACGACCACGGCCACGAGGACGACCACGGCCACGGCCACGGCCACGGCCACGCCGCGGACGACCACGACCACGGCCACGGCCACGCCGCGGACGACCACGGCCACGGCCACGACCATGCCGCGGACGACCACGGCCACGGCCACGACCATGCCGCGGACGACCACGGCCACGACCATGCCGGCGACGACCACGGCCACGACCCTGCCGGCGACGACCACGGCGACGACCATGCCGCCCACGTCCACGGCGAGTACGACCCCCACGCCTGGCAGGACGTCCGCAACGTGATGGTCTACGTCGCCAACCTCCGCGATGCGCTCGTCGAGGCCGATCCCGAAGGCGCCGATATCTACGCCGCCAACGCCGAGGCCTACCTCGCCGAGCTCGCCGCGCTGCAGGCGGAGATGGAGGCGGCGGTCGCGGCCATTCCCGAGGAGCGCCGCACGGTGGTGACGAGCCACGACGCCTTCGGCTACTTCGAGCGCGCCTACGGCCTCGAATTCGTGGCGCCCCAGGGCGTCTCGACCGAATCGGAGGCGTCCGCGCGCGACGTCGCGACCCTGATCACGCAGATCCGCGAGACCGGCGCCGACGCCGTCTTCGTCGAGACCATCACCGACGAGCGGCTGATGCGCCGCATCGCCGACGAGACCGGCGCCGAGATCGGCGGCACGCTCTATTCCGACGCGCTCTCGGGCCCCGACGGCCCCGCTCCCACTTACATCGCGATGATGCGACACAATATGAGGACCCTGAGCGAGGCGCTCGCCCCCTGAGGGCGCGGCGCGTCCGAAGCACCCCATCGAAGACGCCCCGGCGCCCGCCCGCGCCGGGGCGCGTCGCGAGAGCGAGAGACCCGCATGTCCCAGGCCACCACGTCGAACGACAAGATACCCGTCACCGTCCTCACCGGCTATCTCGGCGCCGGCAAGACGACGCTCCTGAACCGCATCCTCACCGAAGAGCACGGCAAGCGCTACGCCGTCGTCGTCAACGAGTTCGGCGAGGTCGGCATCGACAACGACCTCGTCGTGGGCGCCGACGAGGAAGTCTTCGAGATGAACAACGGCTGCATCTGCTGCACCGTGCGCGGCGACCTGATCCGCATCATGGACGGGCTGATGAAGCGCAAGGGCCGCTTCGACGCGATCATCGTCGAGACCACGGGGCTCGCCGACCCGGCTCCCGTGGCGCAGACCTTCTTCGTCGACCAGGACGTGTCGGACAACGCGCGCCTCGACGCGATCGTCACAGTCGCCGACGCGAAGTGGCTCTCCGAGCGGCTGGCGGACGCTCCGGAGGCGAAGAACCAGGTCGCCTTCGCCGACGTGATCCTGCTCAACAAGACCGATCTCGTCTTGGAAGACGAGCTCGCCGAGGTCGAGCGCCGCATCCGCGCGATCAACCCCTACGCCAAGCTCCACAAGACGCAGCGCTGCGCCGTCCCGCTCGACGCGGTGCTGGGCCGCAACGCCTTCGACCTCGAGCGTATCCTCGAGATCGAGCCCGACTTCCTGGAGGAGGGCCACCACCATCACCACGACGAGGATATGCAATCGGTCTCGGTGACGCTGGAGGGCGAGGTCGACCCGAACAAGTTCATGCCCTGGATCTCGAACTACACCCAGGTCGAGGGGCCGAGCATCCTGCGCTGCAAGGGCATCGTCGCCTTCCCGAACGAGCCCAAGCGCTTCGTCTTCCAGGGCGTGCACATGATTCTCGACGGCGACGTCCAGGGCGACTGGAAGCCGGGCGAGCCGCGCCGGTCGCGGGTCGTCTTCATCGGCCGCAACCTGAAAGCCGACGAGATTCGCGAGCAGTTCCTGGCCTGCGCGGCGTGAGCCGCCGCGCAGGCCCGCCTTCCGCGACCTCGACCCCCATCCGAGCAGCCCGGAGCCCGCAGATGCCGTCCGCCGATCAGCGCAAGATCGTCGTCGCCCACGATCCGCTCTGCGGCTGGTGCTACGGGTTCGGGCCGACGCTGCGGGCGCTGAGGACGCGCTTTGCCGACGAGGCGCGCTTCGGCGTCGCCATGGGCGGGCTCGTGACGGGCGCGCGCGAGCGCATGATCGGGCTCGACGCGCCCTACCTGATGCGGGGCCTGCAGGAGGTCTTCGCCCGCACCGGCGTCAAGGCCGGCCCCGCCTTCTTCGAGCGGGTGCTGGAGCCCGGGCGCTGGGTCTCGCGCTCCGAGCCCGCCTGCCGCGCCGCGCGGGTCGCGCGCGACATGGCCGGCGACGCGGCGGGGCTCGACGTCGCCGCCGGGTTGAGCGAAGCTTTCTACGGCGAGGGCCGCGCCCCCGACGACCCGCGCACCGTTCGCAGGGTCGCCGCCGCGGCCGGGCTCGACGGGGACGCGCTGGTGGAACGCTGGAGCGCTCCGGAGGCTTTCGCCGATACGATGGCGATGTTCGACGCGGAGCGTCGGCGCGGGGTGACGAGCTACCCCACCGTGTTCCTGGAGGACGAGGTGGGCTCGCTGCACGAGGTCTTCGGGGGCTGCCTGCCCCCGGACGCGGCCATCGCCGCGGTGTCGGCCGCGCTGGCGAGGACATGACTCGCGCAACGACCACAAGGATGGAGGAGACGATGGGCGCGACCGAGACCCCGATCTGCGACTTCGGCTGGAAGGCCCCGGACTTCCGGCTCCCGGCCGCCACCGACGGGCGCGAGATCGCGCTCGACGAGATCGCCGGCGAGCGGGGTACGCTGGTGATGTTCCTGGCGAACCATTGCCCCTACGTGAAGGCCGTGCTCGACCGCATCATCCGCGATGCGCAGGACCTGAAGGCGCTCGGCATCGGCGTCGTCGCCATCTCGTCCAACGATGCGGAGACCTATCCCGAGGACGGGCCGATGGCGATGAAGCGCATCGCCGAGGAGCGCGGCTTTCCCTTCCCCTACCTCTACGACGAGAGCCAGGAGGTGGCGCGCGCCTACGGGGCGGTGTGCACGCCCGACTTCTTCGGCTTCGACGCGGGCGGCGGGCTGCAGTATCGCGGCCGGCTCGACGCCTCGCGCAACCAGGCCGGCGCGCCCGACCTGCGCCGGGACCTCTTCGAGGCCATGAAGCAGGTGGCCGACACGGGCCGGGGGCCGCGCGAGCAGATCCCCTCGATCGGCTGCTCGATCAAGTGGAAGGCCGGGTGACGCGCGTCGTTCAGGCGATCCTGCGGGCCGGTTCCGGCGCCGGGTCGCCCAGGGCGTCGAGATCGAGCTCGCCGAGGGGCTTGGGCTTGGCGAACAGGAAGCCCTGGGCGAGGTCGCAGCCGGCGGCGCGCAGCATCGCGGCCTGGGTCTCGGTCTCGACCCCCTCGGCCGTGCAGACCATGTCGAGGCTGCGCGCGAGCGCGATCACCGAGCAGACGATCGCGGCGCAGTCCTCGCGCTCGACGAAGTCGTTCACGAACGACTTGTCGATCTTGATCTTGTCGAACGGGAACATGCGCAGGTAGCTCAGCGACGAGTAGCCCGTGCCGAAATCGTCGAGCGAGATCTTCACGCCCAGCGCCTTCACCCGCCGCAGGTCGGCGAGCAGCGAATGGTCGTCGTCGAGGAGCACGGTCTCGGTCACCTCGAGCTCCAGCCGCTCGGGGGCGAGCCCGGTCTGGTCGAGCGCGGAGACGACGACGTCGAGCAGGCCGCGATTGCGCAGCTGCGCCGGCGAGACGTTGACGGCGATGCGCACGTGCTCGGGCAGCGCCGAGGTCTCGCGGCAGGCCTGGGCCAGGACCCAGTCTCCGACCCCGGTGATCAGCCCGGTCTCCTCCAGCAGCGGGATGAACACCGCAGGGGAGACGAGGCCGCGCTGCGGGTGATGCCAGCGCAGCAGCGTCTCGACGCCCACCGCCCGGCGCGTGCCGAGATCCACGATGGGCTGGTAGTTCAGGGCGAACTCCCTGCGGTCGAGCGCCTCGCGCAGGTCACGGGCGAGCTCGCGCCGGCTGCGTGCGGCGGCGTCCAGCGCGCCGTCGAAGACCCGCCAGCCGTTGCGCCCGTCGCCCTTGACCCGGTAGAGCGCGGTGTCGGCGTTGCGCATCAGGTCGTCGACCTCGCGCCCGTGCTCGGGAGCGAGCGCGACGCCGATCGACGCGCCGATGGAGATCTGCCGGCCGTCGATGGCGAAGGGCTCGGTCAGGGCCGAGAGCAGGCGCCTGGCGAGCGTCTCCGAGGCCCGGCGCTGGTTGCGGCCGGCGCGGTGCAGCACGGCGAACTCGTCGCCGCCCAGGCGCGCCACCACGTCGTCGCCGCGCACGTGCGCGCTCATGCGCTCGGCCGCCTCGACGAGCAACCGGTCGCCCATCGCGTGCCCGAACGTGTCGTTGACCGCCTTGAACCGGTCGAGGTCGATCAGCATGATTCCGAAGGGTTCGCGCTCCGGCGCGTGCAGCGCGCGGTCGATGTGCATCTTCAGCGAGGCGCGGTTGGCGAGCCCGGTGAGCACGTCGTGATGCGCGGCGTGGCTGATGCGGGCGGCGACCTGCTCGCGCTCGGTGACGTCCTCGTGCGTCGTCACCCAGCCGCCGCCGGGGATCGGCGCGTTGATCTGGGCGATCAGCCGGCCGGACCGGCTGCGCACCGTCGCGCGCACCTCCTCGCCCAGCGCGATCCGGCCCAGGAAGGCGGCGATCGTCTGCTCGATCTCGCCGTCGTAGGAGCCGTGCCGACGGCGCAGCTCCAGCACCTCGGAGATGTGCATGCCGTGGCGGATCTCCTCGGCCGGCAGGTCCATCAGCTCGAGGTAGCGGTCGTTCCAGATCACGAGGCGGCCCGCGCCGTCGTACATGGTCAGGCCCTGGATCATGTGCGACAGCGTGAGCTGCAGCTCGCGGGCGCGCTCGGAAGCGGCCTCGCTCGCCTCCATCATCCGGTCCAGCGCGCGCCGGCTCTCGGTGATGTCGGCGCCCACTCCCCGATAGCCGAGGAACGCGCCGTCGGCCCCGAAGATCGGATCGCCGCTGACGCGGAACCAGCGCGGCGGCCCGCCGTCCTCGATCCGGTACTCGAGGTCGCGGAACGGCTCGCGACGGTCCAGCAGCGCGTAGTGCTCGTCCCACGTCGTGTTCTCGAGCACGATCGGGAGTTCGCGCCGGGTCTTCCCGATCAGCTCCTTGCGCAGCTTCCAGAGCCCCTCGATCTCGTGGGAGAACTGGATGAAGCGCAGATCGGCGTCCTGCTCCCAGTACCAGTCCGACGACATCGCGGTGAGGCAGCGGAAGCGCTCCTCGCTCTGCGCCAGCGCGGCCTCGGCCTCCCGGCGTTCGGTGATGTCGAGATGCAGCCCGGAGATGCGGGTCGCGGCGCCGGCCTCGTCGCGCGCGACCACGCGGCCGATGGCCAGGATCCAGCGCCAGGAGCCGTTCCTGGCGCGCATGCGGAACTCGGCCCGATACACCGACGCGCCGCCCTCGAGATGACCCTCGAGCCGGTCGAGCGTCGGGGCCACGTCGTCGGGATGGACCAGCATGATCCAGCTCGTGCCGATCCTCTCCAGCTCGTCGGGCTCGTAGCCGAGCATCGTCCACCAAGTGGAGTTGTACCAGGCCTCGTCGGTCGTCGGCATCCAGTCCCACAGGCCGATATTGGCGCCCTCGGTGGCGATGGCGAGGCGCTGCTGGGCCGCCTCGTAGCGCTCGCGCGCGAGAGCGCCGTCGGTGACGTCCTGCATGGCCGAGGCGATCGCGACGACGCGGCCGCCTTCGCGCACCGGCTGCCCGAAGCAGCGCAGGCGTCGCGCGCCCTCGCCGGCGCGCACCGAGAGCTCGACGTCCCAGCCCTCGCCGGTGACGAGCGCGCGGTCCACGAGCGTGCGCAGCCGCGTCGCCGAGGCACGCTCCAGCAGGGCGAGCGTGGCCTCGAGCGTGGCGTCGAGATCTGCTCCGGCCTCGTCGTGCAGGCCGAGGAGGCGCCTGAGCCGGGGCGACCAGCGCACCGCCCGTGTGCGCGCGTCGATGTGCCACGGCGCCATCTGCGCCATCTCCGACATCACCGTCAGCTCCTCCGCGGCGCTGGCGATCTCCTCGGAGGCGGTGGTCAGCTGGCGGTTGCGTCGGTGCAGCACGAACAGCGCGGGAAACAGGCAGCAGCCGATCAGGACGGCCACCAGCATCGCAGCGGTGCCTTCGAGGGCCGCCTGCTCGGCGTGCATGTGCGCGTGCCATTGGCGTGTCGTGACGCCCAGGCGGTGGTTGAGGGCGACCGCTCGGGCCATGACCTCGTCCGTCCGGGCGACCAGGTACGGGGCCATCTGCGCGCCGTTCGCCACCTCGCGGGCGAGGCGCTCGACGTCGCTCAGGTCGGCCGCGAAGGCGACGAGCTCGGCGCTCAGAGGCGCGATCAGGTCGCGTTCGCCGTCCAGCGCCAGCCGGCTGAGGTCCTCCAGCGTGCGGTTCTGGCGGGCGACACCACGCTCGAGCGCCGCGCGCGCCGCCGCGGGCACGTCGGCGTCCGCGACCTGGATCGCGCTGAGCGCCACGTTCTTGGCGAGCGCCGCCTGCATCCCGACGGCGTCGACCACGGCGGCGAGCGCGCTGGTGGCGCGCTCCTCGCGCTCGCGCAGCGTTTCCGCGCGCTGGAACAGCAGCAGGGACGCGACCGCGACCGCCACCCCGAAGACGCACAACGCAGAGGGCGAAAGCCAGCGCGAGAACCAGTCGGCGAGGCCGCGCATCATCCAGGCGCGCTCCCCCCGCCGGATGACGGCGCCGCGCCGGAATCGGCGCGAGCGATCGTCTGCGTCGAGGCATGCGCATAGGCGGGCATGGGCGCTGGCTCCGGCGGGCGCGGCTCCGCGGGATCGGCGCGGAACCGGGCCGATAGGATGCCGTATATCGGGTAAACAGGAGGATAAAATGTCTCATAGTTGAAAGTCTCGATGGTTGCCGTGTATGGATCGCATGGCGCCTCGCCGACCGCCGCGTGCGACCGTGCGCGTTGCGATCGGCGCGCGTCCGGGCCAGCTTGGGCGCGCGGGCCCGGCGGCGGGCCGAGACGGGGGCGCGAGCCATGCGGCTGCGAGGGATGCGTGGCGGATCGATCGGGCGGCTCGTGGATGCGGCGCTGGCGATCCTCGCCGCGCTGGCGATCGGGCTGGCGCTGTGGCGGCTCGAGGCGGCGACGGACGGGCTCGTCGTCGAGCGCGTCGCGATCGGCGACACGCCGGCGAGCGTCTACCGGCCCGCCGAGCCGACGGACATGCCCATGGACATGCCGGCGGTCGTGATCGCGCACGGCTTCGCCGGCTCGCGGCAGCTGATGCAGTCCTTCGCGGTGACGCTGGCGCAGAACGGCTACGTCGCGGTGAGCTTCGACTTCGCCGGCCACGGCCGCAACCCGCGCCCGCTCGCCGGCTCCATCGTCGAGGAGGACGGCGCGACGCGCGCGCTGGTCGCGGAGACCGAGCGGGTCGCGGCCTTCGCGCGCGGTCTCGGCGACGGCCGCCTCGCGCTCGTCGGCCATTCCATGGCCTCCGACATCGTGGTGCGCGCCGCCGAGGTGCTGCCCACTGTCGAGGCGGTGATCGCGGTGTCGATGTTCTCGCCCGCGGTGACGGCGCGCGCGCCGGAGAACCTCCTCGTCGTCGTCGGCGCGCTCGAGGCGGGGCTCAAGGCGGAGGCGCTGCGGGCCGTGGGGCTCGCCATCGAGGGCCCTGCCGAGGAGGGGGTCACCTACGGCGACGTCTCCGCGGGAACCGCCCGGCGCGCGGTCTTCGCCGACGGCGTCGAGCACGTGGGCGTGCTCTATTCCCGCGAGACGCTGGAGGAGACCGTGGCCTGGCTCGACGCGGCCTTCGGCGTCGCGCGCGCCGCGGAGCCCATCGTCGACCGGCGCGGCACGATGATCCTCCTCCTGTTCGCGGGCGTGGTCGCCGCCGCGCGGCCGCTCTCGCGCCTCCTGCCGAAGGCGGCGCCGGCGCCGGTCGGCGCGGGGCTGCCCTGGCGGCGGCTGTGGATCGTGCTCCTCGTCCCCGCGCTCGCGACCCCGCTCGTGCTTCGGGTCGTGCCGACCACGTTCCTGCCGGTGCTGGTGGCGGATTATCTCGCCGTGCATTTCCTGCTCTACGGGCTGATCACGGCCGGCTGCCTCGTCCTCGCCCGGCGGCGCGGCTGGACGACGCCCGACCCGCCGCCCTTCCCGGGACGGCTCGCGCTCGCGACCGTGGCGCTCGTCGCCTACGGCTTCGTCGGCATCGTCTGGCCGCTGGACGCTTACGTGACGAGCTTCGTTCCCGGCGCGGAGCGCGTGCTCCTGATCGGCGTCATGCTGGTGGGGACGGTGTCCTACTTCCTCGCCGACGAGTGGGCGACGCGCGGGGCGGGCGCGGCGCGCTTCGGCTACGCGGCGGCGAAGCTCGCCTTCGTCCTGTCGCTCGCGCTCGCGGTCGTCCTGAATCTCGAGCGCCTGTTCTTCCTCGTCATCATCGTGCCGGTGATCGGGGCATTCTTCCTGGTCTACGGGCTGATCAGCCGCTGGGCCTACCGCGCCACCGACCATCCCGCCGTGGCGGCGCTGGCGAACGCCGTCGCCTTCGCCTGGGCGCTGGGGGTGACCTTCCCGCTGCTCGCGGGCTGAGCGGCCTCACCAGGCCGGCAGGTCGAGGTCGGCGTGATCGGCTCGCGATCTCCGCCCGATCACCCCCGCAGACCGGGCGCTTCGTGCCCCGTGCGCGCCACGTACTCGCCGTAGCCGCCCGCGTATTGATGCACGCCGTCGGGCGTCACCTCGAGCACGCGGTTCGACAGCGCCGCCAGGAAACGGCGATCGTGGGAGACGAACAGCATGGTGCCTTCGTAGCGCGCGAGCGCGGCGATCAGCATCTCCTTCGTGGCGATGTCGAGGTGGTTCGTGGGCTCGTCGAGGACGAGGAGGTTGGGCGGGTCGAACAGCATCTTGGCCATCACGAGCCGCGCCTTCTCGCCGCCCGAGAGCACGCGGCACTTCTTCTCGGCGTCGTCGCCCGAGAAGCCGAAGCAGCCCGCCAGCGCGCGCAGCGAGCCCTGGCCCGCCTGCGGGAAGGCGTCCTCCAGCGACTGGAACACGGTGCGGTCGCCGTCGAGCACTTCCATCGTGTGCTGGGCGAAATAGCCCATCTTGACGCTGCTGCCGATGGCGACGGCCCCGTCGTCCGGCTCGGTCGCGCCCGACGCGAGCTTGAGCAGCGTCGACTTGCCGGCGCCGTTCACGCCCATGACGCACCAGCGCTCCTTGCGGCGCACCACGAAGTCGAGGCCCTCGTAGATCCGGCGGCTGCCGTAGCTCTTGTGCACGCCCTTCAGGCTGATCACCTCGTCGCCGGAACGGGGCGCGGGCTGGAAGTCGAAGCTGACGGACTGGCGGCGACGGGGTGGCTCCACGCGCTCGATCTTGTCGAGCTTCTTCACCCGGCTCTGCACCTGGGCGGCATGGGAGGCGCGCGCCTTGAAGCGCTCGATGAAGGCGATCTCCTTGGCGAGCATCGCCTGCTGGCGCTCGAACTGCGCCTGCTGCTGCGTCTCGGCGAGCGCGCGCTGGGCTTCGTAGAACTCGTAGTCGCCGGAATAGCTGGTGAGCGTGCCCCCGTCGATCTCGATGATCTTGCCCACGACGCGGTTCATGAAGGCGCGATCGTGCGAGGTCATCAAGAGAGCGCCGGGATAGCCCTTCAGGAAGGCCTCGAGCCAGATCAGGCTCTCGAGGTCGAGGTGGTTGCTCGGCTCGTCGAGCAGCATCACGTCCGGGCGCATCAGGAGGATGCGGGCGAGCGCGACGCGCATCTTCCAACCGCCGGACAGCTTGCCGACGTCGCCGTCCATCATCTCCTCGGAGAAGCCGAGCCCGGCCAGCACCTCGCGTGCGCGGCCGTCGAGGGAATAGCCGTCGAGCTCCTCGAAGCGCGCCTGGACCTCGCCGTAGCGCTCGACGATCGCGTCGAGCTCGTCAATCCGATCGGGATCGACCATGGCCGCCTCGAGCTCCCGCAGCTCGGCCGCGACGGCGCTCACCGGCCCCGCGCCGTCCATCACCTCGGCCACCGCGGCTCGGCCCGCCATCTCGCCGACGTCCTGGCTGAAATAGCCGATCGACACGCCGCGATCGACGGAGACCTGGCCCTCGTCGGGCTGCTCCTCCTTGGTGATCATCCGGAACAGCGTCGTCTTGCCCGCCCCGTTGGGGCCGACGAGGCCGACCTTCTCCCCCCGCTGCAGCGTGGCGGAGGCCTCGATGAAGAGGATCCGCGCGCTGTTCTGCTTGGTGATGTTCTCGATGCGTATCATCTATGGCCGGCCTGCGGTTATGTCCGGCGGCCTTATGGCACGGCCCGGGCCTCGCGACGAGCCTCCTCGCGCCCCCCGTATGCGCGATCGCGGGCCGGTCGAAAAAGAGACGGTGCGGTATGGCGGCGCACCGCGGGTCATCGCTGCCGATGGCGCGCCATGACTACGCTTCGGGACGGTTGCCGTGGCGATGGCGTGCAGGCGGAATGGCGGCGATCCGAAAAATCACGACCTGCGCTTCGATAGGGAGGACACCTATGAAGAAGGCACTCATGGCCTCGAAGGCACTCTTGGCCTCGATGTCGCTGGCGGCTCTGATGCTGCCGTTCGGCGCGCAGGCCCAGGACGGCACGATCAAGCTCGGCATCCTGGTGGCGCTCGAGGGCGCCTTCGCGGAGGGCGGCGCCGACGGCGTGCGCAACGTCGAGCTCGCGCTCCAGCAGGCGGGCTACACCGCCGGCGGCAAGACGATCGAGATCGTCGTCGCGCCGACCGACACGACGCCCGACACCACCATCCGTCAGGCGCGCAAGCTGATCGAGCAGGACGGGGTCGACATCATCATCGGTCCGCTCTCGGGCTCGGAAGGCATCGCCATGCGCGACTACGCCAAGACGATCCCGGAGAAGACCGTGATCAACGGCATCTCGGGCGCGCTCGAGACGACCTGGGTCGATCCCGCCGAGAACTTCTTCCGCTTCAATCTCGACGGCTCGCAATGGGGCTCGGGGCTCGGCACCTACGTCGTCGAGGAGAAGGGCTGGCGCCGGGTCGCGACGGTCGCGGCCGACTATTCCTTCGGCTACACGAACTTCCTCGGCTTCGCGGTCGACTTCTGCCGCGCCGGCGGCGAGATCGTGGAGCGCTTCTGGGTGCCGCTCGGCTCGTCGGACTTCGGCGGCGTGATCGCCTCGCTGCCCGACGACGTGGACGCCATCTATCTGGGCGTCGGCGGCACGGACGCGATCAACTTCCTGAACCAGTACGCGCAGGCCGGGGCGGACACGAACCTGATCGGTGGCACCATCATGGCCGACCAGACCGTGCTCACCTCGCGCGGGCGCGCGAAGGACGCGCTGATCGGGACGCCCACCTCGGGCCCGATGGCCGGGGACAATCCGGATGCGGCCTGGCAGGACTACGTCGCGGCCTATCAGGCGGCGTTCCCGGAGGGCGAGCGCTTCCCGACGCCCTCGCTCTTCGGCGTCGGCTACTACGTGGCGACCCTCGCCGCGCTCCAGGGGCTGAACGCGGTCGAGGGCGACCTGAGCGACGGGCACGCCGCCTTCCACGAGGCGCTGTCGACCATGCCGCTGGAGACGCCGCTGGGCAACGTGACGCTCAACGAGAACCGTCAGGCTACGGGCACGGTCTTCATCAACGAGGTGGTCGAGGGCGAGGACGGCAACCTCATGTCCAAGCTGGTCGCCCGAAGCGAGGGCGTGAACCAGACGCTCGGCATGACGGCCGACGAGTTCCGCGCCATGGGCCTGCCCTCGCGCGACACGCCCGACTGCGCGGCGCTCGGCGGCGCCGGCTGATCCGCGACGCGCGTCCGGGGCCGGGCCGTCGCGCCCGGCCCCGGACGCTCTCTTGCGCCCGCGTGGCGGCGGACGCGTCGATGCCGATGTCGGGGTCGGGGGGGCGGAGCGGCCGATGTCGCTGATCACCTATCTCACGCGCATCCACTTCGCCGATCGCATCCTCGAGGAGGCGCTGCCGGAAGAGATCCGCACGCGCGCGATCCGCCGGCCCATGATCGTGACCGACGCCGCCGGCGCGCGCCCGGAGGTGCGTGACCGCCTGGAGGACGCGCTCCCCGCCGGGCTCGAGATCCGGTCCCACGAGACCGGTCCCGCACCCGCCCGGACGGTCGACGCCGAGGCGCTCGGGGACGCGGTCGCCCTGCACGAGTGCGATGCGGTGATCGCCATGGGCGGGCCGGAGGCGCTGGATCTCGCGCGCTGCCTCGGCCGCGCCCCCACGCGGCGCAACCCGCTCACCCTCGTCGCCATACCCACGACGACCGCCGGCATCGGGCTGGGTCCCGTCGCGTCCGATCTCGTGCGCGCCGGCGGCGGCCGGCCGCGCACGCCGACGGTCATCTTGTGCGATCCGACGCTGACGGCGTGGGCCGACGCGGCGTCGACCGCGGAAGCCGGGATGGACGCGCTGACGCATTGCATCGAGGCCTATCTCGGCAGCGCCTTCAACCCGCCCGCCGACGGCATCGCCATCGAGGGCGCGCGCCGCGCCCTCGCCTTCCTGGAGCGCGCCGTCTCCGACGGTCGCGACATCGAGGCGCGGCGCGAGATCCTGGCGGCGGCCCTGAACGCCGGTCTCGCCTTCGAGAAGGGGGCCGGAGGGCTGCACGCCGTGGCGCGGGCGCTCGAGCGCGAGGCCGGGCTTTCGGGCCGGTACGGCGTCTGCCACGCGGCGCTGCTGCCCCACGTGCTGGGCTTCAACGCCCCCGCCGTCGCGGAGAAGTTCGGACCGCTCGGGCAGGCGATGGGGATGCGTCCGGGGACCGACCTGCCCTCGGCGCTGGCGGAGTTCGGCGTGCGCCTGGGCCTGCCGCGCCGCCTGTCGGCGCTGGGGCTCGGGCCCGCCGCGCTGCGCCGCGCGGCGAGGACCGCCGCCGAGGACCCGGCCAGCGGCACGAACCCGCGCCACGTCACGGAAGACGACTATCTCGGCATGCTCGAAGCCGCGCTCTGAGCGGGCGCGATCGCAAGAGAAGGCCGGTTTGGCGGAGCGCGAAAGCTGAGCTAGTCTGCCCGGTACTGCATCGTCAGAATGCGGAGGGAGGAAAATGAGCAACGCTATAGCCGTGTTTCACGGCACCTTCGGGCGTGTCTGCTTGTATGCGCTCGATCGCGGGATGGTGCCGCACGGTCACCGCGAGGGCCATCTCACCTTTCACGTGCAGGGGCCGCCGGCGAGCATCGTCGTCGACGGAACCGAATATCCGCTCGGGCCGGGCCAGGGGGTCGCCGTCAGCCCGTGGCAGCAGCACTACTACAGGCACGGAGGCTCGGCGGAAGAGACGATGAGCCTCGTGCTCTACATCCGCCCCGCCTGGTTCCTCGAGGCCGCGCGGCGCGCCTCGGCGTCCCTCTGCTTCGGCCGCAGCGGCATCGAGGTGACCGATCCGCTGGCGCGGCTGGTCTTCGACGTGGTCCGGGGCATGCTCGACCCCGAGGGCTGCGACCCGATGGTGGAGGATCGCCTGCTCGCCCTCACGCGCACCGCGTTCGACCAGTCCTGGCAATGGACGCAGCGCGGCGCCTCGTTCACCGGGCCGGACCTGCCCCGGCGCGATTTCCGCATCCGCAACGCGCTGCGGCTGATCCAGGATCGGCTCTGCGATCCGCTGGGGCTCGACACCGTCGCGCGTGAGGTGGGGCTGTCGCGGCCGCATTTCTACAAGCTCTTCCGCGCGCAGGTGGGGCTGACGCCGAACCTCTACCTCAACGCTCTGCGGATGGAGCGCGCGATCGACCGACTGGCCTCCACCCGCCAGGCCGTCGCCGACATCGGCTTCGAGCTCGGCTTCTCCAGCCAGGCGAGCTTCTCGCGCTTCTTCATCGCCAACGGCGTCGTTCCGCCGTCGGCCTATCGGCGAAGCGTCCACGTCGCCGAGGCGCACTGAGGGTTTTTGGGGACTTCGGGGCTTTTGGGGATTTTGCCGACGCTTGGCGCAGCAATCAGACTGTCGGGTATGACCCGGGCCGGCCCGAGCGACTAGCTTCGAGCGGTGAGACGCCGCTGCGGACCGAGGTCGGGAAGGCATGAACGGGTTCATCAGTCGCAGGCCGATCTGGTCGCTGGTCATCGCGGTGGCCGTGGCCGTCCTGCTGTGGCTGGTCTTCGCCCCGTGGTCGGCGGAGATGGAGCAGGCGCTCGGCCGCAAGCGCCTGTTTCTCAACGCGATCTTCGGCGGCGTCACGCTCGGCGCGCTGTACTTCCTGGTGGCGTCCGGCTTCACCCTGATCTTCGGCCTGATGCGCAACGTCAACCTGGCGCACGGGTCGCTGTATCTCCTGGGCGGCTATCTCGGCTTCGAGGTCTCCGAGGCGACGGGCTCGTGGCTCGTGGCGTTCCCCGTCGTCTTCGTCGTGGTCGGCGCGCTCGGGCTCCTGCTGCAGAGCCAGGTCTTCCGCCGGATCGAGGGGCAGGAGCTGCGCCAGACGATGGTCACGATCGGGCTGTCGGTGGTGATCGCGGACGTCCTGCTCTGGATCTGGGGCGGGCAGTCCTACACGATCCTGGCGCCGGACTGGCTGAGCGGCCCCGTCGAGCTGCCGATCGTCTCCTCGGTGCGCGCCGATACCGGCGACGTCAGCTATCTGCGCTACCCCGCCGTGCGCATCGCCATCCTGGTCGCGGCCGTCGTCGTCGGCGTGGGCATGTGGCTCGTGCTCAACCGCACCCGGCTCGGCATGCTGGTGCGCGCGGGCGTCGACGACCGCGAGATGCTCGCCGCCTCCGGCATCCGGATCCAGTACGTGTTCCTCGCGGTGTTCGCCTTCGGCGCCGGCCTCGCGGGCGTCGGCGGGATCGTCGGCGGGACGTTCCAGTCCCTGTCTCCGGGCGAGGACACGCGCTTCCTCCTCGCCTCGCTGGTCGTCGTCATCGTCGGGGGCATGGGCTCCATCCCCGGGGCCGCGATCGGCGCCCTCGTCATAGGGCTGTCCGAGCAGTTCGGCCTCGTCTACGCGCCGACCTACTCGGTCGTCTTCACCTTCCTGATCATGGCGGCGGTGCTGGCCTTCCGGCCGCAGGGCCTGCTGGGGGCGGGGCGATAGATGGCGCTCGTGGACCGCACATCGGAGGCCTATCGGCCGAGCTGGCTCGAGCGCATCCCGCTGCACTGGTGGGTCGGTGGGCTCGTCCTGTTGAGCATGCCGGCCTGGGCGAACGACTTCTGGCTCTTCCAGGTGATGGGCTGGACCTTCATCCTCGGCATGATCGCGCTGAGCCTGATGTTCCTCGCCGGCTACGGCGGGATGGTGAGCCTCATCCAGATGACGGTGGCGGCCATCGGCGGCTACATGGTGGCGATCTTCGGCACCTCGGGCATGAGCGAGATCAGCCTGGGCCTGCCCTGGTGGGTCTACCTGCCGGCGGCCGTCCTCGTCGCGACCGCGTTCGGCACCCTGGTCGGTGCGCTGGCGGTGCGAACCGAGGGGATCTACACGATCATGATCACCCTCGCCATCGCCTCGGCGTTCTTCTACTTCGCGCGGCAGAACTACGCCGTCTTCAACGGCTATTCGGGCTTCAACCTGGTGGTGCCGCCGCCGCTGTTCGGCGTGGACTGGCGCCAGCCGATGCCGTTCTACTACCTCAGCCTCGGGGCCGCGGTGCTCTCCTACCTGCTCGTCGTCTACGTCTCGCGCTCGCCCTTCGGCCTGGCGCTGCAGGGGACGCGCGACAACGCGCGCCGGATGGCGGCGCTCGGCTTCGACGTGACCGCCCACCGCATCGCGGCCTACGCCTTCGCGAGCATGATCGCCGCCTGCGGCGGGATCCTGCTCGTCTGGCAGAACGCGCAGATCTCGCCGGGAACGGCGGGCATCCCGGCCGTGATCGACATTCTCGTCATCGCCGTCGTCGGCGGGCTGTCGCGGCCGATCGGGCCGTTCGTGGGCGCGCTGATCTACGTGCTGTTGCGCACCTTCTCGCCCGACGTGCTGACCGCCTTCGATCTCTCGGGCGAGCGCTTCAAGCTGCTCATCGGGCTCGGCTTCCTCGCGGTGGTGTTCTTCTCCCCCGACGGCGTGCTCGGGCTCTGGGACCGCTGGCGCGCGAGCCGCGCGGCGCGGCGCGACCCCTTGCTGGGGGGTGACGCATGAGGCTCGTCGAGGCCCGCTCCAGCGCCGCCGCGCGGCTGGGCGCCGTCAGCTCCGCCAACGCGCTGGAGCTGCGCGGCGTCACCAAGCTGTTCGGCGCGCTCGCCGCGATCTCGGACGTGACGCTGACGGTGCGCTCCGGCGAGCGGCGGGCGGTGCTCGGCTCCAACGGTGCGGGCAAGACCACGCTGTTCAACTGCGTCACGGGAGATTTCCTGCCGACCACCGGCACGATCCGCCTCTTCGGCGAGGACGTGACCGCGTTTCCCGCCCACGAGCGCATCCAGCGCGGTCTGAGGCGGACCTACCAGATCAGCCTCCTGTTCGGCGGGCTGACCGTGGCCGACAACGTCTACATCGCCTGCCGCGGCGTCTCGCGCGGGCGGTTCTCGCTGCTGCGGCCGGGCCGGGGAGACCCGCTGCTCGCCCGCGCCGCCGAGCTGATCGAGGCGGTGCATCTCACGCCCGAGAGCGACACGCTGGTCGCGAACCTGAGCTACGGCAAGCAGCGCCAACTCGAGATCGCCCTCGCGCTCGCCGGCGCGCCGCGGCTCATCCTCTTCGACGAGCCGGCGGCCGGGCTCTCGCCCACCGACCGCCAGGAGCTGATCGCGATCCTCCAGGGCCTGCCGGACCACATCGGCTACGTCATCATCGAGCACGACATGGACGTGGCGCTGCGCGTCGCCGAGAGCGTCACGATGATGCACAACGGCCGCATCTTCAAGGAAGGCACGCCGGAGGAGATCGAGAACGATCCCGAGGTGCAGGAACTCTACCTGGGCGACGGGAGCCACGCCCATGGCTGAGCGCGTGCAAGGCCGCGCCCCGGCGCTCGAGATCAGGGGGCTCAACGTCTACTACGGCGCCTCGCACGCGCTGCAGGGCGTGGACCTGCGGCTCGGCGGCGGGGTGCTGTCGGTCGTCGGCCGCAACGGCATGGGCAAGACCACGCTGTGCAAGGCGATCATGGGCCTCGTGCCGGTAGCCTCGGGCTCCATCACCTTCGCCGGGCAGTCCCTCGTCGGCCGCGGCCCCGCCGAGATCGCGCGGATGGGCATCGGCTACGTCCCCCAGGGGCGCCGCCTGTGGCGCTCGCTGACCGTCAACGAGCATCTCGAGATGGTCGCCGCCAAGGGCGGGGCGTGGAGCGTCGAGCGGGTCTACTCGACCTTCCCGCGCCTCGCCGAGCGCAAGTCGAACGGCGGCGCGCAGCTCTCGGGGGGCGAGCAGCAGATGCTCGCCATCGGCCGCGCCCTGCTGACGAACCCCAAGCTGCTCGTCATGGACGAGCCGACGGAGGGCCTCGCGCCCGTCATCGTGGCGCAGGTCGAGGAGATGCTGCTCGGTCTCGGCGAGGCCGGCGAGATGGACGTGCTCGTGATCGAGCAGAACATCGGCGTCGCCTGCGCGGTGGCCGACGACGTCGCGATCATGGTCAACGGGCGCATCGACCGGATCGCGCCGGCCCGGGAGCTCGCCGGCGATCGCGATCTCCAGCAGCGGCTGCTGGGCGTCGGCCGCCACGCCCACGACGACACGCCCGCGCCGACGGCGGCGCAGGGCAGGCCGGAGCAGGACGGGTCGGCGCAAGGTGGGCAGGCGCAGGAGCCCAAGCCCTCTCCCGCGGTCACGAAGATCTACGTCTCGAACCCCACGATGCCCACGCGCTGGAGCGCACCGACCCCCGTGGCGCAGCTCGAGCGGGCGGCGCGGGTGGTGACGGTGGCGCCGACCTCGGCGGCGCCGAAGACGGCGGAGATCATCCCCCTATCCGGCGCCGGCGAGACCGTGGTGCTGGTGGCGGGCACGCTCGACACCAAGGGCGGCGAGCTGCGCTACATGCGCGACATCATCCGCGCGGCCGGGCTCCCGGTGCGCATGGCCGACCTGTCGACCAGCGGCGCGCATTCGGGCGCCGAGATCCCCGCGCACGTGATCGCGGCCTTCCACCCGCGCGGCGCGGCGGGCGTCTTCACCGGCGACCGGGGCCAGTCCGTCGCCGGCATGACGCTGGCCTTCGAGCGCTGGATCGCGGGGCGGGAGGGCATCGCCGGCATCGTCTCGGCCGGCGGCTCGGGCGGCACGGCGATGGTCGCGCCCGCCATGCGGGCCCTGCCGATCGGCGTGCCCAAGCTCATCGTCTCGACGGTCGCGTCGGGCGAGGTTTCGCAATATGTCGGCCCCGCCGACATCATGATGCTGCACTCGGTCGCCGACGTGCAGGGCCTCAACGTCATCACCGAGGAGGTGCTCGGCAATGCGGCCCACGCCCTCGTCGGCATGGTGCAGGCGCGCCGCGCCGCGCGCCCGAGGAAGGCGGGCAAGCCCGCGGTCGCGCTCAGCATGTTCGGGGTCACGACGCCGTGCGTGCAGCAGGTCGTCGCGCTGCTCGATGCGGACCACGATTGCCTCGTCTTCCACGCCACCGGCATCGGCGGGCGGTCGATGGAGAAGCTGATCGACGGCGGCAAGGTCGAGGGGGTGATCGACATCACCACGACCGAGATCTGCGACATGATGATGGGCGGCGTCTTCCCCGCGACCGAGGACCGCTTCGGCGCCGTGATCCGGACGCGGATGCCCTACATCGGGTCCGTCGGCGCGCTCGACATGGTGAACTTCGCCGCGCCCTCCACCGTGCCGGAGAGGTACCGCGGCCGGACCTTCTACGAGCACAACCCGCAGATCACGCTGATGCGCACGACGGCCGAGGAATGCGCCGCCATGGGGCGCTGGATCGGCGGGCGGCTGAACGAGATGGAGGGGCCGGTGCGCTTCTTCCTGCCCGAAGGCGGCGTTTCCGCGCTCGACGCGCCGGGTCGGCCCTTCCACGACCCCGCCGCGCGCAAGGCGCTCTACGACGCGCTGGAGGCGACCATGCGCCGGACCGCGACGCGCCAGCTGATCCGCATGCCCCACCACATCAACGACCGCGCGTTCGCCGACGCCGTCGTGGCCGCCTACCGGGCGCTGCACGACGCCGGGCGCACCGCACCCAGGAGGAAGGCCGGCCGATGATCCCCCGCGAGCAGATACTCGAGACCTTCCGCGCCATGATCGCCCGGGGCGAGCCCATCGTCGGCGGCGGCGCCGGCACCGGGCTCTCGGCCAAGTGCGAGGAGGCCGGCGGCATCGACCTCATCGTGATCTACAATTCCGGCCGCTACCGCATGGCCGGGCGCGGCTCGCTCGCCGGGCTGATGCCCTACGGCGACGCCAACGCCATCGTGGTCGAGATGGCCGCCGAGGTGCTGCCGGTGATCAAGCGCACGCCCGTTCTGGCGGGGGTGTGCGCCACCGACCCGTTCCGCATCATGGACGTGTTCCTCGACGACCTGAAGCGCATCGGCTTCTCGGGCGTGCAGAACTTCCCCACCGTCGGCCTGATCGACGGCACCTTCCGGGCGAACCTGGAGGAGACCGGCATGAGCTACGCGCTCGAGGTCGAGATGATCGCCAAGGCCCGCGCCAAGGGCATGCTGACGACGCCCTACGTCTTCTGCGAGAGCGACGCCGCGGCCATGGCCGAGGCAGGCGCCGACATCGTCGTGTGCCATCTGGGCCTGACCACCGGCGGCGCCATCGGCGCGGAGACCGCGCTCGCGCTCGCGGATTGCCCGGCCATCGTCGACCGCTGGGCGGACGCTGCGCTGGAGGTGAACCCCGACGTGATCGTGCTCGTCCACGGCGGCCCGGTCGCCATGCCCGAGGACGCGCAGTTCGTGCTCGACAACACGTCGAGCTGCCACGGCTTCTACGGCGCCTCCTCGATGGAGCGACTGCCCACCGAGGTGGCGCTGACGGAACAGACCCGTCGATTCAAGCAGATAACCGGCAAACGGACACACGCGGCCGACGGCGCAAGGGGAGGATAAGGCCATGACCGGCCAGTTGATCGGACAGCTCGTCCTGTGGCTCATCGTGGCGGTCGTCGCCATCGCGATCGTCTACTGGGTGATGCAGTGGCTCTACCGGCGCTCGACGAAGGAGATCTCCTTCGTGCGGACGGGCTTCCTCGGCGAGAAGGTGGTGATCGACGGCGGCGCCTTCGTCTGGCCGATCATCCACGACATCTCGCCCGTCAACATGAACACCCTGCCGCTCGCGGTCAGCCGCACGCGGGAGCAGGCGCTGATCACCAAGGACCGCATCCGGGTCGACGTCGAGGCCGAGTTCTACGTGCGGGTGCGGCCCACCCGCCAGGCGGTGGCGATGGCCGCCTCGACGCTGGGTCGCCGCACGCTCGAGGCGGAGAAGCTGCACGGCCTGCTCGCGGGCAAGTTCGAGAGCGCGCTGCGCGCCGTCGCCGCCGAGATGGCGATGGGCGAGATGCACGAGAACCGCCACGCCTACGTGGCGCGGGTGAAGGAGCTGGCGCAGGAGGACCTCGAGAAGAACGGGCTCGAGCTCGAATCGGTGGCGATCATCGACATCGACCAGACCGCGCTCGAGTACTTCAACCCCTCGAACCGCTTCGACGCCGAGGGCATGACCGCGCTGATCAAGGACATCGAGTCGCGGCGCAAGCTCAGGAACGACATCGAGCAGGACTCGATGATCCAGATCCGGCTGCGCAACCTCGAGGCCGAGAAGCAGGCGCTCGAGGTCGAGCGCGAGAGCCAGGAGGCGCGCCTCTCGCAGGAGCGCGACATCGAGTTCCGGCGCGCCCAGCAGAGGGCCGAGCTCGCCCGCGAGCGGGCCGAGCGGGAGACCGAAGCCGAGAGCGCCCAGATCACGGCCCGCGAGACGATCGAGAAGGCACGCATCGCCAACGAGCGCGCCATCGCCGAGGCGCGCATCGCGTCGGAGCGGGAGGTGCGCTCGCGCGAGATCGCGCGCACCCGGGCCATCGAGGAGGACGAGATCGCCGCGCGCGAGGCGACCGATACGGCGCGTATCCTCCAGGAGCGCAGCGTCACCGAGGCGCGCATCGCCAACGAGCAGGAGACCCAGGCCAAGCAGATCGCCCGCCAGAAGGCGATCGACGAGGCCGAGATCGCGGCCCACGAGGCGACCGAGCGCGCCCGCATCGCGCAGGAACGCGCGCTCGCCGAGGCGCGCATCGCCAAGGACCGCGACACGCAGGCCATGGAGATCGAGCGCCAGAAGGCGACGCGCCAGGCCGAGATCGAGGCCAACGAGGCCAACGAGAAGCGGCGCATGGCGCAGGACCTGCTCCTCAACCAGACGCGCATCAAGGGCGAGGAGGATATCCGCCAGCGTGAGATCCAACGCCAGCGCACCCTCGACGAGGCCGAGATCGGTGCGCGCGAGGCGGTGGAGCGCCTGCGCATCCTGCAGGCCGCGGAGGTCAGCGAGGCGCGCATCGGCGAGGATCGGCGCATCCGCGAGCTGGAGATCCAGCGTCAGCAGGCGGTGGAGGCGGCCGAGATCGCGGCCTCCGAGGCGATCGACGCCGCGCGGATCGCCCGCGAGAAGCAGATCGCCGCGACGCGGATCGCCGCCGACGAGGATACGAAGAGTCGCGAGATCGCCCGCAACCGCGCCGTCGACGAGGCGCGCGTCGCCGCTGACGAGGCGGTCGAGCAGGCCCGGATCGCGCAGAAGCGCACCCTCGACGCCGAGCGCATCGCCGCCGAGCAGGAGGTCCGCGCCCGCGAGATCGAGCGCGACCAGGACATCGAGGCCGCCGAGATCGCCCGGCGCGAGACGGTCGAGAAGATGCGCGTGGCCACCGAGCTGGCGCTGGAGCAGGACCGGATCGCGAGCCAGCAGACCCGCGAGGTCGTCGACATCGCGCGCAAGCGCACCGTCGAGGAGGCCGAGCAGGCGCGCGTCGTGGCGCTCGCCGGAACGAAGACGAAGCGCGCCGCCGCCGAGGCCGACGTGCAGCGCGCCGAAATCGCGGCGCGGCGCGACGTCGAGGCCGCGGAGGTCGAGCGCGAGCGCACGATCGAGGCCGCCCGGCTGGAGCGGCGGCGGTCGCTCGAGCAGCTCGAGATCGCGCGGGTGCAGGCCCTGCGCGAGGCCGAGATCGAGAGCCGCGACGACGTGGAGCGCGCGCGCATCGCCTCCGAGCGCGGGCTCGACGAGATCCGCATCGACTTCGAGACCGTGCGCCGGCGCCTGGAGGTCGAGCGCGAGAAAGCGGTCGAGACGGCGCAGATGGAGAAGGCCATCGTCCTCTATCAGAAGTCGCTGCAGGAGAGCGCGGCCCGCGCCGAGGCGGATATGGCGCGCGCCCAGGCCGCCAAGGCCGAGGAGAGCGTCAGGACCGTGCGCGAGACCGAGGCGGCGAACCGCCGCAAGTCGGTGGACGTGCTGCTCGCCGAGAAGACGGCGGCGGAGGCCAAGCATCTCGCCGAGGCGGAGAAGCTGCGCCGCGCCGTCGAGGCGGAGGCCCAGCGCCTCATCAACGAGGCCGAGAACGTGCTCACCGACCCGGCGCGCGCCTCGCTCTTCCGTCGCAAGCTGCTCGAGCACGTCGAGGGCATCGTGGCGGCGAGCGTCAAGCCGCTGGAGAAGATCCAGGACATCCGCATCATGCAGCTCAACGGCATGAACGGCGGCGGCGGCGAGGGCGGGTCGAACGGAAGCCCGACCGACGAGGTCATCAACTCCGCGCTGCGCTACCGCGTGCAGGCGCCGCTGATCGACTCGCTCCTGTCGGATATCGGCATCGACGGGGCGAACCTCGCCAAGCAGGGCGGCCTGATCCGCGAGGCGTCCGACATGCAGCGCGTGGCTTCCGAAGCGCGGAAGTCGGCGCCCAAGGCCGACGGCGGGGAGAAGAAGTAATGCCCCGCGTCTACGTCTCCACGGTGATCGATGCGCCCGCCGCCAGGGTCTGGGAGCGGGTGCGCGACTTCAACGGCCTGCCGCGCTGGGTGCCCGCCGTGCGCGACAGCCGGATCGAGAACGGCGAGCCCGCCGACCGGGTGGGCTGCGTGCGCGACTTCCACCTCCAGAACGGCGACCACCTGCGCGAGAAGCTGCTCGGCCTCTCCGACTACGACTATTTCTGCACCTACTCGATCCTCGAGAGCCCGATGCCGCTCACCGACTACGTGGCGACGCTGCGGCTCACCCCCGTCACCGACGGCGACCGCACCTTCGCCGAGTGGACGGCCGAGTTCGACTGCGCGGACGAGGTCGCCGACGAGCTCACGGGCAACATCGGGCAGAACGTCTTCCTCGCGGGCTTCAACGCGCTCAAGCGTCAGCTCGCGGGCTAGCCGACATCATGTGAGAGGCAAAAGTGGTCAAGGTCGTCAAGAGCACAGTCCTGGAGGCGCCCGTCGAGCGGGTGTGGGAGGTCCTGCGCGACTTCAACGGCCACGACAGCTGGCATCCCGCGGTGCGCGACAGTGCCATCGAGCAGGGGCAGAGCTCGGATCGGATCGGCTGCGTGCGCCGCTTTCATCTGCAGGACGGCGCGGAGCTGCGCGAGCGGCTGCTCACGCTGTCGGACGCCGACATGGCCTTCAGCTACTGCCTGCTCGACACGCCGGTGCCGCTCCTGAACTACGTGGCGCACGTGCGCCTCGCGCCGGTCACCGACGGGGACGCCACGTTCTGGCACTGGGAGAGCCGGTTCGACACGCCGGCGGGCCGCGAAGCGGAGCTGCGCACGATGGTCGCCGAGAACATCTATCAGGGCGGGTTCGATGCGATCCGCACCCACATGGGGCTGGACGGGCGATGACGAGCGTGGAGACATACCCGACCCTCGCCGAGGCCGCCCGCGCCATGGGAGCCGGCGCGGTCTATCACGGCGGCGGAACGGTGGTGATGCGCGCGGTCAACGCCGGCACGGCGCCAGTGCGGATCGTGCGCACGACGGACCCGAGCCTGCGCGAGATCCGCGTGCGCGGCGAAACGGTGACGCTGGGCGCGGGCGTGACGATGGCGCAGGTTCTGGCCGAGCGCGAGCTCGCCTTCCTCCATCCCGTGGCGCGGCTGATCGGCGGGCCGCAGGTGCGCAACATGGCGACGGTGGGCGGCAACCTGTTCGCGCCGCATCCCTACGGCGATTTCGCGGTCGCGCTGCTGGCGCTCGGCGCGCGGGTGGTGACGGCGGGGCTCGGGATGCCGCGCCCGATCGAGGACATCCTGCGCGAGCGGGATCGGCCAGCGGGGCTCGTCGCCACCATCGAGGTGCCGCGCCCGCGCGACCCCCGCGCCTTCGGGTTCCTCAAGATGAGCCGGGTGAAGCCCAAGGGCGTCTCGGTCCTGTCGGTGGCGGCGCTGCTGCCGCGCGAGGGCGGCGTGATCCGCGGCGCGCGGGTCGCCTGGGGCGCGATGGGGCCAGGCCCCCGGCGCGGGAGCGAGGCCGAGCGCGCGCTCGAAGGCCAGCGGCTCGAGCCGGCGGTCGTGGAGCGCGCCGCGCGCGCGGGCGTCGAGGGGCTCGACCCGCCCACCGACGCCATCGCCAGCGCCTGGTACCGGCGCGAGGTCGCGGGCGTCCACCTCCGGCGCCTGCTCGAGACGATGGAGCGCGGCTGATGGGCAAGACGCCGGTCACATTGGTTCTCAACGGCACCGAGCGCGCGGGCTTCGCCGACGACGGGCAGAACCTGCTCGACTTCCTGCGCCGGGGCCTGGGCGACCTCTCGCCCAAGTACGGCTGCGGGCAGGGCACCTGCGGCGCCTGCACGGTCACCGTCGACGGCGAGACGATGCTGTCGTGCCTCGTCCTCGCCGAGAGCGCGCAGGGCCGGGAGGTGCGCACGGCTGCGGGGCTGGCGCGCGGCGCGACCCTCGATCCGCTGCAGGAGGCCTTCATGGATCATTTCGCGGCCCAGTGCGGCTATTGCACGCCGGGCATGCTGGTGTCGGCGCGGGCCCTCCTCGACGCCAACCCGAAGCCCTCGCGCGCGGAGGTTATCGAGGCGATCGCGGGCAACCTGTGCCGCTGCACCGGCTACGAGCCGATCATCGCGGCGATCCTCGCCGTCGCCGAGGGGAGGGCGCGCGCATGACCGACATGACCGCACGCGGGCCGATGATCGAGTTCCGCAAGGAGTTCTTCGCCGACGAACGAAACGACGACCTCAACGAAGTGGGCAAGCCCACCCGCCGCCAGGACATCGCCGGCCACGTCACCGGCCGCTCGCCCTTCTTCGACGACCACCTGTTCGACGGGCTGCTGCACCTGCGCTGTGCCCGCTCGCCGCATCATCACGCGCGCATCCGCCGGATCGACACGTCCGCGGCCGAGCGGATGCCCGGCGTGGTGCGCGTGCTCACGGGCAAGGACGTGCCGGCGAACCTCAACACGCTGCTCTCGCTGCTCGATTTCGGCATCGACGACGAGCCGCTCCTGTCGGACCGGAAGGTGGCCTACAAGGGCGAGCCCGTCGCCGCCGTCATTGCCGCGACGGAAGCGCAGGCGCGCGCGGCCGCCGCCGCGGTGCGGGTCGACTGGGAGCCGCTGCCCCACGTGCTCGACGTCGAGGAGGCGCTCGAGCCCGGCGCGCCGGTGGTCTGCGACGTCTATCCCGGCAACAAGTTCGTCTACCACGGCAAGTACGACCACCAGAAGCTGCGCTACGGCGACGTCGAGGCGGCCTTCCGCGGGGCCGACCGCATCGTCGAGGGCCGCTACCAGATGTCGCCGATCGAGCAGGCGCCGATCGAGACCTGCGGCGCCATCGCCGCGCCCGAGCAGAACGACCGCTACGTCTGCTACACCTCGACCCAGGCGCTGTTCTTCTCGCTGGGCACTGCGGCGAAGATGCTGCGGCTGCCCTCGTCGCGGCTCCACTTCATCGGGGGGACCGTGGGCGGCGGCTTCGGCGGCAAGGTGGATTCGATCCACGAGCCGCTCGCCATCCTCGGCGCGATGCTCACCGGGCGCCCGGTGAAATACGCCTGGGACCGCGAGGAGGAGATGCAGGTCGGCGCGCCCCGCGGGGCCGAGCGCTGGTACCTGAAGGACGGCGTGATGGCCGACGGGCGCATCGTGGCGCGCAAGTTCACCGGCTACTTCGACAGCGGCGCGTACACCCGGCTGTCGTCCTACGCGATCATCAAGGGCGTCGGCCACCTGCCCGGACCCTACACGATCCCCAACGTCCATGCCGACGTCTATTGCGTCTACACCAACCGCACGCCCGCCACTGCGATGCGGGGCTTCGGCATCACCGGCGTCGATTTCGCCATCGAGGCGCACATGGACAAGGTGGCCGAGGCGGTGGGGATGAACCCGATCGAGCTGCGCATCCTCAACGCCTACCGCGACGGCGACATGAAGGCCCACCGGCGCGAGGCGAAGAACTGCGCGCTGATCGAATGTGCGCAGGTGGTGGCGGAGAAGGCCGGCGTGCGGATCTCCGAGACCGCCCGCGCGGCGGCGTCGACCCGGGGGGGCGGCGGCGAGCGCGGACGGCTGCCGGCCCACACCGCGACCGACGAGACCGGCCGCGTGACCGGCTTCGAGAGCGGCAGCTACGCGCGCAAGGGCAGCGCGCCGCGCGCCTCTCCGGGCGCACCGGCTCCGGGCGCGCCAGCCCAGCCTCGGCCCGCGCCGAACCCTCCGGCGGCCTCGCGCCCCGAGCCCGCGCCTCCGCGGTCCGCGCCGCCGCCGCCCGAGCCGCCGAAGCCGGACGCGCCCAAGCCGTCGCCCGCGCGCACCGGCGCGCTGCGCTTCTCCTCCCTCTCCGGCTTCAGGAGGCGATGATGGCGCTCCACAGGGGCCGCGGCTTCGCGGCGATCAACTACCCGATCGGCATGAATCTCGGCGGCGACCCCAGCCAGGCGCTGGTCCATTCCAACCCCGACGGCAAGTTCACCGTGGCGCTCTCGGCGATCGACCTCGGCCAGGGCATGAAGTCCGTCACCCGCCAGATCGCGGCGGAGACGCTGGGCGTGCCCGTCGAGGACGTGTACGTCGACACCGCCGACAGCGACACCGGCCCCCACGACATGGGCTCCTTCGCCTCGCGCGGCACGCACCGGATGGGCAACGCCGTGATCCGGGCGAGCCTCGAGGCGCGTTCGGTCATGCTGGAAGCCGCCGCCGAGGAACTCGAGGTCGACGCCGCCGACCTCGTCACGGACGGCCGGGGCAACATCCACGTCAAGGGCGCCCCCGGGCGTTCGATCACCACGATGGCGGCGGCACAGGCGGCGCAGTTCAAGCAGGGCCGCACCATCGCCGGGCGCGGCATCTTCCTCATCCCGCTCTCGGAGGTCGATCCCGACACCGGCGAGATGAGCCCGGTGACGACCTTCGCCCACGCGGCGATGCTGGTCGAGGTCGAGGTCGACGACGAGACCGGGGAGGTCAGCGTCACGGACATGCAGTCGGCCTACGAGGTCGGCCGGGCGCTGAACCCCAAGCTCGTCGAGCAGCAGCTGCGCGGCGGCGCCTGGATGGGGATGAGCCACGCGATCTGGGAGACGACCGAGCCGTACTACCCGGCCCGCGATCACGGGCCGGTGGACTTCAACGAATACCTCATGCCCGGCCCCGGCGACCTCGCGCCCCACCACATCAGCGTGCTCGAGCGCCCCGCCGCCGACGGGCCCTACGGCGGCAAGGGGCCCGGCGAGATGTGCGCGAACCCGGTTCTCCCGGCGGTGGTCAACGCGGTCTACGACGCGGTCGGGGTGCGCATCGACGAGCTGCCGGTGACGCCGGAGAAGGTGCTGCGGGCGCTGCGGGCGCAGGGCGGCGCGAAGCCGAGGAGAGCCCTCTGATGGCGGTGCGTCGCGCGATCCAGGGCATGGACGGGCCGGAGCCGCTGGCCCGGTCCCTGCGCGACGCCCAGTACATCGCCTCCGAGAGCCTCGCCACCGCCGCCTATCTCGCGCTGGCGCTCGGCAAGCCGCTCCTGCTCGAGGGCGCGCCGGGGGTCGGCAAGACCGAGGCGGCCAAGGCGCTCGCCGCCGTCCTGGGGCGCGAGCTGGTGCGCCTGCAATGCTACGAGGGCATCGACGCGGCCGCGGCGATGTACGAGTGGAACTTCCCGCGCCAGATGCTGGCCATCCGGCAGGCGGGGGACGCCTACGTCAACCTCTACGGCGACGACTTCCTGATCGCCCGCCCGATCCTGCTCGCCCTCCAGGCGCCGCGCGACCGGGTGCTGCTCGTCGACGAGATCGACCGGGCCGACCACGAGTTCGAGGCCTACCTGCTCGAGTTCCTGTCGGACTTCACCGTCTCGATCCCCGAGCGCGGCACGATCCGAGCTGCGGAGCCGCCGGTGGTGATCCTCACCTCGAACCGCACCCGGGAGCTGCACGAGGCGCTGCGGCGGCGCTGCGTCTATCATTGGATCGACTATCCCGAGCCGGCGCTCGAGGCGGAGATCGTGATGATGCGCGCCTCGACCGTGGCGCGCGACACCGCGACCCGCGTCGTGCGCGCGGTCGGCGCCCTGCGCGCCGAGCCGCTGGCGAAGCCGCCGGGCGTCGCGGAGACGGTGGAATGGGCGCAGGCCGCCACGCTCCTCCACGAGGGCGGCGCGCCCTGGCCGCGCGCCTTCGCCCGCGCGATCGGGGTGGCGCTGAAGGACCAGGACGACATCGCCTATGTCGGGCCGCGGCTCGAGGCGCTCCTCGCCGAGGCGGCGTCATGATTCCCAACGCCTTGCCCTCGCCGATCGTCCCCTTCCTCGACTTCGCCCGGGCGCTGCGCGCGGCGGGCTTTGCGGCCTCGCCGGAGCAGTCGGAGAGCTTCCTCGCCGCCGTGGGCCTGCTCGGCCCGCGCTCGCTCGGGGACATCCGCCGCGCGGCGCACGCGGTGTTCGGGCCGGGCCCCGAGCGCAGGGAGACGTTCGACGCGGTGTTCGACGCGGTCTTCCTCGGGCGCCGTTTCGCCGCCCCGGCGGACGGCGAGCCCGAGGAGATGCCGAACGCCTACGACGCGGGCGACCTCGACCTCATGCCCGAGGCGGACGAGGAGGAGCCCTCGGGCGCCGACGCCACGTCGGCCGAGCGGCTCAATCGGCGGCGGGTCGAGGCGGGCGGCGAAGCGGCGGCTTTGCGCGCCTTCGCGCGGGCGCTCCCCGCCGCGCTGCCGCGCCGCCGATCGCGCCGGCACGGCCCCGGCAAGGGCCGCATACCCGACGCGCGCGCGGCCTTCCGCCAGATGCTGCGCCGCGACGGCGAGGTGACGCGGCTGCCGACGCGCCGCCGCGCCCTGCGCCAGCGGCGGGTGCTGATGCTGATCGACGTGTCGGGCTCCATGAAGGCGGGCACCGACGGGGCGCTGCGGCTCGCGCACGCGCTCGTCCAGGCGGGGGAGCGGGTCGAGTGCTTCACGCTCGGCACGCGCCTCACCCGTGTCACCCGCGCGCTGCGCCATCGCAATCCCGAGCAGGCGCTGACCCTCGCCTCCGGCCTCGTCGCCGACTGGGACGGCGGTACGCGGCTCGGCGAGGCGATGGCGGTGTTTCTCGCGGTGCCCCGCTTCGCCTCCTTCGCGCGCGGCGCGCTGACCATCGTCGTCTCGGACGGGCTCGAGCGCGGCGGGCCCGACGCGCTGGTCTCCGCGATGGGGAGGCTGCGCGGGCTCGCCTGGTCGGTGCTCTGGCTGTCGCCGCTCGCCGCCGATCCGGCGTATCGGCCGGAAACCGGCGCGATGCGCGCGATCCTGCCGCTGATCGACCGGCTCGGCGACGGCTCCGCCCCGCCGGCCATCGCGCGCGCGATCCTGGGGTTCTCCAAGGGGCGTTCGATGGGGTCGCGGCGATGAGAATCGTCGACAGCCATTTCCACGTCTGGCGCCGGGCCGACCTGCCGTGGCTGTCGGGCCCGATGCGGCCGCGCATCTTCGGAGCCTACGAGGCGATCCGCCGAGACTACCCGATCGGTGAGTACCTGAGCGATATCGCCGGCACCGGGGTCGAGAAGGCCGTCTACGTGCAGGCGAACTGGCCGGTAGACCGCGCCGAGGGCGAAGCCGCCTGGATCGAGAGCCTCGCCGCCGAGACCGGCTGGCCGCACGGGACCGTCGCCTTTGCGGACATGACCGCGCCGGACGCGCGCCCGGCGCTCGACCGGCTGGCGCGATTTCCACGTCTTCGCGGAATTCGCCAGCAGCTCCACTGGCACGAGAACCCGCTCTACCGCTTCGCCGCCAGCTGGGACCTCTGCCGCGACCCCACGCTGCAGCGCAACGTCGCGCGCCTCGCGGACTACGGGCTGTGCTTCGACCTCCAGGTCTTTTCCGGCCAGATGGAGGGCGCCTGCGACCTCGCCGATGCGTGCCCGGCGACGACCTTCGTCCTCCAGCACGCCGGCATGCTCGAGGACACGACCGACGAGGGCCGCGATCTCTGGCGCGCGGGCATGGCCCGCCTGGCGCGGCGGCCGAACGTCGTCGCCAAGCTGTCGGGCTTCGGCACCTTCATCCACCGCCTGGACGCCGAGCACGTGGGTCGGGTCTTCGCGGAGACGATCGCGCTGTTCGGCGCCGAGCGCTGCCTGTGGGGCTCGAACTTTCCGATCGAGAAGCTCTGGACCGGCTACGGCCCGCTGCTCGAGGCGCACCGACAGGCTTCGGGCGGCCTGTCTGAGGCCGAACGGCAGGCGGTTTTCAACGACAACGCGGCGCGGGTCTACCGGCTGCACTGAGAGGGAGGGACGACGACGATGGGCCTCGAAATCAAGATCCTCGACTACGGCGACATCGAGCTCGAGAGCTCCTTCCTGGTGCTCGCGCGCGATTGCGGCCGCACGCGCCGGGTGCCGGTCTACGGCTTCCTCATCCTCGGCGGCGCCTATCCGATCGTCGTCGACACCGGCTACCGCGACAACGCCATCATGGAGACGCTCGGGATGCGGGGTCTCCAGTTCCACGAGAACATGATCGAGCGCCAGCTCGCCAACCACGGGGTCAAGCCGTCCGACGTACGCTACGTGCTGCACACGCACCTGCACATCGACCATGCGGGCAAGGACGATCACTTCCCGATGAACACCACCGTGGTGATCAACCGCCGCGAGCTGGAATACTCGGTCTCCGGGCTGATGCACCCGCAATACCCCAAGCCCGACATCATCCACCTGATCGAGCGGCTGCATTCGCCCGGCGCGCTGCGGCTCGAGGACCTGGAGATATCAGGGCCGGTCGAGCTGATCCCGGGCGTCTACCTGGAGGCGGCGGGCGCCCACACGGAAGGCTCGATGAACGTGCACGTCGACACGCCCGAGGGGCGCGCGACCATCTGCGGCGACGTGATCTACGACTTCAACGACCAGATCGTCGATCCGCTGCGCTCGTTCGGGCCGGAGGAGTACCAGGTCACCGGCAATCACGGCGGATCGAAGCGGGCGGAGAAGGGCGCGATCCGCAAGCTGATGTATTCGGGCGCGACGTTCCTGCTGCCGATCCACGACAAGCCGGCGAAGGTCGAGCACGGGCGCGTCGTCGGGCGGCTCGACATGGTCGTGCCCGGCCCCGTCAGCCAGAGCGTGCCGCGGCGCGACTGGTTTCCGGCCTGAAGGAGCGAACCGATGGCGCACGAGGCACGCGACCCCTCCTTCCGGCGTCTGGTGGACGAGCACGCGCCCGTCCGCCAGCCGGGCTCGGGATTCCTCTTCACCGAAGGCCCGATCTGGCACCCGGCGGAGCAGTATCTGCTGTTCTCCGACATGCCCGGCGACGTGCGCCGCAGGCTCGACCGCGCCGGCGTGCGCGAGGTGCTCAAGCCCTCCAACAAGGGCAACGGCATGACCTACGACGCGGAGCTGAACCTCGTCGTCTGCGAGCACGCGACCTCCTCGGTGGCGCGCTTCCGGCCGGACGGCCGACGCGAGGTGCTCTGCTCGCATTTCGAGGGCCGCGAGCTCAACAGCCCCAACGACATCTGCGTGAAGTCGGACGGCTCGACCTGGTTCACCGACCCCTGGTACGGGCGCATGCCGGTGTTCGGGGTCGAGCGGCCACGCCAGCTCGGCTGGCAGGGCGTGTTCCGCATCCCGCCCGGCCACCGGCCGGGCGCGGAGCCGCAGCTCGTCGTGGACCGCTACCTCCTCACCATGCCCAACGGCCTGTGCTTCTCGCCCGACGAGAGCCTGCTCTACGTCAACGACACCGAGCAGGCGAACATCCGCGTCTTCGAGGTGACGCCCGAGGGCGGCCTGCGCAACGGGCGGATCTTCGCCAGCGGCATCCGCGACAGCCTCGTGCCCGGCGTGCCCGACGGGATGAAGTGCGACGCGGAGGGCAACGTCTGGGTCACGGCGCCGGGCGGGCTGTGGGTCTACGCGCCCTCGGGACGGCTGATCGGCAAGGTGGCGATCCCCGAGCTGGCGGCGAACTTCCACTGGGGCGGGCCGGACTGGCGCACGCTCTACGTCTGCGCGACGACGTCGGTCTACGCGCTCGACGTGAAGGTCGGGCCGCGCAACGAGCCCTTCATGCGGGCGCGGCCGGCGGCAAGCGCCGCTGCCGCATCGCGTTCGGGCGACGGCGAGCCCCTGCGGCTCGACGCCCGGCGCTGCGCGCTGATCATCCAGGACATGCAGAACGACGTGGTGATGGAAGGCGGCGCCTTCGCCGCTTCGGGCAGCCCGCGGCACTGCGCCGAGCAGGGGGCGCGCGAGAACATCGCGCGGCTCGCCCGGCGCTGCCGCGAGCTGGGCGTGCCGGTGATCCACGTGCACTTCCTCGTCCCGCCGGGCGCGAAGGGCCTGACGCTCAACGCGCCGCTGTTCGAGGGCGTGCTCGACGGCAACGCGCTGGTGCGCGGCACCTGGGGCGCCGAGCCCGCGCCCGGCTGCGAGGTGCACGACGGCGACCACGTCGTCGCCAAGATGCGCATGTCGGCCTTCGAGGGCACCAACCTCGAGACCATCCTCAAGGCGGAGGGGCGGGATATCCTGATCGAGACCGGCGCCTGGACCAACATGTCGATCGAGCACACCGCGCGTACGGGGGCCGACAAGGGCTACGTCATGGTGATCCCCGAGGACGGCTGCTCGACGATGAACGACGACTGGCACCGCGCCAGCATCGACTACGCGCTGCAGAACGTCGCGCTCGTCACGCGCACCGACGACGTCGTGGCGGCGCTCGGCTGAGCGCGCATCGAAACGAACAGGAGCACAGCGATGAACACGTACGATCTCGAGGGCCAGGCGGCGATCGTCACCGGCGGCGCGCAGGGCATCGGTCTGGCTGTGGCGCGCCGGCTCGTCGCCTCGGGCGCGCGGGTGCGCCTCTGGGACATGGACGGCGACCTCGCCCGGGCCGCGGCGCGGGACCTCGGCGAGAGCGCCAGCGCCGCCGCGGTCGACGTCGTCGACGCGCAGACGGTGGCTCAGGCGGCGGATGCGGCCGCTACGGAGCTCGGTCGGCTCGACATCCTGGTCAATTCGGCCGGCATCGCGGGCTCGAACGCGAAGGTGGTGGAGTATCCGGTGGAGGAATTCCACCGCATCGTCGCGGTGAACCTGCACGGCACGTTCCACGCCTGCCGCGCCGTGCTGCCGCACATGGTGCGCGCCGGCTACGGCCGGGTGGTGAACATCGCCTCGGTCGCCGGCAAGGAGGGCAACCCCAACGCGGCCGCCTATTCCGCCTCGAAGGCGGCGGTGATCGCGCTCACCAAGTCGCTCGGCAAGGAGCACGCCGGGCAGGACGTCGCCGTGAACTGCGTCACGCCGGCGGCGGCACGCACCCGCATCTTCGACCAGATGAGCCAGGAGCACATCGACTTCATGCTCTCGAAGATTCCCCGCGGGCGCTTCCTCGAAGTGGACGAGGCGGCGAGCATGATCGCGTGGCTCTCCTCGCGCGAGAACTCGTTCACCACCGGCGGCGTCTTCGACCTGTCGGGCGGCCGCGCCACGTACTGATCGCCGTCCGGCGACATCGCTGGCTGCGGTTTTGCGAACACGTGTGCGAAAGCGATGTGCGCATGAATCGCCCGCACTGTCATGGATTACCGCGCTTCCCGCCAAAAGCGCGTGCCGGCCCTGGCCAGGGCGCGCACGAAAGGGCTGGACAGCCGCGCTCTCTCTTGTAGATTTGTGCGACATGCGGACATTAATTCGTTATGTGAACAAATAACGATATGTCCGACGAGCGACCCCGGGTCCCGCGTACGGCGGGTCCGGGGCGTCTCGTCCGCGCGCAGCTTGGGAGAGGGGATCATGAAGAGACTAGCCGGTTTGGTCGTGGCCGCCGCGATGCTCGCATCGGCGTCGGTCGCGGCGCAGGAGGTCCTGACCATCGGGGTGCGCTCGGAGGCGAGCTCGCTCGATCCGCACTGGACGCAGCTCTCGGCCGACCTGCAGGTGCAGGAGCACATCTTCGAGAAGCTGGTGAACCTCGATTCGGCCTCCCAGCCGATCCCGGGCCTCGCCGTGTCGTGGGCCGCGATCGACGACACGACGTGGGAGTTCGAGCTGCGCGAGGGCGTGACCTGGCACGACGGCGAGCCCTTCACCGCCGACGACGTGATCTTCTCCTTCGATCGGCTCCGCTCCGGCATCGAGGGCGCGCCGGCGAGCCCGGCCTTCACGCTCGAGAAGGGCGGCAAGACCTGGGAGAAGGTCGACGACCTGACGGTGCGCATCCGCACCGACGGCCCGTACCCGACCGTGGCCGAGGACCTCGCCATGGCCCCGATCGTCGCAGAGCACGCGGCGCGCGACGCCACCGCGTCGGTCGACTTCAATTCCGGCGCGGCCGCGATCGGCACCGGTCCGTTCCTCTTCGAGGAGTTCCGCTCCGGCGATCGCATCTCCGTCGTCAAGAACCCGAACTGGTGGGGCGGCGAGGTCGCGTGGGACCGGGTCGTGTTCCGCCCTGTCACGCAGGACGCCTCGCGGCTCGCGGCGCTGCTCAACGGCGACGTCGACCTGATCGACTACCCGCCGACCGCGGACCTGCCCTCGTTGCGGGAGAATGCGGACTTCACCGTCTCCTCGATCCCCTCCGACCGGCTGATCTACCTGATGCCGTCCTATCGCGACGTGGAGGACTACGTCCTCGACGCCGCCGGCGCGCCGCTGCAGCCCAACCCGCTGCGCGACTGGCGCGTGCGCAAGGCGCTCTCGCTGGCGGTCAACCGCGAGGCGATCCGCGACCGCATCATGGGCGGGGCGTCGCTGCCGACCCGCAACATCGTGCCGCCGGGCTTCTTCGGCTACGACGAGACGCTCGAGCCGGACGCCTACGACCCCGAGGAGGCGCAGCGCCTCCTCGCCGAGGCGGGCTACGCCGACGGCTTCCAGCTGACCGTGCACGGCCCCAACGACCGCTATATCAACGACGCGCGCATCGTCGAGGCGGTCGCCCAGATGTGGACGCGGGTGGGCGTGAAGACCGCGGTCGACACGATGCCGCGCAACATCTTCTTCTCCGACCTGATCCGCGGCCACGCGGACAGCTTCCCCGGCCACGACGTGCCGAAGTTCTCGATGGCGCTGACCGGGTGGGGCACCGTCGCCGGCGAGGCGACCTACACGGTGTCCGGCATCCTCGAGACCTACAACGCCGCCACCGGCGGGGGTAACGGCAATTTCGGCCGCTATTCCAACCCGCGTATCGACGCGCGCTCGGTGCTCGCGAAGCGCACGATCGACCGCGACGAGCGGCTGCGGCTGCTCCAGGAGGCGATCAACATCGGCATGGAGGACTACGCGCTCATCCCGCTGCACTTCCAGGTCAACCATTGGGCGATGCGCAGCGGGCTCGAGCACGACGCGCGCACCAACGAGCGCACGCTCGCCATCGAGGTGCGGCGGGTCGACTGACCCCCCGATACCAACCCGACGAGCGGCGCGGAGGGCTCGATGATCGGCTTCATCGCCAGACGCCTGGTTCAGAGCTTCTTCGTGCTGTTCGTCATGACGCTGCTGGTCTTCTTCGGCGTCAACGTCATCGGTAACCCGGTCTACATCTTCGCGTCGTCGGAGTGCACCCAGGCCTGCGTGAACGCGATCATCGCCGATCTCGGCCTCGATCGGCCGGTCTGGGAGCAGTATTTCGTCTTCCTCGGCAACGCGCTCTCGGGCGATCTCGGCCGATCCTTCACCTTCGGCGTGCCGGCGATGAGCCTGATCTGGGAGCGCCTGCCGGCGACGCTCGAGCTCGCCTTCGCGGCGCTGGCCATCGCGCTGGGGCTCGGGCTGCCGCTGGGGATCGTCGCGGGGCTGAAGCCCGACGCGCTCGCGAGCCGGCTGATCATGGGCCTGTCCACCCTCGGCTTCTCCGTGCCGGTGTTCTGGATCGGGCTCATCCTGATCATGGTGTTCTCGGTCCAGCTCGGCTGGCTGCCCGCGATCGGGCGCGGGGACACGGTCTTCGTGCTGGGCCTCGAGGTGAGCTTCCTGACGCTCGACGGTCTCTCGCATCTGCTGATGCCGGCCTTCACGCTGTCGCTCTTCATGCTCGCCATGACGATCCGCCTGACGCGGGCCGGGATGCGGGAGGTGCTGCATGCGTACTACGTGAAGTTCGCCCGCGCCAGCGGCGTGTCGGAGGCGCGCATCCTCTCGGTCCACGTGATGAAGAACATCCTCATCCCGATCGTGACCGTGCTCGGGATGGAGTTCGGCGGCGTGATCGCCTTCGCGGTCGTGACGGAATCGATCTTCTCCTGGCCCGGCGTCGGCAAGATGCTGATCGACGCCATCGCGGTGCTCGATCGGCCCCTGATCGTGGCCTACCTCGTCTTCGTGGTGTTCATGTTCGTCGTCATCAACCTCCTCGTCGACGTCCTCTACTCCATCCTCGATCCGCGGGTGCGGCTCGGCGGGGGTGCGCGATGAGCGCGGGCGCGGTCGTCGGCCCGGCGCCCGAGGCGCCGGAGGCTGGGGAGGGCGGCAACCCGCGGCGGGCGAGCGCCGTCGCGGCCATGGCGCGCGCCTACCTCCGGTCGACGATCGCGGTCGTCGCCCTCGCCGTGTTCGTGCTGCTCGTCCTCGCCGCGCTCGCGGCGCCCTGGATCGCGCCGCAGAACCCCTACGACCTCTCCCAGGTCGATCTCCTCGACAACCTGCTGGAGCCGGGCTCGGAGAGCTTCTCCGGCCAGGTCTACTGGCTGGGCACCGACGGGCAGGGGCGCGACATCCTTTCGGCCATCCTCTACGGGCTGCGGATCTCGCTCCTCGTCGGGCTCGCCTCGGGGGTGCTGGCGCTCGTCGTCGGGTCGCTGGTCGGGCTCGTCGCCGCCTATCGCGGCGGCTGGCTCGACGCGACGATCATGCGCATCGTCGATCTGCAGCTCTCGTTCCCGACGATCCTCGTCGCGCTGATCCTGCTCGTCATCCTCGGACGCGGCGTCGACAAGATCGTCTTCGCGCTGGTCGTGGTGCAATGGGCCTATTTCGCCCGCACGGTGCGCGGCGTCGCGCTCGTCGAGAACGCGCGCGAGTACATCGAGGCGGCGCGGGGCCTCAAGCTCGGCCATGTGCGCATCCTCTTCGGGCACCTTCTGCCGAACTGCCTGCCGACGCTCCTCGTCGTCGCCGCGGTGCAGGTCGCCTCCGCGATCTCGCTCGAGGCGACGCTGTCCTTCCTCGGGCTCGGCCTGCCGCCGACGCAGCCCTCGCTCGGCCTGCTGATCGCCAACGGCTTCGACTACATGCAGAGCGGACGCTACTGGATCAGCGTCCTGCCGGGCCTCGTGCTCCTCGTCACCATCGTCAGCATCAACGTCGTCGGCGACCGCCTGCGTGACGTGCTCAACCCGAGGCTCGCGCGATGATCGGCGCGCGCGAGGGGAGCGACGCGCCGGCGCTCGAGGTGCGCGATCTCGCCACGGCGTTCTTCACCGACGCCGGCGTGCTGCGCGTCGTCGACGGGGTGAGCCTCACGGTGCGCCGCGGCGAGATCCTGGGCCTCGTCGGCGAGAGCGGGTCGGGCAAGACCATGACCGGCTTCTCGATCACCGGCCTCCTCGATCCGCCGGGGCGCATCGTCGGCGGCTCGGTGCGGCTCGCCGGAGAGGAGCTGGTCGGCGCCGATCCCAGGCGCCTGCGGCGGCTTCGCGGCCGGCGCATCGCCATGGTCTTCCAGGACCCGATGATGACGCTCAACCCGGTGCTGCGCATCGAGACGCAGATGACGGACGCGCTCCTCGCCCACGAGCGGATGGGCCGGGCCGCCGCCCGCGACCGCGTGCGCGAGGCGCTGGCGGAAGTCGGCATCGCCGCGCCGCAGGAGCGCCTGAGGGCCTATCCGCATCAGCTCTCGGGCGGCATGCGCCAGCGCGTGGCGATCGCCATCGCGCTCCTGCACCAGCCCGACGTCGTCATCGCCGACGAGCCGACGACCGCGCTCGACGTGACGATCCAGGGCCAGATCCTCGCGCTGGTCCAGCGGCTCTGCCGCGAGCGCGGGACGGGGCTCGTCTGGATCACGCACGACCTCGCGGTCGTCGCCGGCATCGCCGATCGGATCGCCGTGATGTATGCCGGCCGCATCGTGGAGGAGGGCGGCGTCGACGCGGTTCTCGATGCGCCGGCCCATCCCTACACGCGCGGTCTCGTCGCCTCCGTGCCGGTGCCGGGCCGGCGCGAGCGGCTGCCGCAGATCCCGGGCCGGATGCCCTCGCCGCTCGAACTTCCGCCGGGCTGCGCCTTCGCCCCGCGCTGCGCCCAGGCGCAGGAGGCGTGCCGGGTCCGGCCAGACCTCGCGCGCTTCGCCGCCGACAGGGCGGTGCGCTGCCATTTTCCGCTCGTGGAGCCCGTGCGATGAAGCCGCCGCCGCTCGTCGAGGCGCACGACGTCGTCAAGGTCTTCGGCGAGAGCCGGGATCTCGTCGGAACGGTGCTCGGCCGGTTCGGCCTCGAGCGCCCGCCCCGCGCGGTGCGAGCCGTCGACGGCGTCGGGTTCGTGGTGAACGAGGGCGAGGTCGTCGGCGTCGTCGGCGAATCGGGCTGCGGAAAGTCGACGCTCGCGCGCATGCTCGCCGACATCCTGCGGCCGACCAGCGGCGAGATCCTGTTTCGCGGACGCCCGCTCGCCGAGCGGAAGCGCCAGCCGGGCGCGGGGCTTCCCGTGCAGATGATCTTCCAGGACCCGTTCTCCTCGCTCAACCCGCGCAAGCGCGTCGAGGCGCTGATCGGCGAGGCGCCGCGGGTCCACCGCATCGTGCCTGCCGACGAGATGGACGCCTACGTCGAGAGCCTGATGGAGCGCTGCGGGGTCGACCGGGCCGCCAAGGGTCGCTTCGCGCATCAGTTCTCGGGCGGGCAGCGCCAGCGTATCGGGATCGCGCGCGCCCTCGCGGTCAAGCCGGAGCTGCTGATCTGCGACGAGGCGGTCTCGGCGCTCGACGTCTCGATCCAGGCGCAGATCATCAACCTGTTCATGGACCTGCGCGACGAGCTCGGGCTCACCTACGTCTTCATCAGCCACGATCTCGGCGTGGTCGAGCACGTCTGCGACCGGGTGCTCGTGATGTATCTCGGCCGCATCGTGGAGAGCGCGCCCGCGGGCGAGCTGTTCCGGGCGCCGAGCCATCCCTATACCCGCGCGCTGCTCGCCGGCGTGCCCCGCATCGAGCGCCGCCGCACCGCCTACGCACCGGTCGAGGGCGACATGCCCTCGCCGCTCGACCCGCCGCCGGGCTGCCGCTTCCACCCGCGCTGTCCCTTCGCCATGGCGCGCTGCCGGGAGGAGACACCCGCCCTGCGCGAGATCGCGCCGGGCCGGCTCTCCGCCTGCCATCTCGACGAGTCCCCGATCTGATCAGAGGAGTTTCCCCCGATGGGCGCCTACCAGGAGCGTATGGAGAAGTTCGCCGCGCTCGTCGCGGCCGAGGCCGACGTCGCCTTCGTGCCGATCGGCACGGATCTCGACTACCTCACCGGCATCCACCGCGATATCCCCAATTACGGGCGCAACCTGCACCCGGGCATGTGGCTCGAGGGCGCGTGGATCGTGCCGGGCCGCGCGCCGATCCTGACCCTGCCGCGCATGACCGTGGAGTTCGGCGCCGCCGGCGGGATCGAGGGATACGACGTGCGCGTGCTCGGCGACTGGGACGATCCGGCCGTGCTCGTGAAGGACATCCTCGCGCAGGCGCGCCTGCCGGAGCGGCCGCGCATCGCGGTCAGCGACGACACCGACGCCGAGAGCCTGATCGAGCTCCAGGGCCTCGCGCCGGACGCGCGCTTCGTCTCCGCGACGCGCATCCTGCGCCGGCTTCGCACCATCAAGAGCCCGCAGGAGATCGAGACGCTGCGGGCGGCGGGGAAGATCACCGAGGACGCCTTCGCGGCCGTGATCTCGCGTCTGAAGATCGGCATGACCGAGCTCGACGTCGTCGCCGAGGTCGACTACCAGATGAAGACGCGCGGCTCGCTCGGCCCCTCCTTCACCACCTCGCTCTACAATACCGGCCCCAACCACCCGATGCTGTTCGGACGCCGGCTGCAGAGCTGGCCGCGGGTGCTCACCGCGCCGGTGTCGGTGCTGTTCGACTTCGGGGCCGTGCACGACGGCATGTGCTACGACTTCGGCCGCACCGTCTCCTTCGGCGCGCCGAGCGACGAGCAGGTGAAGGTCCACCGCCTGATCATGGCGTCGCAGGCCGCCGGCATCGCCGCGCTGAAGGCCGGCGCCGTCACCTGCGAGGAGGTCGACCGCGTCGCCCGCGCGGTGATCGAGGACGCCGGCTACGGGGCGTTCTTCCGCCACCGGCTGGGCCACGGCATCGGCTGGGACGTGCACGAGCCGCCGTTCCTCACCAAGGGGGACACGACGATGGTGGAGGAGGGCATGATCTTCACGATCGAGCCCAGCATCTTCCAGGACCGGACCTTCTCCGCCCGCGTCGAGGACTGCATCGTCGCCCGTCCCGGCGGGGGCGAGGCGCTGACGACCGGCTTCCAGGAGCTGATCGTCGTCGAGTGAGCCCGCCGATCGCCGCACGAGCGTGCGTCTGGCGCACGCCCGTGCCGATCGTCCGAAGGAGAGGCGCCGCGCCATGCCGAGCCGAGAAGCCGACAACCTCCCCGCGCGCCTCGCCGCGCTCGAGGATCGCGCCGCCATCGCGGACGTGATCCACGCCTACGCCTGGCACTTCGACCGGAACGAGCCCGACGCGGTGGCGGACCTGTTCACGCAGGACGCGCGGGTCGATTACGGGCCCGACGTGCCGGACATCCACGGGCGGGCCGCGATCCGCGCGGGCGTGGCGAAGGGGCTCGCCGAGATCTTCGCCGCGACGAGCCACCACGTCTCGAACATCCGCATCGTCCTTTCGGGCGATGCGGCCCGCTCGACCTGCCTGCTCTACGCCTGGCACCGCTACCGCAGCGGCGCGCCCGACGGGGAGCTTTGGGCGCAGTACCACCACGAATTCGTGCGCACGCCCCACGGATGGAAGATCGCCGAGCTCGTGCTGAAGGCTGCGGGATCGGCGCACTTCCATCGGGCGCGCATGCACCCGATCGGGCGGCTTTGACGCGATTTGCCGGGTTGCGCGCGCGAACGCCTCCGTTATCCTGCGCGTCCGTGAAACAAGTGTTCGCTGAGCGAACAAATCGAACGGAGCGCGCCTTGGCCAACCCGGCCCCCTCTGCCCCTCGGACCATCGGCGTCATCGTCAATCCGGTCGCGGGGATGGGCGGCAAGGTCGGGCTGAAGGGCACCGACGGGGCCGAGGCGCTGGCCCGCGCCCGGGCACTCGGCGCGGTGCCCGGATCGTCGGACCGCGCCGCGCGCGCGCTGGCCAAGCTCGCGCCGGTGGCCGGCCGGGTCCGGCTCGTGACCTGCCGAGGGGGTATGGGCGCCGACGCCTGCGCGCAGGCCCGGCTCGACGCCGAGATCCTGCCGATCCCCGTGCGGGAGGAGACGAGCGGCGCGGACAGCCTCGCCGCCGCGGTCGCCATGGCCGCGCGCGGCGTCGATCTCGTCCTCTTCGCCGGCGGCGACGGCACCGCGCGCGCCGTCGTCGACGGGCTCGGCGAGACGGTGGCGATGCTGGGCGTGCCCACAGGCGTGAAGATGCATTCCGCGGTCTTCGCGACGAGCCCGGAAGCGGCCGGCAACCTGGCGCGCCTCCTCGTCGAGGACGACCCGCGGGTGCGCTTCGCCGAGGGGGAGGTGATGGACCTCGACGAGGCGGCGCTGCGCGACGGGCGTCTCTCGGCGCATCTCCACGCGGTCGCCCGGGTGCCTTTCGAGCGCAGCCTGATGCAGGCGGGCAAGGCCTCGGCGAAGGCCTCGGATGCGCAGGCGCTCGACGCGTGGGCGCGGGCCTTCGTCGCCGCGATGGAGCCGGGGCGGCTCTACGTGCTCGGCTGCGGGACGACGATGCGCCGGATCAAGCGCGCGATCGGCTTCGAGGGCACGCTGCTCGGCGTCGACGTCGCCATCGACCGCCGCCCGCTCGCGCTCGACGTCTCCGAGGAGCGGCTCCTGCGGCTCGTTGCGGGCGCGCGCGCGACGATCGTGGTGAGCGTCACCGGCGGGCAGGGCTTCGTCTTCGGGCGGGGCAACCAGCAGATCAGCGCCGCGGTCATCCGCGCGGTCGGGCGCGAGAACATCGTCGTCGCGACGGGGGCGGCGAAGCTGATCGCGCTCGATCCGCCCTGCCTGCGGGTCGACACCGGCGACGCCGCGCTCGACCGCGAGCTCGCCGGCTTCCTGCCGGTCCAGACCGCGCCGGGACAATCCGTGATGATGCGCGTCGCGGCCTGAGAAGGCCCCGCGGCGAAAGGGATCGAGAGAGAAGGAGGACGACGGTGAGACAGGATCATCCGCCAGCCCACCCCTACATGCCGAACTCCGTGCCCGAGACGAAGCAGGCGATGCTCGCGGCCATCGGGGCGAACTCCATCGAGCAGCTCTTCGCGCAGATTCCGGAGGATCATCGGTTTCGCGGGACCTTCCACCTGCCGCCGGCGATCCCCTCCGAGATGGAGCTGAAGAAGCACCTCCTGAAGACGCTCGGGAAGAACAAGAGCTGCGAGGAGTATCTCAGCTTCCTCGGCGCGGGGATCTACCAGCACCACGTGCCGGCGATCGTCGACGAGATCGCCGGGCGCAGCGAGTTCCTGACCTCGGTCTGGGGCACGCCGATGTCGGATCACGGCCGAAACCAGGCCTGGTTCGAGTTCTGCTCCCAGCTGGGCGAGCTCGTCGGCATGGATTTCGTCGGCCTGCCGGTCTATTCCTGGGGCTGCGCCGCGGGCAACGCGCTGCGGATGGCCGCGCGGCTCACCGGCCGGCGCCGGGCGCTGGTGCCGGCCTCGATGGACCCCGAGCGGCTCGCGGTCGTGCGGCAATACTGCGAGCCCGAGGAGATGCCGGGCCACATCGCGCTCGACACCATCGCCTACGACCCCGCCACGGGCCTGCTCGACCTCGCCGATCTGGAGGCGAAGCTCTCCGACGGCGTCGCGGCGGTGTATTTCGAGAACCCGGGCTTTCTCGGCGTGATCGAAAGCCAGGGCGCCGAGATCGCGGCGCTCGCGCGCCGGCACGGCGCGGTGACGGTCGTCGGCGTCGATCCGATCACGCTCGGCGTCCTCGCGCCGCCCTCGGACTACGGCGCGGACATCGTGGTCGGCACGATCCAGACGCTGGGCGCGCACATGAACTGCGGCGGCGGCGCCGGCGGCTTCATCGCCTCGCGCGACGAGGAGGCCTACGCCCGCGAGTACCCGACGCTCAACGTCTCGATCACCGGCACGAGCGTGCCCGGCGAGGTCGGGTTCGGCCTGTGCCTCGCGCACCAGTCGTCCTACGGCATGCGCGAGGAAGGCAAGGACTGGACCGGCAACTCGGTCTACCTCACCGCCATCGCGAGCGCCGTCTACATGACGCTGATGGGCCCGGAGGGCTTCCGCGAGATCGGCGAGCTGATCGTGCAGCGCGCGCACTATGCGGCCAGGCGCATCGACGCGCTGCCGAACGTCTCCGTCGCCTTCCCGGGCGGCTTCTTCAAGGAGTTCGTCGTGCGCTTCGACGGCACGGGCAAGACGGTGGCCGAGATCAACGAGGCGCTGATGGCGCGCGGCATCTTCGGCGGCAAGGACATCTCGGGCGATTTTCCCGGGCTCGGGCAGGCGGCGCTCTACTGCGTGACCGAGGTGCATGGGCAGGACGAGATCGACCGGCTGGTCGAGGCACTGAAGGAGGCGACGCGATGAACCCCGTCCGCGAAGTACGCCAGGCGCGCTGGAACGAGCCGGTGGTGATGGAGCTCGGCGTCCCGGGGCGCCGCGGCGCGGTCTTCCCGACGGCGGAGCCCGCCGTCGTGGAGGCGGTGGGCCCGGCGCAGGGCCTGATCTCGGAGGGCATGCGCCGGCGCACGCCGCCCGCGCTGCCGGAAATGACCGAGCCGGATACGCTGCGCCACTACCTGCACCTGTCGCAGGAGGTGCTCGGCATGATGAACATCAGCCTGTTCGGCACTTGCACGATGAAGTACAATCCTCGCCTCTCCGAGCAGATCTCGTTGCGGCCTCAGATGGCCGAGACGCATCCCTACCAGCACCCGAGCACGCTGCAGGGCATCCTCGAGATCGTGCATTCCTTCGACCTGTTCCTGCGCGAGCTCTCCGGCATGGACCAGTTCGTGTTCCAGGCCGCCGGCGGGGCGCACGCCGCCTATACCCAGACGGCGGTGACGCGTGGGTATTTCGCCGCCAAGGGCGAGCTCGCGCAGCGCAACCAGATCATCACCACGATCCAGTCGCACCCGTGCAACCCGGCCACCGCGGCCACCTCGGGCTTCGAGGTGATCACCCTGATGCTGGAGGAGAACGGCTATCCGTCGATCGACGCGCTGAAGGCGGCCCTGTCGGACCGCACCGCGGCGGTGATGCTCAACAACCCCGACGACATGGGCATCTACAACCCGCAGATAACGGAGTGGGTGCGGCTGACGAAGGAGGCCGGGGCGCTCGCCTTCTACGACCACGCCAACTTCAACGGCGTGATGACGAAGATCCGCGCCCGCGATCTCGGCTTCGACGCCTGCATGTTCATGCTCCACAAGACCTTCGGCGGGCCCAAGGGTGGCGGCGGGCCGGCGACGGGGGCCTACGGCTGCTCGGCGGAGCTCGCGCCCTTCCTGCCCAAGCCCGTGGTGGTCAAGGACCCGGCGAGCGGCCTCTATGATCTCGATTACGACCGCGAGATGAGCGTCGGCAAGGTGCGCGAGTTCTTCGGCAACCTCCACATCGTCATGCGCGCCTATGCCTGGGCGCGGGCGATGGGCGCGGAGGGCCTGTCCGAGGCCTCCGACATCTCGGTGCTGGCCAACAACTACATGGAGAAGCGCTTGCTCGCGATCCCGGGCGTGACGAAGTCGCATCCCCATCTCAACGAGTGGCGGCTCGAGATGACGCGCTACTCGATCGAGACGCTCAAGCAGGACACCGGCATCGGCGTCGCCGAGCTCTCCGCCCGCATGACCGATTTCGGCGTCGACGCGCCCTGGCTCGCCCACGAGCCCTGGCTCGTGCCCGAGCCGTTCACGCCGGAAGCGGGCGAGATGTGGTCGAAGGAGGACATCGACACCTGGTGCGACGTGGTCGCCCAGATCTCGAAGGAGGCCTACGAGAACCCCGACCACGTCAAGGCCGCGCCCCACAACGCCGCGATCCATGCGATCGACGGCGCGCCGCTCGACGACCCGGCGCGCTGGGCCACCACCTGGCGGGCTCACCTGAAGAAGCGGGCTGCCGCCGAGGCCCGTCACGCCGCCGCCGGGGAGTGATCCCCGTCACCCGCGCCGCCTCGCCCCCCGCGGGCAGGGCGGCGCCTTCCTTGTCCGCACCGAGGCTCCGCGCATGGCGCTCACGATCTACGGTATTGCGCGCACGCGCACGTCCCGCGTCCTCTGGATGGCGGAGGAGCTCGGGCGGCCCTACGAACACATAAAGACGGCGGTTTCCGACGACGGGACGCGTTCCGCGGCGTTCCGGGCGCTGAATCCCGTCGCGCGGGTGCCGGCGGCCGACATCGAGGGCGTCGTGCTGTTCGAATCGCTCGCGATCAACCTCCACCTCGCCAAGGCCTATCCCGGGCCGCTCGGGCCGTGGGATCTCGCCGAGGACGGGCTGATGACCGCCTGGACGCTGTTCGCGGCGACCGAGCTCGAGCCGAACGCGCACGAGGTGCTCGTGCACACCCTCAACCGCCCGGAGGCCGAGCGCGACCCGGCGGCCCGCGACGCCGCGCTCTCTGTTCTGGCGCGGCCGCTCGGCGCGCTCGACGCGGCGCTGGAGGCCGGCGGCGGGCATCTGGTCGGCGGGCGCTTCACGGTGGCGGACCTCAACGTGGCCTGCATGCTCTTCTACCTGCGCGCGATGCCCGGCGCGCTCGACCCCTATCCCGCTCTCGCCGCCTTCTGGGCGGCGGCGCAGGCGCGGGACGGATACCGCGCGATGATGCGCCTGCGGGAGGAGGGCTGATGGCCGACGCCTCCCCGCTGCCGTCCTGGCGCTGGCCGGAGGCCGACTGGCGCGGCCTCGTCGGCCGCGTCCGCGCGGGCCGGCGGCTTCGCCCGCCGAGCTGGAACGGCAAGCGCTGCGCCGTCGCGCTCTCCTTCGACTGCGACCACGAGACCTTCGAGATGGGGCAGGGCGGGCGCGCCATGGGCCGCATCGCCTGGGGCGAGTTCGGCCGCCGGGTCGGCGTGCCGCGCATCCTCGAGGTGCTGCGCCGCCACGACGTGCGCGCGAGCTTCTTCGTCCCCGCCGTCGCCGCGCTGATCGATCCCGACGAGCCGCGCCGCATCGCCGCCGCCGGGCACGAGGTCGGCATTCACGGCTGGATCCACGAGAACAACTCGCTCCTCGCCTACGAGGACGAGCGCGCGCTCATGGAGCGCGCCCGCGACGTCCTGCGCGAGACGAGCGGGACGGAGCCCGTCGGCCTGCGCTCGGCCAACTGGGACCTGAGCCCCGACACGATCCGCATCGTTCGGGAGATGGGCCTTCTCTACGACTCGTCGATGATGGCCGACGAGGAGCCCTACGAGCTCCTGCTCGACGGCGCGCCGACCGGCATCGTCGAGGTGCCGGTCGAATGGCTGCGCGACGACGCGGTCTACCTCCTGTTCAACCGCAACCCGCCGACGCGGCCCTACACGCCGCCCGCCGCCGTCCTGGAGATCTTCCTGCGCGAATTCGAGGCGGCCTGGGAGGAGGGGAGCGTCTTCCAGCTGGTGATGCACCCGTTCGTCATCGGCTATCGCTCGCGGATCTGGATCCTGGAGGAGATCGTGCGCCACGCGCGCGCCAAGGGCGACGTCTGGTTCGCGACCCACGCCGAGATCGCGGCCTACGCCCGCGATCACGCGGCCGGGGACGCCTGAGATGGACGCCTTCACGCGACCTTTCGCGCGCCCCTTCGCCGTCCTCGGCGCCGGATCGATCGGCGTCGCCTTCGCCCTCGTCTTCGCCCGCGCCGGCCGGCGGGTGCGGCTCTTCGATCCCGCTGAGGCGCGGCGCACGGCGGTGCCCGGCGAAATCGCGGCGCGTCTTCACGACCTCGCGGCGCACGGCCTGTTCGACGGGGACGCCGAGGCCGTGCTCGCCCGCGTCTCGTCTTACGGCGACCTCGCCGGTGCGCTCGCGGACGCCGCCCTCGTGATGGAATGCGCCCCCGAGGACGAGGCCGTGAAGCGGGATCTGTTCGCCCAGATCGCCGCGCATGCGCCCGCCGATGCGGTGCTGGCCAGCGCCTCCTCCGCCATCGGCGCCTCGCGCTTCGCGGCCGACCTGCCGGAGGCGGCGCGGGCGCGCTGCCTCGTCGCGCATCCGGGCAACCCGCCCAGCCTGATCCCGGTGATCGAGCTGGCGCCTGCGCCCTTCACGGACCCGGCCGTGGTCGACGTCGCCCACGCGCTCCTGGCCGCCTGCGGCATGAAGCCGGTGCGCCTGGGCAAGGAGATCGAGGGCTTCGTGTACAATCGCCTGCAGGGCGCGGTGCTGCGCGAGGCCTATTGCCTGGTGCGCGACGGGGTGATCTCGGTCGCGGATCTCGACGCCGTGGTGCGCGACGGGCTCGGGCTGCGCTGGTCCGTGGTCGGCCCCTTCGAGACCTCCGACCTCAACGTGCGCGGCGGCATCGCGGCGCACGCGCAGCGGATGGGCGCGGCCTACGCCCGGATGGGCGCCGAGCGCGGGCAGGACGACCCGTGGACGGAGGATCTCGTCGCGGACGTCGCCGCGCAGCGCCGCGCGATCCTGCCGCTGGAGCGCTGGGAGGAGGGCGTGCGCGCCCGCGACATCGGCCTCATGCGCGCGCTCGCGGCCCGCAAGACCGCCGTTTCCGGTGAGGACGAGCCGTGAGCGCGCCCGCGCTCCCGGCGCGCATCGGCACGCTGGTCGTCGGTGGGGGCGTGGTGGGGCTGTGCCTCGCCCGCGACCTCGCCGAGCGCGGCGAGGACGTCGCGCTCCTCGACGACGGGCGTCATGCGGGCACGACCGCGAATGCCGGCAGCCTCCATGTGCAGATGCAGAGCCGCTTCATCCGGCTCTACCCGGAGCAGGTGCCCGCCCTCGAGCGGGCGCTGCCGCTCTACGTCGCCGCCGCGCGCCTGTGGGGCGCGCTCGAGCGCGAGCTCGGCGCCGATTTCGAGCTCAAGCGCACGGGCGGGCTGATGATCGCCGAGACTGCCGAGCAATACGCCTTCCTCGCGCGCAAATGCGACCGCGAGCGGGCGCTCGGGCTCGACGTCGAGATGCTCGGTCGCAGCGACCTCATGCGGCTCGCGCCCTATCTCGGCGACAGCGCCTACGGCGCCGAGCTGTGCGCGGACGAGGGCAAGCTCAACCCGCTCCTCGCCAACGCCGCGCTCGCGAACGCCGCGCGGACGGCGGGCGTCCTGCACGCCACCGAGGCGCGCGTGACCGGGCTCGCCGTCGAGGGGCGCGGCTTTCTGGTCGAGACCACCCGCGGCGCCGTGCATGCCGGGCGCGTGGCGCTCGCGGCCGGCGCGGGCACCGCGGCGCTCGCCGCGCACCTCGGCGTGCCCGTACCGACGAAAGCCGAGCCGCTGCACATGAACGTCACCGAGCCGATCGCGCCGACGGTCGGGCATCTCGTCCAGCATGCCGAGCGCATGATCACCCTGAAGCAGCTCGGCAGCGGGCACGTCGTCGTCGGCGGCGGCTGGCCGGCGCGGCTCTCCGGAGAGGGGCCGCCCGTCGTCGAGCGCGCGAGCGTCTTCGGCAACCTCGCCCTCGCGGCGCGGCTCGCGCCGGGGATCGCGCAGGCGCGCGTCATCCGCTCCTGGGCGGGCATCAACACGACCGCGGACGGCGCGTCGATTATCGGCCCGGTCGGGCCGCCGGGGCTGTTCGTCGCCGTCCCGGGAGACGCTGGCTACACGCTCGGCCCCCTCGTCGCGCGGCTCGCGGCGCAGACGATGAGCGGGGAACGGCCCGATTTCGACCCGGCCCCCTACGATCCGGCGCGCTTCGCGGCCGCCGGCGTATGCATGACGTCGGTCTGACGCGCGCAATGTACGGCCGAGCGCGCGGATTTCCGCACGGACGGTCGCGATTCAGCGGGTGCGCGAAAACACCAAGACGGATCGGAGTTCCCGCGCCGACCGCCTCCAAGGTCGCGCAAAGTCACGGCTTGGGTACGGTTGGGCCCGATCGGCCGCAAAAAGCCCCTTGCCTCTCGCAAGCGTTTTTGTTCACTATGCGCACGAATGTACGAGAAACGGGCGCGGCGGAGATCGCAGCCCGTCACCCTCTGGAACGGAGCGGACCATGAGCACGAAGCATTCCGACATCAAGACGTCGAGCCTGGGAGGCGTATCGCGGCGCACGGTGCTGACGGGCATCGGCGCGGCAGGCTTCGCCGCCGCCATGCCGGGCATTCGCCGGGCGCATGCGCAGGAGACGACGCTGCGCTGGTGGTCGCCGCAGACGGCGCCGGCCCAGCGCGAGGCCTACGACTACCAGATCGCGACCTTCGAGGCGGCCAATCCCGGCGTGAAGGTGCTGTTCGAGAGCACCTCTGACGAAGGCTATCCGGCTCAGATGGCCGCCGCCTTCGCCTCCGGCCAGGCGCCGAACGTGGTCACGCACCTGCCGTCCTTCGCCGTGTCGAACTACTGGCAGAACGACCTGCTCGAGCCGTTCAACGACGTCATCGAGATGATCGGCCCCGAGAAATACTATGAGGGCGCGAACAAGGTCTACGAGATCACGCCGGGGCAGTATGCCGGCACGGGCATCGGCAACTCCGCCGCCAACATGCTGTGGGTGCGCAACGACCTGATGGAGAAGGCGGGCATCGACGGCGTCCCGCGCACCTGGGACCAGCTGCGCGACGCGGCCGCCAAGATGCAGGGCGGCGGGATCTACGGCGCGCCGCTGCCCTATGCGCGCAACTCGATGACGAGCCTCGTGTTCATCTGCTTCGTGCACGGCGCGGGCGGGATGATCTTCTCGCCCGAGCTCGAGGTCGCCGTCGATTCGGCCGAGTTCCGCAACGCGCTCGAGTTCTACAAGTCGATGCGCGAGTTCTGCCCGCCGGGCGCCACCGCCTATTCGTGGGGCGAGAGCCTCACGGCCTTCGTCTCGGGCGCGACCGCGACCGGGCTCTACACCGGCCGCGTGCTCGCCAACGTCAACGCGCAGAACCCCGGCATCGCGGACTCCGTGTCGGCGCACCTCTACCCGACCGTGTCGGCCGACGTGCCGCACTGGACCTTCAACGACTTCCCCTCGGTGATGATCCCCAAGAACGCGCCGAACCTGGAGCTGACCAAGCGCTTCGCCGCGCATCTGTTCGAGCCCGACGGCTACATCCGCCAGCTCCACGCCGCGCCGGGCCACGTCCTGCCGGTGCTGAAGACGATCTCGGCGCTGGAGGCCTACCAGGCCAACGAGATCATCCAGAAGTACTCCGCCGACGTCGACCGGATGGCCGCTGCGGCCGCGGCGGGCCACAACCTCGGCTGGGAGTCGCCCGCGCACAAGCCCAACACCAAGGCGGGCCAGATCGTGGCGAGCCACGTCTTCGCCGAGGCGGTGCAGCGCTACGTGCTGAACGACGACGACATCGATGCGGTCGTGTCCGACACGGCGATGCGCCTCGAGGAGCTGATGAAGGGCTGACGGCGCGCTCTCCCCGCCTGAACCCTTCGGCAGCGCGACTCCGGGCGGCCAACCCTCCGGCCGCCCGGCGTCGCCGCCCATTCGAGACGAGACATGACCGCTTCAGCCCTCGACCGTCGCTATGCGTTCCTCGGCGTTCTCCTGATCGCGCCGTCGATCCTGATCTTCTGCATGGTGATCGTCTATCCGCTCGTCTCGGCGATTTACCTGTCGCTGTTCTCGATCTACACGCCGACGCTGCAGGGCGACTTCGTCGCGCTGGAGAACTACGCGACCCTGATGGCCTCGGGCGAGTTCTGGCGCTCGCTCTACAACACCGTGATCTGGACGATCTGCACGCTGACCCTCCAGATCGTGTTCGGCATCGCGGTGGCGCTGGTGCTGCACCAGAACATGGTCTTCCGGGCGCTGGCGCGCAGCCTGATCCTGTTCCCGTACTTCGTCTCGACCGTGGTCGCCGTGCTGGTCTGGCGCTGGCTGTTCAACGACCTCTACGGAATTCTCAACCACATGATGATGTGGATCGGGCTGATCGACATGCCGCTCGACTATCTCGGCTCGATGCCCAACGCGATGATCAGCGTCATCGTCGTAGGCGCGTGGAAGTATTTCCCCTTCGTCGTCATCGCCGTCCTGGCGCGGCTGCAGACCATCCCCGAGCCGCTCTACGAGGCGGCGCGGATCGACGGCGCCGGGCCGATCGCGCGGTTCTTCGACATCACGCTGCCGCAGCTGCGCGAGGTGCTCGTCGTCATCGTGCTCCTGCGCGCGATCTGGGACTTCAAGGAGTTCGACCTGATCTTCCTCCTCACCGGGGGAGGCCCGCTGATCGCGACCCAGACCCTGCCGCTGATGGTCTACAAGGACGCCTTCGGCCTCAACGACATGGGCCGCGCCTCGGCGGTGGCCGTCACCATGATGCTGGTGATGCTCGTCTTCATGATCGCGTACCTGCGCCTCACCGGACGCGAGCAGCGGGAGGCGTCGCGATGACCCGGCTCGTCAAGCGCCTCCTTTGGAACCTGTTCGCCTGGGCGATCGTCCTCGTCGTCGCCTTCCCCCTGGTCTGGATGGTGATCACCTCGGTGAAGCCCCAGTTCGAGCTGTTCCGCATCCCGCCGACCTTCTGGCCCGGCGAGGTCACGTTCGAGCACTACTGGGCGCTTCTGGAGCGCACGCCGTTCCTGACCTACATGCGCAACTCCCTCGTCATCTCCACCATGACGACGGTGCTCGTCGTCGCGGTGGCGACGCTCGGCGCGCACAGCCTGGTGCGCTTCCGCTATCCCGGCCGCGAGCGGCTGGCGCAGCTCGTGCTCTTCACCTACCTGCTGCCGTCGGTCGTGCTGATCCTGCCGCTGTACCTGATGCTGGTCTGGATCGGCGTGGCGAACACGCTCTTCAGCCTCGTCATCGCCTACACCACGTTCTCGCTGCCCTACGCCATCTGGCTGCTGCGCTCGTTCATGCAGGGCATTCCCGACGACCTCGAGTCGGCGGCGCTCGTCGACGGCGCGACGCGGATGGGCGCCTTCGTCGACGTGATCCTGCCGCAGGCGCTGCCGGGCATCATCTCGACCTCGCTGTTCACCTTCATCCTGGCCTGGAACGAGTACCTGTTCGCGCTCGTGCTGGTGAACACCGACGCGGCGCGCCCGCTCACCACCGGCGTGATGAACATGCTGGTCTCGTCCTTCAACATCGAGTGGTCCCTGCTGATGGCCGCCTCGGTGATGATGAGCATACCCCTGATCGTGATCTTCGCCTTCCTCCAGCGCTACCTCACCCGCGGCTTCGGCGCGGGCGGGGTGAAGGGCTGAGGCGGCGGAACGCGCGCGATCCACGACGAACGAGAAGGAAGCCTCATGGCGCAGGTGCGCTTCGACAAGGTTCGCAAGGCGTTCGGCGCCGCCGTCGCGGTGGAGGGGCTCGACCTCGTGATCGAGCACGGCTCCTTCGTCTCGCTGCTCGGCCCCTCGGGCTGCGGCAAGACGACGACGCTGCGCATGCTCGCGGGGCTCGAGTTCCCCACGAGCGGGACGATCTCGATCGGCGACCGGGCGGTGAACGACGTCGCGCCGGGCAAGCGCGACATCGCCATGGTGTTCCAGTCCTACGCGCTCTATCCACACATGTCGGTGGGCGAGAACATCGCCTATCCGCTGAAGAAGCACGGCGTGGCGAAGGCCGAGCGCGAGGAGAAGGTGCTCCAGGTCGCGCGCACCTTGCAGCTCGAGCACCTGCTCGCGCGCAAGCCCAAGCAGCTCTCCGGCGGCCAGCAGCAGCGCGTCGCCCTCGGCCGGGCGCTGGTGCGCAATCCGCAGGTGTTCCTGCTGGACGAGCCGCTGTCGAACCTCGACGCCAAGCTGCGCGCCCACATGCGCGCCGAGCTGATCGAGCTGCATCGCACGGTCGGGCAGACCTTCGTCTACGTCACGCACGACCAGCTCGAGGCGATGACGATGTCAGACAAGATCGCGGTGATGCGCGACGGCGTGCTGCAGCAATACGCCGCCCCGCAGGAGATCTATACGAAGCCGGCGAACATGTTCGTCGCGGGCTTCATCGGCACGCCGTCGATGAACTTCCTCACCGGCGAGCTCGCCGGGCGCGGCGAGAGCGCGGTCTTCCGCTGCGCCGCGGCCGATCTCGCGGTAACGACGCCCGTGGGCGCTGCGGCCGGCGAGAAGGCCGCCCTCGGCGTGCGCCCGGAGGACGTGCTCTTGGGCGAGGGGCCGCTCGTCGCCACCGTGCGGCTCGTCGAGCCGACCGGCTACGAGACGATCGTCGGCCTCGACACCCCGGCGGGGCCGCTCGTCACCCGCGTCGCCGCCGACGTTCCGCTGGCGGCCGGCGAGCGTGTGCCCTTCGACCTGCGCGCGGACCGCCTGCACCTGTTCGATCTCGGCAGCGAGGCCCGCCTCGACGTCGCTTTCGGCCGCGCGAGCGCGCGCGCCGCCGCCTGACCGCCTCGCTTTCGGAGCCCTCCATGGCACGCCCGCTGAACCTCGACGCCGCCGCCCTCGACCGGGCCTACGTCTTCCACCCCTTCACCGCGTTGAAGGAGCACGAGCGCTCCGGCGGCCCGATGATCGTGCGCGGCGAGGGGATCACGCTGACCGACAGCACGGGCAAGCGCTACCTCGACGCGATGGCCGGGCTGTGGTGCGTCAACGTCGGCTACGGCCGGCCGGAGATCGCGGACGCGATCCGCGCGCAGGCGGTGACGCTGCCCTACTACCACGGCTTCTCGTCGATGAGCACGGATACGCCGGCGATCCTCGCCGAGCGGATCGTGCGCGCCGCGCCTGCCGGCATGTCGAAGGTGTTCTTCGGCAATTCCGGATCGGACGCCAACGACACCCAGGTGAAGCTGGTGTGGTACTACAACATCGCCCGCGGCAAGCCGCACAAGCGCAAGATCATCTCCCGCGATCGCGGCTATCACGGCGTGACGCTGGCCTCGGCGAGCCTCACCGGGCTCGCCGGCCTGCACACGGGCTTCGGCCTGCCGCTCGACTTCGTCCGCCACACCCGCGCCCCCCATCGCCTGTGGGAAGCCGCGCCGGGCATGAGCGACGCGGACTTCGTCGCCGCGCTCGCCCGCGATCTCGAGGAGATGATCCTGCGCGAGGGCCCCGACACGGTCGGCGCCTTCATCGCCGAGCCGCTGCAGGGCGCGGGCGGGGTGATCGTGCCCCCGGCGGGCTACTTCCCCGCCATCCAGGAGGTGCTGCGCCGGCACGACGTGCTGATGATCGCCGACGAGGTGATCTGCGGCTTCGGGCGGCTCGGCGAGATGTTCGGCTCCACGCGCTACGGCATCGAGCCCGACCTGATGACCATCGCCAAGGGCGTGACCTCTGCCTACGTGCCATTGTCGGGCTGCATCGTCTCGGAGAAGGTCTGGTCGGTGATCGCCGACGCCGGCGAGCGCACCGGCCCCTTCGGCCACGGCTACACCTACACCGCCCACCCGATCGCGGCGGCGGCGGCGCTGGCCAACCTGGACATCATCGAGAACGACGACCTCGTCGCGGCCGCCCGCGACCGCGGCGCCGAGATGCGCGCGGCGCTCGCAGCGGCCTTCGGCGATCATCCGCTGGTCGGCGAGGTGCGCGGCGACGGCCTCGTCGCGGCGGTGGAGCTCGTGGCCGCGCGCGACCCCGCGACGCGCTTCGATCCCGCGCTGAAGGTCGCCGCGCGGGTGACCAAGGCCGCCCTCGCCCGGGGCCTGATCACCCGGGCGCTGCCCGCCTCCGACACGCTGGCCTTCTCCCCGCCCTTCGTCGTTACCAGCGCCGAGATCGCCGAGATCGTCCGCCGCGCGCGCGAGGCGCTCGACGAGGTCACCGACGAGCTTTCGGCGCAAGGCTCCATCCGGCGCGCGTCGTGACGCGCGCCACCAACGAGGACGACACGAGATGAACAGGGACAGCGTGACGTGGTCCGGCCCGATGCCGGCTCTGACCACGCCCTTCGACGCCGCGGGCGCGGTCGACGCGGCGGCGTTGCGCGCCAACATCGACCGGCTGCTGGCCGCGGGCGCGACGGGCGTCGTCGCCTGCGGCTGCACCGGCGAGTTCTGGGCGCTCTCGCATGCGGAGCGCAAGGCGCTCTACACCGACGCGGTCGCGGCGGTGGCTGGGCGGGGGACCTGCATCGTCGGCACGGGCGCGGTGACCGCGCACGAGACGATAGATCTCGCCCGCCACGCAGCGAGCGTCGGCGCCGACGGCGTGCTGATCCTGCCGCCCTACTTCGTCAAGCTCACGGACGACGAGATCTACGCCCATTTCGCCGAGGTCTCGGCGGCCGTCGACCTGCCGATCATGGTCTACAACATTCCCGGCAACGCCGTGAACGCGGTCTCGCCCGCGCTCGCCGCGCGGCTCGCCACGCTGGAGACGGTCGTCGCCATCAAGGAGAGCTCCGGGGACTGGAACAACTTCTACGCCACGATGCTCGCCGTGCGCAGCGAGATCCGCGTGTTCTGCGGCCCGTCCTCGGTCTACGGCGTGCCTGCGGTGGTGCTCGGCGCGGACGGGACGATCGACTGCTTTCCCAACGTCTGGGACGGCTGTCTCGACCTGTTCTACGCCGCCCTCGAGGGCAAGCTCGAGGCCGCCGAGGCTCTCCAGGCGACCGCCCGGCGCCTCACCGACCTGTTCGTCTCGGAGGGGCGCACGCTCTACCCGGCGACCAAGGCCGCCATGGACATGCTCGGCTTTCCCGGCGGCGGGCGTCCGCGCGCGCCGCTGCAGCCGCTCGCGGGCGCGCCGCTCGAGGGCCTGCGCCGCGGGCTCGTCGAGCTGCGGCTTCTCTGAACGGACTCCGCGCATTTTCGCGCAAACGACAAGAAGAAAGGACCGAGGCATGGATCTGGGCATCGCGGGAAGGCGCGCCATCGTCTGCGCGGCGAGCCAGGGGCTGGGGCGCGCCTGCGCCGAGTCGCTGGCGCGCGAGGGCGTCCATCTCACCCTGAATGCGCGCCGCGAGGAGCCGCTCGTGCAGGCGGCGCAGGAGATCCGCGCCGCCCACGGCGTAGAGGTCGACTACGTGGCGGGGGACCTCAACGAGCAGGAGGCGCGCGACCGGCTGCTCGCCGCCTGCCCGGCGCCGGACATCCTGGTCTGCAATCCCGGCGTCCGCCAGGTGCCGGGCGATTTCCGCACCTGGTCGCGCGAGGACTGGTTGTGGTGGTGGGACGCGCATTTCCACTCCATGATCGACCTCATCTCCCGGGTGACGCCTGGGATGAGCGAGCGCAGGTTCGGCCGCGTCGTCTCGATCACGGTGAGCTTCATCAAGTTCCCGCAGGTGGGCTTCGCCCACAGCCACGCGGCGCGTCTCGCGCTCTCGGGGGCGATCGCGGCGATGACCCGTGAGCTGATCCCCCACAACGTGGTGATCAACTCCGTCGCGCCGGGCCTCTTCGATACCGACGCGCTGCACACCAACCTGCACGGCCATGCAGCGCGCGGCAACACGACGTACGAGGCGATCGTCGAGAACCGGCTGAAGACCTGCCCCGCCGGCCGCTTCGCCGCCCCCGACGAGTGCGGCGACCTGGTCGCCTTCCTGTGCGGGTCGAAGGCGGGCTTCATCACCGGGCAGAACATCGTCAATGACGGCGGCGTCTATCAGGGGCTGTTCTGATGGCCGGCTCCGAGACGATGCTGCCGGTCGAGGGCCGCGTGATCGCCGTCTCGGGCGCCTCCCGCGGCCTGGGCAGAGCCATCGCCGAGCGCCTCTACCAGGACGGCTACGCGCTCTCGCTGGGGGTGCGCGACCCCGCGGGGACGATGAAGCGGCTCGGCTTCGATCCGCAGCGGGTGAGCGCCCACCGCTACGACGCGCTCGACCGCGACACCGCCGACGGCTGGATCGCGCAGACGCTCGACCGCCACGGCCGGCTCGACGGGCTCGTCAACAATGCCGGGATCTTCAAGCCGTCCGGCTTCGGCCCCACCAGCTTCGCCGACGACGGGGAGGCCGATCTCGACGCGATGTGGGAGGTCAACGTCAAGGGGCCCTACCGCGTCACCCGCGCGGCGCTGCCGGCGCTGCGGGCCTGCGGGCAGGGCCGGATCGTCAACATCGCCTCCACCGACGGCAAGCGCGTGCGCGACGCCTCCGCCTCGCTCGGCTACGTGATGTCGAAGCACGCGCTCGTGGCGCTCTCGCACGCGGCGAAGTTCGCCGGCTGGGAGGAGGGCCTGCGCGTCACGGCGCTCTGTCCCGGCGCGATCGAGACCGAGCTGATCGCGTCGGTCCCGGGCGCCACGCCCTCGGGCAACCGGCTCGCGCCGGAAACCGTCGCCGAGATCGTCGGGCTGCTGATGCGCCTGCCCAACAGCGCCACCGTCTCGGAGCTCGTCGTCAACACGCGTCTCGAATCGACATTCTAGAGGGAGCACCCGCCATGGCCGAACTCCGCGTCGCCGCCTCGACCTTCCCGTTCCTGTATTCGCATTCCGGGCTCGACGCCCTGAAGCACCTCGCCTCGCAGGGCTACAGCGCTTTCGAGCTGATGATCTTCCCGCCGCATTGCTGGCCGGCGACGATGACGCTCGGCGAGCGGCGCGCGATGCGCGACTGGCTGTCGGACAACGGGCTTTCGGTGACGAGCTTCTGCTACCCGCTGCTCGACAACAACCCGAACTCGGTCTGCCCGATCATGCGGCGCTATACGCTCGACCGCTACAAGGAGGCCATCGCCTTCGCCGCCGAGATCGGCTGCCCCTACGTCGTCGCCATCCCGGGGCCGGTGAACTCGCTGATCAACCCGCCGACGCCGTGGATGCGCGAATGGTTCGTCGCCGGCATGAAGGAGCTCGTCGCCTTCTCGAAGGGCTCGGGGGTGGATCTGCTGCTCGAGAACGTGCCCTTCACCTTCCTGCCGACGGCGCAGGACATGCTCGACGTCGCCGACGAGATCGATCCGTCGGTGGGGATCAACTTCGACGTCTGCAACTCCGCCTACATCAAGGAGGACGTGCCCGGCGCGATCCGGATGCTGGGCGACCGCCTGAAGAACGTCCACATCTCCGACACGACCTTCGCCGACTTCAAGCACGACCGGCTCGGCACCGGCATCGTCGAGCCGGCGCCCGCGGCGGCGGCGCTGCGCGAGATCGGCTATGCCGGCCCGACCGTGCTCGAGATCATCACCGACGCGACGCAGCCCGGCGTCGATCCCGACGGGGATCTCGCGGCGAGTCACGCGATCCTCGCGGCGTGCGGCTGGGAGCCGGCGCCGGTGCGGTGAGCCGGTCGGCACGGCGATCCGGAGAAATTTGTTCGCAATGCGCACAAACTTTTATCTTGCGCACAAACCCGGGCTCGGGAAACATGACGGTACGTTCGCCGCAAGGCCGACGCGTTCGAGAGAGGCGACGCATGCCCGCAGACCTTCGACGGCTCCGGATCGCTCGGCGCGGCCGCCGCAGCGGCTGGAGCGGCCGCCCATGAGTGCGCTCCTGCGCCTCGTCGACCGCCTCAACGCCGTCCTCGCGGTGGTGGTCGGCGCGCTCCTCGCGGCGACCGCGCTGGCGGTGCTCGTCCAGGTCCTCGTGCGCTTCGTGCTGACGGCGGTGGGGATCAACATCTCCGCGCCGTGGACCGAGGAGGTCGCGCGCTACACGCTGATCTGGATGGTCTTCCTCGGCGCCGGGGTCGGCTGCCGCCGCGCACAGATGATCGCGCTCGAGTTCCTCGTGCGCCGCCTGCCGGCGCGGATCGGCGTGCCGATCCGCTACGCCACGATCGCGCTCTCCGTCGCCTTCTTCGTGCTGCTGATCTGGGTCGGGCTGCCCTTCGTCGAGCTCGGCCGCACCGAGACGAGCCCGGTGATGAACCTCGAGAAGAGCATCGTCTACTGGGCGCTGCCCGTCGGCGCGGGGCTGATGATCCTCAACTCGCTGGCGCTCGTGCTCGAGACCGTGCTCGAGCGCCGCGACATCCGCTTCGCGGCGGACGGACCGGCGGTGGATTGAGGCGATGGTCGGTCTCCTGTCGATCCTGCTCATCCTGTTCGTCGCCGGCCTGCCGATCGCGCTCGCGCTCGGCATCGCGCCGCTGGCGACTCTCGTCGACCGCAACGTCCCGCTGATCGCCATCCCGCAGGTGATCTTCGAGAGCCTCGATTCCTTCGCGCTGATGGCGCTGCCGCTCTATGTCCTCGCCGGGCGGCTGATGCAGTTCGGTGGCATAGCCGAGCGGCTCGTCCACTTCGCGGTGGCGCTGGTGAGCTGGATGCCCGGCGGGCTCGCCGCCGCGGTCGTGCTCACCTCGATGATGTTCGCCACGATCTCCGGCTCCTCGGCGGCCACGGCGGCGGCGATCGGCTCGATGCTGATCCCCGAGATGGAGCGCCAGCGCTATCCGCGACCGTTCTCCGCGGCGACGACGGCGTCCTCGGGCGAGCTCGGCGTCATCCTGCCGCCTTCGGTGCCGATGGTGATCTACGGGGTCATCGCCGGGGTCTCGATCGGGGACCTGTTCATCGCCGGCTTCCTGCCGGGGCTGATGATCGGCGGCTCGCTGATCCTCGTCGCCTCGGTCACGGCCTGGGTGAAGGGCTACGGCACGCGCACGCCCTTCGAGCTCGGCGTCTGGGCGCCCGCCGTCTGGAGGGCGCTGCGCCGCGCGGCTCTATCGCTGATGATGCCGGTGATCATCCTGGGTGGCATCTTCGGCGGCATCTTCACCGCCACCGAGGCGGCGGTGGTGGCGGTCGCCTACGCGCTCTTCATCGGCGTGGTGGTCTATCGCAAGATCGCCCTCGCCGACCTGCCGAAGATCTTCGCCGACGCCGCCATCACCTCCGCGGTGGTGATGGTCATCGTCGCCTTCGCGGCGATGTTCGCCTTCTCGCTCAACATCCTGCGCGCGCCCCAGACGATCGGCGCCGCGCTCGCGAGCGTGTCCGACGATCCGCTCGTGTTCCTGCTGCTCGTCAACCTGTTCCTGCTCGTCGTCGGCATGTTCATGGAGACCTTCGCCGCGATCATCATCCTCGCCCCGATCCTGGCGCCGATCGCGCTCTCCTACGGCATCGACCCGGTGCATTTCGGGCTGATCATGATCGTCAACCTGGCGATCGGGATGGTCACCCCGCCGGTCGGCGTCAACCTGTTCATCGCCTGCGGAATAGCCCGCATCACCATGGAGCAGCTGATGCGGCCGCTCGCGATGTTCCTGGCGATCCTCGTGCTCAACCTCGTGATCGTCACCTACGTGCCGAGCGTCTCGCTCGGGCTGCTTCGCTGAACCCAGAACGACAACCCTCCGGAGGACCCGATGAAGATCACGCATACGCTCATGGCCGGCGCCGTCGCCGCCGCCCTGTCGGCCGCGCCGGCGACGGCGCAGGAATTCGAGATGACGCTCGCCCACGTGCTCTCCGATCAGAGCGCCTACCAGGTGATCCTGACGCGCTTCGGGGAGCTGGTCGAGGAGCGCACCGACGGGCGCATCGCGGTGGACGTGCAGTGCTGCGGCCAGGCCGGCAACGAGACGCGGGCGATCCAGTCCTTCCGCACCGGCGTGCTCACCGGCGGCTTCGTCGGCGGCTCCTCGCTGGAGAACGTGGTGCCGGCCTATCGCGTGCTGTCGCTCCCCTACGTCTTCTCCGATTCGGATGAGGCCTACGCCATCCTCAACGGCGAGACCGGCCGCGAGATGCTCGACCTGCTCGGCGACTACGGCATGTACGGCCTCGGCTGGGGCGCGATCTTCGAACGCTCGGTCGGTTCGCGCACGCCGGTGGCCACCGTGGAGGACCTCCAGGGCCTCAAGATCCGCGTGCTGCCGACCCCGGGCTTCGTTGAGGCCTACAAGGCGATGGGCACCCAGCCGACGCCGATGGCCTACGGCGAGCTGTTCATGGCGCTGCAGAACGGCGTCGTCGACGCCCTCGAGATCTCGCCGGACTCGATCGTCGCCGACAAGTTCATCGAGGTGGTGGACCACTACACGCTGACGAAGGCCCACCAGTCGACGACCGTGTTCGTGCTCTCGCAGACGTTCTGGCAGAGCCTCCCCGACGATCTCAAGGAGATCGTGCAGGAGGCCGCGCTCGAGGCGATCGCCCACGGGGTCGAGGCGCACAAGGAGCTGAACGTGAAGGGCCTCGAGACCGTGCGCGCCAGCGGAATCACCGTGACCGAGCCCGATCTGGCCCCCTTCGCCGAGGCGGCGCGCCCCTCCTGGGACGTGATCCTCGCCGACGTGCCCGAGGCGCGGGCGCTGCTCGAGACGATCCAGGCCGCCCGCCAGTGAGCCGGTGAGCGAGTGAGGTGGCGCGGGGCGGAGCCGTCGGCTCCGCCCCGTCAGCCCGCGTGCGCGGGCGCGGCGCCGGGGGCGAAGGCCGAGACGTCGATCTCGGGCGTGCGTCCCAGGATCAGGTCGGTGACGAGACGCGCAGCGATCGGCCCGGCGGTGAAGCCCATCCACGGGAAGATCGCCATGAAGAAGCCGGGCGTGCCGGGCGGCTCGCCCAGGATCGGTCGCCAATCGTCGGTTCCGTTGACGAGCGCCGGCCAGGTGCGCACCACGCGCGCCTCGGCGACGCCGGGCACGACCCGGCAGGCGAGGGCGAGGTTCGCGGCGAGCGAGGCGGGATCGGGCGAGAGCCGCCCCGTCGCAGGGTCGCGCCGCGCCGGCCAGCCGCCGCCGATCAGGAGCGAGCCGACGGGCGTCTGCTTCAACGTCAGCTTCTCCCCGGCGAAATAGAGCAGGTGGCGCACGAGCGGCGCCACCGGCTCGGTCACGGTCACCTGGATCGGGTGCGCTTCGAGCGGCAGGGCGACCCCGACCATGCGCGCGATCGCCGCCGCCTCCGCGCCGGCGGCGTTGACGATGCGCCGCGCCCGCACCGGCCCGCGGCTCGTCTCGACCGTGAAGCCCACCCGCTCGCGCACGATGCCTCGCACCTCGACGAAGCGCTCGATCCGCGCCCCGCGCGCCTGCGCCGCCGCCGCGAAGGCGGGCGTCGCCGCGAGCGGGTTCGCCTTGCCCTCGATCGGGCAGAACGCGCCGCCGACGAGGTCGTCCGCGACGTACGGCGCGATCGCGCGCAGGTCCGCCCGCGAGAGTATCTCGACGGGCAGGCCTTGGGCCCGCTCGATCTCGGCCTTGCGGACGACCACGCGCATCTGCGCGTCGGTCTCCGCGACCAGCAGGCCGCCGGGGGTCGCCACCTCGAGATCGACCCCGAGCTCCGCCTCCATCTCCCGCCACAGCCGGATGCCGGCCATCATGATCGGGATCGTCGGCGCAAAGCCGCGCGCCCACGCCTCGCCGTTGACGACGAAGGGCTCGTGGGGGATCTGGGCGTGGACCGAGCCGGCGTTCGAGCCGGAGGCGCGGGTGTTGAGGTCCCCGCGCTCGAGCAGCGTCGCCGCGACGCCCTCCCGTGCGAGGAAGTAGGCGGTCGCGGCCCCGGCGAGCCCGCCTCCCACGATGAGAACGTCGATCACGCGTTTTCCTCGACGCAAGCGATGGAGATCTGCCGCGCTGCTTTACACCATTCTGTGCGCCATGGTAACAAGTGTGCGCAAAAATCGGCCGGTATTCGCGACGGCGAGCCGCGCGCACGTCGGCCCTTGCGCGAGGCGCCCGGGCCCTGCCGGCAAACGAGGAGCAAGAGATGTCCAACGCGTTCCGTGGCAGCTACACGGTCTCGATCACGCCCTTCACCGAGGACGGCGGCGCCGTCGATCTCTCGGCGCAGAAGCGCTTCCTCGACTGGCAGATCGCCGAGGGCGTGCCGGGCGTCATCGTGCTGGGCACGACCGGGGAGTTCCTCACCGTGTCGGACGAGGAGCGCCGCGCGCTGGTCGCCACCACCGTGGACCACGTCGCCGGCCGCATGGCCGTGCTGGTGGGCGCGATGAACGCGCATACGCCGAACGCGGTGCGCTACGCCAAGGAAGCCGAGGAGCTCGGCGCCGACGGGCTGATGATCATCCCGCCGTACTACTACACGCCCACAGAGGACGAGATCTTCGGCTACTACCGCGCGATCTGCGAGGCGATGAACCTGCCGATCATGCTCTACAACAACCCCTTCACCTCCAACGTCGACATGTCCGCGAAGCTCGTCGGGCGGCTCACCCGCGCCTTCGACCAGATCCGCTACATCAAGGAGGCGAGCACCGACGTGGCGCGCGTCTACGACATCCTCGAGGAGACGGATGGCGTGATGAACGTCTTCGCCGGCGAGCGGATCGTGGAGAGCTACAGCCTCGGCGCGGTGGGCTACGTCAATCCGTACGGCAACTACATCCCGCGCGCCTCGCACCGGATCTGGGACTTCCTGGTCGAGGGCCGCGTCGAGGACGCCAAGCGCATCCAGCGCCTGATCACCGAGTTCGACCACATCATCGCCGAGGGACATCCCACCTACGGGCACCAGTGCTATTCCAAGGCGCTCGCCGCCGCCCGCGGCTGCCCCGTCGGCGACGTGCGCCCGCCGCTCACCACCTTCGCCGAGCTCGGCGCGGAGGGTCGCGAGCGCCTGTCGAAGATCATGGCCGTGATCGCGCGCCTCGACGCGCTGATGATCGAGCTCGACGGGCGGATGGCTGCGGAATGACGGCGCCGCTCCTGTTCACCCCCTTCGAGATCCGCGGCCTGCGGCTGAAGAACCGCATCGTGGTTTCGCCCATGTGCCAGTACGCCGCCGTCGAGGGCGTCGTGCAGGACTGGCACCGCGCCCATCACGCGCGCTTCGCGCTCGGCGGCGTCGGCGCGGCGATCGTGGAGGCCACCGGCGTCACCCGCGACGGGCGCATCACGCCCGGCTGCACCGGCCTCTACGACGACGCGCACGTGGCCGGCATGCGCGACCTCGTCGGGACCTACCACGCGCAGGACGTTTCCGTGGGCGTGCAGATCGGCCACGCCGGCCGCAAGGCCGCGACCGCGCGGCCCTGGGAGGGCGCCGGGCCGCTTCCCGACCACGGCCCGGAGGCCGCCTGGGAGACGATCGCGCCGAGCGCGATCCCCGCGCGGCCCGACTGGCGTACGCCCCGCGCGATGGAGGAGGCCGACTTCGCGCGCGTGCGCGACGGCTTTCGCGACGCCACCCGCCGCGCGCTCGCCGCCGGCTTCGACTTCGTCGAGATCCACGGCGCACACGGCTACCTGCTGCACACCTTCTTCTCCGCGCTCTCCAACAGGCGCGAGGACGCCTATGGCGGCGACCTCGCCGGGCGCATGCACTTCATCCTCGAGGTGGCCGAGATCGTGCGCGCCGAATGGCCCTCGAACCGGCCCGTGTTCTACCGCGCCACGGCGACGGACGATTCCGAGGGCGGGATCACGCTCGACGATACGATCGCGCTCGCGCGGGAGCTGAAGGCGCGGGGCGTCGACGTGATGGACTGCTCCTCGGGCGGCATCCTCACGGGCGTCGCCCTGAAGACGCCGGCGCTCGCGCCCGCGCCCGGCCATCAGGTCCATCTCGCCGCCGGCGTGCGCCGCGGGGCCGACATCGCGACGATGGCTGTGGGCATGATCGTCGACCCGCACCAGGCGGAGGCGATCCTCCAGGCCGGCGACGCCGACCTGATCGCGATCGCCCGGGAGCTGATGGCCGACCCGAACTGGCCCTTCCACGCCGCGCAGGCGCTGGGGCTCGAGGACCCCTACGCTGTGCTGCCCGCGCCCTACGCGTTCTATTTGCGGCGGCGGGGGACGGTGAGGGTGTGAGGCCCTCGCTCAGCGCACGTAGGTCGCGCCGTTGACGTCGAGCGTGGCGCCCGAGAGGTGGCGCACGCGCCCCGTGGCGAGGAAGGCGACGAGCTCGGCGATGTCCTCGGGCGGCACCCACTCGCCCATGGCGAGCCCCGCCGTCACCGCCTCCTCGCTGCCGATCGAGGCGGCGAAGTCCTCCGACATCTTCGTGCGCACCACGCCCGGCGCGACGATGTAGACGAGGATGTTCTCCTTGGCGCAGGCGCGGGCGATCGTCTGCGTCGCCGCCTTGATCGCCGCCTTGGAGGCGGAATAGGCGATGTGGTCGGCGTTGGTGGAGCCGCGCTGGGCGGCCCAGCTCGAGATCGTCACGATCGTGCCGCCGCCGCGGGCGCGGTAATGCGCCACCGCGTGCTTGAGGAGGCGCGCGGGGGCGAGCACGTTGACCGCGAGGGTGCGCTCCCAGGTCGCGTCCCAGGCATCCGCATCGGCGTCGATGCCGCCGCCGGTGAGCATCACGGCGGCGTTGTTGACGAGCACGTCGATCCCGCCCCGCCAGGCGAGCGCCGCCTCCCAGAGCGCATCCGCCGTCGCCGGCTGCGCGAAATCCGCCTGCAGCAGCAGCTTGCGCTCGTCGGGGATGGCGGCGGTCGCCGCCTCGGCGCCGGCGCGATCGCTGCCGTAATGCGCGATCACGTGCGCGCCGGCATCGCCCAGCGCCCTGGAGGTCGCCGCGCCGATGCCCTTGGCGGCGCCGGTGAGGAGGATGGTCTTGCCGGTGAGGTCGCGCATTGTCGTCTCGCTGCGTTCGAGGTGAGGAGGGGAGTGCGTCCCCGAGGTCAGCCGAGGCCGCCGTCGACGGGGACGATCTGCCCGGTGATCGCCGCCGAGAGGTCGCTCGCGAGCACGAGCGCGGCCGCCGCCACATCGTCCGGCGTGGCGATGCGGCCGAGATGGGTACTCGCCGCGAGGGCCGCGAGCTCGGCCTCCGGCGCCGCCCCGCTCGCGGCGGCCCGGGCCGCGACGCGGGCGCGCAGCGCGTCGGTCGCGACCGGGCCGGGGCCGATCGCGTTGACGCGGATGCCGTACCGGCCGAGGTCCGCCGCGGCGGCGCGCACGAGGCCGAGCACCGCGTGCTTCGTCGCCGTGTAGAGCGCCTGGCGCGGGTGCGCGCGCTGCGCGTTCAGCGAGGCCATCACCACGATCGCGCCGCCGCGCGCGCGCATCAGCGGCACCGCGTGCTTGAGCGTCGCGGCGACGCCGCGCACGTTGACGGAAAAGACGCGGTCCCACTCTCCGAGGTCGAGGCTCTCGATCTCCGACCAGGGCGGCACCACGCCCGCATTCGCGACCACCACGTCGAGCGCGCCGAAGCGGCGCCCCGCCGCGGCGAAGGCGGCGGCGACGGCGTCCTCGTGCGCGACGTCGGCGGCGTGGGCGATCCAGCCGTCGGGGAGCGCATCCGGCCCGGCGGCGCGGTCGACGGCGAGGCCGCGCGCGCCCTCCTCGGCGAAGCGCCGCGCGATCGCCAGGCCGAGCCCGGCGCCGGCGCCCGTGACCAGGGCGGCGCGTCCGACGAGCAGCGGCTTGACCATCTCGAGGCTCCTGATTATGCGTACAGCTGTACGGATAGCGTACAACATGGCCCGGGGAAAGCGATCCCAAGCGATCCCCGGCGCGATTCCCCCCAACCCCGCATCGGCGCGAGCGAGCCCATGAGCGCACGGCCTCCCACGGATGTCGCGATCACCTTCGAGGGCGCGCCGATCCCCGCGCGTCTCGGCGAGACGCTCGCCGCCGCGCTCGCGCGGGCGGGGATCACGGAGCTGCGCGAGACCCGCGCCGGGGCGCGGCGCGGGATTCATTGCGGCATGGGCGTGTGCCAGGACTGCCTCGTCACCGTCGACGGCGCGGCGAACCAGCGCGCCTGCATGACCAAGGTCGACGGCCCCCACGACGTCCGTCGGCAGACCGCTCTGGCCGAGGCCGTCACCGGTGCGGCCACCCCGACGCCGCGCCCGCTCGTCGAGCGCGCGCCGGAGGTGCTCGTCGTCGGCGCGGGCGCGGGCGGGCTCAGCGCCGCGATCGCCGCCGCGGAGGCGGGCGCGGAGGTGCTCGTCGTCGACGAGCGGCCCAAGGCCGGCGGGCAGTACTACAAGCAGCGCGCCGACGCGCTGGCGGGGCTCGACCGCCCGGCGCCGGACGCGCAGGGCGAAGCCGGCCGTCAGCTGATCCTGCGCGCGCGGGCCGCCGGCGTGACGATCCTGCCCGAGACGCTGGTGTGGGGCGCCTTCGAGCCGCTGGAGATCGCCACCGTCTCGCCGGAGGGGCCCTCGCTGATTCGTCCGCGCAAGCTCGTCGTCGCGGCCGGGGCCTTCGAGCGCGCCTTTCCCGTTCCCGGCTGGACGCTGCCCGGCGTGATGACGACCGGCGCCGCGCAGACGCTGCTGCGCAGCTACGAGGTGACCGCGGGGGCGCGCATCCTCGTCGCCGGCAACGGGCCGCTCAATCTCCAGGTCGCGGTCGAGCTGGCGCGCGCCGGCGCGCGGGTCGAGGCCGTGCTCGAGGCCGCGCCGACCCCGGGGCCGCGCCGCCTCGCCGCGCTCGCCCGCATGGCGGCGAACGATCCGGGGCTCGTGCGCGACGGGGTCTCGCTTCTCCTGGGCGCGCGACGGCACGGCGTGCCGGTGCTGAACGGGCGCGTCGTCGTCGAGATCCGGCGCACGGCGCAGGGGCTCGTCGCGATCTCCGCCCCGACGTCGGACCCCGCCTCCGGCGCGCGCCGCGAGCACGGCCCGGTCGACGTCGTCGCGACGAACCACGGCTTCCTGCCGGCGAACGAGATCCTGCGCACGCTCGGCGCGAGCCACGACTACGACGCCGCGCGGCGCATGCTCGTCACCCGGCGCGACCCGCAGGGGCTCACCAGCGTGCCCGGCCTCTACGCGGTCGGCGACTGCACCGGGCTGGGCGGAGCGCCGGCCGCGCGCGACGAGGGCGCGATCGCCGGCCTGTCCGCGGCAGCCGCCCTCGGCTACGCCACGCCGGCGGGGGCGGAAGCCGCCGCGCGGCGGCGCCTGTCGCACCACCGCGCCTTCCAGGCGGCGCTGTGGGAGCTCTACGCGGCGCCGCTCCCCGCCGAGGGCCTGCCCGAGGCGGACACGATCCTGTGCCGCTGCGAGGAGGTGAGCGCGGCGCGGGTGGACGCGGCGATCGCAGCGGGCAGCCGCTCGCTCGGCGACCTGAAGCGGCGCACCCGCGGCGGCATGGGCCGCTGCCAGGGCCGCTACTGCGCCCCGCTGATGGCCGAGCGGCTGGCGCGGGAGACGGGCGCTCCGCTCGACGAGATGTCGTTCTTCGCCCCGCGCGTGCCGTTCAAGCCGGTCTCGATCGCCGATCTCGCCGGCGAGCCGGACGGCGCCGGCGCGAAGGTCCCTCAGGCCGCCGCCGAGTGATCAGCGCAGCATCATCAGGGAGATGCGCGAGGCGGCGTCGAGCAGCTCCGGCAGGATCTGCGCCTGCATCTCCTTGACCGTGAACCGTACGCTCGGGCAGCAGACGTTGAGCGCCGCGACGACCTCGCCGGAGCGGTTCTTGATCGGCGCCGAGATCGAGCGCAGCCCCACCTCCAGCTCCTGGTCGACGATGCACCAGCCCTGGCGGCGGGTCTCGTCGATCAGGCTCTCGAGCTGCACCTTCGAGGTCACGGTGTTCTGCGTGATCTTCTCGAGCACGGCGGAATCGAGGTAGGCGTGCAGCTTGTCCTCCGACAGGCCGGCGAGCAGCACGCGCCCGGTCGAGACCGCGTGCGCCGGCGCCCGGCTGCCGATGTTGATGCCGATGCTGACCACCCGGTTCGAGGTGGCGCGGGCGACGTAGCGCACGCTGTCCTCGTCGAGCACCGCGACGAAGACCGATTCCTGCAGCCGCTGGGCGAGCTCGTCGACGACGGGCTGCATGATCTCGGTGATGTCCATCGAGGCCAGGAGCGAGAAGCCGAGCTCGAGCACCTTGGGCCGCAGGCGGAAGTACTTGCCGTCGGTCTCGGCGTAGCCTTCGCGCACCAGGGTGAGCAGGAACCGCCGCACGGCGGCGCGGGTCATCGCGGTGCGCTCCGCCACCTCGCTGAGCGTCATGCTCGACTTGGAGCGGTTGAAGGCGCGGATGACCTCGAGCCCGCGGGCGAGCGACGTCACGAAATCGCGGTCCTCGTTGCCGGTCTCCGGGGCGAGCTCGGTGACCGTCTCGACGCGGTCGTCGTCCCGCAGATCGTCGTTGGACATGGCGTGGCCTCTCTAGTGACGCTCGGTCCTGCTTACCGAGCAACGCGCAGATGCATCAAGCGCCAGCGCGGATGACGCACAGATATTTCGTCACCGCGCGCCGTCAACATAGCGCACCCGAGCCGCGCGCGCGTGCGCGCGCGACCGTCCCGGTCCCGAGCCGCCGCCGGCTCGCGCACGGCGCCGACGCGTCCGGTCTTGGTTCGATGCGTTCGTATGTCGCACACTCGTGCGCAAGTGGCTAGACGGAATCGCGGTGCACGCGGTTGCTCGGGCCGACGGCTTGATCGTTGCGGGGAACCTGCGACACGCGTTGCGCAACGCCGCGGGGCGAGGCGCGTGGCGCCGCCCGCCGAAGTCGATCGCCTCCTTTGGCCAGAATAAACGCACAGCTGTTCGCAAAAGGGGCTTGAATCTCGTCCGCACATGCGCAGCATAGCTGCTCGAACGGCGCGTGGCCGCATGCGCGACGCGGCGCCGGATCAGCGATGTCGGCCGCGCGGCCGCGCGAACGAGCAGAGGAGACGACGATGCGTTCGGGAAGCTTCGAGGACCGGCTGCGCCGGCATGCGGCGGCCAACCCTCTGCGCGACATGGGCCTGCGCTCCGCCGGCCTGACGCGCCGGCAGCTGATGGCGAGCATCGCCGCGGCGGGCGCGCTCGCGACCGCAGGCGGCTCGCGCGCCCTCGCGCAGTCCCGTCCGCTGAGCCTGCTCACCTGGGATCCCTACACCGACCCGCGCCTCGTCGACCTCTGGAAGCAGGAGACCGGCGGGGACGTGCGCTCGGAGATCCACATCTCCGACCCGACGTCGGTGAACCGCCTGCGGGCCGGCGAGACCCGGGTGTGGGACTTCGTCAACCTGAACAATCCCTGGGCCCGCGAGCAGATGTGGCCCGAGCAGCTGATTCGCGACCTGCCCAAGGACCGGTTCGAGCCGCTCTATACCCAGATGAAGGAAAAGTTCGCGCCGCCCTACAAGTGGGCCATGAGCAAGGACGGCGAGCACCTGCTCGGCGTCGTGCAGCGCTACGAGACCTTCGACTTCGTGGTCAACTCGGACGTGATCTCGCCGCAGCTCGCCAAGGACGAGGGCTGGGACCTGTTCAACAACCCGGACTTCGCCGGCCGCTACGGCATCCTCGCCTACGAGGACTGGAACGTGATGGACATCTGCATGGGCGCGGGCATCCATCCGTTCGCGGAGAAGACCGCCGCCGACATCGAGAAGTTCGGCGAGGTGGCGATGGCCTGGTGCAAGAACGCCAAGCTCGTCACCACCGATTTCGTGCAGCTCAACCTCGCGATCCTCAACGGCGAGATCGACCTCTACTTCACCGGCGGCACCTACACGACCTCCTCGGCCCGGCTCGAGGGGCTCTCGAACCTGCACGCGGTCACCCCCGCCCGCGGCCCCGCCGACGGCAAGGGCGGCATCAACTGGATCGAGCTCAACTCGGCCGTGAACAATCCCGATCCGCATCCGCAGATCCTCGACTATCTTGAGTGGATCACGACGCCGGACGCGGCCTGGATCGTCTCGCACGGCAACGGCAACCTCCAGCCCGTCTCGCAGATGGCGGACCCGGAGCTGTTCGCCCGCTACACGACCGAGGAGCTCGAGGCGCTGCAGTGGGACGAGTTCGACGAGCGCATCGCCAACGCCGTGGAGTTCGACATCGTGCCTCAATACGATGCGCTCTACGACCTCTACACCAGGGCGATGCGCGCGCGCTCGTGAGCGGGCGCGGCGGAGAGAATGGGCGCACCATGTCCGATCGGACGGGGCCGGACTTCACGGCGACGGCGGTCGTCTCGCCTCCGGGGCCCGCGCTCGCGCTGCGCGGCGTGACGCGGGCGTTCGGCGCGAGCCGCGCGGTTGACGGGGTCGATCTCGCCATCGCGGAGGGCGAGTTCTTCACGATCGTGGGTCCGTCGGGCTCGGGCAAGTCGACGCTCCTGCGCATGCTCGCGGGGCTCGACCGGCCGAGCGCGGGGGACATCCTGCTGCGTGGCCGGCGCGTCAACGACGTGCCGGCGAACGCGCGGCCCACCGCGATGGTGTTCCAGTCGCTCGCGCTGTTCGACCACATGAGCGTGGGCGACAACATCGCCTTCGCCCTGAAGATGCGCGGCGTCGACAAGGCGGCGCGGCTCGCCCGCGCGCGGGAGCTGCTCGAGGTCGTGCACCTGCCCGCGTCCTATCTCGACAAGGCCGTGACGCAGTGCTCGGGCGGCGAGCGCCAGCGCGTGGCGCTCGCCCGGGCGCTGGCGTCGGACCCGGAGATCCTGTTCTTCGACGAGCCGCTCTCGGCCATCGACAACCGCCTGCGCAAGCTGCTCCAGGTCGAGATCAAGGAGCTGCACCGGCGCACCGGCAAGACCTTCGTCTACATCACCCACTCCCTGGAGGAGGCGATGGTGATGAGCGATCGCGTCGCGCTGATGCGCGACGGCCGCGTGGTGCAGGTCGGCCCGCCGCTCGAGATCTACGAGCGCCCGGGCAGCCGCTTCGTGGCGGAGTTCATGGGCGAGGTGAACGTGTGGTCCACCCGCGTCGAGGGCGACGACCTCGTCCTGCCCGAACTCGGCCTGCGGCTCGCCGGCGGCGGCGCGCCGGGGCGCGAGGGCTACCTCGTGCTGCGCCCGGAGCGCCTCGCGCTCCTCGACGACGCCGACGCGGCGGGGGCGTCGCTGTCGGGCGTCGTCGTCGACGAGTTCGTGCTCGGCTCGCGCAAGCAGATCCACGTGCGCCCCGACGCTTGCGGCGACGTCGTGGTCTTCGCCGAGGTCCCCGCCGGATCGGGCGCGGGCCCGGGCGCGCGGGTGCGGCTCGGCTTCGCCGTCGCTGATGCCGGCTTCGTGACGGAGTGAGGCCATGGCCGGACCGGATCGCTCGAAGGCGGGATACCTCGCGATGGCGCCGATCGCGGCGGTGCTGACGCTGGGCTTCGTCCTGCCCCTCGCCCTCGTCTTCTGGACGAGCCTGATGCCCGAGCGCTCGTTCGGGCTCTCGGGCGAGGTCACGCTGGCGAACTACGCCACCGCCGTGACGGACGGCTACGTCGTGCCGCTGGGCTGGTCGCTCGGCTTCGCGGCTGCGACGACCGCGATCTGCGTGCTCGTCTCCTGGCCGATCGCGAAGACGCTGGCGGGCCGTTCCGGCGTGTTCGCGGTCACGGTCACGGTGCTGATCGCGCTGCCGATCTTCGTCTCCGAGAGCGTGCGCCTGTTCGGCACCTCGCTGTTCCTGATGCCCCGCGGCGGCATCCTCGCGGGCACGCTGAGCGCCTGGTTCGACCTGCGCATCGGCTCGATCCTCTACACCAAGACCGCGACGTTGGTGGGGCTCGTCTACGTCTACCTGCCCTTCGCGCTGTTCCCGATGATCCTGGGCCTCTCCCAGGTGCCGCGCGACCAGGTCGAGGCCGCGCGCGACCTCGGCGCGGGCTCCTGGCAGGTGCTGCGGGAGGTCGAGCTGCCCAACGCCATGCCCGGCGTGCTGATCGGCGGGCTCCTCGTCTTCGTTCTCGCACTGGGCGCCAACACCGAGGCGAACATCCTCGGCGGCCAGTCGGTCGCGGTGATCACGAAGTCGATCGACCAGCGCTTCAGCTACGCGCAGGACTGGCCGCTCGGCTCGGCGCTGACGATCCTCGTCGCGGCGATCACGGCGGCGGTGGTGTTCCCGGTGCTCGCGCGCATCGATCTCGACCGGCTCCTGAGGCGGTGACGATGACGACGACGCCGGACCGTCCCGACCTCCCGATGCGGCTGCGCGATGCGTTCACGCTCCTCGTGGTGGCGCTGCTCTACCTGCCGATCGTCAGCGTGCTGCTCGCCTCGATGGCGAACACCCGCTACCTGATCTTTCCCCACCGCGTCTGGAGCGGCGACGCCTACCGGGAGGCGCTGGCGCAGTCCCTCACAGCCGACCTGCACGCGACCTCGTTCAAGATCGCGATCCTGGTGGCGCTGCTCGCGGTGGCGCTCGCCGTGCCCGGGGCGCTGGCCTTCGCGCGCTTCCGCTGGCGCGGGCGCACGCTCTACCAGCGCGCGCTGCTGCTGCCGGTGTTCTTTCCCCAGCCGGTGCTGGGGCTCGCGCTGCTCGTCGGCTTCAGCGCCGCGGGGATCGCGCCGGACTGGCGCACCGCCGTCTTCGCGCATCTCGTCTGGGTCGTGCCGATCGCGACGCTGGTGATCTCGATCCGCCTCTACCGCTTCGATCCGGCGCAGGAGGAGGCCGCCTACGACCTGGGCGCCACCCGTCTGCAGGCCTTCCGCGAGGTGACGCTGCCGGCGATCGCGCCCGGCATCGTCTCGGGCGCGCTGTTCGCCTTCCTGCTGTCGTGGTCGAACCTGCCGCTGTCGATGTACACGACCGGCGCGGACACGACCCTGCCGGAATGGCTCTATTCGCGCATGGCGACGAATTACTCCCCGCAGGTGCCGGCGATCGCGGTTCTCTCCGTCGCGGCGAGCGCGCTCGCGGTCGTCGCCATCGTCGCCGTGCGCGCGCTCCGGCGCGCCGCGCGGCCCCGCCCGTCCTCCTCCACGGTCGCGTCCGCCCGCGCGCCGACCACGAGAGCCGCGTCATGACCCCCACCGTCACCCGAAGCGCGCCCTACATACGCGCCTCGACCGCGCTGCTCCTCGTCGACATGCAGCGCATCTTCGCGGAGCCGGGCCGCGACCCGGCGCATCCCGAGCTGGGCGTAAACCACCCGTTCCACCGCACGCTCGCCGCGACGACGATCCCCAACCAGGTCGCGCTGCTCGCCGCCGCGCGCCGGGCCGGGGTGCAGGTGCTGCACACGATCATCCAGGCGCTGACGGAGGACGGGCGCGACTGCTCCCTCGACCACAAGCTGTCGGGCATCGTCGTGCCGCGCTCGGCGCCGGAGGGGGCGATCATCGACGCGCTGGCGCCGGTCACGAACGAGATCGTCCTGCCCAAGACCTCATCGGGGGTCTTCAACTCGACCAACATCGACTACGTCCTGCGCAATCTCGGCGTCCGCACCCTGATCGTCGCCGGGATCGTCACCGACCAGTGCGTCGACATGGCCGTGCGCGACGCGGCCGATCGCGGCTACCTCGTCACCTGCGTGGCGGACGCCTGCGCGACCTATACGCCCGAGCGCCACGCGGCTGCGCTCGCCGCCTTCGGCGGCTATTGCTGGATCGCCGACACCGCGACCGTCCTCGCCCGGCTGGAGGCCCTGCGCGATGCCTGAGCCGACCCCGCTCACCGCCCTCGTCACCACGGACTACAGCGGCATCACCCGCGGCCGCGCGATCCCCACCGCGGCCTACGAGGCCGCGCCCGAGCGCGCCTCGACGGGCTGGGTGCCCGCGAACCTGTCGCTCACGCCCTTCGACGTCATCGCCGATCCCAACCCGTGGGGCTCGGTCGGCGACCTGCGGCTGAAGGCCGATCCCGCCGCGCGCTATACGGCGGCGCTTCCCGGCGCGCAGACGCCGTTCGACTGCGTGATGGCCGACATCGTCGGCCTCGACGGCGAGCCGTGGGGCCCGTGTCCCCGTGGGCTGCTGAAGGCGGCGCTCGCCGCTCTGGAAGCCGAGACGGGGCTGCGGCTGGTGTGCGCCTTCGAGCACGAGTTCCAGATCGTCGGCGCCGGCTGGGCGCCGGCCCCCGCCTTCAGCCTCTTTGCCCTGCGCCGGGCCGACCCGCTTGGGCCCGTGCTCGCCGCGGCGCTCGAGGCGGCGGGGATCGCGCCCGAGACGATCATCGCCGAATACGGCCGCGACCAGTTCGAGCTCACCAGCGCCCCGGCCGACGCCCTCGTCGCCGCCGACCGCGCGGTCGCGACCCGGGAGATCGTGCGCGAAGCCGCCCTGCGGCTGGGGCTGCGCGCGAGCTTCGCGCCCAAGACCGCGGTCGAGGGCGTCGGCAACGGCCTGCACATCCACGTGAGCCTCGTCGACGCGCACGGCCGCCCGGCGAGCTTCGACCCCACGCGCCCGGGCCGGATCTCGGAGGCCGCGGGCGCCTTCGTCGCCGGCGTGCTGCGGCACGCGCCGGCGCTCGCCGCGCTCACGGCGCCGAGCCCGATCTCCTACCTGCGCCTCCAGCCGCATCACTGGAGCGCGAGCTGGACCTCCTTCGCCGACGGCGATCGCGAGGCGACGATGCGCATCTGCCCCACGACGACGATGGGCGGCCGCGATCCGGCCCGGCAGTTCAACGTCGAGTACCGCGCCGCCGATGCCTGCGCCTCGCCGCATCTGGCGCTGGCGATGCTCGTGCGCGCGGGGCTCGAGGGCATGCGCGCCGGGCTCGCGACGCCGCCCCTCGTCACGGGCGACCCCGAGACGTTCGGCGACGCGGAGCGGGCGCGGCTCGGCCTGCGGCGGCTGCCGAACTCGCTCGCGGACGCCCTCGCGGCGCTCGAGGCCGACCCGGTCGCCGCCGCCTGGCTGCCCGGCCCGGCGCTCGAGACCTATCTCGGCATGAAGCGCATGGAGCTGTCGCTCGCGGGCGAGGCCCTCGACGACGCGCTCTGCGCGCGCTACGCCGGGATCTATTGAGCCGCCGCGGCGATTCGGAGAGACGTGCATGCCTTCGTCACCCGAAGCAGACCTCTTCCACGATCCGCCGCCCGTGAGCGTCGAGAACGAAGCCGGGGCGTCGGCGATCCTGCTTCTGTGCGAGCACGCCTCGCGCTTCGTCCCGGACGCGTATCGCGGGCTGGGCCTCGCGGAGGCGGACCTCGCCCGCCACATCGCCTGGGACATCGGCGCGGCCGATCTCGCCCGGGCGCTGTCGCGGCGTCTCGACGCCACGCTCGTGCTCGGCGGCTACTCGCGTCTCCTCGTCGACTGCAATCGCCCGCTCACCTCGCCGACGCTGATGCCCGTCGTCTCCGAGACGACGCGCATTCCCGGCAACGAGGGGATCGACGACGCGGAGCGGACCCGGCGGATCGAGGGCATCTTCGCGCCGTTCCAGGCCGCGGTGGCGGACCGTCTCGACGCGCGGGCGGAGGCGGGCCGGCGCAGCGTCGTCATCGGCGTGCACAGCTTCACGCCGGTGTTCAAGGGCGTCGCGCGGCCCTGGCACGCGGGCGTCCTCTACGGACGGGCCGAGGCCTTCGGCGAGCGCCTGCTGGCGGCGCTCGGCGGGCCGAGCCCGACGCTCGCCGCCAACGAGCCCTATCGCGTCGACGAGGAGGACCACACCGTCCCGGTGCACGGCGACGCGCGGGGGCTCGACGCGATCCTCCTCGAGATCCGCAACGACCTGATCTCGAGCGACGACGGCGTGCGCGCCTGGGCCGACCGCCTCGCGCCGGCGCTGGCGCAGGCCGTGGCGTGATCGCGCGCGCGCAACCGGGCTTGCGCCGGCGGCGCTTCTCGCCCGGGCACGGCTGCTGTACGCAGAGCGCACGAAGAATCACGGGAGAGCGGCCATGATCGAGGGTGGAGATGGGGCGAGCGCGCGCATCGGGCGCGTGCAGGACGTCATGGCGCGCGACGGCGTCGACCTCGTCGCGCTGGCGCCCGGCGCGCACATGCAGTGGGTGCTCGGCTGGCATCCGCATCCCGACGAGCGCCAGACGCTCGTCCTCATCGGCCGCGATGCCGCCGCGGTCCTGGTGCCGTCGGTCAATGCGCAGGACATGCGCGCCCATACCGATCTGCCGTGCTTCGCCTGGCGCGACGAGGACGGGCCTCAGGCCGCCCTCGCCGAGGCCCTCGCCGCCGTCGGTGCGCGGCCCGGCTGCCGCGTCTCCCTCGACGAGACCGCCCGCGCCGACGCGGCGCTGACGCTCCTGCGGGCGCTCGGCCTCTCCGATTGCGGCTTCGCCGGCGAGACCGTGGGACGCTTGCGCGCCCGCAAGGACGCGCGGGAGCTCGCCGCCCTCGCGCGCTCCGCGGCCGTGGCGGACGCGGCGCTGCTCGCCGGCCTGGAGGCGATGCGGCCGGGCATGAGCGAGCGGGAGGTCGCGGCCGTCGTGCGCGAGAGCTTCGGGCGACATGGCGTCTCGACATCGTTCACGCTCGTCGCGAGCGGGCCGAACGGCGCCTTTCCCCACCATTCCACGGGCGAGCGGACGCTGCGCGAGGGCGATGCGGTGGTGATCGACCTCGGCGGCGGGCTCGACCACTACGCCAGCGACATGACCCGCATGGCGCTGATCGGCGCGGGGCCGGAGGGCTACGACGCGGTCCATGCGATCGTCGAGGAAGCCGTGCAGGCGGCGATGGCGGCGGCGCGCCCGGGCGTTCCCGCGAAGGCGGTCGACGCGGCCGCGCGCGACGTCATCGCGAAGGCGGGCTACGGCGCGTACTTCGTCCACCGCACCGGCCACGGCCTGGGGCTCGAGGTGCACGAGCCGCCCTACCTCACCGCCACGTCGGAGACGATCCTCGAGACCGGCATGGTGTTCTCGATCGAGCCCGGGATCTACCTGCCCGGACGCTTCGGGATCCGGCTCGAGGACATCGTCGTGCTCGAGGATTCGGGGCCGCGCGTCCTCTCCGCGCTGCCGCGGGCGGCCCGTCGCATCGCCTGAGGCGCGCGGGCCTGCGCGCACCGCCTGTGCGAAATCGCGCGAGTTCGCGCTTGGCAGGCCGTTCGGCGCTTGCTTAGATGTGCGCACAGATGTTCGCACAGCGCCCAGCTTGCGACATCGTAAGCCGGTCGGCGAATCGGCGAGCCAGAAAGGGGAACTCCGTTGAAGACAGCACTTCTCGTCGGGACCGCTCTTGCGGTCCTCGCCACGGCGGCGAGCGCCGAGACGCTCCGCTGGGGCCTCGCCGGCGATGCGATGACCCTCGATCCGCACGCGCAGAACGAGGGCGTCACCATCATGCTGCAGTCGCAGATGATGGAGCCCCTCGTCTCCCGCGCCCCCACGGGCGAGCTCGAGCCCACGCTCGCCACGTCGTGGCGGGTGAAGGAGGACGATCCGAACGTGTGGGTCTTCACCCTGCGCGAGGGCGTGACCTTCCACGACGGCGCGGATTTCACCTCGGAGGATGTGGTGTTCTCCTTCGAGCGGGCGATGTCGCCCAAGAGCCAGATGCGCGGCCTCATCGCCTCCGTGGCCGAGGTGCGCGCGACCGGCCCCTACGAGATCGAGATCGTCACGAAGGGACCGAACCCGATCCTGCCGACCGCCCTCGTCAGCATCCTGATCATGGACAAGGACTGGGTGGAGGCGAACGGCGCGCAGACGCCCCAGGACGTCGCCGGCGGCGAGGTCACCTTCGCGGCGGTCAACGTCAACGGCACGGGCGCCTACGAGCTCGTCTCGCGCGAGCTCGACACCCGCACCGTCATGACGCGCAACGACGACTATTGGGGTCTCGACACGTTCCCGGTGGACGTGACGGAGATCGTGTTCACGCCGATCGCCAACCCCGCGACCCGCATCGCGGCGCTGCTCTCCGGCGAGCTCGACTTCGTCCAGGACGTGCCGGTGCAGGACATCGCCCGGGTCGGCCAGACACCCGGCCTGACGATGGTGACCGGCACCGAGAACCGCGCCGTCTTCTTCGGGATGAACGTCTCCGACACGCGGACCCGCGGCGGCGGCGAGGCCGGCAACCCGATGGCCGACGTGCGCGTGCGCCGCGCCATGAGCATGGCGATCGACCGCGACGCCATCCGCCAGGTGGTGATGCGCGGCCAGTCGGTTCCCGCCGGCGTGATCATGCCGCCCTTCGTCGACGGCTGGAACGAGGCGCTCAACGCCTATCCGACGCCGGACATGGCGGGCGTGAAGGCGCTCCTCGCCGAGGCGGGCTACGCCGACGGCTTCGATATCCAGCTCGATTGCCCCAACGACCGTTACATCAACGACGAGGCGATCTGCCAGGCGGCGGTGGGCATGCTGGCGCAGGCCGGCATCCGGGTGAGCCTCAACGCCATGCCGAAGTCGCAGTTCTTCCCGATGGTGAACGGGCTCGAGAGCGATTTCTACATGCTCGGCTGGGGCGTGCCGAGCTACGACTCGGAGTACATCTTCAACTTCCTCTATCACACCCGCACCGAGGCCTACGGGAGCTGGAACAACACCCGCTATTCCAACCCCGAGCTCGATGCGATGATCCGCGGCATCGCGCAGGAGATCGACATCGAGGCGCGCGACGCGATGGTCGCGCAGATGTGGGAGACGGTGAAGGAGGACGTGGTCTACATCCCGATCCATCACCAGATGCTCAACTGGGCGGTTCGGGACACCTACGCGCTCGATGTCGACCCGGACAACCAGGCGCGGATCAAGTACTTCGCCGTGAAGTGAGCCTAAGGGGCGCGCGAGGGGCGCGCGGAGCCGTCCGCCCGCGCGCCTCTCTCCCGTCAGTGAGCGTAGATGTGGTGCCCGCCTACGGTGCGCACCGTGTAGCCGAGTTCCGTGAGGAGCGACACCAGCTTGGGGTGCTGCGCGTCGCCGGACGGATCGGTGTGGTAGCTGGAGATGGTCCATTTCGGGCGGAACCGCTCGATCGTCTTCTCCGCGCCCCTGATCGCCAGCTCCTCCGCGCCTTCGATATCGCACTTGATGAAGTCGACCTGCGCGAGGCCGCGCTCCTCCACGAACCGGTCGACCGTGGTCATGGGCACGCGAGCCGTGGCGGGTCCGGAGGCGTTCCCCGCCAGGCGCGAATCGATCCCGATTTCGGTGACCGCGAACTCGACCGCGCCGACGCGATCACCGACCGCCAGCGGAACGACCTCGACATTGGTCGCCGCGCTCGCCTCGAGCGTCCGGCCGAGAGGCGCATGGAAGATCGGCTCGAAGCTGTAGACCCTGCCCTCGGGCGCCGCACGCCGGGCGAACTGCAGCGCGGACGTGCCGATGTTGCCGCCGAGGTCGAGCACGACGTCGCCGGCGGCGATCTCCACCGGGGGCGAGAAGAAGTCGCTCGATCCGCCGAACGCCTCGGCGAGAACGACGAGCGCGCCCTCGCGGGCCGCGCCTTCGTCCTCGCCGTCCTCCTCGCGCAGGAAGAAGACTTTCTCGTCGCCGACGGCGAAGTACGGCAGGCCCTCGTCCGTGCGCGCCAGGCGCTTCTCCAGGAGATCGCGCAGGCTGCCGACGCCGAGCCGGGGCGTGATGAAGGACAGGCGTTCCGCGAGCGTGAAATGTGTCGCCTGCGTCAAGAAATCGTAGCGCCAATCGAGCTTGTCTCGAACGTTCATGGGGTTAAACCTTCGGTGGAATGATGCGGCTGTGTGATCCGGCTGTCCGAGTCGGCGGCGCCGGTGGTTCCCGCCAGCGAAATGACAGCGAGGCGTTGGAGTTCCGGGGAGATCCGACGCCGACCCGCAGGCGCCGGTGCGGACGTGACGGTTTCCTCTGCAGCGAAGGCGCTAGAGCCTCGAGAAAAGCACCGTCGCGATTTGCCGAACGTCGTCGAACAACGTCGTGATCTGGAATGCGACGAGGAAGAGGAGTGCGCCCGTCGCGCCGGGCAGACGCCCGTCGACGGCGATCGCGAGGCGCTCCAGACGCTTGCCGACCTGCAGGGCGGCGGAGAGATGGACGGCACCGACGCCGATCAGCGCTCCACCGAGGATATCGCTCGCGTAGTGCAGACCGCCATAGATCCGCGGCGCGCATACGACGACCGCGGCCCAGAGGAACGCGGCGACTCCGAGCCGGCGCCCGGCGAGCGCCACTCCGGCCGCGATCGCGAACGAGAGCGCTGCGTTGTCGCTCGGAAAGGAACTCCACTCGAGCAGCATGTCGGGCGCCACCGTGTACGGAGGCGTGATCGCGACCGCGGGATCATGTAACGGACGCGGGCGCATCCACATCAGGTTCTGCACCAGGCGGGAGACGACCAGCGCCAGAAAGGCGCCGGCCAACCCGTCGAGCACGGCGCGCCTCCCGCGATCGTCCGGCTGTGCGGCAGACCAGACGTAGATCAGGCACGCGGCCAGCGGCAGCATCCTCATCGTCGACGTGGACAGGACGTGCATGACCACCCAGTCGAACGCCCAGGAATGTCGCGCGGCGCCGTTCATCCACTCGCTGATCGTGATATCGATATTCTGCATTGAGAACAGCCGGATCTAATACGCCATAATTAGACGCAACGCGGCCGATCGGCGACGGTTCCTGTGCCGGCTATTGAAGTTTGGCGACCCTCAGCCACGCGTGGGACGACGGTTTCCAGGCGGGGGAGGCGCTCAGGCGACGAAGCCCGTGCGGGCGCAATACTCCAGAAATCGCCGGCGGCGGGCGGCGTCCCGGGTGCGCGCGCGCACCGCGCGGCGGAGCCTGCGCAGGCCTGCGCGCAGGGCCGCGGCCGGCCCGGCGCGCGGCGCGACGACCTCGAAGCCGTCCGCCAGCACGGGATGGCGGCGCAGCGTCTCGCGGTACGGCTCCGCGCATCGCGCCGGCCACAGGCTCGCCGTCGAGGCCCAAGGCTTCGGCGAGGACGAGAAGTGCACGATGCGCGGCGGCGTCGCCGCCTCCACATCGAGCGGCAGGAAGAAGGTCTGGAAGTTCCAGGCGGGCGACAGCGCGAGCCATTCGCCGCCGCATACGGCGTTCAGGGCCGACTGGTCGTGGTGCAGGCATGCGGCCGAATCGCGGCGGAAGACGTCGAGCGCCGACGGGCCGAGACGGTCCCAGGTCGAGCGCCGGAAGGCCATGACCCCGCTGTTGAAGTAGCGCTCGGGTCCGTCGAGCCCCAGGCGCGCGAGGTAGCGGCGCTTCCACTCGGGCAGGTCCTCGCCGTCGAGCACGTGGTTCTCGACGCAGGCGGCGATCCGCCCCTCGGGGACGTCGAGGCGAAACAACGCCGTGGCGTCCCCGACGATCTGCGTGTCGCCGTCGAGATAGACGATGTGGGTGTAGTCCCGCGGCAGCAGGTCGGCCATCGCGAGCCGCCCGAGGGCCGCGGGCGGCACGTGCGAGGCGCGGTAGCCGACGGCGTCGACGTCGACGTGGTCGCGCAGCGTCAGCGCCGCGAAGCGGATGCCGCTGTCGGCGAGGCGACCGCGGTGATCGGCCCCTCCGGCTCGGGCAAGAGCACGCTCGCCGACATCGTGACGGGGCTGATTCGCCCGACCTCGGGCGCCCTGCGTCTCGACGGCGTCCCGCTCGGGCGCGATCAGGCGCGCTCCTGGCGCGACCTGATCGCCTACGTGCCCCAGGAGACCTTCCTCGGACGCGACACGATCCGCGAGAACCTGCGCGCCGCCGTTCCGGACGCCGACGAGGCGCGGCTCTGGCGCGCGCTCGAGAAGGCGGCGGCCGCGGAGTTCGTGGCGGCGCTTCCCGGCGGCCTCGACGCCCGCATCGGCGAGCGGGGAGCGTCGCTCTCTGGCGGCGAGCGGCAGCGCCTCGCGCTCGCCCGCGCCCTCCTGCGCCGGCCGGCCCTGCTCGTGCTCGACGAGGCGACGAGCGCCCTCGACTGGGAGGGGCAGGCCCGCATCGCGGAGGCGCTGCGCGGCCTCGACGGCGAGACGACCGTGCTGACCATCGCCCACCGCCCTTCCATGATCGGGGTCGCGCGGACCGTCTACACGCTCCTCGCCGGCCGGGTGGTCGAGGCGGGCGCCCGCGACGCGCTCGTGCGCGATCCCGAGAGCCACCTCGCGCGGATGCTCGCGCACGAGGCGGGCGCCGACGCGCCATAGAGCAGCGTGCGACGCTCCGACGCACCGGCAGCGCGGGACGGTCCGGACGTCGGCGCGACGGGGGATCGGACCTGCCGCCGTGCCTCCCGGATCGCTTCCCCCGGCGAAACGCGAGGAGGTCCGACTGGCTGCTGTGACAGTTTTGTTACAGCTTTCGAAGGTGTATTTGCAGTTGCCCGCACGATTAGGCGATCCTGAGCCCATAAAAACATTGACAGCTTAGCACCACCTGCGCTAGCAAATGCAATCAGGAGGGGATAGGTTGCTCAACTATGTTCGCAAAGGTCGTGATGACTATGTCGGATGAGATCACGCTTTCGCGCCGTACATACCGTTTCACCGTCACCTCCGCGAGAGATGAGCAGAACCGGGCGAAGCTGGAAGCACTGCCCTCCTTGAACCCCGATCCTTTAGGCGGCTGCGAAGATCACGGTCACATTACTGCATCTGCTCTCGTCGTTAACGATGCGCGCGACCACGTCCTGCTCACGCTTCACGCGAAGCTGGGAATGTGGCTGCCGCCGGGCGGGCACTGTGACTCCGACCCGGATGTCGTCAGGGTCTGCCGCAAGGAAGTCTACGAGGAGACGGGTCATGCGGATCTCGTCGCTCTGAACGACGGTATCCTCGACGTCGACATACACACGATCCCGGCGGGAAAGACGTCCAGAGCGCATCTGCACTACGACGTCCGTTTCGCGTTTGTCGCCGATATGAGTCGAGAGCTCGTCATTTCCAGCGAATCCAAGGATCTCCGCTGGATCCCGATCTCGGAGATCGGCGCCTACACCAAGATGCCTTCCGTCCTCGTTCTAACCGAAAAGCTGAGAACGCTATGAAGCTGGGTTTCGTCGGTTTCGGCAGCCAGGCCAAGGAGAACATCCTGCCGGCGTGCAGCGCAATCTTCGGCGTCGAGGTCGCGGCGATCTGCGACACCGACGAAGCGCGATTGCGGGAGGCGCGCGAGGGCTTTCCTCGGGCCGAGATCTTCAGGGACTACCGCGAGATGTTGGACAGTGTCGCGCTCGACGCGGTCGTCGCGGCCTGCTACCCGACCGATCACTACCACATCGCGACGGATGCGCTCATGCGCGGCATCCCCGTCTTCATCGAGAAGCCGCTCGCCCCCTCCTCGGGCCATGTCGACAGGCTCGTCGACCTGGCGGAGCAGCAAGGCTGCTCCACCGGCGTCGGGATGAACTTCCGCTTCGCCGAGGTGACGCGGCGGCTGGCCTCGGTCGCCGAAGGCGAGATCAATGCGATCACGCTGCGCCAGCACGCCAACAAGCCGGTGACGCCCTACTGGGACTATTCCTCGGTGCTGCGCTCGTTCCTGCACGCACAGACCATCCACGGGCTGGACTTCCTGATCCACCTCTGCGGTCCCGTGCGCGACCTGCGGGTCGCCGACAGCGGCCTGGCTGCGGTCGCGCGGCTATCCCGAGCCCGCGAGCGAGCACGTCGTCTCGCGCCTGGGCTACGCCTCGCGGATCTACCGGCGCGACCCGGCCATGCGCGAGAAATGGAACGTTCTGCTGGTGACGCCGCGGCTGCCGGGCGACCGCCGGATGGGGGTGATCAGCCCGATCGAGGGCGACCGCTGGATGGTCACGGCGGGCGGCTGGCTCGGCCAGTTCCCCGAGGCGACGGAGGAGAGCTTCCTCGGCTTCCTGCGCGATCTCCCGGCCGGACATTCACGACGTGATCGCGAAGGCGCAGCCGCTGTCGGAGGTGCGGCGCTTCTCGCTGACGGGCGGGCTGCGGCGGCGCTACGACCGGCTGGAGCGCTTCCCCGCGGGGTTCTTCGTGCTCGGCGACGCGATCTGCAGCTTCAACCCGATCTACAGCCAGGGCATGAGCATCTGCTCCATGCAGGTGCTGGCCTTCGCCGAGCGCTACGGCGACCATCTAGACGGCCGCCTCTCGGCTCCCGCGCTGTTCGGCGCGGTCGTCGCGACGACGACCGCCTCCTGGGAGCAGGCGCGCTCCGGCGACGAGCGCTTCCCCGAGGTGCGCGGCCCGGACACGCCCCGCAACCGTTGGAAGGACGCCTATTTCGACGGGCTGGTGCAGGCCTCGATCGATGATCGGACGGTCACCCTGGCGTTTCTGCGGGCGAACAACCTCGTCGCCGACGCGCCGAGCCTGACGAGCCCCACGATGATCTACGGAACGCTGAAGAGCGCGGCCATGCGCGGTCTCGGAGTGCGGGTGCCATGAGCGCGCACCCCATGAGCGCGCACCCCATGAGCGCGCACGCCACGACGGAGCGTCACCTCATCTTCGACTGGAACGGCACGCTGATCGACGATCTCGAAGCGGCGGTGGCCGGGGTCAACATCGTGCTCGCCGGCCAGGATCTGCCGCCGATCGACCGGGAGGCCTATCGCCGGCATTTCGGCTTCCCGATCCAGAGCTTCTACGCGCGGCTCGGCGTCGACTTCCAGCGGATCGCCTTCCGCGACCTGGGGCGGCAGTACCTCGCGCATTTCAACGAGGCGATCCGGGCCTGCCGGGTCTTCCCGGGCACCTTCGAGCTGCTCGACGAGGCGCGGCGGCACGGCTGGTCGGTCTCCGTCCTCTCCGCCAGCGAGATGACGACGCTCCGCTCGAACCTGGGCGACGCTGGCCTCCTCGACCGCGTCGATCACGTCTACGGGCTCGACGACGAGCACGCGACGGGCAAGCTCGACCTCGCCCGGCGGCTCGACGGCGCGCTCGGGAACCCTGGCGCGCGGGCGATGATGATCGGCGACACCGAGCACGACATCGAGGTGGCGGTCAGCCTCGGCTGGCGCATCCACAGCGTCTCTCATGGGCACCAGTCGCGGCAGCGTCTCACCGAGATCCACGACCGCGTGTCCGAAAGCATCCTCGAGCTCATCGCGACGAACCTGTTCACCCCCACTCGGGAGGAAACGACCCATGCTTAGCGACGATCTCGTCCTGCCCGCGATCATCGCGTGCCTGAGCGTCTCGGTCCTGCTGCGGCTGACGATGCACGTCTACTACGCCGACGGAGAGCGCATCCTGCCGCTCCTCAAGCTCGCGCCGCGCGGCGCGCAGCCGGTGCAGTACTACAAGCGCTTCGACACGCTGCTGGCCCCGGCGCCGTTCGTCTATTGCTGGATGGAGATCTTCGCGGCGCTGCTGTTCTTCCGCTGGACGGGCTACGATCCGCTGGCGGGCGTGCTGCTGGCCTGCGTCGCCGCCGGGCGGATGCGGGCGCTGCAGGAGACCGGGCACAACGCGCTGCATTCGGCGCTGTGCCCGTCGAAGACGTTCCAATGGCTGCTCTCGAACGTCTTCTTCCAGTTCCCGACCATCAAGCGCGACATGGACTCGCGCTTCATCACCCATGTCAAGGAGCACCACCCCAACGCCGACATCCCCGGCAAGGACCCGAACCTGCGCCGCGTGATCAAGGCGGGGATGACCCCGGGAATCTCCCCGATTCAGTTCGGCTGGGCCCTGCTCTACCCGGTCACGCCGCGCGGCCTCGTCGACAACGTCCGCGGCAACCTGCGCGACGCGGTGCACGAGAACGCCGGCGCCGGCGTGGTCGCGCTGCGGATCGCGGTCACCGTCGGCTTCGTCGCGCTCTTCCTCGTCCTCGGCGGCTGGCAGGGCTGGCTCGTCGGGCACGTGCTGCCGGTCTTCGCGGTCTATCCGCTCTTCGCCTGGTGGTCGCTCTTGTCGAAGCACCGCTGGCACACGCACTACGACGAGACGCTCGACCGCAAGAACCACGACTTCGAGCACGGCCGCGCCACGGACTTCGACGGCGTCGCCGGGATGGTGCAGCGCTACCTGCTGTTTCCGATGTCGGACGCCTATCACCTGGCCCATCACATGTATCCGTTCGTACGCTCGGAATACATGCCGTCGATCGACCACCAGTTGAAAATACAGGAGCCCCGCTACACGAAATACATCAGCCGCGGTATGCTCTTCGGATCCGAGGGGCAGCCGGCCGCGCTCTCGGAACTGTATCACCGCCTCGTCGCGCCCCCCGCGACCCGGCCCGCGGCGCCGGCGCAGGGGAGCGCGGCCGGCCCACGCACGACCGAGCTACAGAGGATCCCATGACAGAGCCCAGCCGCATCGGCATCATCGGAGGCAGCGGCTTCAAGGCCATCTCCTCCCTGACCAACCGCCGGGAGACGGTCGTCGACACCCCCTTCGGCGCGCCCTCCGCCCCGCTCGTCACGGGCGAGATCGGCGGCGTCCCGGTGGCGTTCATCCAGCGGCACGGCAACGGCCACGTCGCGCTGCCGTCCGAGATCAACGTGCGCGCCAACATCGCCGCGCTGAAGATGGCCGGCGCGCTGCGCGTGCTCTCGTTCAGCGCGGTGGGGAGCCTCACCGAGGCGGCGCCGCCGGGCACGTTCGTCGTGGTCGACCAGTTCCTCGATCGCACCTACCTGCGCAAGAAGACGTTCTTCGGCGAGGGGATCGTGGTGCACGTGCCCTTCGGCGATCCGGTCTGCCCCGAGCTCTCGGCCATCGTCGCCGGCTGCGCCGCCGAGGTGGGCGTGCCCGCGCTGGCGGAGGGGACCTACGTGGTGATGGAGGGGCCGCAATTCTCCACGCGGGCGGAATCGGAGTTCCATCGCAGCATCGGCGGCACCGTGATCGGCATGACCGCCATGCCCGAGCCCAAGCTCTGCCGCGAGGCGGAGATGTGCTACGCGATGGTCGCGATGGTGACGGATTTCGACTGCTGGCACGCGGGCCACGACGACGTCACCGCCGCCGCCGTCAGCGCCGCCATGGTCGAGAACAGCGAGAAGGCCGAGCGCCTGCTGACGGCCGCGGTGTCGCGCATCGCCGCGCTCGACGGCGACTGCCCGCACGGCTGCCGTCGCGCTCTCGACGGCGCGATCATGACGGCGCCGGAGCTGATCCCGGCCGAGAAGCGCCGCACGCTCGACTTCCTGCTGTCGCGCGTTCTGGGGGGCTGACCATGGCGTACGATTTCGGATTGCTGATGGATCTCGACGGGACGCTGCTCGACACCGACCCGCTGCACATCGAGGCCTTCCGCCGGCTGCTGCGCCCCTTCGGCCGGACGATCACGGAGGAGTACTACACGTCGACCGTCATGGGCGCGCCGATCGATGCGATCATGTCCGGCCTCTTCCCCGATCTCGACGCCGCCGAGCAGCTCGCCTACGGCGAGCGCAAGGAGGCGCTCTTCCGCGAGCAGCTCACCGGCCCGCTCGAGGCGAAGCGCGGCCTTCACGACCTGCTGGCCTGGGCCCGGGCGAACGGCTTCGGCATCGCCATCGTCACCAACGCGCCGCGCGACAACGCGATGATGATGCTCGACGGGCTGGGCGTGACGTCGCTCATGGATCACATCCTGATCGGGGACGAGCTGCCGCACGCCAAGCCGCATCCCTACCCGTATGCCGAGGCGGCCCGCCGCCTGGGCGTCGACATGTCCCGCGCGCTGGCCTTCGAGGATTCCGGCCCGGGCATCCTCTCCGCCTCCTCCGCGGGAGCGTTCACCTTCGGGCTGGAGGGCGCCTTCGACCACGCCCGCCTGATCGCCGCCGGGGCATCGCAGACGATAGCCGACTACACATCGCCCCGGCTGTGGCGCAAGCTCGAAGCGCTCACGGGAATCGCGGCGGGCAGGCCGGAGGCGGTCGGGTGAGATCGGAGACGATCGGCGGCCGCACCGGCACGGGCGAGACCGCCCGGCTCAAGGCCTACAGCTCCTTCGAGCCCTACGAGCTCGCCGACTACCGCACCGCGCTCGCCCGGGTCCTGCCCGGCGTGGCGCTCGAGATCGAGCGCATGCCGACCGCGACCCTCACCGAGCGGCTGCTCGCCGAGGCGGACGCGCCCGGCGCCGATCTGGTGATCGGCTGGGCCGACACCGCGGCGCAGACCGGCGGGCTGGAGCGCATCGCGCCGGACGGCTGGGTTCGCCCCACCGGCTTCTCCACCGCCCTTGTCGCCGATCCGGACGTCCTCGCCGCGTGCGGCGCGCACCCGGTGGCGACGTGGCGCGACCTCGCGCAGGACCCGCTGCGGGGGCGCGTTCTCTTCCCCGACCCGAGCATCTCGGGCGCCGGCTTCCTCGCGATGTCGACCGTGCTGCAGTTCTTCGGCGACACCGAGGGCTGGGCGCTGCCGGAGGCGATCTGCGCCAACGTCCGCGCCTTCCCCGGCTCCGCCTGGACCCCGGCGGCGCAGACCGGCGGGGGCGAGATCGCGGTGGGCGTCACGGTGCGAATCGCGGCGCAGAAGCGGCGGACCGAGCTGCCGCGCCTCGCCGTGATCGAGCCGCGGGACGTGACCGGCGCCGAGGCGGAGGTCTACGGCGTCCTGAAATCCACCCGGCTGCCGGACGCGGCGCGCCTTGTGATCGACTGGATTCTCTCCGACGAGGCTCGGGCGCTGTTCGTCGGGTATGGCAAGACGATCCTGTCCGCCCCGGCCGAGACCCTCTTCATGATCGACTCCGCCAGAGCCGTCGCAGACCGTGCCGCGAACGTGGCACGCTTCGGTGCGCTCATGCGCAGACCCAGGGAGTTCGCCTGATGGACGATACGAGCAGCGGCAAGCCCGGCCCCCGGGCGGTGATACGCAACCAGCGCGTCCTCTCGGACGATTGGGGCGTCCTGACCAAGTACGAGCTCTCCTACCGGCGCAGCGACGGCGCCTGGCAGGACATGACGCGCGAGACCTACGATCGCGGGCACGGCGCGGTCGTCCTGCCCTACGACCCGGAGCGCGGCACCGTGGTCCTCACCCGGCAGTTCCGGCTTCCGGCCTTCGTGACGGGCCACGACGACGACCTGATCGAGGCCTGCGCGGGGCTGCTCGACGCGCGCGATCCGGAAACCGCGATCCGCAAGGAGGCGCAGGAGGAGACCGGCCTCACGCTGGGGCCGGTCGAGAAGATCGGCGAATTCTACATGAGTCCCGGCTCGGTCACCGAGCGGCTGCATTTCTTCGTCGCGCCCTATTCCAGCGCGGTCGAGACCGGCGCGGGCCGCGGCGTCGCGGGCGAGGGCGAGGACATCCACGTGATGGAGACGACGCTGGACGAGGCGCTGGAGATGATCGACACGGGCCGGATCATCGACGCCAAGACGGTGATGCTGATCCAGCACCTCGCGCTGCGGGCACTGCGCGGCCGGACGGCCTGAGCCGGCGCCATGTCCGAGACCTCGACCGGTTTTCGCCGCGACCGCTACACGCTGTTCCTCTACGTCCTGCTGGCGATCTTCGGGTTCAAGCAGTCCGTCCTGGGCTCGGCCATGCCGTTCCTGCGCGACGAGCTGGGCCTCGGCACGGCCCAGATCGGCTGGCACTTCAGCATCTACGCGCTGGGGCTCATCCTCTCGGGGCGCGTTCTGAACGAGCTGAACCGCACGCTTCACCTCGACCGCATCCTGGCGCGATCATGGGCCGCTTCGTCAACCGCATCGGGCGCGCGCGCTTCGAGCTCGACGGCGAGACGTTCCGGCTGGTGGCGAACGACGGCCCCAACACGATCCACGGCGGGATCGAGGGGTTCGATCGCCGCGCCTGGTCCCTCGTCTCGGCGGGGCTCGCGGACGACGGTGCGCCCACCGCGGTGCTCGACATCGTCTAGCCGGACGGCGACCAGGGATTTCCCGGCGAGGTGGCGCTACGGGTCGCCTATGCGCTGGGAGCGGACGGGGACCTGTCCATCCGCTACACGGCGTCGGTCTCGCGTCCCACCGTGCTGAACCTCACCAACCACGCCTACTTCAACCTCGCGGGCGAGGGCGCTGGGCCGATCGCCGACCACGTCTTCCGGATCGACGCGGACCGCTTCCTGCCGGTGGACGACGACATCCTGCCCACCGGCGAGATACGTCCCGTCGACGGCACGCTGTTCGACTTCCGCGAGCCGCGCTCCCTCGCCGAGGGCATCCGCGCCGCCGACCCGCAGATCATGCGCGGGCGCGGTTACGATCATTGCTACGTGCTCGCCTCGCAACGGCGCTCGCAGCCGCGCTTCGCCGCGCGGGTCACCGAGCCGGTCTCGGGGCGGACGCTCGAGGTCTTCACCACCGAGCCCGGCCTCCAGCTGCACAGCGGAAACGTGCTCTCGGGCCGGTTCGCGGGGGATTCGGGCCGCACCTACCGTCAGTCGGACGGGTTCTGCCTCGAGGCGCAGCAGTTTCCCGATGCGCCGAACCGGCCGGACTTCCCGAGCTGCGTGGTGACGCCCGACACCGGCCTTTCGGCGCAGACCGTCTACCGGCTCGGCCTCGCCCCCTGACGTTGCCTTCCCGGCGGTTACCGGCGCACCGTCCTCCACCCCGCCGGCACGTCGAGCGCGGCCGCGCCGTCGATGCGCGCGATCATGCGCTCGGCCTGCGCCTCCGCCTCGGCGATGATCGCCGCCTCGTCGACGCGCGTCGCGCGCCCCTCCGCGAGCACGATCCGCCCGTCGACCATCACCGTGTCGACGTCGTTGCCGTTGGCGAAGGCGACGAGGCGATGGACCGGCATGTTGCCCGGGGCGAGGTGAGCCCGGCGCAGGTCGACGAGGATCGCGTCGGCGCGCTTGCCGGGCTCGAGCGAGCCGATCTCGCCCTCCATGCCCAGCGCGGTCGCGGCGTCGATCGTGACCATCTCCAGCGCCTTGCCCTCCGGGAGGACCGACGGGTCGCGGAAGTGGCGGCGGTGATAGTGCATCGCCTGCTGCATGTGGCGGAACATGTCGCCGGACCGATCCGGCGCGGTTGCGTCCGAGCCCAGCGCCACCACCGCCCCGGCCTCCATCAGCTCGATCGCCGGGCAGCGCCCGAGGATCGAGGCCACCGCGGAGGGGTTGTGGGCGATGCGCGTGCTCGTCTGCGCGACGCGGGCGATCTCGTCCGCGTGGAGGTCGATGGCGTGCGAGAGGAGCGCGTCCGGTCCGAGCAGGCCGAGCGCGTCGGCGCGGCGCACCGAGCCGCGCCAATGGCCGTCCTGCGTGAACACGACGCCCGCCTCGCGGGAGAGCGCCCGCAAGGCCTGCGCCTGCCGCACCGCCTCGGCGTAGTCCTCGGCGGGCATGCGCGCCTCGTGCTCGTCGCGCAGGACGGGGTAGAGCAGCGCGATGCGGATGCGGCCCTCCGCGCCCCCGTGCCACTGCGCGAGCAGCGCGCGGCAGGTCTCCATCTGCCGCTCGAAGGTGACCTCGTAGCGCCGCGCCGTCCCGTCCGACTGCCACTCGGCGTAGGTGCGCGGATGCGGGGCTCGGGTGGGGCCGATCGCCACGACCGAGCGCGTGCCGACGTCCTCCACGCCCCGGCAATGAGCGTCGCCGTAGACGGGGTCGTCGGTGCGCATGATCGTGTCGCCGCCGCCGAGCAGCGACACCCCGCAGGTGACGCCGAAGCGCAGCCGCTCCAGCGCCGCGAGCCGCGCCTCCGCGTACCAGAAGTCGGGCGTCGAGCCGGTCGTGTAGACCTCCCCGCAGATCGCCTCCCAGCGGTCGCCGTCGCCCATGCCCATCGTCTTGATCAGCCCGTGGCCGGCATGGGCGTGGACGTCGATCAGGCCCGGCAGCAGCACCTTGCCGCGCGCGTCGACGATCTGCGCGACGCAATGGGCGTTCTCCACCTCCTCGCGGGGCCCGACCGCCAGGATGCGCCCGTCGCGCACCGCCATGGCGCCGTCGGGGATCACCCGCCGGGCCGCGTCCATGGTGACGATCGTCGCGCCGGTGACGAGGATGTCCGCCATGGCTCAGCACTCCAGGCGCGGCAGGCGCGCGACGTCGAGCACCGTGTCGACGGGCAGGGCGAAGTCCGGATGCCGGCCGGCGAGGCCGGTGGCCTTCCACGGGTTGTAGAGGCACAGCCAGGCCGGGTCGTGCTGCAGGATGCGGTAGGCCTCGGCGTAGAGCGCGGCGCGTGCATCGGAGTCGGTGGTGATGCGCCCCCGGTCGATCAGCGCCTCCACCTCGGCATTGTGATAGCCCTGCCACCAGGAGCCGCGCACCCGCGCGTCGAGTTTTTCCACCAGCACGCGATAGGTCGACATCGGGCTCGAGTCGAAGACGCACAGGTCACGGATCTCCTTGCGCCGGACCCTATGCGCATAGGCTTCCCGGTCCTCGTGGACGTGGACGTCGAGCGTGATGCCGATCGCGGCGAGCTGGCGGCCGAGCGCGGCGGTGAGGCGCTCGGCCTCGTCCGGCAGCCGGGTGGGGCAATCGAGGCCGAGCGTCAGGCCGTGCGGGTGGCCGGCCTCCGCGATGAGCGCGCGGGCCGTCTCGGGATCGCGCTCCGGCGCGGGCGTCTCGCTCGCGCCGAAATGCAGGGGGCTGACGAAGCCGTGCAGCGGCCGCGCCGCGCCGGGGACGACCTCGGCGATCAGCGCCTCGCGATCGAGCGCGAGCGCCAGCGCCCGGCGCACGCGCGCGTCGGCGAGGGGGCCGCGGGCGGCGTTCAAGAGATAGATGATCGCCACAGGCGCCAGCGAGACGACCTGCGTCGCGCCGTGCGTGGGAAGGTCCGCGCTCGCGGCGACGTCGAGATTGGTCGCGACCTGCGCGTCGCCCGCGCGCAGCATGGCGAGCCGCCGCGCCCGGTCGGGCTCGCGCACGACGCGCAGCCGCGCATTCGCGGGCTCGCCGGCGAAATGGCCCGGCACGCGCTCCATCGTGACGTGATCGTCCGAGGCCGCCACCAGCCGGTAGGGCCCGGTGCCGCAGGCCCGGCGCGTGTCGCCGGAATCGTAGGCCGGGAGCGCGGAGGGCGCGACGACGTAGCCCTGGACCAGCACGTCGAGCAGGTCCGCCATCGGCGCGCCGAGCCGGATCACGAGGGTCGCGGCGTCCGCCGCCTCGATGTCGGCGTCGCCCAGATAGTGCCGCCAGACCGCGGGCGCGCCGAGCGTCTGTCCCTTGTCCTCCCGCGCCATGCGCTGCAGCGAGAGCCGCACGGCGTCCGCATCGCAGGGCGCGCCGTCGTGGAAGGCGACGCCCGCGCGGATGCGGAAGGTCCAGGTACGGGCGTCGTCCGAGACCTCCCACGAAACGGCGAGGCGCGGCGCGTATCCCTTGCCCTCCCGCCGCACCAGCGTGTCGTACAGCGCCTCGTAGAGCGCCAGCTCGTCGGCGGCGTCGGTGCAGTCGTGCGGGTCGGCGAGCGGCAGGCGCGCCTGGACGATGACGACCTCGGCGATGACGGCTTCGTTCACGGGCGGTCCCTTTCCGGTTCGTCGACGAGGTGGCAGGCGACGCTCTGGCCGCCGCCGACGTCCTGCAGCCGCGGTCGCTCGGCCGCGCAGCGTTCGAAGGCCAGCGGGCAGCGCGTGCGGAAGCAGCAGCCCGAGGGCAGCGAGAGCGCGCTGGGCACCTCGCCCTCCAGCTCGATCTCCACCGTGCGGTCGGCCGGGTCGATCGTCGGCGCGGCCGAGAGGAGCGCGCGCGTGTAGGGGTGGCGCGGGGCGGAGAACAGCCGCTCGCGCGGCGCGGTCTCGACGAGGAAGCCGAGATACATCACGCCCACCCGGTCGGCGATGTGGTGCACCACCGAGAGGTCGTGGCTGATGAAGAGGTAGGCGAGGCCGAGCTCGTCGCGCAGGTCCATCATCAGGTTGAGGATCTGCGCCTGGATCGAGACGTCCAGCGCCGAGACCGGCTCGTCGGCGATGATGAGGCCGGGGTTGACCGAGAGCGCCCGGGCGATGCCGATGCGCTGGCGCTGCCCGCCGGAGAACTGGTGCGGATAGCGCCCGGCATGCTCGGCATTGAGCCCCACCCGCGCGAGCAGCGCCAGCGCCGCCTCGCGCGCCTTGGCCTTCGCATCGGCCTCGCCGCGGGCCTCGAACTGCTCGCGCAGCGGCTCGGCGACGATGTCGCGGACCTTCTGGCGCGGGTTGAGCGAGGCGAACGGGTCCTGGAAGATCATCTGCATCTTCGCGCGCACCGGCAGCATCGCGCGGTGCCCGTACCGGGTGACGTCCTCGCCGTCGATGCGAATCGTCCCCCCGCTCGGCTCGTAGATGCGCGCGATGGATTTCGCGACCGTAGACTTGCCGCAGCCGGATTCGCCGACGAGCGCGAGCACCTCGCCCTTGGCGATCGAGAAGCTCACCCCGTTGACCGCGTGCACCACGCTGTCGACGAGGCGCGGTCGCCCGCCCTCGAAGCTCAGACGGTCGATGATGCCGCTGCGGAGGGTGAAGCGCTGCTCGAGGCCTTCGACCTGGAGCATCGGGGCGGGTGTGGTCGCAGTCATGCGCGCTCTCCGCCGATGATGGCGATTTCCTCCGCGATGGGGAAGTGGCAGGCGGCGGCGAGCGCGCCGCGGGTCGGCGCGAGCTCCGGGACGACCTCGGCGCACTTCGCCTGCGCCCGCGGGCAGCGCGGGTGGAAGCTGCAGCCCGAGGGCAGGTCGCGGATATCGGCGACCGCGCCGGGGATCTGCGCCAGGCGGGGCTTGGGGTCGCGCGGATTGGGGATCGAATCGACGAGGCCGCGGGTGTAGGGGTGCGAGGGGTTCGCGATCACCTCCCGCGCCGGCCCGGTCTCGACCACGCGGCCGCAATAGAGCACGACGATCTTGTCGACCATCTCGGAGACCACCGCGAGATCGTGGGTGACGAGGATCATCGCAGCCCCGGTCTCGGATATGCGCTTTCGCATGAGCTTGAGGATCTGCGACTGGATCGTCACGTCGAGCGCCGTCGTCGGCTCGTCTGCCACGATGAGTCGCGGGGAGGCCAAGAGCGCGATGGCGATGACGACGCGCTGGCGCATGCCGCCCGAGAACTGGTGCGGATAGGCCTTCAGCCGTTCCGCCGCGCGGGAGATGCCGACGCTCTCGAGCATGGCGATGCAGCGGGCCTTGCGGGCCGCCTCGTCGAAATCGGTGTGGAGGCGCAGCATCTCGTCCATCTGCCGGCCCACCGTCTGAACCGGGTTCAACGACGTCATCGGGTCCTGGAAGATCATCGCGATGTCGCGCCCGCGGATGCGGCGCAGCCGGTCCTCGGAGGCGGTCGCGATATCCTCGCCGTCGAGCAGGATGGCGCCGCCCTCGATCCGGCCGGGCGGGTCGATCAGCCCGAGCAGCGAGAATCCGACGACGGACTTGCCGCCGCCCGATTCGCCCACGAGCCCCATCACCTCGCCGGGCGCCAGCGTGAAGCTTACGCCGTCCACCGCTTTCACGGTGCCGGAGAAGGTGTGGAAATACGTGCGCAGGTCGCGGACGTCGAGGAGCGGCGCTGAGGCCTTCGCATGATCCATCCCGCGCCTCACTTCAGCCGGGGGTTCAGCTCGTCCCGCAGGAAGTCGCCGAACAGGTTGATGCCGAAGACCATCGCCATGATCATCAGGCCGGGAAACACGGAGGTCCACCACAGGCCCGAGAACAGCACGTCGAAGCCGTTCTTGATGAGGAGCCCCAGCGAGGGCTGCGTGATCGGCACGCCGACGCCCAGGAACGAGAGCGAGGCCTCGATCAGGATGAAGGTGCCCACCTGCACCGTCGCGATGACGATGAGCGGCGTCAGCACGTTGGGCAGCACGTGCCGGCGGATGATCTTGGCGTTGCGCAGGCCGGCGACGCGGGCCGCCTGCACGTATTCCTTCTGGATCTCGCCCAGCGTCGAGCCGCGCACCGTGCGGGCGTAGACCACCCAGCCCACCAGCGTGAGCGCGATCAGCACCTTGTCGATGCCCGTGCCGAAGGCGCTCATCAGGAAGAGTGCGATCAGCATCGAGGGAAACGAGAGCTGCACGTCGGCGATGCGCATGATCACCGCGTCGAGCCGCCCGCCGTAGAAGCCGGCGAGCAGGCCCAGCGTCGTGCCGATGGCGCAGGCCGTCAGCATCGCCGCGACGCCGATCATCGCAGAGACGCGGGTGCCGTAGAGGATCGCGGAGAGCACGTCGCGGCCCTGCCCGTCGGTGCCGAGCAGGAAGCGCGGGTCCCCGCCCTCCAGCCACGCCGGCGGCTTGTAGCTGTCGAGCAGGTTGAGCTGCGTGAGGTCGTAGGGGTTCTGCGGCGCCACCAGCGGCCCGAACACCACGATCAGCACGCAGGCGAGGATGATGGCGCTGCCGGCGACGGCGGAGACATTCCGCCGCCAGTTGAAGAAGAACTGCGAGGCGAGGAGCTGGCCGATCATCTCACGTCACCGCCCTCATTTCACTGTGATGCGCGGGTCGATCGCCGTGTAGACGAGATCGACGACGAAGTTGATCACCACGAAGATCAGCGCCACCAGCATGAGGTAGACCACGATCACCGGCCGGTCGGCGCGGTAGATCGAATCGACCAGGAGCTTGCCCATGCCGGGCCAGGCGAAGATCGTCTCGGTGATCGTGGCGAAGGCGATGAGGTCGCCGACCTGGAGGCCGAAGATCGTCACGACCGGGATCAGCGCGTTGCGCAGGCCGTGGCCGTAGAGCACGTCCTTGCGCGAGGCGCCCTTGGCGCGGGCGAACTTGATGTAGTCCTGGCGCATCACCTCCATCATGCCGGCGCGGGTGATGCGCAGGATGATCGCGAGGGTGCCGAGGCACAGCGTCACCGAGGGCAGGATCACGTGTGTCCAGCCGTCCCACGTGAGCAGCGACGTCCGCAGGCCGAAGACCTCCACCGTGTCGCCGCGCCCCGACGAGGGCAGGAGCCGCCATTCCACGGCGAACAGGAAGATCAGCATCATGCCGACCCAGAAGCCGGGCAGCGAGATGCCCACGAGCGAGCCCGACATGATGAGCCGGCTCAGCGGCTTTCCCGGGTTGGCGCCGGCATAGACGCCGAGCGGGATGGCGACGACCGCGGCGATGAGCATGGCGACGACGACGAGCTCCAGCGTCGCCGGCAACCGCTCGAGGATCAGGTCCATGGCCGGCTGGCGGAAGACGTAGGAGCGGCCGAAATCGCCCTGCACCAGGTTCTGCAGGAAGACGAGATACTGCTCCGGCATCGACCGGTCGAGGCCGAGGATGCGCCGCGCCTGCTCGATCTCGGCGTCGGTCGAATCGATCGGGATCACCATGAAGACGGGATCGCCGGTGAAGCTCATCATCAGGAAGACGATGACGGACACGGCCCAGAGGACGATCGCCATCTGGACGAGCCGCTTGACGGTATAGGCGAGCATCGCGGGGCCTCGTCGCCGTAAACGACGCGCGGCGCCGGACGGGTCCGGCGCCGCGCGGGGGAGGACGGGAGGATCAGTCCTGGACGTCCATCTCGTAGGCCCACAGGAACTTGTCCGTGCGCGGCTCGAACACGACGCCGTCGCGCGCTGCGTAGATGTCCTGCTCGTAGTGGACCGGGATCATCGGGATGTCCTCGAGCAGGATCTTCGTCACCTCCTGGAGGTGCGCGTCGCGCTCCTCGACCCGCGGGGTCGAATCCGCGAGATCGATCAACCGGTCCACCTCGGGGTTCGAGTAGGAGCCGCGGTTGACCTGGCCGTAGCCGTCCTTTACGCCGCGGGTGTGGAACATCACCGCGTACATCGAGCCGGCATCGCCCGAGGGCACGTCCCAGCCCGACATGATGAAGCTCGACTGCTCGGACGGGACGCGGATGTAGCCGAAGAAGTTCGCCCGCGGCATCAGGTTGAGCTCGAGGGTGATGCCGATCTGGGAGAGCATCGAGGCGAGCGCCTGCGCGATCTGCGCGTCGTTGACGTAGCGGTTGTTGGTGGCGTCGAGCGTCATCTCGAAGCCGTCGGCATAGCCCGCCTCGGCCATCAGCGAGCGCGCCTTCTCCAGGTCGAACGGGTACATCTCGCGGAAGTTCGCACCCTCGACGTAGCCGATATGCGTCTGCGGCACGTACTGCTCGGAGGGCGTGGACAGCCCGTTCATGATGACCTTGGAGATCGTGTCGACGTCGATCGCCCGGGCGATCGCCTCGCGCACCCGCTTGTCCTGCATCGGGTTCGTGTCGAGCGGGATGGTCGGGGACGTGTCGCGCACGTCGAGCGCTAGAACGAGGTTCAGGAGGCTCGGGCGGGTGATCACCTCGAACCCGTCTTCGCGGCGCACGCGCTCCACGTCGCGCACCGAGAGGTCCTGCACGATGTCGAGCTCGCCCGTTAGGAGCGCGGCGGTGCGCGTCGCCGGGTTGGTGATCGGGCGGAAGACGACGCGGTCGATCTCCGGCGCGCCGGCCCAATAGTCCTCGTTCGCCTCGAGGACGAGACGGTCCTCCTTGACCCACTCGGCGAGCTGGTAGGGGCCGGTGCCGACGGGCTGGAGGTCCACCTGCTCCTCGCCGACGCTGGTGACGTGCTCGCGGTTGAGGATCAGGATCGCGGCGAGGTCGTTCGGCAGCGCCGCGTAGGGCTGGAAGGTGACGATCTCGACGGTGTTGTCGTCCATCGCGCGGAAGCTCTCGATGTTCTTGGCGAGGTTCGCCATCAGCGAGGCCTTGAGCCGCTCCAGCGTGAAGACCACGTCGTCGGCCTGGAAGGGCTCGCCGTTGTGGAAGGTCACGCCGTCGCGCAGCGTGAACCGCCACGTCGTGTCGTCGACGAGCTCCCAGCTCTCGGCGAGGCCCGGACCGAAGTTCAGGTCCGCGTCGCGCCGGATCAGCGGGTCGTAGACGTGGTAGTACATGATGTTCGACGACAGCTCCTCGCCCGCCTGCGGGTCGAGATGGACGGCGTCCGCGGTGAGGCCGACGGTCAGCGTCTTCTGCGCGTCCTGCGCCAGCGCGGGGGTCGCGAGGATGGTGGCGAGCGCCGCACTCGCGAGGAGGCGCTGCAGCGGCATGCGGGCATGAAGGGTCATGGGGTCCTCTCTGGTGGAAGCGAGGGGCGTTCCCGCCCTCTTGGGATGGTGTCTCGAGCCGAGGCCGCCGCGGCTCAGGCGAGCGCGCTCTGCACCTCGATCTGGTAGCCTTCCGGGTCGTCGAAGACGAAGGCCCGGATGCCGAGCGTGGTCGAATCGCGCGGCGCCGTGAGGTTGGCCACGCCCTGCGAGGCCGCCCAGGCGTGCCAGGCGTCGACGTCGGTCACGCGGATGCACAGCTGCACCGGCTTGACGTCGGCGGCGCGGTGCATGCCGCGGGTCTCGTCGACGAGCCCGACATGGGCGCGATCGGCGATGCGGTAGATCTTCGACCAGCCCTGATCGATGGCGAGGGTGAAGCCCATCACCCCCTCGTAGAAGGCGATCGCGCGCGGCAGGTCGCGGTAATACAGGAACGTGATCGCCAGCTCGACGGGGGCCTCGGGGCGCGCGGCGGCGGGCGATGACATGGCGGGCTTCCCTTCGGACCGACTGACGTATGGACATGGTATACCGCTTGTGTGCCCTGTCAACGACACGACGCGGGCAAGGTGGCGATTTTATCGGCAGCGTTCCCGGCTGTCGTCAGAACAGGCGCGCGAGGTGAGCGAGGATGCCCGCGCGAACGTTCTCGAGATGTGAGCGCATGGCGGCCTCCGCGCGGTCCGGGTCGCGGGCGAGGATCGCGTCGATGACCGCGATGTGCTCGCGGCAGCCCGGCTCGAAGCGCTCGGGGATCGTGCCCTTGTCGTAGATGCGCGTCTTCAGCTTGAGCCCGAGCACCATCTCGTGCAGCAGCGCGGAGCCCGAGGCGCGCGCGATCTGCCCGTGCAGGTCCTCGTCGAACTGCGCATGCGTCTGCCGGTCCGGGCGCTGCGGGCCGAGGAACCGCTCGACCCGGGAACGGAGGGCCAGAAACGGTTCCGGCGATGCGACGACGGTCGCGGCCTGGCGCGCCGCCTCGCATTCGAGCAGCCTGCGCACGTGCAGGATCTCCATGATCTCGGTGACCGACACCGTGCTCACGGTGGGCGCGGCGCCGTGCGCCCGCGAGACCAGGCCCTCGCTGCCGAGTCGCGCGATCGCCTCGCGCACCGGCGTGCGCGAGACGCCGAGCCGGTCCGCGAGCGGTTTCTCCTGCAGCCGCGTGCCGGCCGGAAGCTCGCCCGCGACGATCATGGAGCGCAGGCGCTCGTAGATCGTGTCGCCGAGCTTGCGGGTCTGCAGGTCGTCGCCCATTCGCGTGGTCGCCTCCGTGTCCCGCGCCCGCACGCGCCCCCGGGACACGCTTTCGAGCACGCCGCGGCAGCGGCGGATCGACGGGAGTGTATACCGTTGGCATCCATGCGCAAGCGGGTCAGGTGAGCCGACCGTGAGTCGCTCGGGCTTGCCCTGACGCCGCCCAGCGTCGATACAGGCGCGACGGCGCGAGCGGATCGCCGGGGGAGGGCGCGGCTCCGGCTTGGCACGCCTCTCGCGTGGCGTCTCGCACCGGCGGCCGTCCCGCCCGAAACGCGAACCGGATCCGAGACCGCTCATGCAATCCTCGCCGTCGCAGTCCGCCACCGAGACGCCCTCGCCCTCCGCCGCCGCGAACGGCGCGGACCGGACGCGCGCGCAGGAGGCCTATACGCGGCTCGAGGAGATGATCGTCACGCTCGAGCTCGCGCCCGGCAGCCGGATCTCCGAGAACGCCATGGCCCAGCTGCTCGGGCTCGGGCGCACGCCGGTGCGAGAGGCGATGCAGCGGCTCGCGCTCGAGGGCAGCCTGCGCATCCTGCCGCGCGCGGGCGCGATCGTCTCGGAGATCGACCTTTCGGATCAGTTCAAGCTCATCGAGGTGCGTCGTGGTATCGAGCGCATCCTCGCCGGCCGCGCCGCCCGCCTCGCCGACGCGGCGACGAAGGCCCGCTTCGCCGCCCTCGCCGAGCGTTTCGAGGCGGCGGCCGTCGGCAACGACGACGCGATCTTCATCGCCGCCGACAGGGATTTCAACGCGCTGGTCGCGGCGACCGCGCAGAACAAATACGCCGCAGCGGCGATGGCGCCGATCCAGGCGCAGACGCGGCGGTTCTGGTTCCTGAACTTCCGCAAGTTCGGCGATCTCACCCGCGTCAGCCGCCTGCACGCGGCGGTCTGCGCGGCGGTCGTCGCGGGTGACGAGCCGGCGGCGCAGGCCGCCTCGGACGCGCTGATCGATTCGGTCGAGGACTACACCCGCCGCACGCTCGACGCGCTGATGTGAGCCGGACCTCTCTTATCTGATATGTCAGTGGCGCGGCAGCTGCATACGAATTGATCAGCCGAGCGCCCGTGATTTGCGCCGTCGCCGCCGCGTCCGCCGGTAGCCCGCCGCCGGGCAGCCGCCGGGCCACCGATCTGCGCGCGTTGCCGCGCCTCGGATCGCCGGTGCACGCCTGCCGCTGCGCCATGCCTCCATCCCGATTGGCATCCCCCGTGCAAGGACCCGCCGCAACGAGACGGCCCCGGCGCCCGGAAGGCGTGTACGGCCGCGCGTGGGAGAGCATCCGAGGCGAGACCGCACACGGCGCGCGGCGACGGGCGCCCGATCCATCGACCGGAGGACCCGAGATGAACAGACGCGACTTCCTCACCACCGGCGCGCTCGGCGCGGCCGCCCTCGGCGGCGCCGTCGCCGCGCCCGCCGTCGCCCGCGCGCAGGAGAGGTTCTCCTGGCGGATGACCAACGCCTACGGCCCCAACTCGCCCTTCTACGTCGTCGGTCCCGGCTCGCCCACCGACTTCATCGAGAAGGTCGACGCCATGTCCGGCGGGCGGCTGAAGATCCAGCATTTCGCCGCCGGCGAGCTCGTTCCCGCGCTCGAGGGCTTCGACGCGGCGGTGTCGGGCGTCGTCGAGGCGAACGCGGCGAACTCGTACTTCTGGTCGGGCCGCTCCTTCGCGGCGCAGTACTTCACCACCGTGCCCTTCGGCATGAGCTTCCTCGGCCACATGGCCTGGCTCTACCACGGCGACGGGCTCGCCCTGTGGGAGGAGGTCTACGAGCCGTTCGGTCTCGTCGCCTTCCCGATCAACAACACCGGCGTCCAGATGACCGGCTGGTTCCGCGAGCCGATCGAGTCGGTGGAGGACTTCAACGGCCTGCGCATGCGCATCCCGGGCCTGGCGAGCCGGATCTACGGCGAACTCGGGGTCGACGCGCGGCTCTTGCCCGGCGGGGAGATCTTCCCGGCGCTGGAGCGCGGCGTCATCGACGCGGCCGAGTTCGTCGGGCCGTACCAGGATCGCCGGCTCGGCCTCCAGAACGCGGCGAAGTTCTACCACACGACCGGCTGGCACGAGCCCGCCACCACCGGCGAGCTCGCCATCTCCCGCCCCGCCTGGGACGCGCTGCCCGAGGACCTCAAGACGATCGTGCGGGTCGCGGCCCAGGCGACCGTGCTCGAGAGCGTCACCTGGTCGGAGGCGGTCAACGGCGACGCGCTCACCGACCTCGTGACGAACGAGGGCGTGACGGCGGCGGTGCTGCCCCAGCCGGTGGTCGAGCGCCTGCGCGAGGTGACGATGGACGTGCTCGCGACCGAGAGCGCCAAGGACCCCCTCTCGAAGAAGGTCCACGACAGCTACATGGCCTTCAAGGCCAAGCACGACCGCTGGGCCGGCATCTCCGAAGGGTCGTGGCACGGCACCATCCTGGGTCGCTGATCCCGTGCGCGCGATCGAAGCCCTCGTCGAGGCCCTGGAGGCGGCCGTCGCGTTCTGCGGCCGCCTCGCCGCCTGGACCTGCCTCGTGCTCGTCCTCGTCGTCGCGGGCAGCGTGCTGGCGCGCTACTTCTTCAGCGCCGGCGCGATCTGGCTCCAGGAGCTCGAATGGCACCTGATCTCCCCGATCGCGCTGTTCGGCATGTCCTACGCGCTGCTCCAGGGCGAGCAGGTGCGCGTGGACGTGCTCTACGAGCGCTTCCCCGCCGGCGTGCGGCGAGGGATCGAGATCGCGACGGGCGTCCTGCTCGTCCTGTTCGCCGCCTACATGGCATGGCTCGCGATCCCCTTCGTCGCCCAGTCCTGGCGGCTCGGGGAGGGCTCGCCCAATCCCGGCGGGCTGCCGTGGCGCTTCGCGCTGAAGGCGCTGATCCCGATCGGGTTCGCGCTCCTCGCGGCGCAGGGGCTCTGCCATGCGCTCCGCCACGCCTTCGCCCTCCCGCGCCGAGGCTGAGAGATGTCGCCCAACGAGCTTCTGGCCATCGCCATGGTGGCCTCCTTCTTCGGGCTGCTGATCGTCGGCATCCCGGTCGGGATCGCGATTGCGACCTCGGCCCTCGTCTTCGGTTGGCTCGGGTTCGGGCCGCTGCTGTTCAACCTGGTGCCGTCGCGCATCTACGGCGTGGTGACGAACTACACGCTGATGGCGATCCCGCTCTTCGTGTTCATGGGGGTGATGCTGGAGAAATCCCGCCTCGCCGAGGAATTGCTCGACGTGATCGGCCACCTCTTCGGCCGGATCTCGGGCGGGATGGGCGTCGCCATCGTGCTCGTGGGTGTCCTCCTCGGCGCGGCGACGGGGATCGTGGGCGCCACCATCGTGACGCTGGGCCTGCTGACGCTGCCCGCGCTGCTGCGGCGGGGCTATTCGACGCCGCTGGCCTGCGGCGTGATCTGCGCGTCCGGCACGCTGGGGCAGATCATCCCGCCCTCGCTGGTTCTGATCCTGCTCGCGGACGTGCTCGGCCTGTCGGTCGGCACCCTGTTCGCGGCGGCGATGATCCCCGGGCTGATGCTCGCGGGCATCTACGCCCTCGCCTTCCTGGCGCTCGCGGCGGCGCGGCCCGACCTCGCGCCCGCGATCCCGGCCGACGAGCGCGCGGCGCTGAGCGGGGGTGCGCTCGCGCGCAAGGCGCTCGTCGTCGTCGTGCCGCCGATCGGCCTCGTCGTCGCCGTACTGGGCTCGATCGTCGGCGGCGTCGCGGCGCCGACGGAGGCGGCGTCCATGGGCGCGCTGGGCGCGCTCGCGATGGCGCTCGTCGGCGGCAAGCTGTCGCTGCGGCTCCTGTCCGACGTGCTGCGCTCGACGCTTCTGATCTCGGCGATGGTGTTCTTCATCCTGATCTGCGCTCAGGTCTTCGGCCTCGCCTTCCGGGGGCTCGGCGGCGAGCACCTCGTCGCGCGGATGTTCGAATGGGTGCCGGGCGGCGTCACCGGGAGCCTGATCTTCCTGCTCGCGCTCGTCTTCGTGCTGGGCTTCTTCCTCGAATGGATCGAGATCACCTACATCGCCCTGCCGCTGTTCCTGCCCTTCTTCATCCAGTCGGGCGTCGACATGGTCTGGCTCGGCATCCTGATCTGCATGAACCTGCAGACCTCGTTCCTGACGCCGCCCTTCGGCTGGGCGCTGTTCTTCCTCAAGGGCGTCGCGCCTCCCGGCGTCACGACCGGCCAGATCTATCGCGGCGTGCTCCCCTTCATCGCGCTCCAGCTCGTCGCACTGGCGATCCTGTTCGCCGCGCCGGGCCTCGCGACCTGGCTGCCGGACGCGATCGGGTGGTAGCGGACGCCGCGTCCTCGGCGGCGGCTCAGCGTGCCGCCGCCCGGCCGGCGAGCACCGCGAGGAGGACGAGCAGGCTCACGACCGCTGCGGGCAGCACGAGCAGGTAGAGCATGTCCTCGCCGCGCAGCTGCCACGGCCATCGGATCCCGGACCTGCCGGACGTGTCGAACGCAGACGCCATCCCGTTGATCCACACGTAGAAACCGAGCCAGCCGAAAGCCGCCAGGACGGACATTCCCCAAAAGACGTAGGATACGCTCCGCATCGTCCGCCCCGCTTTCCCCGCGACGACGATCAAGCTGCCTCCGCCGCCGCGCCGCCGCAAGCCCCCGGGGACGGGCTGGCGTACCGCGAGTGCGGTTTCCGGGCCGTCGGGCGCCAGAGGCGGCTGAGGCGCTGGCGAACGTGCGCCCGGCGGTGCGACCCCCCCAGCCCGATCAGCCGCGGCGTCCACGCCTGCGGCCTGAGGGGCGTTGCGCACCCGCATCTTTGCGGAGTTGCGCGGCGCGGGCGGGGGGCGTACGCATTGCGTATGACCCGCGCGTGCCGCGGCCGGCTCGGCCGCATCGCCCTTCTGATCGTCGGCCTGGTGGCGCTACTGAGCGTGGGCGGCCTCGGCGCGTCGGCGGCGGCGCACGGCGCCGCGACCGCGATGGCGGCTGCGACGGGTGCGCCCTGCCTCGGGTGCGACGGCGCCGGGGATCACGGCCATCACCAGCGGGACGACGCGCGTCCGCCCGGCTGCGCGGCGCCCTGCGCGCAGCCCGCGCTTCCCGCCACCGCGCCGTTGCTCCCGCCGGTCGCGAGCCGGCCGGCCGCGCGGCCGGGTCCCGAGCCCTTCTCCGCCGGCCGCAGCACGATCCCCGAGCCGGAGCCGCCGCGAGCCTCGACGCGCGCCTGAGCCCGCGGCCCGTCGGCCGGCGGGCGCCTCGATGCTCGTCCGCCACCGGAATCCGCACAGATGAAAACCGTTCTCTCCGCAAAGGCGCTCACGCGCCGCGCCTTCCTCGCCCGTTCGGCCGCCTGCGTCGGCGCGCTCGCGCTGCCCGCCGGCCGCGCCCGCGCCGAAGCCGCGACGCGCGACATCGTCCTCACCCCCGCCCCGGCGAAGGCCGCCCTCGTCGGCGCGCCCTATCCCGAAACCGCGGTGTGGGCCTACGACGGGCGCGTGCCCGGTCCGACCCTGCGCGTGGCGCAAGGCGAGCGCCTGCGCATCGCCGTCGACAACCGCTTGGCCGTGCCGACCTCGGTCCACTGGCACGGGCTGCGCCTGCCCAACGCCATGGACGGCGTCGCGCACGTGACGCAGGCGCCGATCGCGCCGGGCGAGAGATTCGTCTACGCGTTCGACGCCCTCGACGCGGGCACCTTCTGGTACCACCCGCATTACGCCAGCGCCGAGCAGCTCGAGCGCGGGCTCTCCGGCGTCCTCGTCGTCGAGGAACCCGAGCCGATCCGGGTCGACCGCGATCTGGTCTGGGCGCTCGACGATTGGCGGCTCGATCGCGAGGCGGCGATCGTCGAGGATTTCGGCAACGGCATGGACATGAGCCATGCCGGGCGGCTCGGCAACACCGTGACGCTGAACGGGCGCATCCCCGAGGATGTCGCCGTCGCCGCCGGCGAGCGGCTGCGGCTGCGGCTCGTCAACGTCGCCAACGCGAGGATCTTCGCCCTGCGCTTCGATGGCCACGACCCGGTCGTCGTCGCCCGTGACGGCCATCCGGTGACCCCGCATGCGCCGCGCGACGGGATCGTCCTCCTCGGGCCGGGCATGCGGATCGACCTCGTCCTCGACTGCGGCGGCGATCCCGGCGCGCGCGCCTCCGTCGTCGACGTCTTCCCGCGCGAGCCCTACCGGCTGGTCGATCTCGCCTACGGCGACGCGCCGCTGCGAGCGAGCCCGCTCGACGCGCCGCTGGCGCTCGCCCCGAACCCAGTGCCGGAGCCGGATCCCGTCGACGCGGAGCGCCGGGAGATCGTCTTCGAGGGCGGGATGATGGGCGGCATGCGGGGCGGGCGCGAGACGATGCGCGCGATGATGATGCGCGGGGTCGCCTGGGCGGTGAACGGCGTCGCCGACGATGGCGGCCACGCCGTCGCGCCGTTCCTCGAGGTGCCGAGCGGGCGCTCGGTCGTGCTCGATCTCGTCAACGAGACCGCCTGGTGGCACCCGATCCACCTGCATGGGCACGCCTTCCGCATCCTGACGCGCGACGGCGCACCGGAACCGCACGCGCCGCTCGCCGATACCGCTCTGATGGCGCCGCGCGAGCGCATGGAGATCGCCTTCGTGGCGGAGGGCCCCGGCGACTGGCTGCTGCATTGCCACGTGCTCGAGCACCAGGCCGGCGGGATGTCGGCGATCCTGCGGGTGGTCTGAGGCGCGGGCGCGAAGGAAGGAGAACCGACATGCGAAGCCAAACCGGATGGGGCGATTCCATGAACGGCTGGATGGGAGATCACATGGGCGGCTGGGGCTTCGGCATGGGGCTGTGGGGCCTGCTGCTCGTCGTCCTCGTCGTCCTCCTGATCGCGGCCTTGATCAAGTACCTGCGCTCATGAGGGGCATCATCGTCATCGCGCTCGCGGCGGCGCTCGTCGGAGGCGGCGCCGTGGCCGCCTGGCTCGCGCTGGGGGACCGCGGCGGCGCGGCGGCGCAGGTGGCGCAGGGGCGGGCGCTCTATGCGGACTATTGCGCGTCCTGCCACGGGGTCGATCTGGAGGGCCAGCCGGACTGGCGCGCGCGCCTGCCGAGCGGCCGCTTGCCGGCGCCGCCGCACGACGAGACCGGCCACACTTGGCACCATTCCGACCGCCAGCTGATCGCGATCACCAAGCATGGCCCCGGCGCGCTGGTCCCCGGCTACGACAGCGACATGCCCGGCTTCGCCGGGATCCTGAGCGACGCCGAGATCGAGGCGGTGCTCGCCTACATCAAGAGCACCTGGCCGGAGCGGGAGCGTGCGGTCCAGGCGGAGCGCTCGCGAGCGGATCCGGGGTGAGTGGCGGCGCACGCGCTGCCGGCCGGTGGCCGAACGAGAAAGGGGCGCGCCTCGGAAAGGCGCGCCCCTCGCGGAGCGTTGGTCGACGGGGGGGCCGGATCAGCCGACCACGGCCTGGAAGATCAGGCCCGTGCTCACCGAGCCGACGAAGGCGAAGGCGAGGTAGAGCGCGAAGACCGGCTTCTTGACCAGCGCGAACACCGCGATCGCCGCGGGGATCGAGGAGACGCCGCCGGCGACCAGGAAGGCGAGGCCCGCGCCCGGGGTCATGCCCTGCTCGATCAGGCCGGAGACCAGCGGCAGCGCCGCGTATCCGTTGAGGTAGGCGGGCACGCCGACGAGGGTCGCCACGATGATCGGGAGGATGCCCTCGCCGCCGACCGCGGAGGCCACGGTGCCGGCCGGCAGGTATGCGATCATGAGGCTCTCGAGCACGAAGGCGAGGGTGAGCCACTTGCCGAGGAAGAGGGCGGTCTTGACCCACTCGCGGCGGAACTTCTGGACGCGCGCCTCCTCGGTCCAGATCGCCCAGACCGGGGGCTTGGGGTTGCGCACCCGGGCGCCGCCGCAGCCGCCGTTGCCGATGCCCTCGCGCAGGACGTCGTCGAGGATGCCCGTGCGGGCGATCGCCGCCGTGGCGAACCCGCCGAGGAGGCCGATTCCGACCGCGGACGCGGTCTTGGCGATCGCGAAATCGATGCCGAGGGCGCCGGTGGTCATGGCGAACATGGCCGGGTCCATCAGCGGCGAGGCGAGCCAGAAGGCCATCACCGGCGCGAGCGGCACGCCCATGGCGAGCAGCGCCGCGATGAGCGGGATGACGCCGCAGGAGCAGAACGGCGAGAACGCGCCGAAGATCGAGGCGAGCACCACCATGACGACGAGGCGTCCCTGGAAGGCCTTGGCGATCAGGTGGTCGGCGCCGCTGGAGGAGGCGTAGGCGGCGATCGTGACGGAGAGCGCGATCCACGGCGCGACGTTGGCGATGGCGCGGGCGACGAAGGTCAGGCTCGCCCAGAGCTGGTCGACGTCGATCAGCGCGAGCGCGAGAAGCATGAGCAGGATGGCGGCGGCCGCCCGGTCCAGCGAGGCGGCTGCGCCTCCGAACCGGCGCAGGCCGAGGGTTATCTGGGACATGACGACTCTCCTAGAATCCTAGTTGGATCAGGGCAAAAAAGGGGGTCTATGCGGCGTCGCCGCAGGCCGCGGAGACGCCGCGGCAGCATTCCTCTTCCACGAACGCGAACACGTGGCGCATCGCTTCGGTCCGCGCCTTGTTGACGACCTCGCGTCCCTGCTTCTCCTGGACGACCAGCCCGGCGCGCACGAGCGCCCCGAGGTGATGCGCCAGCGTCGAGGGCGGCGCGCCGACGAGGCGGCCGATCTCGCCGATGTTCATGCCGTCCGGCTCCGCGCGCACGAGGAGCCGGAAGATTTCGAGGCGCGCCTCGTGGCCGAGGGCCGAGAGCGCCAGAGCTGCATCGGATGTGTTCATGGGGATGAATATACCCACTTCTCTAGGGATGTCGAGGCTGAAAACGACGATTGTGGAAAATAGTTTCGTACGGGGCGTCGCGGGCGCGCGGGGCCGGGCGTCAGACGGGGAGCGCGACCTCGTGCTTGATCTGCTTGAGCACGAGGTTCGTGCGCGCGCTGCGCACGCCGGGCAGCCGGAACAGGAAGCGCTCGAGGAAGATGTTGTAGGAGTCGATGTCGGCGCACAGGACGCGCAGGTGATAATCGGCCTCGCCGGTCGTCGCGAAGCAGTCGAGCACCTCGGGGCGGCGTTCGATGGCGGTGGTGAAGTCCTCCACCAGGCGCTCCTCGTGGCGCGCGAGCTGAACGTGGACCACCGCGTGGAAGCCGAAGCCGCAGGCAGTGGGATCGAGGATTGCCGCGTAGCCGCGGATCGCCCCCGCGGCTTCGAGCGCCTTCACCCGCCGCCAGCAGGCGGAGGTGGACATGTTCGCCGCCTCGGCGAGCTCCTGGTTCGAGATGCGCCCGGAGCGCTGGAGGATGGCGAGAAGCTTCCGGTCCTGGTCGTCGATATCCATGCCGGCCTCCCGGGTTCGGTTGGTGTGCGGTAAGTTCTTCCGCTGTCGCATGAGTCGGCGGCATATGCTACCGCCAATCCCGCGAAACGCGGGGAAATGGGACGCACCTACCAGGCGGACGGGTCTATCCTCCAGGATCAGCATCATTCTGGAGGCGCGCATGTCCGTCCCGCAGCTTCGTCTCGCCGAGTACCGCCTCGCCGACCGCTACACCATGCCCGACGGCCGGGTGTTCCTCACCGGCACACAGGCGCTGGTGCGGGTGCTGTTCGACCAGGCGCGCCGCGACCGCGAGGCCGGCCTCAAGACCGGCGGCTTCGTCTCGGGCTATCGCGGCTCGCCGCTGGGCGGGCTCGATCTCGAGCTGTGGAAATCCAAGCAGCGGCTCGCGGCCGAGCGGATCGAGTTCCTGCCCGGCGTCAACGAGGACCTCGCCGCCACCGCGGTGCTGGGCTCCCAGCAGGTCGAGACGAGCCCCAACGCCGAGGTCGATGGCGTCTTTTCGATGTGGTACGGCAAGGGACCCGGCGTCGACCGCGCCGGCGACGCGCTCAAGCACGGCAACGCCTACGGCGCCTCGCCCCGCGGCGGCGTGCTCGTGGTGGCCGGCGACGACCACGGCTGCGTCTCCTCCTCGATGCCCCACCAGTCCGACGTCGCCTTCATGGCCTGGTTCATGCCCACCCTGAACCCGGCGAGCGTGGCCGAGTACCTGAGCTTCGGCGAGTGGGGCTACGCGCTCTCGCGCTTCTCGGGCATGTGGGTCGGCTTCAAGGCGGTGTCCGAGACGGTGGAGAGCGGACAGTCGGTCGACATCCTGCCCGACCGCCGCTTCGTCCTGCCCGATTTCGCCATGCCGCCCGGCGGCCTGCACTACCGCTGGCCGGACCTGCCGGGGCCGCAGATCGAGGAGCGGATGGAGACCAAGAAGCATGCCGTGTGGGCCTTCGCCGAGGCGAACCCGATCGACTGCGCGCTCTACGGCATCCGCGACGCGCGCTACGGCTTCGTCTCCACCGGCAAGGGCCACCTCGACCTGATGGAGGCGCTGCGGCTGCTCGGCCTCGACGAGGCGGAATGCCGACGGCTCGGCATCGATATCTACAAGATCGGCATGGTCTGGCCGCTCGCGAAGCGCGGTGCGCTCGACTTCGTGCGGGGCAAGCAGGAGGTGCTCGTCGTCGAGGAGAAGCGCGGCATCATCGAGAGCCAGCTGAAGGAATATTTCTACGACTATCCCGGCGACAAGCCGCACCGCATGGTCGGCAAGCGCGACGAGGAGGACCGCCGCCTCATCCCCTGGACCGGGGAGCTCGCGCCGCTGATGCTGGTGCCGCGCATCGCCGAGCGGCTCGCGCGCATCTTCCCCGGCGAGGGCTTCGCCGAGCGCGCCGCCGCGCTCGTCGCGCGGGAGCCGGTCTCGATCAGCGTGCCGGGCGCGACGCGCACGCCCTATTTCTGCTCGGGCTGCCCGCACAACACCTCGACCCGCGTGCCCGAAGGCAGCCAGGCCATGGCCGGCATCGGCTGCCACTTCATGGCGAGCTGGATGGACCGCGAGACGAGCTCGCTCATCCAGATGGGCGGGGAGGGCGTGAACTGGGCGGCGTCCTCGCGCTTCACCGGGCGTCGCCACGTGTTCCAGAACCTGGGGGAGGGGACCTGGTACCATTCGGGCTCGATGGCGATCCGCCAGGCGATCGCCGCGGGCGCGAACATCACCTACAAGATCCTCTACAACGACGCCGTCGCGATGACCGGCGGGCAGCCGGTGGACGGGCCCGTCAGCGTGCAGGCCATCGCCCACATCACCCGCGCCGAGGGCGTGGAGCGGATCGCGCTCGTCTCGGACCACCCGGAGAAATTCCGCGCCGGCGACTTCCCCGCGGGCGTGACGATCCAGCACCGGCGCGAGCTCGACGCTGTCCAGCGGGAGCTGCGCGAGGTGCCGGGCGTGTCGGTACTGATCTACGAGCAGGCCTGCGCCACCGAGAAGCGCCGGCGGCGCAAGCGGGGCACGCTGGAGGACCCCAAGGTCTTCCCCGTGATCAACGAGCTCGTCTGCGAGGGCTGCGGGGACTGCTCGGTCGCCTCGAACTGCCTCAGCGTCGAGCCGGTGGAGACGGACTTCGGCCGCAAGCGCCGGATCAATCTCTCCACCTGCAACAAGGATTTCTCCTGCCTGGAGGGCTTCTGCCCGAGCTTCGTCACGGTCGAGGGCGGCACGCGCCGCAAGTCGGGCGGCGCGGATCTCGACGTGGCGCGGCTCACGGCCGACATCGCCCGCCCGGACCTGCCGGCGCTGGACGCGCCCTTCGACCTCCTCGTCACCGGCGTCGGCGGCACGGGCGTGGTGACGGTGGGCGCGCTGATCACCATGGCGGCGCATCTCGAGGGCAAGGGCGCGAGCGTGCTCGACTTCACCGGCTTCGCCCAGAAGTTCGGCCCGGTGCTCAGCTACATCCGGCTCGCGCAGGCGCCGGACGCGATCAACCAGGTGCGCGTCGACGTCGGCGCGGCGGACGCGGTGATCGGCTGCGACGTGGTGGTCTCGTCCTCGCCGAAGGCGTCCGCCGCCTACCATGCCGGCACGCGCGTCGTGCTCAACCGGGGCGAGATGCCCACCGGCGATATCGTGCGCCGGCGCGACGCCACGCTCGCCGTCGACCGGCGCGAGGCGGCGATCGCGGGGATCGTGGGCGAGGCCAACCTCGCCGCCTTCGACGCCAACCGCGCGGCGGAGCGGCTGCTCGGCGACAGCGTCTTCGCCAACGTGATGATGCTGGGCTTCGCCTGGCAGACGGGCCTCGTGCCGGTGTCCTTCGAGGCGCTGTCGCAGGCGATCGAGCTCAACGGCGTCGCACGCGAGACGAACCACGCCGCCTTCGCGCTCGGCCGGGTGCTCGCGGCGAAGCCGGACGCGCTCGACGCGGCGCTCGGGCGCGGCGGGGAGACGAAGGCGCCCGAGAGCCTCGACGACCTGATCGCGCGCCGCGCGGCCTTCCTCGCCGACTACCAGGACGCGGCTTGGGCCGAGCGCTACCGCGGCCGGCTCGAGGCCTTGCGCGCGCGGCTGCCGGAGGCGGGGCGCGCCGCGATGACGGCGTCCGCCGCGCGGGCGCTGTTCAAGCTGATGTCCTACAAGGACGAGTACGAGGTCGCGCGGCTGCACACGCAGACCGGCTTTTCGGAGAGGCTCGCCGAGAGCTTCGAGGGCGACTTCAAGGTGCGATACCACCTCGCCCCGCCGCTGCTGCCGCTCGGCAAGGACGCCCGCGGGCGTCCGCGCAAGCGCGCCTTCGGGCCGTGGATGCGCGTGCCCTTCGCGGCGCTCGCCCGCATGAAGCGCCTGCGCGGCACGCCGCTCGACGTCTTCGGCTACACCGCCGAGCGGCGCATGGAGCGCGACCTGATCGCCTGGTACGAGGCCCTCCTCGACCGCGCCGCCGCCGACGCCACCCCCGCCACCTGGCGAGCCTGGGACGCGATCCTCGCCGCCCCGATGGACATCCGCGGCTACGGCCCGGTGAAGGAGGAGGCCGCGGCGACGGTCCGCGTCGACGTCGCGCGGCGGCTGGCGGCGCTGGAGCGGGGGGAGGCGCGGGCGGCGTGACGCTCGGGTCACCTAGCAGACCTTCATTTTAGATTGTGAAAGACGCTACCGTCCTACCTCGCCGGAGGGGAGGTCGGCGGCCGAAGGCCGACGGTGGGGACGCCGGGAGAGGGTGCGACGTCGCCGGCAGTGCCCGACTCGAGATCTCGGCACCCTTCCCCAGCCTCCCCACCCGTCCGAGCTGTGCTCGGCCTACCTCCCCTCCAGGGAGGTAGGATAGGCGTAGACTATACAATCAAAAAGTGGGTTTGGGCGGCGGCGTCGTCCATGGAGGCTCAGCCCCGCTCCAGCGCCGCGAACGAGCCAGCCGCCGCCGCTTCGCGCAGGGCGTCGGAGGGCGCGAACAGGGCGTCGGCTTCCAGCGCCGCGACGACCTTGGTCAACCCCTGGTCCTGCGCCCAGAACAGGAGCCCGCCGCTGGTGCGGGGAAAGCCGAAGCCGAGCGCCTCGACGAGGTCGATGGAGGCCGCACGAAGGGCGATGCCCTCCTTCAGGATCGTCGCGCCCTCGTCGGCCATGGGGTAGAGGATGCGGCGGCGGATCATGTCCGCGTCGAGGTCGCGCGGCGTGCGGCCGGCACGCGCGCATTCCTCGGCGACGATGGCCGCGACCGCCTCCGAGGGCTGCGGGCCGCGCGCGCCCTCCGGATAGTCGTACCAGCCGGCGCCGGCCTTGCGGCCGATGCGGCCCTCCGCCACCAGCCTGTCGGAGACCGGGGCGTGCACCGTCTCGCCGCGTTCCCGCGCGGCCTTGCGCATGGCGGCCGAGATGTCGTGGCCGGCGAAGTCCTGCATCTCGAACGGGCCCATCGGCATGCCGAAGCCGCGCATGGCGGCGTCGACCGCCTCGGGGCGCACCCCGTCGAGCAGCAGCGCCTCGGAGGCGCGGCGGTAGACCTTGAGTATGCGGTTGCCGATGAAGCCCTCGCAGACGCCAGCGAGCACCGGCGTCTTGCCGATCGTCTTCGCGACCGCCCACGCGGTGGCGATCGCCGCGTCGGAGGCGGCCGGCGGGCGCACCACCTCGAGCAGCTTCATGACGTTGGCGGGGCTGAAGAAGTGGAGGCCCACGACCGATTCGGGCCGCTTCGTCGCGTCGGCGATCGCGCCGGGGTCGATGTAGGACGTGTTGGTTGCGAGCAGCGCGCCGGGCTTCGCCACCGCGTCGAGCGCGGCGAAGACCTCGCGCTTGACGGCGAGATCCTCGAACACCGCCTCGACGATCACGTCCGCCTCGCCGAGCGCCGCCATGTCGGTGGAGGCGCAGAGCCTGGCGAGCACGGCGTCGCGCGCGGCCTCGCTGATGCGCCCGCGCGAGACCGCGCCCTCGTAGATCTTCGCCACGTTGGCGCGCCCGCGCTCCAAGGCGGCTTCGTCGCGCTCGACGAGGACGACGGGCAGGCCCGCGTCGAGGAACGCGGCGGCGATTCCCGCCCCCATCAGGCCGCCGCCGATCACGCCGGCGGAGGCGACCGGGCCGGGCGTCGCGGCGACCGGCGCCTTCATGGCGGCGCGCTCGGCGAAGAAGAGATGGCGCAGCGCCTTGGCTTCGAAGCCGACCCGCAGGCCGAGATGCGTCGCGCGCTCGTCGGCGAGCGCCTCGGGAGCGGGCTTCTCGACCGCGGCGCGAAGCACGCGCAACGCCTCCAGCGGCGCGGTCTGGCCCTTCAGCGCGCGAGGGACGTCCTTCGCCGCGCTGTCCCAGAACGCCTCGTCGGGGGCGGAGGGGGCGGGCCGCTCCAGCGTCGCGGGCGGGCGGTCCCCATCCAGCGCCTCCGCCAGGAAGGCCAGCGCGCCGTCGACGAGGTCGCCCTCGATCAGCGCGTCGAGGATGCCCGCTTCCCTTGCGTCCGCAGCGGAGATCGGCTTGCCGCCCGACAGCATCCGCGCGGCGAGCGGCAGCGGCGCGACGCGCGGCAGGCGCACGGACGCGCCCGCGCCGGGGACGATCCCGATGTTCACCTCCGGCGTGCCGACCTTGGCGTCGGGCGCGGCGACGCGCCAGCGGCAGCCGAGCGCGATCTCGAGACCGCCGCCGAGCGCCGTCCCGTGGATCGCCGCGCACCAGGGCGTCGCCGCCGTCTCGATGCGCATGACGACGTCGGGCAGGTGCGGCTCCACCGGCGGGCGGTCGAACTCGGTGACGTCGCCGCCGGCGATGAAGGTGCGCCCGCGGCAGATCAGCAGCGCCGCGCGCACGCCCTCGTCGGCGTCGATGCGCTCGGCGGCGTCGAGGAGCCCGGCGCGCACCGCCTGCGAGGTCGCGTTGACGGGCGGGCTGTCGACGACGACGAGCGCGACGTCCCCGCGCCGCTCGATGCTGACCACCATGGCTAGACTCCCAGATAGGCTTCGCGCACCTTCGGGTCCGCGATCAGGTCGGCGGCCGCGCCCGACATCGCGATGCGGCCCGTCTCCATGACATAGCCGCGGTCGGCGATCGAGAGCGCCGCGAAGGCGTTCTGCTCGACGAGCAGTACCGTCACTCCTAGCGCCTTGAGGGACTTCACGGCGTCGAGAACCTGCGCAACCAGGATTGGCGCGAGCCCCATGCTCGGCTCGTCGAGGAGCAGGCAGGACGGCCGGCTCATCAGCGCGCGGGCGATGGCGAGCATCTGCTGCTGGCCGCCGGAGAGCCCGCCGGCCATCTGCGCGCGCTTCTCCTTCAGGATCGGGAACATGGAGAAGGCCTCGCCCATGTCCTTCGCCACGCGCTCGTCGGCATGGAGATAGGCGCCGAGCCGCAGGTTGTCCTCCACGGTGAGGTTCGTGAAGATCTGCCGCCCCTCCGGCGATTGCGCGAGGCCGAGCCCGACGCGGCGATGGCCGGGCATGCGGGTGATGTCGTCGCCGCGGAACACGATCGTGCCGGCCGATGCCGGCTGCACGCCCGACAGGCAGCGCAGAAGCGTGGTCTTGCCCGCCCCGTTCGCGCCCACGACGCAGACGATCTCGCCCGAGCGCACCTCCAGGTCGATCCCGTGCAGCGCCTCGATGCGGCCGTAGCGGCTGCGCAGTCCTTCAACCGAGAGCATGACCACCCTCCGCGACGCCCGGGCCGAGATAGGCCTCGATGACCTTGGGGTTGCGCGCCACCTCGCCCGGCGGCCCCTCGGCGATCTTCTCGCCGTGGTCGAGCACCACGACGTGGCTCGAGATCTTCATGACGAGCTTCATGTCGTGCTCCACGAGGAGGATCGCGACGCCCTCCTTCGCGATCTCTGCGATCAGGTGGTCGATCTCCTCGGTCTCGACCGCGTTGCAGCCCGCCGCCGGCTCGTCGAGGAGGAGCAGGCGCGGGTTCGCGGCGAGGGCCCGGGCGATCTCGAGCCGCTTCAGGGCGCCGTAGGAGAGCGAGGAAGCCTCCCGCTCGGCGGCGCGCTCGAGCCCGACCCGTTCGAGCAGCTCGCGGGCGATCTTCGCCGTCTCGCGGGTGCGGCGCTTCGACGAGGGCAGGCCCAGCAGGTCCGCCACCACGCTGCCGCGCTCCGCGAGGTGGCGGCCGGCCATGACGTTCTCGAGGGCGGTCATGCGCAGGTAGACCTGCAGGTTCTGGAAGGTGCGCGAGAGGCCCATGGCCGCGAGGCGATGCGGGGGCATCGCGGTGACGTCCCGCCCGTCGAGCGTCACGCGCCCGCGGGCGGGCAGGTAGACGCCCGAGATCATGTTGAACAAGGTCGTCTTGCCGGCGCCGTTGGGGCCGATGACGGAGACGATCTCCCCCGGCTGGGCGGAGAAGCCGACGCGATCGACGGCCTTCACGCCGCCGAAGTCGATGCCGAGATCCTCGACGGTCAACAGGCTCATGCCGCCGCCCTCCGTCCGACGAGGCGCGCGATGCTGGGGAAGAGGCCTTCGCGCAGGAAGATCATCACCAGCATCATGATCGCGCCGAGAATGAGGTGCTCGTATTCCTGGAATACGGTGAGCGCCTGCGGCAGCGCCGTGAGCAGCGCCGCGCCGAAGATGGCGCCGATCACCGAGCCCGCCCCACCGAGCACGGTCATCACCACCCATTCGACCGAGTGGAGGAAGCCCGCGACGTCGGGCGTCACGAAGCGGTTGAGCAGCGCCTGCAGCGAGCCCGCGAGCGAGGCGTAGACCGCCGAGATCACGAAGGCGACGAGCTTGTAGCGGGCGACGTCGACGCCGTGGGTGCGCGCGGCGGTCTCGCTGTCGTGCAGCGCCCTGAGCGCGCGTCCCGTGGGGCTGTCGAACAGGTTCATGGCGAGCCAGGCGCCGACCAGCAGCACGATCGCCATGAACCAGTACCAGACTTCCGAGTTGGAGAGCCCCAGGCCCAGGGCGCGTGCGAGGTCGCGCAGGCCCAGATCCTCGACGGGCATCCCGTCGGGCCCGCCGGTGAGGTGGCTCTCGTTGTTGAGGGTGATGAACACGAGGATGCCGAAGCCCAGCGTCGCCACCGCGAGATAGTGCCCCTTCAGGCGCAGGATCGGCCGGCCGATGAGGAAGGCGACGAGGCCCGAGAGCGCGGCGCCGAGCACGAGGCCGAGCCCGGGATGGATGCCGAACAGCCCCGGCGAGAGCGCGGTGGCGTAGGCGCCGATCCCGGCGAAGCCGGCATGCCCGAGGCTGATCTGCCCGGCATAGCCGAACAGGATCACGAGGCCGGTCACCGCGAGCCCGTTGACGAAGATCAGCGCGCCGATGCGGTAGTAGAACGAGCTCGGGAAGACGAGGGGGGCGAGCGCGATCAGGATCGCCAGGACGCCGAGCGCGACGAGCTTGGTCGATTTCGTCATCACACGCGCTCCGTCGCGGCGCGGCCGAACAGGCCGCTCGGCATCACGAACAGGACGAGCAGGATCACGATGAAGGCCGCCGCATCCTTGTATTCCGAGGAGATGTAGCCGGCGGTCAGCGCCTCGATCAGGCCGAGCAGCAGCCCGCCGATCAGCGCGCCCACGGGCGAGCCCATGCCCCCCAGCATGGCCGCGGCGAAGCCCTTGAGCGCCAGCGCCACGCCGACGTCGTAGCTCGTCAGCGTGATCGGCGTCGCCAGCACCCCGGCCAGCGCCCCGATCGCCGCCGAAAGGGCGAAGGAGAGCGTCATCATGGCGTTGGTGTCGATGCCGACCAGGCTCGCGGCCAGCCGGTTGTTGGCGGTGGCGAGCACGGCCTTGCCGGTGATCGAGCGCGTGAGGAACAGCCACAGGGCGACGAAGATCGCCGCCCCGCCGAACAGGACCCACAGGCTCTGGGGCAGGATGGTCGCGCCGGCGACGACGATGGGATCCTCGCCGGAGAAGGCCGGATAGCGGTGGATCGACTTGCCGAACACCACCTGCGCCACCCCGCGCAGGAAGATCGACGCGCCGATCGTGATAATGATCAGGGCCACCACCGAGGCCCCGCGCGCCGGCTGGATGGCGAACTTGTTGAGCAGGTACCCTACCGCCATCGCGATCACGATCGCGCCCGCGCAGGCGAGCCAGAGCGGCGCGCCGGCGTCGAACAGGAACACGGTCGACATGCCGCCGATCATCACGAACTCGCCCTGGGCGAAGTTCACGACCCCCGACGCGTTGTAGATCAGCGTGAAGCCGAGCGCGACGAGCGCATAGACCGCGCCGACGGTCAGGCCGGAGAAGAGGAATTGCAGCAGTTCGGACATGGACCGGTTCCCGATGTCAGGCGCGGCTCGCCGCGGCGGGGGGCGGGCGGGATCGCGGTCGATCCCGCCCGCCGGCGCGACTCAGGCGGTCGCGCTCACTCGACGAGGACCCACCCGCCGTCGCGGATCTCGAGCATGCGGAAAGCCGAGAGATCGAGGCCCATGTGGTCTTCCGGCGACATGTTGAACTCGCCGGTGACGCCGACATAGCCGGAGGTCTGCTCGAGCGCGTCGCGGATGGCGGCCGGGTCGGAGGAGCCGGCCTCGCGGATCGCGTTCACGAGCAGCTGGAAGGCGTCGTAGGCGTAGCCGGCGAAGGTCGACGGCTCCTCGCCGAAGCGCTCCACGTAGGCCGCCTTGTAGGCCTGCACGACCTCGCGCTGCGGGTCGGCCTCCGGCAGGATGTCGGCGATGAGCAGCGCGGTGCCCGGCAGGCGCACGCCCTCGGCCGCGTCCCCCGCGAGGCCGATGAAGGCGTCCGAGGCGACGCCGTGGCTCTGGTACATCGGCAGATCGATGCCGAGCTGGGCGTAGTTGCGGGTGACGATGGCCGGCCCCTGCCCGAAGTCCGCGACCACGACTGTCTCGACGCCCGCGGTGTTGCGGATGCGGGTGAGCTGCACGGTCATGTCGGCGTCGTCGGGGCCGTATGTCTCGTCTGCGACGATCTCGATGTCGTAATCGCCCACCACGTCGAGGCACTGCTGGCGCATGGACTGGCCGAAGCCGCCGGTGCCCGAGATCATGCCGACCCGCGTCAGGCCCCGCGCCTCGATGTCGGTGAAGATCTTCTCGCAGGCCATGCGGTCGGTGTGCGGCGTCTTGAAGACGTGCGCCTTCACCGGGTCGATGATCACCACGGCGCCGGCCAGCGAGATGAACGGGATGCCCTCGTCCTCGTAGACGGGAACCATCGCCATGGTCGTTCCGGTGGTCGAGCCGCCGATCACGGCCACGACCTCGTCGTCCTCGACGAGGCGGGTGGCGAAGGTGCGCGCGCGGTTGGCGTCGCCCGCGTCGTCGTAATGGATCAGGCGGACCGGCTCGCCGTCGATGCCGCCCGCTTCGTTGATCTGGTCGACCAGCATCTGGAGCGTCTTCAGAGCGGGATCGCCGAGGAAGGAGGCGGGGCCGGTCACGGAGAGGCTGGCGCCGATCCGGATCTCGGCGAGGGCGGGGCTCGCGACGGCGAGCGCCGCGATCGCCACGGCCGCCGTCAGGGTGGTCTTGATGCGCATGGGGTTCCCTCCAGTTCGTTTCGGTTTTCGACGAAGACCCGCGGCGGTTGGCGTCCGCCGCGGACGGGGTCACGCGGCGGCGGGGGCCACCGGGCGCCGCGCGGCCGACACGCGGAAGCGCTCGGCGACGAAGGCGTAGTCGGTCAGGCAGGAATTGCCGGCGGGGTTGGCGCCGGTCGCGTGGTAGTCGCTGAAGGCTGCGGACTGGTTGACGTAGATGCCGCCCGTCAGGTTGCACGACAGGTTCGCGCCCACCTCGGCGAAGCGCGCCTCGGCCTCGTCGAGGATCGCCTCGTCGGTGGCGTAGATCGCGGCCGTGATGGCGCCCTTCTCGCGCACGCCCTCGACCGCGAGGCGCAGCGCGTCGTGCGCGTCCTCGACCGCCACGACGAAGCCGATCGGGCCGAAGCGCTCCTCCATGTAGGCGTCGCGGTCGCCCGCCTCGACGGCGATGAGCAGCGGGGTGGCGCTGCGCTGCGGGTCCATGCCCTCGATCGGGGTCGAGGCGCGCACCACGCGGCCGAGGCCCTTCGCCGCGTCGATCCGCTCGCGCGTGGCGTCCGCCGCGAGCGCGCCGCAGACGGCGCCGGCGCGGGCGGGGTCGCCGAGGAGCTTGTCGATGCCCGTCGCGATGCCCTGGGCGACCTCGTCGAAGCTCTTGTGGCCCTCGTCGGTCTCGATGCCGTCCTTCGGCACGAAGACGTTCTGGGGCGAGGTGCACATCTGGCCGCTGTAGAGCGACAGCGAGAAGGCGAGGTTGCGGCACAGGCCCTTGAAGTCGTTCGTGCCGGTGACGACGACCGGGTTCACGCCCGATTCCTCGGTGAAGACGCGGCCCTTGGCATTCTCGCGCAGCCAGCGCCCGAACGTGCCCGAGCCGGTGTAGTCGACGAGCGCGATCTCCTCGCGCAGCGCCAGCTCCTTGGCGATCTCGCCGCCGGGCTCCTCCGCCGCGAGCAGGATCACGTTGGGATCGTAGCCGGCTTCCGACAGCAGCTCGCGGGCGATCTCGACGGTGATGGCCAGCGGCAGGATCGCCATCGGGTGCGGCTTGACGATGGTGGGGTTGCCGGTGGCGAGGCTCGCGAACAGGCCGGGATAGCCGTTCCAGGTGGGGAAGGTGTTGCAGCCCACCATCAGCGCGATGCCGCGCGGCACGACGCGCCAGCGCTTCGCCATCACGATCGGCTCGCCCTTGCCCTCCTGCTTCGTCCACTGCGCGGAGGCCGGGGTGCGCGCCATCGCCTCCCAGGCGTAGGCGAGCGCCTCTAGGCCGCGCTCCTGCGCATGCGGGCCGCCGGCCTGGAAGGCCATCGGGAAGGCCTGGCCGGACGTGTGCATCACGGCGTTGGCGATCTCGAAGCTCCTCGTGTTGAGGCGCACGAGCAGCTCGAGCAGGAGCCCGACGCGCTCTTCCGGCGCAGCCGCCGCCCAGCCGGGCTTGGCCGCCTGCGCCGCCGCGATCAGCATGTCCGCCGAGGCCTTGGGGTATGTCACGCCGAGCGCGCCGCCGTAGGGCGAGACCTCCGCGCCGGTCTCGCCGTCGCCGGGGTGGCCGGGGAGCGAGAACGAGCCGTTCAGGCGGGCCTGGTAGGCGGCGAGGCCGTCGTCCTTGGCGGTCTCGCCGTAGATCTTGCCGCTGGGAATCTCGGGGAAGGCGGAGTGGAACTCGCGGGTGCGCGTGGCGGCCAACGCCTCGTCGAGCAGCTTGCGGTGCGTGTCGAAGTAGGACGTCATGGCTTCCTCCGTGGGGGCTTCTCCGGGCCTCTCACCTCGGCCGCGTCTCGCGCTCGCCGGGCCGGCCGTCGGATCGGGGCTGGTCTCCCGATCAATCATTGACCGACCGGCCGGTTTATGCAAGAGATTTGAGCAGGACGCAAGTCCCGAATGCGCGGCGGCGATCCTGGGCAAGGAAAATTCGCACGGGCGCGGCATTCGGCAACAAAACGCCGGTGGCCGAAAAAGCCCCGTCGAGAAAACGGAGGTGCGGCATGACCGATGCGCCGCTTCGCATCGAGACGGATCAGGGCGTGATGCGGCTGACGCTGAACCGCCCGGACAAGCTCAACGCCTTCAACGCCGAGCTCGGCGCGGCCCTCATCGACGCGCTCGACTCGGCCGCCGCGGAGAGCGTCGTGCGCGCGGTGCTGCTCACCGGCGCCGGTCGCGCCTTCTGCGCCGGACAGGATCTCGGCGACCGCGACCCGCGCAAGATGGAGGGCCCGCCGGACCTCGGGCGCACGCTGGAGAGCGTCTACAACCCCATCGTCAGGCGAATTCGCGCGCTGGAGAAGCCGATCGTGTGCGCGGTCAACGGCGTCGCCGCCGGGGCCGGCGCGAACCTCGCCTTCGCCTGCGACCTCGTTCTCGCTGCCCGCTCGGCGAAGTTCATCCAGGCCTTCGCGAAGATCGGCCTCGTGCCGGATTCCGGCGGCACCTGGCTCCTGCCGCGCCTCGTCGGCGAGGCCCGCGCCAAGGCGCTGGCGCTCACCGCCGAGCCGATCGATGCGCAGACCGCGGCCTCCTGGGGGCTGATCTGGAAGGCGCTCGACGACGACGCCCTGATGCCCGAGGCCGAGGCGCTGGCGGCGAGGCTCGCCGCCGGGCCGACCGTCGGGCTGGGACTCACCAAGCGCGCCATCCAGGCCGCCGCCGGCCAGGGGCTCGACGCGCAGCTCGACCTCGAGCGCGACCTGCAGCGCGAGGCCGGCCGCACGCCGGACTACGCGGAGGGCGTCACCGCCTTCCTGGAGAAGCGCAAGCCGGCCTTCCGGGGGACACGATGAGCAACGATCTGGACCCTCGAGCGCTCGCGGAAGCCTGCGCCCGCGCCATGTGGGCCGACGACCGCGCCTCGCAGAGCCTCGGCATGGAGATAGAGCGCGTCGCGCCGGGCGAGGCGACGCTGTCGATGACGATAACGGCCGCGATGACCAACGGCCACGGCATCGGCCACGGCGGCTACACCTTCACGCTGGCCGACAGCGCCTTCGCCTTCGCCTGCAACACCTACGACCAGCGGACCGTCGCCCAGTCGAACGCGATCACCTACCTCGCGCCCGTGCGCGAGGGCGATCGCCTCACGGCGACCGCGCGGGAAGTCTCCCGCCAGGGCCGCAGCGGCATCTACGACGTGCGCGTCGAGAACCAGAACGGCGTGCGGATCGCGGAATTCCGCGGCCTGTCGCGCACCGTCGAGGGCGCGATCCTTCCGGAGACGGAAGGTGGACGCGCCGGCGCCTGAGGAGGAGAGGACGGACATGGAAGACCTGAGCCCCCGCCCGGGCGACCTCGACCCGATCGAGATCGCCTCGCGCGACGAGATCGCGGGCCTCCAGCTCGCGCGGCTGAAGACCACGCTGAACCACGCCTATGCCAACTCGCCCTTCTACCGGACGCGGTTCGACGCGGTCGGCGTGCATCCCGACGACGTGCGCACGCTCGCCGACATCGCCAAGCTCCCCTTCACCACGAAGCAGCACCTGCGCGACACCTATCCCTTCGGCATGTTCGCCGTGCCGCGCGAGAAGGTCGCGCGCATCCACGCCTCCTCGGGCACGACGGGCAAGCCGACCGTGGTGGGCTACACGAAGAACGACATCGACGTCTGGGCCGAGATGGTCGCGCGCTCGATCCGCGCGTCGGGCGGGCGGCCGGGCGACATCGTCCACGTCGCCTACGGCTACGGGCTGTTCACCGGCGGGCTCGGCGCGCATTACGGCGCGGAGAAGCTCGGCTGCACGGTGGTGCCGGTCTCCGGCGGCATGACCGAGCGCCAGATCACGCTGATCCAGGACTTCAAGCCCCGCGTCATCATGGTGACGCCGTCCTACATGCTCTCGATCCTCGACGAGTTCCGTCGCCAGGGGATCGACCCGCGCGAGACCTCGCTCGCGGTCGGCATCTTCGGCGCCGAGCCGTGGACGAACGCCATGCGGGAGGAGATCGAGCGTTGCTTCGACATGCATGCCGTGGATATCTACGGCCTGTCCGAGGTCATGGGCCCGGGCGTCGCCAACGAGTGCGTCGAGACCAAGGACGGCCTGCACGTGTGGGAGGACCACTTCTACCCGGAGATCGTCGATCCCGAGACCGGCCGCGTGCTGCCCGACGGCGAGGTTGGCGAGCTCGTCTTCACCTCGCTCACCAAGGAGGCGCTGCCGATCATCCGCTACCGCACGCGCGACCTGACGCGGCTCCTGCCCGGCACCGCGCGCTCCATGCGGCGCATCGAGAAGATCACCGGGCGCTCGGACGACATGATCATCCTGCGCGGGGTCAACGTCTTCCCGACCCAGGTCGAGGAACAGGTCCTCAAGTGCCGCGGGCTCGCACCGCATTTCCAGATCGAGCTCACCCGCCACGGCCGCATGGACGCCATGACGATCCTCGTCGAGGCGCTGGCCGAGACCGCGGACGAGGGCGTGCGGGCGGCCTCCGCCAAGGAGCTGTCGCACCACGTCAAGAGCGTGATCGGCGTCTCGGCGGCGGTGAAGGTCTGCGATCCCGGCATGGTCGAGCGCTCGCTCGGCAAGGCCAAGCGCGTGGTCGACAAGCGGCCGAAGGAGTAAGCGGCACGTCATGGCGCGTACCCGAGCCAACGACTACGACGACAAGCGCGGCGCGATCCTGCGCGCCTCCGCCCGCGTGCTCGGCGAGCACGGGGTCGATCGCGCCTCGATGGCGCAGATCGCGGTGGGCTGCGGCGTCTCCAAGGCGCTGCTCTACCACTACTGGCAGAGCAAGGAGGAGCTCGTCTTCGACATCGTGCGCTCGCATCTCGAGGAGCTCGACGCCGCGCTCTTCGAGGCGGACGATCCGCAGGAGCCCGCGCGGGCGCGCCTGCGCGCGCTGGTGGGCGCCATGCTCGACGTCTACCGCGACAGCGACGACGAGCACCGCGTCCAGCTCGGCGCCATGCGGCTCCTGCCACCGGACCGTCAGCAGGCGATCCTCGCGCTCGAGCGCGACATCGTGCGCCGCTTCTCGGGCGTGCTGCGGCTGGCCAACCCCGCGCTGGCGGACGGGCCGCTGCTCGCGCCGGTGACGATGTCGCTGTTCGGGATGCTGAACTGGGTCTACCTCTGGTTCCGCCCCGACGGGCCGATCACCCGCGAGCAATATGCCGACCTCGCCACGCGGCTGATCCTCGACGGGGCGTCGTCGATCGGGGCGGACGAGATGGCGGCGTTGATGGGGCGGGAGGCGCCCTAGGCGCCGATCGTCCGGTGGCGACGATCGCGCCCTTGCTCCACGCGCCCGGGTGGCTAATCTCCGCGCGCCATGACCGAGACCGCCACTGCCGCCGAGGCCCTCCTCGCCCGCCTGATCGACGACTTCGCCGCGCGCCGGGCGCTGCGGGCGGGGTCGTTCATCGTGACGATCTACGGCGACGTGGTGCTGCCGCGGGGCGGCTCGCTGTGGATCGGCAACGTCATCGAGACCTGCGCGCTGGTCGGCATCAGCGAGACGCTGGCCCGCACCGCGGTCTCCCGCCTCGTCGAGGCGGGACGGCTCGCGGGCGTGCGCGAGGGGAGGCGCAGCTTCTACCGGCTCACCCCGGACGCAGCCGCCGAGTTCGAGGCCGCCGCGCGGGTGCTCCACGGGCCGGGTCGCGCGGATGGGGACGCCTGCTGGACGCTCGTCGCGCTCTCCGGCGAGGGCCGCGCCGCGGCGCTGGAGGCGCTGATGCGGCGCGGTTTCGGCGCGGCGTCCCCGAGCCTCGCGGTGAAGCCCGGGGACGCCGCAGACGCGGCGCGCGCCGCGCTTCCCGCCGGGGCCGAGGCGGTGGTCTTCCGCGGCGCGCCGGAGGCGGCCGAGCCTGCGCTGGCGGGCTTCGCCGCCGGCGCCTGGGACCTCGCGGCGCTGGCCGAGCGCTTCGAGGGCTTCGCCGCGCGCTTCGCCCCGCTGACCGAGGCGCTCGCCGCCCGCGTTGCGCCGGGCCCCGCGGCGAGCCTCGCCCTGCGGCTCCTCCTCGTGCACGACTTCCGCGTCATCGCGCTGCGCGATCCCGGCCTGCCGCCCGAGGCGCTTCCCGCCGCCTGGCCGGGCCTCGCCGCCCGCGCCCTGTTTGGGACGCTCTACGACCGGCTCACGCCGGCCGCTGAGGCGTTCGTGGCGGAGGCCTTCGTCGCCCTCGACGGGCCGTTGGGGCCGCCGAGCCGCGGCCCGGCGGCGCGGCTCGCGTCGCAGCCGACTTGAACTATATCCCCAAGGGGGATAGTTTCTGCTTTGTCGCGCGGATCGCTAGCCAATTCTTCAACCTCGGCGGAGAAGTGCTCACCCGATACGCGCGAAACGTGCGCAATGGTCTAGCCAGAACGGTGAGGAGCATGTCTTCATGCACGACCGGGGCCTTCCCCCCGTCGGCGAGAATCAACGATGAGGGTCTGCAAGACGAAGGAATGCGCGCGCCTCGCTCGTAAGGCGGGCCTGGGCGATCGAGATCTCCTGGAGGCGGTGCGCCGCGCCGAGGCGGGCGTGATCGATGCTCCGATCGGGAAATTTCTGATCAAGCAACGCGTCGCATCGAACTCGCGTGGCAAGGCGACAGGGCATCGCACGATCATCGCTTTCGTGAATGGTGACCGAGCCGTCTTCCTCCACCTCTTTTCGAAGAACCACGAGGGCAACCTGACCGCCCACGAGGAAGTCGAGTTCCGCGATGCTGCGAAGGCGATCGCGATGCTCCCGGAAAACGTGATCAGCGCACTCATCAGCGAGTCGAAATGGATCGAGATCGAGCATGAAGGCCTCCAAGACGTACCGGAGCGAGCCGCTCCGCTCGCTTCACAAGGCCATGAAGGACATCCACAGCGTCGGCGGAATCGACAAGGCGACGATGCGCCGGTTCGACCTGTCCTGCCTGACGCCCGTGGAGGACCTCCAGCCGGAAGCGATCAAGCGGATTCGTGAGAAGGCGAACATGAGCCAGGCGACCTTCGCTCTGGCGCTGAACGTCAAGCCATCCGTCGTGAGCAAGTGGGAGTGCGGCGAGAAGCGGCCGAGCGGCCCCTCGCTGAAGCTCCTCGCGCTTGCGGACAAGAAGGGGATCCAGGCGATCCTCTGAGAGCCTGTGAATCAATCCCGACCCCGGCTAGAATCATCTGATCTGAATCGGGGTCGGGTCATGAGCGACGAGCTTTTCGAAGGTCTTCCGGAGCAGGCGGCTCCCTCTCGGGATCAGGGAGGGC
>Ga0208979_100096_pt1 | contig 169465 bp, 175 predicted proteins | sample HotLakConsUCCSLE_FD_184738 | JGI IMG/M metagenome (GOLD analysis project Ga0208979, IMG submission 184738) | Hypersaline microbial mat communities from Hot Lake, Washington, USA - Hot Lake Consortium UCC-SLE (SPAdes) | ecosystem: Environmental > Aquatic > Non-marine Saline and Alkaline >... | reverse complement strand
TCGAGATGGTGATGCCGGGCGACAACATCCAGATGCAGGTCGAGCTGATTGCGCCGATCGCGATGGAAGAAGGCCTGCGTTTTGCGATTCGTGAAGGCGGCCGCACCGTGGGTGCCGGCGTCGTTGCAAAAATTCACGAATAACTGCTGGCAATTTTGATAGGGCCGCTGCTATAATGGGCGGCTCCTGATTCGAGGGCCCCGCTGGTAGATATGGCGGGGTTCTGATCTTCGGATCACGCACAAGCGGCCCGAAAGGGTCGCTTAGTTATTGATCTTTTACAGACTAAAGGCGTACGGCAATGGCCGAACAGAAAATCCGTATTCGTTTGAAGGGTTTCGATCATCGACTGATCGACCGTTCGACTCAGGAAATCGTGGATACCGCCAAGCGTACCGGAGCACAGGTTCGCGGCCCGATTCCACTACCCACGCGCAAGGAACGGTACACGGTGCTGATTTCTCCGCACGTGAACAAGGATGCGCGGGACCAGTACGAGATTCGCACCCACAAGCGGTTGCTGGATATCGTTGATCCCAACGACAAGACCGTCGATGCCCTGATGAAGCTGGATCTGGCTGCGGGCGTGGACGTGCAGATCAAGTTGTATTGATGGCTGGCGGCGAGTTCGCCGCACAAGGCCGCAATCATAAAACGAACGAAGTGAGTTCAAGAAGATGACGATCGGATTGGTAGGACGCAAACGGGGCATGACCCGGATTTTCACGGAGGAAGGCAGTTCCATCCCCGTGACCGTGGTCGAAGTGAGCCCGAACCGCATTACGCAGATTCGCAGTCTGGAGTCGGACGGCTATGCCGCCATCCAGGTGACTTGCGGAGCGCGACGTACGTCTTTGGTCAAGCGACCCGCAGCCGGGCATTTTGCCAAGGCCGGTGTAGAAGCTGGCGAAGGACTGTGGGAATTCCGTCTCGACGACGGCGAAGGCGCTGACCTGTCCATCGGGTCGGAAATCACCGTCGAACGTTTCGAGGCCGGCCAGAAAGTCGATGTGACCGGGACCAGCAAGGGTAAGGGCTTTGCCGGTGTCATCAAACGTCACAACTTCCGCATGCAGGATGCCACCCACGGTAACTCGCTGTCGCATCGCGCGCCGGGTTCGATCGGCCAGTGCCAGACGCCAGGGCGCGTCTTCAAGGGCAAGAAGATGGCCGGTCACATGGGTGACGAACGCGTTACCACTCTTAATCTTGAGGTTGTTCGGGTCGATGCCGAGCGCAACCTGCTGCTGATTCGCGGCGCGGTTCCCGGTGCCCCGGGTGGCCACGTGTTCGTGCGTCCGTCGATCAAGGCCTAAAGGAGCAAATCATGGAACTTGCAATTTCAGGCGGTAACAGCGTCGAAGTTTCCGAGACCGTATTCGGTCGCGATTTCTCCGAAGCGCTGGTGCACCAGGTCGTCACGGCCTACCTGGCCGCAGGGCGGTCGGGCACCAAGGCGCAGAAGAATCGTGCCGCTGTTTCCGGCGGTGGCCGCAAGCCGTGGAAGCAGAAGGGTACCGGTAACGCCCGGGCCGGAACGATTCGCAGCCCGCTGTGGCGTAGTGGCGGCGTCACCTTCGCTGCCCAGCCGCGCGACTTCAGTCAAAAAGTCAACCGCAAGCAGTATCGTGCGGCGATGCGCTCCATTCTGTCCGAGCTGGTGCGGCAGGATCGCCTGGTCGTGGTTGATTCGCTGAGCTTCGACGAACCGAAGACCAGTCTGGTCCTTGCGCGTCTGAACGAGTTGGGTCTGACCCACGGCCTGGTGGTTGATGCCGATCTTGACAGCAACCTGTACCTGGGCAGCCGCAATATTCCCAATGTTCACGTACTCGCAGCAGACCGAATCGACCCGGTCAGCCTGGTCGGTGCCGACAAGGTCATCATGACCCGCGCCGCTGTCGAGAAAATTCAGGAGTGGCTGGCATGAACAACGAACGCCTTTATCAAGTCGTGCGCTTTCCGCACGTTTCAGAAAAGACGGCACGTCTGCAGGCCGACTCGAACCAGTACGTGTTCGAAGTTCGCCGCGATGCTACCAAGAACGAGATCAAGGAGGCAGTTGAAGGCCTGTTTGATGTCAAGGTTGAAAACGTCCAGGTCCTGAATCTGAAGGGTAAGCGCAAGACCTTCCGGTTCCGCCAGGGTGTACAGAAGAGCTGGAAGAAGGCCTATGTTCGTATCCAGGCCGGCCAGACGATCGAAGATCTCCAAGCAGACTGATTTAGAGCCAGGAAACTGTCATGGCAATTGTCAAAGCAAAACCAACTTCACCGGGCCGTCGCGGCGTTGTCAGCGTCAAGCACGACCACCTGTGGAAGGGAAAGCCGTATGCGCCGCTCGTGGAGGCTCAGTCCGCCAGTGGTGGGCGCAACAATAACGGTCGTATCACCACCCGTCATATCGGTGGTGGTCACAAGCATCATTATCGGATCATCGATTTCAAGCGCGACAAGGACGGCATCAAGGGCCAGGTCGAGCGAGTTGAATATGATCCCAACCGCAGTGCGCACATCGCATTGATCAAGTACATGGATGGCGAGTGGCGCTATATTCTGGCCGCCCGCAATCTGTTTGCCGGTGATGAAGTGTTGAGTGGTTCGGAAGCGCCGATCAAGCCGGGCAATGCCATGGAGCTGCGCTCAATTCCGGTCGGCACCCAGATTCACAATGTCGAGCTCAAGCCCGGCAAGGGTGGCCAGCTGGCGCGTAGCGCCGGAGCGGCCGTTCAGCTGGTTGCTCGCGAAGGCCACTATGCCACGGTGCTGCTGCGCTCCGGTGAGATGCGCAAGATTCACACCCGCTGCCGGGCCACGATTGGTCAGGTCGCGAACACCGAGCACAACCTGGAAAAACTGGGCAAGGCCGGTGCCAAGCGCTGGCGCGGTGTGCGCCCGACGGTTCGCGGGGTCGCGATGAATCCGGTGGATCACCCGCATGGTGGCGGTGAAGGCCGCACATCCGGCGGTCGTCATCCTGTCACCCCTTGGGGTCAGTCGACCAAGGGCAAGCGGACCCGGACCAACAAGCGTACGACCCAGTACATTACACGTTCGCGCAAGCGTAAATAAACGTAGGAAATCGCAATGCCACGTTCGATCAAGAAAGGGCCGTTTGTCGATCATCACCTTGTTGCCAAGGTTGATACGGCCGTTGAAACCAACAGCAAGCGTCCGATCAAGACCTGGTCGCGCCGGTCCATGATTCTGCCCGAGATGGTAGGACTGACCATTGCCGTTCATAACGGACGGCAACACGTGCCCATTCTGATCAACGAAAACATGGTCGGGCACAAGCTCGGCGAATTTGCGCCGACGCGTACCTACAAGGGTCATGCGGCCGACCGCAAGACCAAGTAATCAGGAAAGACGGTGATGGAAGCAACTGCAAAATTGAAAGGTGCCCGGATTTCGGCGCAGAAAGCCCGTCTGGTCGCAGACCAGGTGCGCGGACTTTCGGTCGAAAAGGCCGAAGAGCTGCTGAACTTCAGTACCCGCAAGGGTGCACACATCGTGCGCAAGGTGCTGATGTCGGCGGTAGCCAATGCCGAAAACAACGTTGGCGCCGATATCGACGAGTTGAAGGTCAGCCGCATCTACGTGGATGAGGGACCGACGTTGAAGCGTGGTCGCGCCCGTGCCAAGGGACGCTACACCCGTATTCTGAAACGGACCAGCCATATCACCGTTGTCGTGGCAGAGGACTAAGGACAAACCATGGGTCAGAAGGTACATCCAACCGGAATTCGCCTTGGCATTGCCAAGGACTGGCGTTCCAAGTGGTATGCAGAAGGCGAGACTTTCGCCGATTATCTGAATACCGATCTGGAGACGCGCGCCTATCTGGAAAAGACGCTGGCACATGCTGCCGTCAGTCATATTCAGATCGAGCGACCGGCCAAGTCAGCCGAAATCACCATTCATACGGCACGTCCGGGAATCGTGATCGGCAAGAAGGGCGAGGATATCGAGAAGCTCAAGGCCAAGGTCTCGCAGATCATGGGTGTGCCGACGCATATCCGGGTAACCGAGATTCGCAAGCCGGAACTCGATGCCAAGCTGGTCGCCGAGTCGATCGCCCAGCAGCTGGAACGTCGAGTGATGTTCCGCCGGGCCATGAAGCGGGCTGTCGGAAACGCCATGCGGCTGGGTGCCCTGGGCATCAAGGTCCAGGTTGGCGGTCGCCTGAACGGTGCTGATATTGCGCGTAGCGAGTGGTACCGCGAAGGTCGGGTACCGCTGCATACCCTGCGAGCCGATGTCGACTATGGCGTGGCCACAGCGGCAACGACCTACGGTGTCATCGGCATCAAGGTTTGGGTCTATAAGGGCGATGTGTTCGATTTGTACGCTGAGAACACGTCCGAGAACGCCCAGAACAAGGGCGGACGCAAGGAGAACTGATCATGCTGCAGCCGAAGCGAACAAAATTCAGAAAGCAGCAGAAGGGTCGCAATCGCGGTCTGGCGCAGGTAGGAAACCGGGTGAGCTTCGGCGAATTCGGCCTGCAGGCAACTTCGCGCGGATTTTTGACCGCGCGCCAGATCGAGTCGGCTCGTCGTGCTATTACCCGTCACGTCAAACGTGGCGGAAAGTTGTGGATCCGCGTATTCCCGGACAAGCCGATTACCAAGAAGCCGGTTGAAGTCCGCATGGGTAAAGGCAAGGGTAACGTTGAATACTGGGTCGCTCCGGTTCAGCCTGGTCGCATGATTTACGAGATCCAGGGTGTCAACGAGGAAATTGCGCGCGAGGCATTCCGCCGTGCTGCTGCAAAACTCAGTGTCAAGACAGCATTTGTAGTGAGGACCTTGTAATGAAGGCCAGTGAACTTCGCAGCAAGAACGCCGCCGAGCTCAAGGACGTGTTGCTTGAGTTGCGCAAGGAACAGTTCTCCTTACGCATGCAACACGGTGCAGGCAGCCTTGATGGACGCCATCACCTCAAGCGCGTGCGCAAGGATATCGCACGGGTCAAGACCGTGATGAACCAGATTCAGGGTGAAACCGCATGACAACCGAGACAACTGAGACAACAGAGAACGAAATCAAGCGCAGCCAGGTCGGCCGCGTTGTGAGTAACAAGATGGACAAGACCGTAACCGTACGTCTGGAGCGTCTGGTCAAGCATCCTCTCTACGGCAAGTACATTCGCCGTTCGAGCAAGGTGCACGCTCATGACGAAAATAACGAGTGCAATGAAGGCGACACCGTTCGCATTTCGCAGACCCGCCCCATCTCTAAGAACAAGAGCTGGCTGGTCGTCGAGATCGTTGAACGCGCCCAGTAAGCGGAGCAAAGCAGCATGATTCAGATGCAATCAAGACTTGCAGCAGCCGACAACAGCGGCGCGCGCGAGCTCATGTGTATCAAGGTACTGGGCGGCTCAAAGCGTCGCTACGCCAATATCGGTGACGTGATCAAGGTCACTGTGAAGGATGCCATTCCGCGAGGAAAGGTCAAGAAAGGCGAGGTTTACAACGCCGTGGTTGTCCGTACCCGCAAGGGTGTGCGTCGACGCGATGGATCATTGATCCGCTTCGATGGCAATGCGGCGGTGCTGCTCAACAGCAAGCTTGAGCCGATCGGTACGCGCATTTTCGGGCCGGTGACGCGTGAACTGCGATCAGAGCGGTTCATGAAGATTGTCTCGCTGGCACCGGAAGTACTTTAAGGAGCGCATGATGGAACGAATTCGCAAAGGTGACGAAGTCATCGTGATCGCAGGCCGCAGTCGCGGTCAGCGTGGCCACGTGCTCAAGGTTCTGAAGGAAGACCGGTTTCTCGTCGAGAACGTGAACATGGTCAAGCGGCACCAGAAGCCGGATCCGCAGAACCAGAAGCCGGGCGGCATTATCGAGCGTGAAGCTCCCATTCAGGCATCCAATGTGATGCTGTACAACCCGGCGACCGACAAGGGTGACCGGGTTGGATTCAAGTTTCTGGAAGACGGTCGGAAGGTGCGGTTTTTCCGCTCCACCGGCGAAGTCGTAGATATCTGAGGCATATGGAAATGGCTAGGTTGCAGGACTACTATCGCGACACCGTTGTCGGTCAGCTCAAGGAAAAGTTTGACTACGGCAATGTCATGCAGGTGCCGCGTCTTGAAAAGATCACCATCAACATGGGGCTCGGTGAGGCCATTGGTGACAAGAAGGTCATCGAGAAGGCTGTGGCCGACATGACCAAGATTGCCGGTCAGGCTCCGGTGGTGACCAAGGCGCGCAAGTCTGTCGCCAGCTTCAAGATCCGTGACGGCTATCCGATTGGTGCCAAGGTCACGCTGCGTCGTGAGCGGATGTACGAGTTTCTTGATCGCCTGGTCACGATCGCGCTGCCGCGCGTGCGGGATTTCCGCGGTATTTCGCGCAAGTCTTTCGACGGCAGCGGCAACTACAGCCTCGGTGTCAAGGAACAGATTATCTTCCCTGAAATCAATTACGACCAGATTGACGCGATTCGCGGAATGGATATTGCGATTACGACTTCGGCCAAGACGGATGAAGAAGCTTTGGCTCTGCTGGAAGCCTTTGGCTTTCCGTTCCGGGCCCGGTAAGGAGATTAGAGATGGCAAAGACTTCAATGATACAGCGCGATATTCGGCGCACCAAGCTGTCGGCAAAGTATGCCGAAAAGCGCGCCGAACTGAAGAGCGTGATCGCCGATCCGGAAGCCGACTACGAGTCCAAGCAGTCAGCGATGCATACGCTGAACAAGCTGCCGCGTGATTCCAGCCCGGTGCGCAAGCGCAACCGTTGCCGGATCACCGGTCGTCCACGTGGTTATTACCGCAAGTTCGGACTGGCCCGCAACAAGCTGCGTGAAGCGGCGATGCGCGGTGATGTTCCGGGTCTGCGCAAGGCGAGCTGGTAAGGAGCTGAATTATGAGTATGAATGATCCGATTTCAGACATGCTGGCGCGCATCAAGAATGCACAGGCTGTCAACAAGCGCGAAGTGCGTATGCCGTCATCCAAGGCCAAGGTTGCGATTGTCAACGTCCTCAAGGACGAGGGCTATGTGCGCGGCTTCGAGGTCCAGGAAGACGGGGTAAAGCAGAACCTGGTGATTGAGCTCAAGTATGTGGAAGGACGCGGTGTCATCGACCGTCTGGACCGCTACAGCAAGCCGGGTCGTCGTCGCTATTTCGCAACCGAAGATCTGCCCCGGGTACTCAACGGGCTGGGTATCGCCATCGTCAGTACGTCGAAAGGCGTCATGACGGATGCTCGCGCTCGCGCCGAGGGTCATGGCGGTGAAGTCCTGTGCCTGGTGGCCTGATTCATAGAGTCTTATAGACATGTCAAGAATTGCAAAAAATCCAATCGAGCTGCCCAAGGGTGTGGAATTCAACCACGCCGAAGGGGTGATGAAGGTCAAGGGCCCCAAGGGTGCCCTGAGCCAGGATCTTCACCCGGCCGTGGGTGTTACCGTCGACAACGGTGTGTTGAGTTTCGCGCCGGTCAACGATGCCGATATGGCGATGGCCGGAACCATGCGCGCCCTGGTGGCCAATATGGTCGAGGGTGTTACCAATGGTTTCGAGAAGAAGCTGAACCTGGTCGGCGTTGGCTACCGGGCTTCGGTGCAGGGTAAGTCCCTGGACCTGCAGCTGGGATTCAGTCATCCGGTCGATTTCGAGATTCCTGAAGGGATCACCATCGAAACGCCCAGTCAGACCGAGATTCTGGTCCGCGGTAGCGACAAGCAGAAAGTCGGGCAGGTGGCAGCAAAAATCCGGGCGTATCGTCCGCCAGAGCCTTACAAAGGCAAGGGTGTGCGGTATGCCGACGAGCGCGTCGTGATGAAGGAAGCCAAGAAGGCTTAAGGACGAACGAAAATGAGCGAGAAAAATCTTTCCAGACTGCGCCGTGCGCGCAAGACACGCTCGCGCATTCACCGCGCTGGTGTGGCACGCCTGAGCGTTCATCGCAGCGGCCGTCATCTCTATGCCCAGATCATTGCTCCGGGCGGGGAAACGACCGTAGCTGCGGCATCGACCGTTCAGAAGGATCTGCGCAGTGGCCTCAAGGGCACCTGCAACATTGAAGCGGCCAAGGCGGTTGGCAAGGCGATCGCAGAACGTTCGCTGGCTGCCGGTATTGATGGTGTGGCCTTCGACCGGTCCGGGTTCAAGTACCACGGACGTATCAAGGCCCTCGCCGACGCCGCGCGTGAAGCCGGCCTGAAGTTTTAAGGAATACGGAATTCATCATGGCAAGAGAAAACAGCACTGACGATCTGATCGAGAAACTGGTAGCCGTCAACCGCGTTGTCAAAGTGGTCAAGGGTGGTCGCCAGTTCAGCTTTACCGCACTGTCTGTCGTAGGTGACGGTGATGGCAAGGTCGGGTTTGGCTACGGCAAGGCGCGTGAAGTGCCCCTGGCAATCCAGAAGGCAATGGAACGGGCCCGACGGGACATGGTTCGCATTTCCTTGAACAACGGAACCTTGTGGCATGCCGTCAAGTCGCGCCACAGCGGCTCCCGGGTTTACATGCAACAGGCCTCTGAAGGTACCGGAGTTATTGCCGGTGGTGCCATGCGCGCCGTCTTCGAAGCCGTTGGTGTTCATAACGTGCTGGCCAAGAGTGTCGGGTCGAATAACCCGATCAACCTGGTGCGTGCCACCGTGAAGGGACTGCAGGCGATGGTTTCACCGGAGTCGGTCGCCATCAAGCGCGGCAAACCTGTCGAGGAGATTCTGGATCAACATGGCTAAGAAGAAATCAAACAAGGTGCGGGTCACGCTGGTAAAAAGCATCAACGGCACGATCGGCAAGCATCGCGCCACCGTTCGTGGTCTGGGGCTTCGGCGTATGAATCATACGGTGGAACTGGAAGATACCCCAGCTGTCCGCGGAATGATCAACAAGGTCAACTATCTGGTTCGGGTCGAAGAGGCCTGAGCGGAATCGTATTCAAGGAACTGACTATGAAACTCAATACAGTTCAGCCAGCTGAAGGTAGCCGCAAGACTCGCAAGCGGGTCGGGCGTGGTATCGGATCGGGTCTGGGAAAGACTGGCGGTCGCGGCCACAAGGGTCAGAAGTCTCGCTCGGGCGGTTATCACAAGGTGGGTTTCGAAGGCGGCCAGATGCCGTTGCAGCGTCGTCTGCCCAAAGTCGGCTTCCATTCTGCCGTCAATGCCAAGACGCGCGAACTGCGCCTGTACCAGCTCAACGGCCTGGACGGCGATACCATCGATCTGGTTTCGCTCAAGGAAGCGGGTGTGGTTCCCGGTGATACCCAGCGGGTCCGGATCATCTCCAAGGGTGATATCGAGCGCGCAGTTACCGTCCGTGGTCTCCATGTAACGGCGGGTGCCACCAAGGCAATTGAAGCCGCCGGAGGCAAGGTCGAGTAATGGCTCGTACCTCCTCTGAAATGGCAGGCATGCTTGGCGGCATTGGTCGCCTCAAGGAATTGAGGCAGCGATTGCTGCTGGTCGTGGTCGCGCTGATGGTGTTCCGCTTCGGTACATTCATTCCCGTGCCCGGCATCAATCCGATCGCATTGGTCGAGTTGATGGATCTGACCAGCGGCACCATCGTCGACATTTTCAATATGTTCTCCGGTGGTGCTCTGGGCCGGTTCTCGATTTTTGCCCTGGGTGTGATGCCTTACATCTCGGCCGCGATCATCATGCAGTTGATGAGTCATGCCGTGCCGCAATTGCAGGCGCTGCGCAAGGAAGGCGAGGCAGGTCGGCGCAAAATCACCCAGTACACCCGCTATTTCACCGTGGTTCTGGCAGTATTCCAGTCGTTCGGTGTGGCCATGGCGCTGCAAAGCCAGAGTGCCGGTGCCAATCTTCCGGTGGTGATCGCTCCGGGTCCGGGATTCATCCTGGCGGCTGTGGTGACATTGACCGCAGGAACGGTATTTCTGATGTGGCTGGGTGAGCAGATCACCGAGCGTGGTATCGGGAATGGTATTTCGATCCTGATTTTTGCCGGCATTGTCGCCGAGCTTCCGCGCGCCGTCGGTTCGACGCTGGAACTGGTCAATACCGGTCAGCTCAGTATCGGGATCGCTGTGTTCCTGTTGCTGATGGCATTTGCGGTTACCGCTTTTGTGGTGTTCGTCGAGCGTGGTCAGCGCCGGATTACGGTCAACTATGCCCAGAGACAGGGCCGCCAGGCCTACCGCAGTCAGTCGACGCATTTGCCACTGAAGGTCAATATGGCGGGTGTCATCCCGGCCATCTTTGCCTCCAGCCTGGTGCTGTTCCCGGCCACGATTTCGACCTGGTTCAGTCAGGCCGAGAGCGTGACATGGCTGCAGATGGTTGCTGAGCAGTTGCGTCCGGGTCAGCCGATCTACGTCATGATCTTTGGTTCGATGGTCGCGTTCTTCTGCTTTTTCTACACGGCTATCGTATTCAACTCGCGGGAAACGGCCGACAACCTCAAGAAGTCCGGCGCCTTCATTCCGGGGATTCGACCCGGGCGTCAGACTTCCGAATACATCGATTACGTACTGACCCGCCTGACCACGGTCGGCGCGATATACCTGGTAGCTGTCTGTTTGCTGCCGGAGTTGCTGATCATGCGCTGGAATGTACCGTTTTACTTTGGCGGTACATCATTGCTGATCATCGTGGTCGTCACGATGGATTTCATGGCTCAATTGCAGGCCCATCTGATGTCTCATCAGTATGACAGTCTGCTGAAGAAATCCAATCTCAAGAATTACGGTCGCTCCGGCGTTGTTCGTCGATAAGCGATTCATCAGGAAACAGGGCTCGGAGAAAGACAATGAAGGTTCAGGCATCGGTCAAGAAAATTTGCCGCAATTGCAAGATCGTGCGCCGCCAGGGTGTGGTGTATGTCATTTGCAGTGATCCGAAACACAAGCAGCGCCAGGGTTGAACCCGGCGCCGGGCAGGCTTTAAGGGCTTGCTGATGGCCGCAAAATCCGGTACACTTGCCGGTTTGCGCTGATTAGACGTTACAAGGTTTTACGGAGAATACACATGGCTCGTATCGCAGGCGTCAACCTACCCGTGCAGAAGCACATCTGGGTTGCACTGACTCACATTTATGGCATCGGACGAACCCGATCCTACCAGATATGCGAAGCCACCAGCGTGGCTCCGAATACCAAGGTTCGCGATCTGACCGAAGCCGAGCAGGAAAAGCTGCGTCAGGAAATCGGCAAACTCAGCGTCGAAGGTGACTTGCGGCGTGAAGTGGCAATGAACATCAAACGTCTGATGGACCTGGGCTGTTATCGCGGCCTGCGTCATCGTCGCGGCCTGCCGGTTCGTGGTCAGCGCACCCGCACCAACGCTCGTACCCGCAAGGGTCCGCGTCGTCCGATTCGTTAAGGAAAGTATTACATGGCCAAGCAGCAGACAGCCAAGAAGAAGAAGGTCAAGAAGGTCATTGTTGACGGCATCGCCCACGTGCATGCGTCTTTCAACAATACCATCATTACCATCACCGACCGCCAGGGCAACGCCGTGTCGTGGGCAACCAGCGGTGGTTCCGGCTTCCGTGGTTCACGCAAGTCGACCCCGTTCGCGGCCCAGGTTGCGGCCGAGAATGCCGGTCGTACCGCGCAGGAATTCGGCATGAAGAATCTGGAAGTCCGGGTCAATGGTCCCGGTCCCGGGCGCGAATCGTCGGTGCGATCGCTGAATGCTGTCGGATTCAAGATTACCAACATTATTGACGTGACGCCGATTCCGCATAACGGTTGCCGTCCTCCCAAGAAGCGTCGCGTCTGACGGACAAGTGGAAATTTTTTAATTATGGCTAGATATACCGGACCTACCTGCAAGCTCGCGCGCCGCGAGGGCATGGACCTGAACCTCAAGAGCCCGGCCCGAGGGCTGGATTCGAAGTGCAAGCTCAACCAGCCGCCAGGCCAGCACGGTGACAGTCGTCGCCAGCGCCTGTCCGACTATGCGTTGCAGCTGCGTGAAAAGCAGAAAGTGCGTCGTATGTACGGCGTGCTGGAAAAGCAGTTCCGGAATTACTACAAGGAAGCCGCGCGACTGAAAGGTGCGACCGGCGAGAACTTGTTGCAGCTGCTGGAAAGCCGCCTCGACAACGTGGTTTATCGCATGGGTTTTGCGGTAACGCGCGCCCAAGCGCGCCAGTTGGTGAGTCATCGCTCGATCGAGGTCAACGGCAAGATTCTCAATATTCCGTCGGCCCAGATTCGTCCGGACGACAAGGTGGCGGTGCGTGAGAAGTCGCGCAAGCAGCTGCGGATCCAGGAAGCGCTCAATGTGTCGCGTGAGCTGGATACGATTCCAGCTTGGGTAGATGTCGATGCCGAAAAGATGGAAGGGGTGTTCAAGAGCAGGCCGGATCGGGATGATCTGCCGCCGGACATCAACGAAAACCTGATCGTCGAACTTTACTCCAAGTAAATCATTGGTCGCCGGCTGCTGCCGGCGTCTCGAATCAAGTGCAATTTCAGAGAGGCAATACATGTCAGGCCAGATAAACGAACTTATCGGCAAGATGCTCAAGCCGAAAGGATTGTTGGTCGACGAGATTACGCCACGTCGGGCCCGCATTACATTAGAGCCGCTGGAGCGGGGTTTCGGGCATACCCTGGGCAACGGGTTGCGGCGCGTCCTGCTGTCATCCATCCCCGGAAGTGCCATTACCGAAGTGGAGATCGACGGTGTGTTGCACGAATACACCGCCGTTGACGGATTGCAGGAAGACATCGTCGAAGTCCTGTTGAACCTGAAGGAAGTCGCGGTAAGAATGCATTCGCGCGAGGAAGCCGTGCTGACCCTGTCCAAGGACAAGGCCGGACCGGTTACGGCGGGTGACATTCAGCTCGATCATAACGTGGAAATCGTCAATCCCGAACTGGTGATCTGCAATCTGACCAAGAACAGCAAGCTCAACATGCAGATCAAGGTAAGTCGTGGGGTTGGCTATCAGCCGGCTACCGCGCTGAAGTTCAACGAAGAAGAAACCCGTTCGATCGGTCGATTGCAGCTGGATGCGTCCTTCTGCCCGGTTCATCGCGTGGCCTACAGCGTGGAAAGTGCTCGCGTAGCCCAGCGTACCGACCTGGACAAGCTGGTTTTGGATATCGATACCAACGGAACCTTGAGCTGCGAAGATGCGGTCAAGCTGGCAGCGGCCATTCTGGTCGATCAGATGTCGGTGTTTGTCGACTTCGTTGCACGCGAAAAGGATCAGACCGAAACCAGCACGGAAACCTTTGATCCGGTGCTGATGCGTCCGATCGATGACCTGGAGCTGACCGTGCGTTCGGCCAACTGCCTCAAGGCCGAACATATTCAGTATGTCGGAGACCTGGTGCAGCGTACCGAAACCGAGCTGCTCAAGACCCCCAACCTGGGCAAGAAGTCGCTGACCGAAATCAAGACGGTTCTGGCATCTCATGATCTGACCCTGGGCACCCGGCTGGAAAACTGGCCGCCGGCAAGTCTGGCCCGAACCGAGCGTTAAGGAGAACAACCATGCGTCACCGCAAAGCAGGGCGTAAGCTCAATCGCAACTCGTCGCATCGTCGGGCAATGTTCCGCAACATGACGGCAAGCCTGATTGAGCACGAGCTAATCAAGACCACCCTGCCCAAGGCCAAGGAATTGCGCCGCGTGGCAGAACCGCTGATCACGCTGGCCAAGGAAGATACCGTCGCCAAGCGTCGTCTGGCTTTCAGCCGGCTGCGTGACAAGGCAGCGGTTGGCAAGCTGTTCAGCGAAATCGCGCCGCGTTACGCGCAGCGCCCCGGCGGCTACCTGCGCATTCTCAAGTGCGGTTTCCGCGCTGGAGACAATGCTCCGATGGCCTACGTCGAGCTGGTTGACCGGCCTGATGCGCCTGGTGTGGAAAACGCCGACTGATTCCGGGAGCTCTTACCGGAGGTTCAGGAAAGCCCGGCCCTCGCGCCGGGCTTTTTTTATTCTTCTTCAGGCTCGCGGTTTCCGGGAAAAGTCCTTGTAACCACCGAAGACACCGAAATGTAACGTTTTTTCTTTCGGTGACTCATCAGGTGTGATCTCTCAGTTGTCCACACAAGGAGCCGGATTTTTCGTGGCCAGCGGCGAGTGGTGCCGCCTGCTGGCGAGCCGAGGGTCAGAACGCCAGCGTTGATTGATTCGGCTTCTCTGGAGCTTGCGTGCGCGCCATTCGTCATCTAAATACTGGAACGGCAAAGTTTCCTTCTTGGAAAGGTGGTTCAGGAAAGATGCTGAACCTTTCGTGCCTTCCGCCATGACCCTCGGCTCGCCATCAGACAACACCACTCCCCGTTGTCAGATGGTTGCAAGGGGCAGGGTTTTGCCTTTATCAAACCTTCAAACTGCTGCATTGGGTACGGCCTGATCCGTCCAGACGGCATCGCTTCATTCGCTCACGCGAAAGCCGCAATACCGTCACGACGGGGCCTGTCGGGAGGGGCGGGCTGGCCGGGGCGCGGAAGCGGCTCCAATGCCAACTGCATTTTTCAGACTCCACTAGATCTTCAGGAAGCCCTGAAACGGGGCCGTCTCCACCGGGGACATTCGTTGGCACTTGGCTCCATAAAACTGGCCGACTCATCAAATGCCGATCGTCCCGGCCAGCCCGAACCGCCCGGCAGTACCCGATGCTCAATGCCCTCTACATCTCAAATTCCACCGGCTTGAACGCTTTTAGCGTTGGTTTTCACATCTTGCTGATATTGCCAAGGCGGGTGTCTTCGGTGATTTCCGACTGTTTTTTTTCGCTTTAAGTGGGCGGTGGGCTGCTATCGTGTCTCGCGGGCGTGTGGGTCCGCTACAATGCACTTCGGTGCAGTGACGATATTGAACATGCGCAACTGGATAGTCATCGGGTCGGCCATTGCCATCATGCTGTTGGGGCTGTATGGCAGTGCGGTCATTGTCCTGGATGAAGAGCGGCTGAAGTCGCTGGTAGCGCGTCACGTGGAGAATTACACCGGGCGGCGGATCGAGATTCGGGGTGATTTGAAGGTGAGTCTGTTCCCTGGATTGAGATTGACGGCGGAACGGGTCCAGTTGGCCGGGCCGGATAATTACGCCGGGCCGGCCCTGTTCGAGGCCCAGTATCTGGAGATGCGGGTTCGGCTGCTGTCGCTGATTCGGGGCGAGATGGAAGCCAGCCAGGTCAGCCTGACCGGTGCGTCGATCAATCTGCATACGGATGAAAACGGACAGAGCAGCCTGGATGGATTGCTGGCGGCTGCCGAGGCCGGTTCAGCAGCCCAGGACTGGCTGAGTGGACCGGTGTCGCTGGACGATGTCCTGGTCAATCTGACCGACAGCATGGGCGAGCGCCAGGACAGTTTTTCTGTCGAACAGATCGAACTGGACGGGTTCGCGGCTGGCCGTCCGCTGGATTTTCGATTTCGCGGCAATGTCGGCGATCCGGAACTGTTTGACTGGCTCGAGGTGGACGGTCTGCTGGTTCCGCTCAGCAACGGCAATTTCCGGCTGTCCAACATGCGCATGCTTGGAGAGCTGGAGCAGGGCCACTTCGAGCTTGAGATGCTGGGTAATCTGAGTTTCACCCCCGGTCCGCCGCTTGCTGTGGCTCTCGATGAAGGACGCCTGCGGATCAACCAGCATCAATTCCAGGCTGCCGTGGACTATACCGGTTTCGACCGGCCTTACGTCAATGCCCGATTGTCCGCTGAAAGCATTGATCTGGACGTTGCCTCGATTCCACGCTTGCTGCTGACCCAGGTCGGGCCAGGCGGAGACTCTTCAGTGATCAGGGCCCTGGGCGGGCTCGATTTTGACCTGGCGGTCGATGTCCAGCAGGTCGCTCAGCTCGGACTGGTACTGAAAGACCTGGTCCTGGCTGCCCAGGCGCGCGATGGGTTGATCAATGTTGACTCGGCAACCGCCGAAATTCCGGGTGGGTATTTCAGCGGTATTGGCCGATTTGACCTGCGTGCCAGCGGTGGGGCTGCTGAGCTCGGCCTGCGGATCGACGCATCGGATTTTCAGCAATTGGCCAGCTCGATTCCCTTGACTGAGCTGCCGGGCGGTTCCGGTGCACTTTCCATGGCCCTGACGGTCGATGCATCCGATGGGGCCATGAACTGGAACGGACAGGGTGGAATGGAGCTTTGGGATGGCCGCTGGACCGTTTTGCCCCGGTTGATTCCCGGCGTTTCTGCTGATCCGACGGCCGAGTTTGATTTTTTCAGTGCCGGTATTGGAATTTCCCCCGGTCACCTGACTTTGTCCGAGGTGCAACTGGTCAGTTCGGAGCTGGTCATTCAGGGCGACCTGGATTTTTCCCTGCCGCCGGGCGAATTGAATGGTGAGCTGGCATTGAGCAATGAGGACCAACTGGTTCTGATCGGGGTCAGCGGAGCACTGAGCGGACCTGATCTGAGGTGGACCCTGCCGGAAAGCGAACCGGGACAATGACCGATGAGCGCGAGCGCCGGCTGGGTTTGCTGGCCGCCCTGGGTGCGTTCGGCTTCTGGGGGCTGGCTCCGATCTACTTCAAGCTTCTCGGCGGTGTCGGCGCTGACGAGATCATTGCCCATCGAGTGGTCTGGTCGGTCGTGTTTCTGGCCGTGGTACTGGCGATTCGCCACCGTGGAGGCCTGCGCCGGCATCTGCGCATCAGTCCGAGGATGCTGGCAACCCTGGCGCTGAGCAGTGCGCTGATTGTCGTCAACTGGCTGATTTTCGTGCACGCCGTGAATACCGGTCGGGTCCTGTCGACGAGTCTCGGATACTTCATCAACCCGTTGGTCAGCGTTCTTCTGGGTATGCTGGTATTTCGCGAGCGCCTGGCTCCGGTTCAGACGCTTGCCGTCATCATTGCCGCGGCGGGCACTGTCTATCTGACCCTGCGAATCGGTGATTTCCCGTGGATGGCCCTCGGGCTGGCCTTCTCGTTTGCCCTGTATTCCGTGGTCCGCAAGCTGACCGATGTCGGACCAATGGTGGGTTTGTTCTGGGAAACGCTGCTGGCCGTCCCGCTGGCACTCGCCTGGCTGGTCTTTCTGTCAGCCAGCAATCGGCTGATGTTCGATCCTGGCCAGTGGTCAGGTGCGCTGCTGCTGGCCGGTACCGGACTGGTTACCGTCATACCGCTGTTACTGTTTGCCGCCGGCGTTCGGCGACTTCCGCTGAGCACGGTTGGTATCATGCAGTATCTGGCACCCAGCATCACCTTTATTCTGGCCGTGTTCGTTTTCGCTGAACCTTTCACCCTGGATCATGCCGTGACCTTCGGCTGTATCTGGCTGGCGCTGATCCTGTTCACCTGGTCCAGCGTGAGCCGGATGCGTCGCGCCCGGCTGCCGCTCTAGATATGGATCAACCGGCTTACAAGCGTCCGGAAAGTCGACGCGTCGCTTCTCTGGGCGCACTGCGTCCGTTCCTCGGGCGCTATCGACTTCAGATCGTGCTTGCACTGTTGTTTCTGATGGTCTCGGCGGCCGGGGCACTGGCGATTCCGGCGGCTGTCGGTCAAGTCATCGATCGCGGTTTCGTCGCCGAGGATATCGATCGCATCAATCGCTGGTTCTGGCTGCTGTTTGCGGCGGCCGGCGTGATGGCAGTCGGCGGAGGCCTGAGGTTCTACTGGGTCAGCTGGCTCGGACAGCGTGTTGTTGCCGATGTCAGAAGCGCGGTCTTTGAGCGGGTGCTGATCATGGATCCGGCCTTTTTCTCTCGCACCCGCACCGGTGAGGTCCTGTCGCGCATCAATACCGACACCACCTTGATCGAAACCCTGGTTGGCTCGACCATTTCGTTTGGCTTGCGCAATCTGTTGATGCTGGCTGCCAGTTCGGTTGCGCTGACGTTGACTGCACCGTCGCTGGCCGGGGTGATCGGCTTGCTGATCGTGCTGATCATCGTCCCGGTCATGTTGCTGGGACGCTGGGTCCGCGCCCTGTCGCGCAGCGCCCAGGACCGGATTGCCGATATCAGTGCGCGCGGCGATGAGGCCATCAATGCCGTACAGACGGTCCAGGCCTTTGCCCGGGAGGCATTTGAAAGTGCGCGTTTCCGCGAAATCGTTGAGCAGTCAGTGACCGCAAACAAGCGCCGTATCGCTGCCAGTACACTGCTGATCGTAGTCGTGATTTTGCTGACCTTTGCCGCCATCACCTTCGTGCTCTGGCTTGGAGCCCGCTCGGTACTGGAAGGTGCGATGTCTCCCGGTCAACTCGGTCAGTTCGTGCTCTATGCCGCCATTGCGGCCGGCGCGACGGCCAGTCTGTCGGAAATCTGGGGTCAGCTTCAACGCGCCGCCGGAGCCATGGAACGACTCGCCGAGCTGCTGGATCTTTGCCCGGACATTCAATCGCCGGACGCTCCGGTTCCGTTTCCGGAGCCGCCACTGTCGGTCGAGTTCAACGGCGTCCGTTTCGCCTATCCCCTGCGGCCGAACGACAATGTGCTGAAGTCGCTGAGTTTCGCGGTGCCTGCGGGTGAAACCGTTGCCCTGGTAGGGCCATCCGGGGCCGGAAAATCAACGATCTTTCAGCTCCTGCTGAGGTTTTATGACCCGGCCGAAGGAAGCGTATCTATCAATGGCGTGGATCTGCGTCAACTGGATCTGAAGGCGCTGCGCACCGCCCTGGGCCTGGTGCCCCAGGATGTCGTGATGTTTTCAGGTACCGCGGCGGAAAATATTGCCTACGGTCTCGATTCCTCGGATGTGGGCCGCCTGCGGCAAGCCGCGACTGCCGCGCATGCCGATGAATTCATCGACCGGCTGCCTGACGGCTACGACACCTATCTGGGCGAGCGCGGACTGAGCCTGTCGGGTGGGCAGCGGCAGAGGATCGCGATTGCCCGGGCCCTGATCAAGAACCCGCCGCTCCTGCTGCTCGACGAGGCCACGGCCAGCCTGGATGCCGAAAGTGAACGGCTGGTCCAGGATGCTCTGGATGCGGTTCGGCACAACCGCACGGTGCTGGTCATCGCGCACCGCCTCGCCACGGTCCGCCGCGCTGATCGCATTCTGGTCCTCGACCAGGGAGAGCTGGTCGCCGAGGGTACGCATGATGAGCTGGTGCGGGACAATCCGGTGTATGCGAGGTTGGCGCGCTTGCAGTTTTTGGAATGAAAAGAAGGCTCAAGGTTCAAGGATCAAGGCTTAAGGCTTAAGACCCCATATTGTTTTGTTTTTCTCTGCGTCTCTGCGCGAAAAATGCTCTTGTGCTTTTGACTTACAGAGGTTCGTAGCGGTATTGTTGGCCGCCTACGGTGACTTCGGCCATCAGGCCGCCGCGGATCAGGATGAAGGCGGCGACGCCGCGTTCGTAGCTGGTTGTCGCGGCCTTGCCAGCGGTGGCGGCGACGGCGGTTGCCTGGGCGGAGAATTCGAAGTTTTCGCGCTGGAAGGTGGTCAGCGCGGCCGGGTTTTCGAAGAAAATAACCTGGCTGTAGGACTGCGCACCGATCTGTGGGCCAATCGTGGCCTGGCTCGCCGAGGCTCGACCCACGGGCTGACCCTGTTCGAAGACGATGCCGCGTCCGAAGCCGCCGCCCACCCAGAATCCGCCCTTGGCGATTTCAGGAAAAACGACGTAGCCGTGGGCGTGGTCGATCCAGCGTTGCAGTCCCGGATCGCTGTCGACAAAGTTGTCCAGCGCGGCCCGCGATGACCGAATCAGGGAATCATTGCCTGGAGTCGACGCGCAGGCGGCCAGCAAAAGTGCAGAAAGACAAACAAAAGCGGTTCGAATCACAGCCATGGAAATCTCCAGAAATTACCGCCGGGGAAGTCACTGATGGAGCCGGTCAGGGACCCCACACATAGAACTTCATCAGGTCGTGTAGACCGTTTTGAATGGACCAGGTTCAGCCGGTCGTGCTGATCAGCTGGGCGGTGACGGCGGCAAAATGGCAGATGCTTCCGGCGAGCACGAACAAGTGCCAAATGGCGTGGCTGTAGGGAATGCGCTCAACATGGTAAAACAGCGTTCCGGCGGTGTAGAAAACACCGCCGGTAATCAGCAGGCCCAGCGCGAGTGGCGTCAGGGCCTGGCTCAAGGGGGCGAAAGCGATGATCACCAGCCAGCCCATGCCGATGTAGGTTGCCGTGGACAGGTAGCGAAACCGGCCGGTGAAAAACAGCTTGAATACGATGCCGAAAACCGCCAGTCCCCAGACCACGCCAAACAGCGACCAGCCCCAGCCACCGCGAATGGCGGCAATCGTGAACGGCGTGTAGGTGCCTGCGATCAATAAAAAAATGGCGCAGTGATCGAGCACCTTCAGGCGTGACTTGACCGGCTCGCTGCGGGCGATGTGATACAGCGTCGAGGCACTGTAAAGCAACAGCAGGGCGATGGAGAAAACCACGACGCTGATAATTTCCCGGGCACCGGCAAAGACGCTGGCCAGCGTAATCAGCACCGCACCGCCACCGATCGACAGAATGACACCGATGCCGTGGGTAACGGCACTGGCAATTTCCTCGCGACGGTGCTCGATGCGATTCATGTCCGGAGCATAGCATCAACAAACGGCAAAAGAAGGCTCAAGGCTCAAGGTACAAGGCTCAAGGGGTGGCACGATAAGGATCGAAGCGTAGGTCGGGGTGACACCCCCGACGGGACCATATCGACGCAATCTCCGAAAATACACTACACCTGCCGGACGCATTCTCGGTCTTTCCCTACGGCACCTGACCATGTCGACGACTTGTCTTAAAACACACTACACCTGTCCGAGGCATTCTCCGAAAGCCTGGCGGCTGCTTTTGCGGTAGCATGCTGGATTCGCCTATTTTCTAGCGGGGATTGCCCTGATGAACAAATTGATCATTTTGTTTTTGCTTGTTCTGTTTCTGACAGGCTGTGACAACCGGGAGCCGGCTTCGTCCGATCAAGCAACGGACTCGGAGAGCCAGGTGGAGAATGTCGCTGAGACCGAACAGGTCGTGCCGGCCGAAGGAACATTTGCTGATCTCTCCCACTCGCTGATCGAGGAAATGCTCGAGCACAGCCCGGAATGGGCCATCTACCAGGGACGCTATGAGAATGCCGGTCGCCTGACCATTCCTGACGACGACCAGCGAGCTGCCAGTCTGGCGTTGATTGACGATGCACTCGCCAGACTCGAACGTTTCGATCCTGATTCGCTGTCGCCGGCCGAGCGCACCGACTATGCCTTGTTGCGCAATCGTCTGGATTCTCTGCGTTGGTACCAGCAAGAATTCCGGAACTGGCAATGGATGCCGTCGCAGTACAACGTGGCCGGCACGATTGCGGTTCTGCTCAACACCGAGTTCGCGCCGCTGGATGAGCGTTTGCGCCTGGTCATGCAGCGGCTGGAACGCGTGCCGGACTACTACAGCGCGGCCAGATCCAACCTGGATACACCGACGCTGGAGCACACCGAGTTGGCGATTGCGCAGAATCAGGGTGGTTTGAGCACGCTGGGCGATGATCTGCGCCAAAAGGTGGCGGCATCGGGCCTGGATGATGCTGAAAAACAGCTGTTCGAAGAACGTCTGGAAGCGGCCCGGCTTGCCATTGAAGACTGGATAGCGCACCTGGAAGCGGTTCAGGAGGAACTGGAAGCGAATGGCAATGCGCGCCCGTTCAGAATCGGTCGCGCCCTGTATGAGCCGAAGTTCGGCTACGACATCCAGGCTGACTTCAGTGCCGAGGAATTGTATCGCCGGGCATTGACGGAGAAAGAACGTCTGCTGACCGAAATGGACGAGATAGCGGTGTCGTTGTGGCCCCGCTATTTCCCGGAAACCGATTTGCCGGAGGAGCCGCTGGAACGTATGGCCCGACTGATTGATCATTTGTCCGACCGCCACGTCACCGAAGATGAATTTGTCGATGAGATTCGCCGCCAGATTCCGCTCCTGGCCGAGTTTGTTCGTGATCACGACCTGCTCGACCAGGACCCTGACAAGCCGCTGGTAGTGCGTGAGACGCCCGAATACATGCGCGGCACCGGCGCGATCGCCTCGGTCAGCGCGCCGGGGCCTTTCAATCCCGGTGCTGATACCTACTATAACGTGACTCCGCTGAGCTACTACGGCGAGGAGCTGGCGGCCAGCTACCTCCGGGAGTACAACCACTGGATTCTTCAGGTACTCAATATCCATGAGGCCATTCCCGGTCACTACACCCAGCTGCTGCATGCCAACATGTCGCCCAGCCTGGTCAAGAGTCTGTTCGGCAATGGCGCGATGGTCGAGGGCTGGGCGGTCTATGCCGAGCGCATGATGCTCGAGGCCGGTTGGGGCGAACAGGTGCCTGAAATGTGGCTGATGTACGGCAAGTGGGCGCTGCGCGTGGTCCACAATGCGATCCTCGACTACGCCGTGCATGTCGAAGGGCTGGGGCAGGAAGAAGCCATCCGCATGCTCCGCGAAGAAGCCTTCCAGGAAGTGTCGGAGGCCACCCAGAAGTGGCGCCGGCTGACCCTGTCGCAGGTCCAGCTGACCTCGTACTTTTCCGGCTATGCCGAGATCTACGACTTCCGCGAACGGCGCAAGGCCGAGTTGGGCGAGGACTTCGACCTCAAAGCCTTCCACAACGAATTCCTGAGCTACGGCTCCGCCCCGGTAGCCGTCATCATCGACCTGATGACTGAGTAAAAGCCGAATAGAAAAAAGAAAATTTTCGCGCAGAGACGCAGAGACGCAGAGACGCAGAGGCGCAGAGAAAGAAAAAATCTTTTTGTCGCGAAGCAGCGAAGCAGCGAAGCAATAAAGAAGAGAAAAGGCTTTTCAACGCTTTTTTTCTTTGCTGCTTCGCTGCTTTGCGATAAAAAGGTTTTCTTGTTTATGTTTTGCGTTTTTGCTTTTCCTCTGCGTCTCTGCGCCTCTGCGCGAGATATTTTTCTGTTGTGCCAGGAAAGAAGATCAGCCGACGAGGCGTTGCCACCAGCGTTTGCGTTCGGGGGGGAGGGCGTTGGTGAGGAGGGTGGTGTCGGGGGTTCGACCGTCGATCAGTTCCATCGGGTAGCGCACTGCAAGAAGTTCGGCGACGGTGTCGTTGGTCCAGCGGGCGACCTGGATCCGGCCCTCTGAAATACGCGGTATGCGGCGGCGGTCGCGATGGGCATCGGAAGCGATGACGTGAATCAGTCCGCGACTGATCATCAGCCTCGACGCCTCTCGAATCTTTGGTCCGAACTGGCCGGTACAGGACTGGGCGGTGATCTGGCCAAGGCAGCCCATTTCGATCCACTCTTCGAGAATTTCCGGATGCTGGCGCAACTGGCTGTTGCGCTCGGGATGGGCAATCACGGGTTGCAGTCCCTGGCCCAGAATCTGCTCCAGCAAATGCTCCGAACCCATCGGGACGGTATGGACCGGTAACTCGATCAGCACGGCCTTGCCTTTGTTGGCCAGGGTCAGGGCGTGTCCGGCAGCCAGTTCATCCGGCAGTTCGGGAACCAGGTGCAGTTCCGACCCGGGCAGGATTTTCAGCCCGATACCTTCGGCGATCAGGGCTTCGCGAAAGGCGGTCAGCGCGCTCAGGATGCTCGCGCTACGGTTGTTGTAAACCCCGTTGAGGTGGTGCGGCGTCATCACCGCGATCCGGATACCATCGTCCAGCGCCAGGCGCGCCATCGCCAGCGACTGCGACAGGTTCTTGGACCCGTCATCGATTCCAGGCAGCATGTGACAGTGCAGATCGGCGTACACGGGCAGGGTTGGTAGAAGTCTGCCGTCAGCTTAGCAGATCAAAGGGTCCCTGGATCAGAGCCTGCCATCGACCAGCGCACGATCCAGGGTGGCGCGGACATCGTAGAGTACGCCTTTTGGGACGAGATACCCGCGCAGGTGCTGCTGACGCTGGTCAAACTGGCGATGGGCAACGGCATGAATGACCGCGGCATAGCTGGAGTCGGCAGGCGCTTCGGTCATGGTCAGACCATATTCGGCGTGTGCCTCGACCGGATCGATCCAGGGGTCGTGGACATCCACCTGCAGATTGTAATTTTCCAGCTCCCGGATCAGGTCGATCACCCGGGTATTGCGCAAGTCCGGGCAGTTTTCCTTGAACGCCAGGCCGAGTACCAGTACCCGCGCCCCCGGTGCATAGACCGAATTGCGCGCCATCAGCCGCAGGAGTTCGCCGGCCACGAATTGGCCCATGGCGTCATTGACCCGGCGGCCGGACAGGATCACCGCCGGGTGATGGCCGACCATCTGGGCCTTGTGGGTCAGGTAGTACGGGTCGACGCCAATACAGTGCCCACCGACCAGGCCGGGCTTGAAGGGCAGGAAATTCCACTTGCTGCCGGCAGCGGCCAGAACGCTGGCGGTATCCAGGCCCAGCCGCGAAAACAGAATCGCCAATTCATTGACCAGGGCAATATTGAGATCGCGCTGGGTATTTTCGATGACCTTGGCGGCCTCGGCGACCCGGATCGAATCGGCTCGAAACGTCCCGGCCCGAATGATGCTGGCATACAGCGCGTCGACCGCGTCAGCCGCGTCGGGTGTCGAGCCGGAAGTCACCTTGACGATATCGGGCAAGCGGTGCTGACGGTCGCCCGGGTTGATCCGCTCCGGGCTGTAGCCGCAGTAAAAGCCGCGGTCAGTGTCGGTCTGGTCGCCGCTCAGGTATTTCAGCCCGGAGGCCTGTTCGAGAATCGGCACGCAGTCTTCTTCTGTCGCTCCCGGGTAGACGGTGGACTCATAGATCACCAGGTCGCCCGGCTTGAGAACACTGCCGACCAGCTTAGAGGCGCTGATCAGGGGTTTGAGATCCGGCCGTTTGGCGCGATCAATCGGGGTCGGCACGGTGATGATGAAAACCCGGGCATTCGACAGATCGTCAACCTGGTCGGTCAGGGTCAGCTGGCTGGCCTGGGCCAGTTCGTCGGCATCGACTTCACGGGTGCTGTCATGGCCCGCGCGCAATTCGGCAATCCGGCTTTCCTTGATGTCATAACCGATGGTCGTGAATCGCTTGCCGAAATTCACCGCCAGCGGCAGGCCCACATAGCCCAGCCCGATGACCGCGATGGCGGCCTGGTCGTTTTCCAGCTGGTCCAGCAGTTGTTCGCGCATCACAGGTTTCCGTGGGCCTCAGGCGCCATAGTAATCGCGGTACCAGTTGACGAACCGGGCCACGCCCTGTTCGACCGATACCGAGGGCCGATAGCTGACCGCGTTCTGCAGCTCGCTGACATCCGCTTCGGTGTCGGGGACATCGCCGGGCTGCAGCGGCAGCATCTCCATCCTGGCCTTGCGGCCCAGGCAGTCTTCCAGTACTTCGATGTAGCGCAGCAATTCGACCGGCCGCTCATTGCCGATATTGAACAGGCGGTAGGGCGTGTTGCTGGTCGCCGGGTCGGGGCTGTCGGAGGACCAATCCGAGTTCGGACTGACGGGCTGATCGAGGACCCGCACCACGCCTTCGACGATATCGTCGATATAGGTAAAGCTGCGCCGGTGATGGCCGTGATTGAAGACCTGGATCGGTTCATCGGCAAGAATCGCTCGAGTGAACAGGAATAGCGCCATATCCGGCCGTCCCCAGGGCCCGTAGACCGTGAAAAAGCGTAATCCGGTGGCCGGTATGCCGTACAGGTGGGCATAGCTGTGGGCCATCATCTCATTGGCTTTCTTGGTGGCCGCATAAAGTGTCAACGGGTGCTCGGTGGATTGATGCTCGGAGAACGGCATCCGGGTGTTGGCGCCATAGACCGAACTGGTCGAGGCAAAGACCAGGTGCTTGACCGGATGCTGGCGGCAGCCTTCCAGGATATGCAGAAAACCGGTGACATTGCTGGCCGTGTAGACATGCGGATTGGTGGCCGCGTAGCGAACGCCGGCCTGGGCAGCCAGATGGACCACGCGCTCTGGCCGATGGGTCTGAAACAGTGATTCGATGGCTTCCCGGTCGACCAGGTCGGCATGAACATGGGTATAGCCGGCGTGTTCCTGGAGACGGGCCAGCCGGGCCTTTTTCAGGTTGACATCGTAGTAGTCACTCAGGTTGTCCATCCCGACCACCCGCTCGCCTCTTCCAAGCAGGTACAGCGCAACATGGGAGCCGATAAAGCCGGCCGTGCCGGTGACCAGGACGGTTGGCTTTTTGTCGGGCGCAGTCATCAGGCGACCGCCGCCTGCGCGGTGAGTTGGCGACCGAAGGCAAAATATTCGAAGCCCTGTGACTGCATCTGATCGGGTTCGAACAGGTTGCGGCCGTCGAACACCAGAGGCGCTTTCAGTCGCGTCCGCATCTGGTCGAAATCCGGGCTGCGGAATTCATTCCATTCGGTCGCGATGACCAGCGCATCGGCATCGTCCAGCGCCGCGAGCGCGTGCTCAGCGAAATGGACGCCGGACCGGTCGCCCAGGAGCCCACGTGCTGAGTCCATGGCCGCTGGATCGAATGCGCTGACGGTGGCGCCGGCGGCAAGCAGGTCATCGATCAGCACCAGGCTGGAGGCTTCGCGCATATCGTCGGTACGCGGCTTGAAGGCCAGCCCCCAGAGCGCGAAGTGCCGGCCGGACAGATCGTTGCCCAGGCGCGCCCGGATCTTTTCGCCGAGGCGTTTCTTTTGCAGATGGTTGACCTGTTCGACCGCTTCGAGCACCTTGAAACCCTGACGGGGAGTGTTGCGGGCAGTATGAATCAGAGCCTTGACGTCTTTCGGAAAACAGGAGCCGCCGTAGCCGCAGCCGGGGTAGAGAAAGTCAAAGCCAATGCGCGGATCCGAGCCGATCCCCTGGCGAACCTGCTCGATGTCGGCACCCAGATGCTCGGCCAGGTTGGCCAGTTCATTCATGAAGCTGATGCGCGTGGCCAGCATCGCATTGGCGGCATACTTGGTCAGCTCGGCCGAGCGCGCGTCCATGCAGATGATGCGATCGTGGTTGCGATTGAAGGGCGCGTAGATCTGGCGCATGATGTCGAGCGCGCGCGCATCTTCGCAGCCGATGATGACCCGCTCGGGTTTCTGGAAATCGGCAACGGCAGCACCTTCCTTGAGGAACTCGGGGTTGGAAACCACGGAAAATTCCGTGGACACTTCACGCTTTGTCAGTTCATCGCAGATCGCATCACGGACACGGTCCGCGGTTCCGACCGGTACCGTGGACTTGTTGACGATCACCTTGTATTCGTCCATCTGCCGCCCGATGGTGCGTGCGGCTGCCAGGGCATGGCTCAGATCGGCCGATCCGTCTTCGCCGGGAGGAGTACCTACGGCGATGAACTGAACCTTGCCGTGGGCCGTGGCCGCGGCGGCATCGGTGGTGAACTGCAGGCGACCGGCGCGCCGATTCTGCTGGACCAGTTCCTCCAGGCCGGGTTCATGAATCGGAATGCCACCGCTGTTGAGCAGGTCGATCTTGGCAGCATCGGTGTCGAGGCAGACGACCTGATTGCCGACCTGGGCCAGGCAGGTTCCGGTGACCAGGCCGACGTAGCCGGTTCCGATAATAGTGATTCGCATGTCAGCGGGTTCCTTTGTTCAGAGCGGGAAAGATCCGCGTCAATGTCTCGCCCGCGAACGACAGTTTCGTGACAGTTGCCGTATCGGATTTGCTCATTCTGCTCACTGGAAGCGCTCGATCAGTTTTGTCAACTTGCCGACTCGGTCTTCCAGCAGCGCCTGATCGGCCCGCGTTTCCACGTTCAGGCGGATGACCGGCTCGGTATTGGACGCGCGCAGATTGAAGCGCCAGTCGTCAAATGCGAGGCTGATGCCGTCGGTGCGGTCAATCTCCGGGTTGTCGTTGCGGAAGCTGCCAAGGACGTGGTCGATGACGATGTCGGTATCCGACACCGAGAAATTGAGCTCGCCGCTGCAGGGAAATGCCTGGATGCGCTCGTCGACCAGGTCGGCCAGGCTGCGTCCACTGGAGGATATGGTTTCGGCCAGCAGCAACCAGGGGATCATGCCGCTGTCGCAATAGGAGAAGTCGCGGAAGTAATGGTGCGCCGACATCTCGCCGCCATAGAGCGCATTTTCCGCTCGCATGCGTTCCTTGATGAAAGCGTGACCGCTCTTGTTGATCAGGGCCTGTCCACCGGCCTGGCTGACCTGGTCGAGGGTGTTCCAGATCAGGCGTGGATCGAGCACGATCTTCTCGCCCGGATGCTTGTTCAGCAGGGTAGCGGCGAACAGTCCGACCAGGTAATAGCCCTCGATGAATCGACCGTCCTCGTCGAAGAAAAAGCAGCGATCGAAATCGCCGTCCCAGGCAACCCCGAAATCCGCGCCGGCATGGCGAACGGCGGCAGCGGTTTCGGCCCGGTTTTCCGGCAACAGCGGGTTGGGGACGCCGTTCGGAAAATGCCCGTCCGGCTCGTGGTGCAGACGGGTAATCGACAGCGGCAGCTTGTCGGCAATCGCATCAAAAGCAGGCCCGGCGCAGCCATTGCCGGCATTGACCACCAGTTTCAGCGGTTTGATCCGGTCGATGTCGACCAGCGAGCGAATACGGGATACGTAGTCGTTGAGCAGATCTTCGTGAGTGTGCGTGCCCGGCTGTGGTGCGCGGACCGACACCTTCCCCTCGGCAAGCCGCGCTTCGATTTCCTTCAGGCCGGTATCGCCACTGATCGGGATGGCTTGCTCGCGGACCAGTTTCATACCGTTGTAGTCGGCCGGGTTGTGGCTGGCCGTCACCATGATGCCACCCCCCATGCCCTGCCTGGATGCAGCGTGGTAGACCAGTTCCGTGCCGCAAAGACCGATATCACAGGTGTCGACGCCGGCCTCGTTGAGACCTTCAGTCAGTGCCTGGGCGATGGCCGGACTGGACAGGCGCATGTCGCGGCCGATCGCCACCGTGCCGCATGGCTGGATGATCGCTGCGTAAGCCTGGCCAATCTGTCGCGCTCGCTCGGGGTTGAGTGAATCCGGAACACGGCCGCGCAGGTCATAGGCCTTGAACGGTGAATTGGACAGTGTCGGCATGGCGATTTCGGTGATTGGGGAAGTGGTCTGTCGGTCGACTCAGGCGCGGCGAATGCTGGTCTCGGCCAGTTCAACCCGGCGTTCATTCTGCAGCAAACGCAGCAGTACGATCACGCGCTCCTCGCTGGTTCGGGCCTGGAACAGTGCCCGGTAGCCGGCGCACGGGCCATCGATGATCTCGACCAGGTCGTTGAGCCGGTAGTCGATGGTTCCGGCCAGATTGATCATTCCCTCGGCGTTGCAGCGTTGGCGAAGGCCGTCGATGACGTTGTCCGGGATGACCGGGGTCTCATGGCCCAGGCGAACCAGGCCGATGGCGCCGCGGGTCGAGCGGATCGGCCCCCAGTCGTCACCGCCGCGGCTCAGGCGGACAAACAGGTAGCGCGGGAACATCGATTCGACCAGCAGCCTTCGGCGGCCTTTGATAATGCGACGGGTCCGGGTTTTCGGCCGGAATATTTCGAAGCCCTGATTCAGCAGGTTTTCTTCGGCCCGCGCATCCTGCTGTGGTTTGCAGAATACGGCGTGCCAGTGGCGCATCGTAGGTTGATGGTGTGGATCAATCATTGCCCCCTGCCCGGGATTTTCATCGTGTTCAACTGTTGAACATTGTCACCCCGAACCGGTTTGAAACGCAACCTGGTCTCAGCGAGATCGGACCGGGCGGACGCGGTAGCTTGAAGCGCGCGAATATTCCAGCGGGAGGCCGTAATAGAAGCCCACGAACCAGGCTTGATCGGCTTGTGAAGTGTCGGTGCTGCTGGTCCAGAAGCCGGCCCACGGAGTATTGGGGAATACGTTTTCGTTGATCGAGGGTGCCTCGCGACAATTCTCGACAATCGTTTCCAGCTCCTCGCGTGTCGGCAGGCGCCAGTCGCGATATCCGCCCAGTTCTCCGCTACGATTGACCTGTTCAACCGCCGCGCGCGCATTTTCCCAGTTGAATGGCTGGGCCTGGCCGGTGCAGAAATCACGACTCCAGCTCTGGCCCAGGGCGCACTGCGCCCATTGGAGGCGGGTGCGGCTGTGAATGATGGTGCCGTCGCGCGGCAGCTCGAATTCACTGGTCGGCGTACTGGCGCGTTGTTCTCCCACGCCTGCCTCGCAATGGCTTTCGTTGGCCAGCGCGGCCGGGATAGTGACGATGATCGTGACGAAGATCATGACGATAATCGTGAGCAGCGCGATGGTCGCGCTCTGGTTCAGTCCCTTCATGACGTGCACTCTCCTGGCATCATTTGATTGTCTGGCGGCAGGCCCAGCACGGACAGCGAGGAGACTGGATTCCCTCGGTTTGCAGCTGGATCCCCTTAATTACTCGCTTTCCGGATGAAACCGTGAGCCCGGAACAGCGCATAGCGCAATTATGTGTTGATGGTCGCAGACATGCAAGCAGACCATGATCAAGAGCGTCCCGCTCCTTGTCGTCGCAAGGTTCCCGGACTGATACCGTACCAGCGTCGGAAGGCGCGATTGAAGTTGGACGCATCGCGATAGCCCAGTCGTTCAGCGATCCGTTCGATGGCCAGATCCGAATGCCAGAGCAGTTCGCGTGCCAGGGTCTGGCGGACATCGTCGATCAGGGCACGGTACCCGGTGCCGGCGCGAGCGAGGCAACGGTTCAGACTTCGCGGAGACAGGTTGAGCTGGCCGGCCAGTGCCGACAGGCCGGGAGAGCGTCCGGAGTTGTCCATCAATATCTGGCGAACCTGATTGGCCAGTCCGCCGGGTTCACCGGCAGCGGTTTCACGCTTGCACCGGGCAATCATCATCTCATGCAATTCGGGGTCGGCCAGCAGGCAGGGCGATTGCAGCAGTTTCCGGGGAATTCGCAGAACATGGCGACTGCCGTCAAAGTCCAGTTCGCACTCCAGTTGGTCCCTGAGCAGATCGTCCCAGGCTCGATAGCGTCTTGGCAGAACCAGCCTCAGGGCTTGCCGATGGCGACCGAGCACCTGTCCGACCAGACTGGCCAGCGCCAGCAGATTGATCTCCATCAGCAGTTCGCCGGCATCGCCAGACGGTAAACGGGCAACGACCTCGATGACCAGGTCATCGTCATCGCAATAGCGTCGTATCAGCGTCCAGGGCGCGCGCGTCGGCTCGAAACGCACCAGCGTATCCAGCGATGCCTGGACATTGGCTGCCGTAACGACTGCCAGTCCGAGCGGGCCATGTTGGGCGGCCTGCAGGGACAGTGCCGGGGCGATATGCCAGCCGGGCGCGAGGCTGACATCTATCGCCTTGAGCGCTCTTAGTACCAGCGCCAGCGGCAGGGTCTGACCGCGACCATGCAGCTGACGGGTGTCCAGGCCGGCTGCAGCTGACAGTCGCTGACGTTGCGCGTCGTCGCTTATCGATTGATCAAGAAAAATGGCGAGGTAAGTGGCCGGAACCGGAAGACTGCCGGCGTCGATAGCAAGGCTCGAACCGCGCTTCGGCTTGTGGTTTTGGCGAGAAATGACCATTACTTGTCATTTTTTACACTAGGCGCTTCCGGTTGGCAAGCGCAGACTGGGCACATGAACAACAAGACGAGTTCTCTGCTGATATCGGACCGGGGTTATGCCTACACTGATGCGGACGGCCAGTCAGCGGTCTATGTCGACCGCAAACGCTGGTGGTGGCTGCTGTCGGTGGTCTATCCGCTGTTTCCGTTGTACGCGGTTGCGCTGCACGCCGCCAGCGGACAGGAATGGCTGCTGCTCACACCGGTGTTGTTCACTTACGGAATCGGTCCGCTGCTCGACGCGTTGCTGGGCGAAGATCGCAGCAATCCGCCGGAGCAGACCGTGCCCGCGCTTGAGCAGGATCGCTATTATCGTTATCTGACCTGGCTGACCGTGCCGTTGCACCTGGTATCGTTGATCGGAGCCTGTGCCTACGGGGTGCTGGCGGGCTTGAGCGTTTTCGGCTGGTTGTCCCTGGCACTGGTCACGGGCCTGGCCTCAGGCCTGGCGGTCAATACCGCGCATGAAATGGGCCATCATCGCGATCGCATCGATCAGTGGCTGGCCCGGATTGCCCTGGCGGTGCCGTTCTACGGTCATTTCACCGTCGAACACAACTTCGGTCATCACAAGCAGGTTGCAACACCCCATGACTGCGCCAGCGCACGCATGGGCGAATCGATTTATCGTTTCGCACCGCGTGAAGTGATCGGCGGCCTGCGCCGCGGCTGGCGGATTGAACGAGCGCGGCTGGCCAGGCGTGGCCATGGTACCTGGAGCTTCCACAACACGATACTCCAGTCACATCTGATCGCGATCATCATTCAGGGGACCCTGGTGCTGACATTGGGCTGGGCAGCGCTGGGCTTCCTGCTTATCCACAATGCGGTCGCCTGGTTTCAACTGACCAGCGCCAACTACGTCGAGCACTATGGTCTCCTCAGGCAGCGGCTGCCTGACGGTCGGCGTGAACGTTGCCAGCCGCATCATTCCTGGAACAGCAACCACATCTTTTCCAACCTGCTGTTGTTTCACCTCGAACGCCATTCCGATCACCACGCCAATCCCGGCAGGCGCTACCAGTCCCTGCGCGATTTCGCCGATGTACCGCGCCTGCCCAGCGGCTACTTCGGCATGTTCCTGCTCGCCTACGTCCCGCCGCTGTGGTTTCGGGTCATGGATCGAAGATTGCTGGCCCTGCCGCATATCAATGGTGATATCCGTCGGGTCAATCAGGGTAGTATCTGAAATAACAGATCTGCTGACGGGGTGAATCGACATGGGCGAGTGGTTTTTCGAATTGGTCCGATGGCTGGTGCATTTTCTCGAGGCGGTTGGAATTGTGGTCATCCTCGGCGGCTTTGTCGTGGCAACCATCGTCTACATTGCCCATGTAGGCCGCTGGACGACGCACCAGGCTTACCAGGACTATCGTCGCCGCTCGGTGCGCGGTCTGATCCTGGGTCTGGAGTTCTTTGTAGCCGCCGATATCATCAAGACGGTTGCCGTCGATTACACGATGGAAAACGTGCTGATGCTGGGCGTGATCATCGTGATCAGAACCTTCCTGGTGTTTGCCCTGCATCTGGAAATTGACGGTCGGCTCCCCTGGAAACCGGATCCGGCAGAACTGGAGGGTCGAGGCGGGGAGGCTTGACCTGTCGCTGGTACGGCAGGTGATAGAATACCCAGCTGTTTCAGACCTGTGACAACCGATGTTCGACAACCGCTACACGATCGCTGGATTCGATGACGAACTGGCCCAAGCCATTGCTGCTGAAGAGCAGCGTCAGGAAGATCATATCGAGCTGATTGCCTCGGAAAACTACGCCAGCCCCCGAGTCATGGAGGCGCAGGGCTCGGTGTTGACCAACAAGTATGCTGAAGGGTATCCGGGCAAGCGTTATTACGGCGGCTGCGAGTTTGTCGACCAGGCCGAAGTGCTTGCCATCGAGCGGGTCAAGCAGTTGTTCGGCGCCGGCTATGCCAATGTCCAGCCGCACTCCGGTTCACAGGCCAACCAGGCGGCGTTCCTGGCGCTGATCCAGCCGGGCGACACCATTCTCGGCATGGACTTGTCCGAGGGCGGGCACCTGACTCACGGGGCCAAGGTGAATTTTTCCGGCAAGCTGTTCAATGCCGTCCACTACGGTCTGGACCGGCAGACCGGCGAAATTGATTACGACCGCATGGCCGAGCTGGCCCGGGAGCACCAGCCGAAATTGCTGATCGGTGGTTTCTCGGCCTATTCGCGGGTCGTGGACTGGGCGCGTATGCGCGAAATTGCCGATTCGGTCGGTGCCTGGTTCCTGGTCGATATGGCTCACGTGGCCGGTCTGATTGCCGCCGGGGTGTACCCCAATCCGGTGCCGCATGCGCATGTCGTGACCTCGACCACCCACAAGACCCTGCGTGGACCGCGCGGCGGCATCATCCTGGCCTCGGGCGAGGACGAGTCACTGATCAAGAAGTTCAATTCGCTGGTTTTCCCCGGTTGCCAGGGCGGGCCGCTGATGCACGTGATTGCGGCCAAGGCGGTGGCCTTCAAGGAGGCGCTGGAGCCCGACTTCAAGGCCTACCAACAACGTGTGGTCGATAACGCCAGGGCGATGGCGAAGACCCTGATCGAGCGAGGTTACAACGTGGTCTCGGGTGGGACCGACAACCACCTGTTCCTGATCGACCTGATTGACAAGGACATCACCGGAAAGGATGCCGAAGCGGCACTGGGCCGAGCCAATATCACCGTCAACAAGAACACCGTCCCGGGCGAGCCGCGCTCGCCGTTCGTGACCTCGGGGTTACGCATCGGTACACCGGCGGTCACCACCCGCGGATTCCTTCCCGATGATTGCCAGCAGCTCGCCAGCCTGATCGCCGACGTGCTCGACAATCTTGGCGATGAGTCGGTGGAGGCTCGGGTCAAGGAGGCGGCGCTGGAACTGTGTCGCCGTTATCCGGTGTACCAAAGGTGAGAGGGGAAGAAGGAAAGAAGGAAGAGGGAAAAGGCGAGGCAATGTTGTCGCTGACACCGTTACCTTCTCTCCCTCTCTCCCTCTCTCCCTCTCTCCCCTGAAACCGGCATGTGGTGCCCCTTCTGCAATCACACCGATACCCGGGTGGTCGATTCGCGGCTGACCTCGGATGGTTTCCAGATCCGTCGGCGGCGCGAATGCGCTGAATGCGGGGCACGTTTCAATACCTATGAAACACCGGCGCTCAAGGCACCCAACCTGATCAAGTCGGACGGCTCGCGCGAAGCGTTCAGTGAAGACAAGCTCCGGAAAGGCATGCTCAAGGCGCTGGAGAAGCGGCCGGTGGAAACCCAGGAGGTCGAGCGTGCCATTCGCAAGCTGGTGCGCCAGATCCGCACGCTTGAAGAACCCGAGATTTCGAGTCAGCAGATCGGCGACTGGGTCGCCGGCGAACTGGCCCGTCTTGACCAGGTGGCCTACGTTCGCTTTGCTTCGGTCTATCGTCGCTTCGAGGATGTTCAGGCCTTCCGTGAGGAAATCGAGCGTCTGGAGCGCGAGCATCCAGGGACCATCGACCGCCGCCAGATTTCGTTGCTCGAAGACGAGCGCGATGCGGAGCCAGACGCGTGAACAGGTTCGCTTCGGCAACGGGCAGCGGCGAATGGTCTGCACAAGATCACCGCTTTATGGCCGAGGCGTTGCAACTGGCTGCACGAGGCCGGCTGACGGTCGACCCCAATCCTGCCGTTGGCTGCGTGCTGGTCCGTGATGGCGAGGTCGTGGGACGCGGCTGGCACCGCGCGGCCGGTGAGGCACATGCCGAGATTCACGCCTTGCGCGAAGCCGGAGCCCGAGCGCGCGGGGCCTGTGCCTATGTAACCCTGGAACCCTGTTCTCATCATGGCCGAACGCCCCCTTGCGCCGAGGCACTGATTCAGGCCGGGGTCAGCGAGGTGGTTGCCGCGATGGTCGACCCATTTCCTGAAAATGCCGGTAATGGTCTGGAAATACTCTCAAAAGCAGGCATCATGGTCCGATCGGGTTTGATGGAGCAAGCTGCCCGGGAGTTGAATCCGGGGTTTGTTTCACGCTTCGAGCGATCGCGCCCGTGGGTGAGGTTAAAACTGGCGGTCAGCCTGGATGGCCGCACCGCCGGCCCTGACGGGCGCTCGAAGTGGATTACCGACACCAGCGCGCGTGAGGACGGACAGCGCTGGCGTGCGCGCGCCTCTGCGCTGATGACCGGTGTCGATACCGTGATTGCCGATGACCCGCACTTGAATGTCCGGCTGGCCGGCCTCGAGCGATCGCCACTGCGTGTCATTGTCGATTCCAATGGACGGCTTCCTGAAAGCGCGCGGCTGCTGAATCTGTCTGGGGCGGTCCTGGTGGCCAGTGCCCTGGAAAAGCCGCCCTGGAAACGTGACGGTGTGGAATGGCTGACACTGCCGACCAACGATAGCAAGCGAGTCGACCTGGCTGCTTTGATGAGCGAGCTGGCGCGACGGGCGGTCAACGAGATCCATGTCGAGGCGGGTCCGACCCTGTCGGGTGCGTTGCTTGAGGCGGGCCTGGTCGACGAATTGCTCGTCTACCAGGCCCCGGTTCTGCTGGGGCAGGGCGCCGCCATGCTGAATTTGCCGGGCATGGAAAAATTCGATCAGCGCCTCCAGTTACAGCTGTTCGACGCACGTCGTGTTGGTCCGGACTGGCGCTTTGTCTACCGCCTTTCATCGGCCTGACGGATCAGGCTCAGGAAATCTCCTTAGGGGAATCATGTTTACCGGAATCATTCAGAGCATCGGAACCGTGGCCTCCATTGCCAGTGACGGCCAGGGTGCGCGGTTGCGTATCGACTGCCCCGACCTGAGTCCGGACCAATGGCACCAGGGCGACAGTGTTGCGGTCGCCGGTTGCTGCCTGACGGCGCTGAATCCGGATCGTCAGGGGTTTGAAGCCGACTTGTCCTCGGAGACGCTCGAGCGGACCTGCCTCGGCCGGCTCGACAAGGGCAGTCCGGTCAACCTCGAACCCGCCCTGGCCATGGGTGATCGGCTGGGCGGACACTGGGTAACCGGTCATATCGACGGTCTGGCCGAGCTGGTCTCGATCACGCCGCTGGGCGACAATAGGCGGCTCAGATTCAGAGTGCCGACCGGTCTGGCGCGTTTTGTTGCCGAAAAAGGGTCGGCAACGCTGGACGGCGTCAGTCTGACCGTCAATACCGTCGAAGGCCCGGAGTTCGAGGTCAACCTGATACCGCATACCCTGAAAGTCACCACCCTGGGCCGGCTGACCGAGGGCGACCGGGTCAACATCGAGGTCGACCTGCTGGCCCGCTACATGGACCGATTGCTGGAGCAACGACAGACAACATGACGTTTGATTCGATAGAGGACATTCTGGCCGACATCCGCGCCGGAAAAATGGTCGTGATGCTCGACGACGAGGATCGCGAGAACGAAGGCGATCTGATCATGGCCGCCAGTCTGACCCGGCCCGAGGACATCAACTTCATGGCGCGTTACGGCCGCGGGCTGATCTGCCTGTCGCTGACCCGCGAGCGCTGCCGCCAGCTGGGGTTGCAGCTGATGGTGCGCGAAACCGATCGTCATCACCAGACCAACTTCACGATCTCGATTGAAGCAGCCGAGGGTGTGACCACCGGCATTTCGGCCTATGATCGAGCGCACACCATCCGCACGGCGGTGGCACCCGATGCCCGTCCGGACCATCTGAATCAGCCCGGTCACGTTTTTCCGCTGATGGCTCAGCCTGGCGGCGTTCTGGCCCGGGCCGGGCACACCGAGGCGAGCATGGATCTGGCCCTGCTGGCCGGCCTGGAGCCGGCCGGCGTACTGGTCGAGATTCTCAACGAGGACGGCACCATGGCCAGGCGGCCGGAGCTGGAGTCCTTCGTCGCCGAGCACGATCTGAGGATGGGTACGGTTGCCGATCTGATCCGCTACCGACTCGGCACCGAGCAGAACGTCGAGTGTATCCACGCCCAGTCGGTCGGGACGGCGCACGGACCGTTCGAACTCAAGGTCTTTCGCGACCGGATCAACCAGAAACTGCACTGGGCGCTTCAGCGAGGTACGGTCAACAGCGAAGAATCGTTTCCGGTGCGGGTTCATGTTCCGGAGCTGCTCGGCGACGTGCTCGGGCTTACCGATCCGGGTTTCGGCATGCCGTTGAACGCGGCCCTGGCCGATATTGATCGGCGCGGCCGCGGACTGGCCCTGGTACTGGGCTATGATGAAGATGACGAGTCGCGCCTGGCCGGCCTGATGCGAACGACGCTGCCGCCGGTGGCCGAATCGACTCGTGACCGTGCCGCCGAGGCGCTGCGCAGTTACGGCATCGCGGCCCAGATCATTGCCGAGCTGGGCATTCGCAGAATGCAGGTATTCGGAGCGCCCAAACGGCTGCATGCTCTGGACGGATTCGGCCTGGAAATTACCGATTATGTCGTTCCGGAAGGAGAAGAGGACCACGCATGAGTGCACCCAATACCGTATCTGCAGGCAGCCATCGAGTGGCCATTGCAACGGCGCGCTTCAATCACCGGGTCACCGATTTGATGTTGTCCGGCTGTCGGCAGGCGCTGGTCGATGCCGGTGTTGACCCTGACAATGTGACCGTTATTGCGGTGCCGGGGGCGTGGGAACTGCCGCTGGCCTGCGATCAGCTCGCGCGCAGCGGCCGCTTCGATGCCGTGATTGCTCTCGGCGCGGTGATCCGTGGCGAAACGGCTCATTTCGATTTCATCAGTGCCGAGTGCGCACGCGGATTGCAACAGGTCAGCCTGGCAACGCGTATACCGGTGGCGTTCGGCGTACTGACCGCCGAAACCGGAGAACAGGCGCTGGAACGGGCCGATCCTGCCCGCAAGAACAAGGGCCGCGAGGCCGCAATGGCCGCGCTGGACATGATTGCCCTGACCCGGGAGCTTGCCAATGTCGGGTAAGCGCTCCCGTTCCAGCAATCCGTATGAGCCGCGTTCGCGCGCTCGCCGCCGCGCGCTGCAGGCCCTGTACCAGTGGCAGCTTAACGACGATTCGGCATCCGCAATCATTCACCAGTTCAACGAAGAGCAGAATTTTGACGGGGTCGACCAGGCCTACTTCGAAACCCTGGTTCGCGAAGTGGTAGCGCGGCGTGATGACCTGGATGAAGCGCTAGCACCATTCGTCAAGCGGGCCGATGCCGGCATCGACCAGATGGAGCGGGTGGTCCTTCGTATTGGTGCCTGCGAGCTGATGCATCATCCGGAAACCCCTTACCGGGTCGTTATCGACGAGGCGGTCGAACTCGCTCATCGTTTCGGTGCCGAGCAGGCCCACACCTTCATCAACGGCGTGCTTGATCGCCTGGCTTCACAGACGCGGACGCTGGAACGCCAGACCGAAAGCGGTGACGACTGAATTCGATCTGATTGCGCGCATCCGGGCCCGCTCCGGTACCGATGCGTCGGTTCTGGTCGGCATCGGCGATGACGCTGCGGTGGTTCAGCCCAGTGCCGATCGGGTTCTGGTCGCCAGTACCGACAGCCTGGTCCCTGATCGTCATTTTCTGCCTGACTGGTCGCCGGAGGATATCGGTCACCTGTCCCTGGCGGTCAACCTCAGTGACCTGGCGGCGATGGGCGCGACGCCCCGCTGGAGCTTGCTGGCCCTGACCCTGCCTGAGGGCGATGAGGTCTGGCTGGACCGCTTTCTGGACGGTTTTCTGGCCCTGGCCGAACGGTCTGGTCTGCTCCTGGTCGGCGGCAATCTGGCGCGCGGGCCACTCAATATCGGTGTCCAGGTCCTGGGTGAAGTCGATCCTTCCCGAATCGCACGCCGCTCCGGGTCACGGCCAGGCGATCTGATTGCGGTGACCGGGAGCCTGGGTGATGCCGACGCGGCACTCAAGCTGGGAGATGATGCCTCGCCGGAGCTGGTCGAGCGGCTTCGACGACCTCAGCCGCGCATTGCCGCCGGACAGGCAATGGCCCCGTGGATCCATGGCATGATTGATGTGTCCGATGGCCTGGTGGCCGATCTGGCGCACCTGCTCGAGGCCAATGGTTTGGGTAACAATCGTTTGGGTGCCGAGCTCGATCTCGATCACCTGCCAGCCTCGCCGGCTCTGCTCGCCGCCAGTTCCGATCGACAATGGCGTTGGCAGCGGCAACTGAACGGTGGCAGTGACTACGAGTTGCTGATGACCTTGCCGCCGGACCACCTCGACAGCGTTGTTCGGCAGACCGAGGCCATTGGCCTCAGGCTGACCGTGATCGGACGCGTCGGACAACCGAGCACGGGCCTGAAGACCCTGGGTCCTGATGGTGAGCACCTGGAGATGAACAATGGAGGATGGGATCACTTCGGCAGCTGACAAAGCCAGTGAGGTTGCATTGTCGTCGCCGGCCGGTTTTCTGGCCTTCGGCTTTGGTGCCGGACTGAGCCCGATTGCTCCCGGTACGGTTGGCACCCTGGTGGCATTGCTGCCGGCACTTTTGCTGGTTCAGCTTCCGGTGTGGCTGGGTCTGGCAACCGTGCTGCTGACGTTTTTCGTCGGCATTTACTTGTGCAAGGTGGCGGGACAATCGCTGGGCGTGCATGATCATGGCGGTATCGTCTGGGACGAGTTTGTCGGCATGTGGCTGGTGCTGGTTGTCGTACCGGTGGACTGGGGCTGGTGGCTGGCGGCTTTTCTGGCGTTCCGCTTGTTCGATATCGTCAAGCCCTGGCCGATCCACTGGCTGGATCGGCGTGTGCCTGGCGGTCTCGGCGTGATGATCGACGACGTACTGGCCGCGCTCTACGCCATTGGTGTGCTCTGGCTGGTTGCCTGGCTTACGGGATGGGCCGATCCAGCAGGTCGTTTCTGATCGACTTCAGCGACGCTCCCAACTCTTCCGGCTCAGCGTCTTCGAGCCAGGCCAGGTGATCGCGGCGCAACCGGCTAGCCTGTTCGACCTGGCCGGCATCCAGGTAGGTGTCATAAAGGTCAACGACTCGACTCACCGTCTGCTCGCGCCTGGCAGCGCGAGCCAGATCGAATTCGACTACGGTCCCGAGATCGTCGACCGCTGCCCCGGGCTGACCGCTGCGCCAGAGTGCCGTTCCGCGCAACCAGCGTGCATTGAGTGTTTGCGGGTGATCGGTCCCGTACAGCTCAACCCGACTCTCAATCACCGACTCGATCTGATCCAGAGCCTCGTCGTAGCGCTCCTGGTCGATCAGGTTGCTTGTGCGGACTTCCAGTGCCATCAATGTTTCAGGATGCTGCTCACCGAGGGTCGCGGCCCGATCGCTGGCGACCTGATCCAGCATCACCAGGCCCTCATCCAGACGGCCCATATGGGTCATCAGGCTGGCCAGGTTCAGACGCGTTCTCAAGGTCGTCGGATCCAGCGGTCCGTAAAGCTCTTCGCATAGCTCACTGGCTTCGGTCAGCATTCGCAGCGCGTCCTCGTTGCGGTCGACCCGGCGCAGATTGTTGGCCATGTTGCTCATCGTGCGAATGGTGATCACATGGCGCCGTCCGGCCGTCCGGTAGAGGATGTCGAGCAGTTCGAACTCCAGCTCAAGCGCCTCCTCGTAACGACCGCTGGCGCCGAGCGCGGCGGTCACATTGACCATCGCCCGGAGTGTCCTGGGGTGTTCCGGACCCGACTCGCGCCGGAATCCATCCAGGGCTGCCTGAAACTGCTCGAGGGCTGATTCAATCTGACCGGATCGGGCCAGCACGTAACCCAGGTTTGACTGCGTGGCAATGGTCGTCGGATCATCCGGACCCAACTGAGCCATCGCAAATTCCAGGCTGGTCCTGGCCAGCGGCAGCGCCTCGTCCAGTCGACCCTGGTCGACACGGACAACCGACAGATCGTTGCGCGCCAGGGTCAGTACCTGGCCATCCGTCACTGACGTCGATTCCATCTCATCGACCAGTTCCGACAGTTCCCGATCCGCCGCATCCAGCTGGTTGGTGGCGTAAAGCGCATAACCGTAGTCACGTCGGGCCATCAGTACATCGACATGATCATCCGGCAGGGCGGACTGGCGCAACTGAAGAACCTGCTGGCTGATATCAGGCAGGTTGCCGGATCTGCCGATGGCCTGATAAACCTTGCTGATCGCATTGTACAGATCGGCTTTCAGCAGGGGCTGGTCGGAAAAACCGGCCTCGATCGATTCACGTGCACGAACCAGGATGTGATCGTCGACCATATCGCGTGCCAGATCCGTGCCGTTGAGAATCCGGACCAGCGTTTCCAGCATCTCTGGATCGATCTGGCCGGCGGGACCTTCCGGTTCTCGCTCGGCGGAATCCCGGACCTGCTCGCGCATGCTGTTGATCAGCCCCAGACCCATGGCCTGCGGGTCAATCTCTTCAAGCATCGCTTGCTGAAAACTGGCCACCTGTTCCAGTTCGAGCTGACGCTGCTCGGCAATCCGGAACTGACGCTGGGCTTCAACCATGCCCAGGGTGGCGGCAGTCAGGCCGGCGATCAGGGCCAGCAGGATCGCACTGGCACTGCCAACGGCCAGCGCATTGCGGCGGGCAAACCGACGCAAGCGATAGCCGGCAGTCGACGGGACCGCGCTGACCGGCCGATGCTCCAGCGCCCGGTTCAGATCGTCAGCCAGGTCCAGCGGTGACGCATAGCGTTTCTCCCGGTTCTGCTCGAGTGCCTTGGCGACGATCGCATCGAGGTCGCGCCTGAGACGTTTCTTCAGCCTGGTCGGGGTCGTCTGGCGACAAGCCGCGATGCGCTGATCGGTTTCCGGTTCGCGGCCGATGCGTCCGGACAGCGTCGGCAATGGCCGGAAGTCGGCCAGTATTTTTTGTACCTGGCTGCTGTCGACGTAGCTCAATCGATCGCCGTCAATGGGTGGAGCTTCAATCAGCAGTTCGTGCAGGATCACGCCGAGCGAGTAGACATCGCTGCGCGTATCGATAGTGGTCTGGTCCAGGCTGAATTGCTCGGGACTCATGTACTGCGGTGTCCCGACAATGTCTCGGCGTGAGTTGCCGGGGTCATCGGCAGCGGTGGCCGTGGCAATGCCGAAGTCGATGATCTTCGGGCTGGGAATGCCGTCGATCATCGAGACCAGGATGTTCGCCGGCTTGAGGTCGCGGTGAATGATGCCGCGCTGGTGGGCGTGCTGGACGCCATGACAGATTCTTGCCATCAGCGCCAGGCGCTCGTTGATCGTCAGGCGCTGCAGGTTGCAGAACGCATCGAGCCGCTCACCGTCGACGTATTCCATCGCGAAGTAGGGGTAGCCGGACGGGGTGGTTCCGGCGTCGTAGACCTGGGCGATGGCGGGGTGGCTCATCTGGGCCAACGCCTGGCGTTCGATGTCGAAACGGGCCAGGTTGGTTGGATTGTGAACCTTGCGCGCGATCAGTTTCAAGGCCACCAGGCGATCGACCGGCTCGGTCTGCCGAGCCAGGAATACCTGGCCCATGCCGCCTTTACCCAGCGATCGGATCAGCTTGAACGTGCCCAGATCGTCCTGGCTGAACTCGGCGATATCCGGATGCTCTCCGGGTGCGTTATTTTCGACCAGGGTTTCGAGCTGGGTGGGCTGGTCGTCGGACGGATCAGTGGCCATCAGCGGACCTCGGTTTCAGGCAGCTCCTCGACATACTGAAAGATCGACACGACCTTTTCCACCCCGCGAACCACGCGCGCCTGGTCGACGGCAGCTTCGCCTTCGGCCCGACTGACCAGGCCCATCAGATAGACCGTTCCGCGCGTGGTCAGGACCTTGACCCGGGTCGGGTCGAAGTCCGGCAGTTCATCAATCCCGCCCAGGCTGGTCTTGACCCGGGTTGAAATCCAGCGGTCCGAGTTGCGTCGGCCAAGGCCCGCCTTGGGTTCTGCAGCCAGCTCGTTGAACAGCCGAACCACGCCGTCGACTTCACGGACCAACTCGGTCGCCAGATCGACCCTGGCCTCGTCCAGCACTTCCCCGGCCAGCAGCACCCAGCCGTTGTAGGCGTGGATGCGGATGCGACTGCTGGTATCGAACTGCTCGTTCTTGTACAGCGCATCGCCAACCCGGATTTCAAGCAGGTTGTCGTCGACGACGGTGCCGAAGCTGCGGCGGTCGTGGACGGCCAGTCCGGTGGCGGCGGCACCACCGACAACCATGGCCGCACAACTGGCCAGCAGTGGTGCCAGAAGCAGAATGATCAGTGTTCGGGTCATCAATCGGATCGATGGCATCGGTAGTCTTCTCACGAGCGTATTCCTCGTAGTCGGTTATCGGGCTTCAAACGCAGATGGCACCCAGATCAGGCGATCGCGCGACGGGTCCAAAGCAATGACATCGAATCGGCAAGGATGTTCGTTCCACTGCGGATGCTCCATCAGAAAATGGCGCGCGGCCGAAATCAGCCGACGCTGCTTGTTGTCATCAACGCTGTCCAGACCGCTGACATGGGCACCGGCACCGCGCAGCCTGACTTCAACGAAAATCAGGGTCTCGACGTCATCCTCGCCGTAACCGGTCATGACCAGGTCGATTTCACCACTTCGACAGCGATAATTGCGCATCACCAGTTCAAGATTCCGGGCCGTCAGGAAAGATTCGGCTTCGCGCTCGCCTTCTTCCCCCAGACGGGCCCGAAGCGTGGTCACTGAACCAGCTCTCCCCGCCCGTCACGCAGCCGGACAAAGGGCAGGTCGCGTTCGACTACACGGCCGTCCGGCAGTCTCAGCCTGCCGGTTCGGGCAGCCAGGTAGAGTTCGGGATCCTGTTGCATCATGCCCAGCCAGCGGACCAGTTCGAACGCATCGGCGCCCAGCGCATACAGCAGCGACAGGGTCGGATTGTCGAGATGGCGATACATTGCCTCGGCGCGGCTTCGATCCGCTCCCCGGCTGGTGATATCGAGAAACCAGGGAGCCAGAGGCAGAACAACGCCGTCGAGGTCGGCGTCACGTCGAGGATCGGGTGCACCGGCGATCAGGTGCGATGTGCCAAAAACCGGCAGCTCACCGATCCTGAAAAATCGCAGCTGCGGGCGAATCTGACGGGCATCGTCGGCGCGCGCTGCCAGAAAGACCAGGTCGGCATCGGTTCGCGGTTCGGGCATGCCTTCGACCGGCTGACCCAGTACGCTGGCCAGGTCATTGACCCGCTGCTGTGATCTGTCCAGTTCCAGCAGAACTTCCAGCAAGGCGCTGTGATCGGCCTGCGAGGTGGCGTACTCGGCACTCTGGAGAATCCGTCCGCCACCCAGTCTGAAGGTGGATTCGAACGCCTCGGCGACCCGCTGACCCCACTCCGTACTCTGGGCCAGTACCAGCGCCCGGCGGTGGCCGAGTACCAGCGCCTGAATCGCCGCCAGCTCGGCTTCTTCTTCGGGGAGCAGGCCGATCGCCTGAATCGGGCCATTCATGGCCTTCAACGCCGCCAGGTCGCTGGGACGATTGAGCAGCAAAATCGGCATACCCGGATCAGGCAGGGTCATCAGCCGATCGACCTGGTTGCGCTCGAGCGGGCCGATCATGAAATCGACCCCGAGCTCGCGCGCCTCGAACCAGGTGGCCAGCACCGAGTCGGGTTGGTCGTCAATCAGGCGAAACAGCAGTTCCGGGCGCTGATCAGGTGGCTCTGCCAGCCACGCTGTCATCAGGCCATCGCGCAGTGCTGCACTGACCCGGGCCATGGCGGGACGATCCGGCAGGACCACCATGATGCGCTGGGCCAGGGGTCGGCTGTTGCGCCATGCCGCCAGCCACAGCGAAGCCTGGTCAGCCCCGTAGCCGACCGATGGAAAGCGTGCCTCCCAGTCCTGGAGCGCCGGATCGAGGCGAGCCGGATCAAGCAGGTAGCGCCGTGCGGTTACGACCAGGTCCATCCATGGCGCCAGTTCCGGACGATGTTGATTGTTGTCGGCCAGCTCGGAAAGGCTTGCCAGCGGATGTTCGATCAGCAGGGCCAGGGCAAGCTCGGGGGAAAAGTCGCCGTCGTAGAGCGAGGCCTCCAGGGCCGAAAAGGCTTCACGTGCCGGATTGGCCAGCGCCCGCCTGAGCAGGTCATCGAGCATGTTGTAGCGATCGATCAGGCTTTCGGGAAGCTGATCGGCCAGGTTGGCCAGCAACAGGCTTGCGCTGGACAGATCACCCTCGTAGATCGCCAGTTCGGCCCGGGCCAGGTCCTGGCGCGCAGGCCAGGGTGGCGTCGATGCGGGCTCGGTGATGGCTTCAAGTGCGATACCGGCCTGCCCGGGTCGGCCGGCTTGCAGCCAGGCTTCGGCGGCTCGAATCAGAAACTCCGTGGTGCGTTCGGGTCGCTGTTCGGCCAATTCCAGCCAGGCCTCGGCAGCTTGTTCGAACTGTCCGCGGTCAAACCGTTGCTGGGCCTCCGCCACAGCCGGGTCGGACACGGGATCATCACGAACCACCGGGGAACGCGGAGCGCAGGCCGCCAGCAACATCATGGCGAACGCGAACAGGACAACTGTTGAAAAGCGGTTTCTCATGGTCACCGATGATAAACGATGACCGGCGTACAATTCCCGGTCATGAGCACTTCAGATATCGTTGCCGGTTGCCGGGCTGAGCCCGGCACGCTGTACGTGGTAGCTACACCAATTGGTCATCTGGCTGATTTGTCGCCGCGCGCGGCCGCCATCCTCGGACAGGTTGACCTGATCGCGGCCGAAGATACCCGTGTCAGCCGCCGCTTGCTGTCTGACCGACAGAAACCGGTGGAGATGGTCAGTGTCAACGAGCACAGTGAAGCTGATCGAGTCGGGCAGCTGATCGAACGCCTGCAGGCGGGGCAGTCCGTCGCCCTGGTCAGCGATGCCGGAACGCCGCTGATTTCCGATCCCGGATTCCGGCTGGTGGCGGCCGCGCATGAGGCGGGCTTACCGGTCAGCCCGGTGCCGGGGCCTTGCGCGGCGATTGCGGCGCTGTCGGTGGCCGGGCTGGCGACCGATCGGTTCTGGTTTGAAGGATTCCTGCCGGCCCGATCCGGTCCGCGCCGATCGCGTCTTGAATCACTGCAGGATCAGGAATCGACCCTGGTGTTTTACGTTCCGGCGCGCGATCTGGCTCCAGTACTGAACGATATGGCCGAAGTATTCGGGGCTGACCGCCCGGCGACCCTGACGCGGGAATTGACCAAACTGCATGAAACCGTGCGGCGCGACGAGCTGGCCAAACTGGCCGAATGGGTGTCAGTCGACCTCAACCAGGCGCGGGGCGAGGCCGTGCTGGTGGTCGCCGGCAAGACCGGACAGGACCCACCGATCAACCAGGCCGCCCTGACGCGCGAACTCGCCGCCGCCCTGCCACCGTCCAAAGCCGCTGCGATTCTCGCCCGCCTGACCGGCCTGACCCGAAAAGAAGCCTGGTCCAGAATCCACTCCAACTAACCAAAAAACCAAAAAACCAAAAGACGAATCCCGATGCTTGTCATTTTCATCATTCTGCTTGCCGCTGCCATCTTTCTGCCTCAATGGTGGATAGGTCGTGTCATGCGACGCTACCAGGAGCCGAAGGACCGCTATCCCGGCAGTGGGGCCGAACTGGCCCGCCACCTGCTGGATCACCTGGGCCTGGAGTCAGTCCGCGTCGAGCCGGCCGACAAGGTAGGCGATCATTACGATCCGAAAGATCGGGTCGTTCGCTTGAGTCCGGATAATCACGATGGCCGCTCGCTGACCGCGGTGACGGTGGCGGCGCACGAAGTCGGCCATGCCGTGCAGCACGCCGACGGCTATCGGCCGCTGATCTGGCGCACCCGGCTGGTCGAAACGCTGGCCCGCTGGCAGCGTATTGGCGTGGTGCTGATCGCCCTGATGCCGGTGGCCATTCTCGCGCTGAAAATGCCGCGGGCGGGTCTGATTCTGCTGGTGATGGGACTGGCGACGCTGGCTTCCGGGATCATCGTCCACCTGGTGACCTTGCCGACCGAGCTGGATGCCAGCTTCCGGCGAGCCCTGCCGATGCTGGAAAAAGGCGGCTACCTGCGCACCGAAGACCGGCCGCACGCCCGCCGCATCCTCACCGCCGCCGCCTTGACCTACGTGGCCGCTTCGCTGATGGGCCTGGTCAACTTCTGGTGGTGGCTACGCATCCTCAGACTCTGAACTCGCCTTGGAGCACGCTACTTGACCTGCATCAACTCCGGCAGGGATGGGGCGGGGTACGATTTGTCCCCTTCATTTCATCGACGTCATCTCGGGGTTCCAACACGTGAGCAAGTTTCAGGATGTTCAAGGCAGTTACGGTCGCTGCCTGCGCAGGAAGGGATTCATTTCTCGCTTTTACGAATTGCTGCTGGCGCGCGACCAGCGAATAAGCACGATGTTCGCCCAGACCAACTGGACCCAGCAAAACAAGGCACTGCGCCGCGGCATCAGCATTGCCCTGACCTTCGCCGACGGCTCGAAGATCGTCGACGGTTCGATGAAGGAAATGGGCCATGTTCATAGCCGTAAAGGGCGGGCTCCGGTTGATCCCGTCCTTTATCGGCACTGGCGCGAGAGCCTGGTCGAGGCCGTTCGGGAGTTCGATCCGCGTTTCAATCCGGAACTGGAGCAGCAGTGGTCTGAGGCGCTGCGCATCACCACCGACAGCTTCACCGAACAGTACTGAAAAGCCTCAAGAAAATGAATGTTTTCTCGCCGAGAGCGCACAGGCGCAGAGAAAAATAATGATCTTCCTCTGCGTCTCTGCGGACTCTGCGAGAGAAAATCTTCTTTGCGTTCTTCTCGTCTTCGCGGTTAGTTTCAACTGGTTGCCGCAGGACAGGCTGACTACTGAGTAATGTTCGTTCTCGGCAAAATATGCAACCGGCGGTGGTCGGGGCGGTCATAATGGGCGGTGAGAGCCGGCCAGACAGTCGCTGTGTCTTCGGGCATGGAGGAAAGTCCGGGCTTCACAGGGCAGGGTGCCAGGTAACGCCTGGGGGGTTCCGGTAACGGAATTCACGGCCAGTGCCACAGAAAACATACCGCCGATGGCCTGGCGCAAGCCGGGATCAGGCAAGGGTGAAAAGGTGCGGTAAGAGCGCACCGCGTGGCTGGTAACAGTCGCGGCACGGTAAACCCCACCTGAAGCAAGGCCAAATAGGGATGCCATGACGTTGCCCGCGTCGCATCCGGGTAGGCTGCTAGAGGCGGCTGGTGACAGCCGTCCCAGATGAATGACTGTCCACGACAAAACCCGGCTTATCGGCCGGCTCTCACTTTTTCCCTCTCCCCCTCTCCCCTTCTCCCCTTCTACCCTTCTCCCCTTTCCCTTTCCCCTTTCCCCTTTCCCCTTTCCCCTATCCCCTATCCCCTTTCCCCTTTCCCCTACCACCCGCGCTGCTGGCGGTCCTGGGTCAGGTTGTCGCTGCCGATCAGGTGCTCGCGGAAATCTTCCAGGCGAATGCCGCGGGTGTAGCGGTAACGATTGTCGCCGGTATCGACCATGTAGTAGTCGCGCAGCAGGTCTTCGCGGCCGATCGAGGTCAGTTCACTGACATCGACATAGGCCCCGGGACCCTGGAAAGTCAGTTCCTGGATCAGAGACTCGTCTTCGGGATTGAGCACCAGGCCTTGCTGGGGCCAGCGAACCGCGTAGCGATTGTCGTCGGTGACCAGCACTTCGAGCTTGCATCCGCCACGGTGTCCTTGAAACTCATCCTTGTCGGCGCGATTGAGAAAGACCAGGTAGCGCGGAAGTTCTTCCCACATCGGTCCATCGTCGAAATAGCAGCGGTCGGGTCCGAATCCTTCCTCGGTCACCTTGACGAAGTCGATCGGGCTGGGCACCTTGTAACGCACCAGTACGCGAATCCAGGCCGCTCCCGATACCGGGAAGCCGCGCCGGGTTTCGTAGTTGACCCGGTCGACCTGGGCGAGCACGACCGCATCGGATTCGGCAGCAAGCTGACTCGGATGAAGGGGCTGATACTCAGCCTCGGTCTCATCCTGGCCAGCAACAGGGGACAGCCAAAGGCTGCCGGTGAGTAGCAAAGAAACAGCAATCAGTCTTTTCATGGCAGGTTTGACGTCGATGAGGTGACGGAGGTTCCATCAGTGAAGTCTGCAGTCAAGGCCTGACCCAGCCGTACCCGTCGTCCGGGGGCCAGCGACTCGCGCCAGGCCGGGGAGTCTTCGGGGGTCAGAATGATCACGGTCGATCCCCAGTGGAAACGTCCCATCTCTGCACCGCGTTCAAGCTTGGCCGGAACTGTTTCACGGGTTTCCATCTGGCGGCCGGGGCGGCGCTGATCCCGACCGCCCCAGACGGTTTCGATGCCGGCGACCAGCAATGCGGCCACCATCACGACCACAAACGGACCATTGTCGGAGTCGAAGCGCGCGACCATGCGCTCATTGCGGGTAAACAGGCCGGGCACGGCGCGAGTGGTAGCGGCCGAAACGCTGAACAGGCGCCCCGGAATGCGGCGTTCGGCCAGCAGCCGGCCGGATCGCGGCATATGCACCCGGTGATAGTCGTTGGGGGCGAGGTAGATCGTCATGAAGCGGCCGTTTTCGAAGTCTCTGGCCCAGTCATCGCCTCCCAGAAGCGCACTGGCGGTGTAGGAAATGCCTTTGGCCTGGACGAGTTGATCGCCACTCAGGGTGCCGAGCTGGCTGATGGTGCCGTCACATGGACTGATCCACTCGATCTGCTCTGCAGCCAGGGGCCGAGCGCCAGGTTTGAGAGCACGGGTGAAGAAGTCATTGAAGCAGCGATAGTCGGCCGGATCACTGCGCTCGGCTTCACTCAGGTTGACCTGAAAAAGTTGGCAGAACAGGCTGATGAACGGCTTGCGAAAAAAACCGGCCTGAACTCGCGACAAGCGCCAGGCGATGGCCGTCAGCAGTTTTTGCGGCAGCAGGTATTGCGGCCAGGTCAACAGTCGAATGGCCAGCGAGGCGGACAGGGCGGGTTGGCTGCTCATTCGCTGGCGAGCTGAAACAGATCAGCCGTGACCGCTTCCGGGTCGAGGGGATGGGCAAAACGTCCATACAGGCGACCATCGGGGTCGACAATCATTACCGCGGCCGAATGATCGACGTTGTAGAACCCGGTTTCGGCGTCCGGTTCTTCACGATAGTAGACCACGCCCAGTTGCCGGGTCAGGGCGGTCAATTGGGCCTCTGAGCCGGTCACGGCAATAAACTCGTCGTTGAACCAGCTGACATAGTCGCCCAGCAGTTCACCCTGGTCACGCAGCGGATCGACCGAAATGAAAACCACCTGCGGCAATACCTCCCGGCGCATCAGCTGCAGCTGTTTCATCGATTGATCGAGCATCGCCAGGGTATCCGGACAGATGTCAGGACAGTTGGTAAAGCCGAAAAACAGCAGGTTCCAGTGTCCTTCCAGATCAGCGCGAGTGAAACGATCTCCAGAGGCCGTCTGCAGCTCGAAATCAGCCACAGCGCGCGGCGTGGGAAACAATTGTGCGGCTCGCAACTCGGCAGTACGGTCCATCATGCGACTGGCCACGATCAGACCGGCGGCAATCGCTGCCAGCATGACGATGGCAACCAGGAAAACGCGGCCGTGTTGATGATATGGGTATCTATTCATACCGGTATTATACTTGTCGGACCGTGGACTCCGTCATCGCAAATCCGGCATCCGATGGGTCCATTCTCTCGCCAATGCCCGATTGCCATTCAGGTCACCATTCATTTCATGACGCTTGAGACAATGATTCGCCAGGCCGCCGAGCAGATGACTCAGGCTGGTCTTCATTTCGGACACGGCACGGACAACGCGCTCGACGAGGCCTGCTGGCTGGCCTCGGCGGCGCTGGGAATGCCGCCCGATTTCGATTCGTCCGAATTTACCCGCGTGCTTGATCCCAGCCAGTGTCAGGCGGTCGAAGCCCTGCTCGCGCAACGCATCGAAACCCGCAAACCGCTGGCTTATCTGCTCGGTCGGGCCTGGTTGGCCGGCCTGGAGTTTGAAGTCACCGCGGACGTGCTGGTGCCGCGTTCGCCGCTGGCCGAGCTGATCGTCGGCGGTTTCGAGCCCTGGTTATCGCCCGACCAGCTGACACAAGCCGTCGATGTCGGAACCGGTTCGGGCTGCCTCGCGGTGGCCCTGGCCTGTCACTGGCCGCAGGTCAGGGTCGATGCGGTTGACATCAGTCAGCCGGCGCTGGAACTGGCCCGGCGCAATGCGGCCAGGCACGGTGTCGACGATCGGGTCAGCGTTCAGCGCAGTGATCTTCTGGCTGATCTGGCCGGAAAGCGCTACGACCTGATTCTGGCCAATCCGCCGTATGTCCCGAGCACGTCGATGGAGCAGTTGCCGGATGAGTTCCGCCACGAACCGGCGCTTGGACTGGAGGCCGGCGAGGATGGACTGGACCTGGTCCGACAGCTGCTGATCCAGGCACCCGATCATCTGACCGAACACGGCATCCTGATCTGCGAAGTCGGAGAGGCCGCCGAAGCACTCGACCGGCTGCTGGGTGATGATGTGGATCTGGTCTGGCTGGAATTTGCCCATGGAGGCGACGGCGTTTTCCTGCTTGATCGAACCTCCTGTGGAAAGGCTGCGGGCTTGTTGGCAGGTTCCCTTGAGTGCTACCCAAATGACAAAGAGGACAGCTGATGCATACGGTTCGTTTTCCCATATGGCTCATCCTGATCGGTTCCTGCTTCTCATCCCTGGCACAAGGATTCAACCAGGGAGACACTGACCTGTATGTAAGTCAGTTCTCGGAACTGATAGCGGATTCCTACGCAGCTATCGAAGACCCGAGTCTGGCTCCTGCAAACCTCCTGAACAGTTGTCAAAACACGGGCTACCAGAATCCAACGGATGTGGTCGTTGTGACGGATTCGAACCCGACGCAACTGGATTCTGCCGATATCCAGAGCGCGTGCGGCGAAACCAGCGAGTGCATCATCGGCGCCAATATAACGCTCAACATGAACGGATCATTGAAACTCCATTCCCTGGTGGTCAGGGATGGGGGCACGGTGAGATGGAACGATCAAACGCAAACGGATGCTGATTCCTGGTTATGTGCAGGATATGTTGTTGTTGAAGCCGGTGGTGTGTGGGATATGAACTTGCAGGACGAGTTCAAGCGGGCCTGGGTTTATATCATGAACAATGGCGCAACTCACAGCGGTTTGCGCACTCGTGCCTTCGGTAGCTTCGTGGAACATGGCGCCAGCCTTCCCGAGGATGCAGAACCATACTTCAGCGTGATTGGTCGTGAGCTCGATCGGACCTGGTCTTTATTGGCGCAGCCCTTGACGCCAGATTCAACCGCCATCCAGTTAATGCACGATCCGATCACGATGGGCTGGAAAGTTGGCGACCGTATCGCGGTTGCCCCGACTGAACGCGGCATGGACGATGATGCGCAAGCGTTTTTCATTGACGACATGCTTTCAGATGGCACGGTTGTGTTGGCTGAAGCCAGTAATGCCTCCTCTACCCACAGGGCTGATCGCAGCTGGCCCGGGACGACAGAGGCGTCGTTACGTTCAGCAGAAGTCATCAACCTCAGTCGAAACATAATTGTTACAGGTGATGATTTTGAAGAGGTCGCCTGTGATGCGAGCCTGAATGAAGCCTGGCCCGGCTTCGGAACATCCACTCAAGGGTGCATGTGCACGAATAACCGGAGCTCTTGCACCATGGGTCTGCACACGGCCTCCGCGCACGCCGGCTTTTCAGAGGTGGCAAACGTTAGGGTAGAGAAATGCGGGCAGCGGGGCGTTGAAGGCAAATATTGCCTTCACTTTCATCATATGTCGGATTGTTCTGACGACGACTCGGCAACAGGGTCCAGTTGTATATACCGGAATAATGCGGTGGAATTTTCCCATCAGCGCGGACTGATCCTTCATTCCACCCACCATGCGCACGTCGAAGCAAATGTTTTTTATGATGTCCGAGGCGCCAGTCTTTATATCGAAGACGGCAACGAGATGCTCAACTCCGTGGTCTACAACGTCGCCATCTGTCCGCGAGGGAACAACGGCTGTACGCTGCCCGGAACATCCAATGGCCAGGCGGATACCGCAGTGAACCAGACCGGGCTGTACATGGAAAGCCCCAATAACCTGCTCATTGGCAACCGCATGGCGAATCATTTCAACGGCATGTTCAATAATGCCGGAAACGGGCGCGGCCCTGTTGAAGGCCAGGTTTGCGGGGGCAATGTTCCGCTCGGGCTATGGGAGGGGAATACGTTTCATTCGAGCGGCCGTTTTGGAACGTATTTACTGAACAGCAACTTCCCCCGAAGAGACACCGGGCAGTCGGTGGCCAATAACGGCACTACCAATGGGAGTGACGACTGCGCCGCTTACGATGAGACCGGGGAAGATGTCGGGCTGGCTTCAGTGATTTCGAGTAGCTTCGATTACGGGAATACGTTTGTTGGCCAGTACGGTGCAGGCGACATTCAATATAAACATCACGTCAATATTGATAATTTGAATTCGATTTACTGGAAGGAGACCAAGACCTTCGAGGATGGCTGCTCTGCCCATATCACTGAGTCCTATTATGCCGATGGTAGTGCCGATCTCCCAGATGCGATGGGTGCCTTCATTATCGAGAATACGACGTTTGACAACTATGGTCTGCGCGCCAATCACCACTGCGACGTCGGCGTCACTGGCTACCTGTGCATGCCTCAGTATGTGCTCCATGACGTGACCTGGGTCAACAGCGGCGGCACATGGATGGATTTCGACATCAACAACGGCGAGACCAACACTGGTGGCATATTCACGCTCTCACCCAAGAACATTGCTGACAAGGAAAATGGAGAGACCTTCGACATATTCCCTCCTGAATACAACTCGGCAGTTGGAGGAAACTTTGATTATCTACTGGATTTGCCTGAGGAAAATTGTGTCTCGTCTTCTGCGATCGGGCTCGGAGGTCGTTACGATAATGGCATTCTGTGCAGTGCGCCATTGACGGCCTTGAAGATTTTCACGCGGAACCACGGCGGCGGCAATCTCTTGCTGACGGTGTTCGATAACGACACCGGGGTGCAATTGGCGCAGCAAGTCGTGCCGCACCTGAATATCACCGATCGCAAACAGGGCTACTCCGTCCCGGTGATTGCTGGAAGTCAGTATCGCTATGACGTCTCATTGGTTTCGGGTTCCGACATCGATCCGGACTGGGTGATCGATTTCGGTGATCTGGCCGTAAGTAATCGCTGGGGCATTGAACACCTCCACCTTGATGTCCAGGGTCGAAACTGTAGTGACACGATTTACTCGAACCATGATCGGCGCTTTTATGCCGCCGGTGATTTCACTGAAGATATGTGGGGTCGGGGCGCGTGTACTTCACATGCCGCCATGCCTCCGGCGGATTGCAGCGTCGCCCATGATCTCACGCTCAATCAGGATCCCGCCTATTTTCAGTGGCATACTCTTTTGGATGCAGCCTGTAGCAGCGTAGACTGCGGAGAAAATGGCGTATGCTCAGCGCGCTATCTGGGATCTGACATTCCGGTATTGTCATCGTATCAATGTGTCTGCAAGGAGGGTTGGTATGGGGACAGCTGTTCCAGCCAGGATCCTGACGGGGATCCATATCCGACCGTTGATATCACTATCGACGGGCGTTTTTTGCTCGTTGATAATGAACCTTATGAGATCAGAGGGGTGGCCTGGAACCCTGTTCCCCAGGGTGGCACGCATCCACAAGATCTTGATTTCTCAGGCTATGCCGATATCGATATTCCATTGATGCAGGAGATGGGTATCAATACCGTTCGAACCTACGAGCCAATCGTGGACACGGTGGTGCTGGACAAGCTTCATGCCGCGGGGATCATGGTTGTCAATTCAGCCTACAACTGGGGCGGAAATGATGTTTACAGCGTGGATCCCATTGTCAATGCCGTAAAGGGGCACCCGGCGATCTTGATGTGGTCCGTCGGTAACGAGTGGAACTACAATGGCTTGTACATTGGACTGGATGCCGAAGCGGCTGCCTCCCGCGTCAACGATGTTGCCCAGCGCATCAAGACTATTGATCCTGATACCCCGGTCGCAACCATCTATGGTGAACTACCCGGTACCAGTTTGGTTGATCAACTCGAGCATGTCGATGTCTGGGGTGTCAATGTGTACCGCGGCATCTCTTTTGGAGATTTGTTTGATCAATGGCACCTGATTTCAGATCGGCCCATGTTCATCGGCGAGTACGGTGCAGATGCGTATAACGCCAATGATGACGGTTCCGGCGGTGCAGTCGGTTATGATCCTGAGAGCCAGAATGCTGCAGTGGTTGCATTGACCCAGGAAATATTTGACAACATCGTTGATGAAGACCAGGCCGGCAATCAGCGTGGTGTGCTTGGGGGTACCTTCTTCGAGTGGGCCGATGAATGGTGGAAAGCCGGCAATCCCGACCAACAGGACATCGGTGGCAGTGCGCCAGGCGGCGGACCGTATCCGGATGCAACGTTCAATGAGGAGTACTGGGGGATTGTCGATATAGATCGGAATCAACGGTGTGGGTTTTATAACTTGAAAGCACTCTATGATTCGATCATCAATGGCACGCCCTTCACCCAGCTGCCCTGCGATAGCCTGGGAGCGTCGGAGATATTCGTTGACCGTTTCGAGTAGTCAGTCGGACGCATGAGGTGCTTCCTTGAGGTCGCGTCCGCGCCCCGGCCCGCCAGCAGGCGGCGCCACTCGCAGCTGGCCAGGAAATATCCAGCCGGGTCGGTGTGGGCAGTCCGACAATAACGTCCGAGGCACGGTGGAGACGTTACAATATGGAGTTTGAGCAATAATTGATGATCAAGAAGGAATTCGAATGAAAATTCTGGTCGCTGTGAAGCGCGTGGTGGATTACAACGTTCGCGTTCGGGTCAAGTCGGATGGGTCCGGTGTTGAAACCGAGGGCGTGAAGATGTCGATCAATCCGTTTGACGAGATTGCGCTGGAAGAGGCGCTGCGCATTCGCGAGCGCGGGCAGGCCGAGGAAGTCGTGGTGGTATCGATTGGCGGAGCCGAAGTTCAGCAGCAGCTCCGAACCGGTCTGGCCATGGGTGCCGATCGCGCCATTCAGGTGGAAGTATCCGGACCGGTTCAGCCGCTGACCGCGGCCCGTATATTCGTCAAACTGGCCGAGAAGGAGGAGCCGGGCATCGTTTTCCTGGGCAAACAGGCCATTGACGACGATTGCAACCAGACCGGCCAGATGCTGGCCGCACTGTGGGATCGTCCGCAGGCCACATTTGCGTCCAAGGTCGAAATCGACGGCAGCACGGCGACCGTGGCAAGAGAAGTTGACGCCGGACTCGAGACCATTGAAGTCGATCTGCCGGCGGTGATGACCTCGGATCTTCGGTTGAACGAGCCGCGTTTCGTCAAGCTGCCGGACATCATGAAGGCCAAGCGCAAGCCGCTGGAAACCATCTCCTTCGATGATCTGGGCGTCGAAGCCGCTGCCGACATCGAGACCACGGCCTTCGAACCACCGCCCAAGCGCGGTGGTGGCAAGAAAGTCGAAAGCGTGGCCGAACTGGTCTCCGAATTGAAAAGCAAGGGACTGCTGTAATGTCGAATATTCTGATTATTGCCGAGCATGACGGCACCACACTCGATCCGGCCACTGCCAAGACCGTGAACGGTGCAAGCCAGATGGGTATTGATGATATCGACCTGGTGGTGTTTGCCGCCGATCCGTCGGCGGTGGCCGAACAGGCCGCGGCGCTGGAAGGTGTAAGCCGCGTACTGACCATGGCTGGCGACGATTTCAGCCATGCACTGGCCGCACGCCTGGCTCCGGAAATCGCAGCTCTGGCCGAAAACTACAGCCATGTGCTGGCCCCGTCGACCACTTTCGGCAAGGATGTGCTGCCGCGAGCCGCCGCGCTGATCGGTTGCAACCAGGTCTCCGACATCATGGAAGTCATCGACGAGCGCACCTTCAAGCGCCCGATCTATGCCGGCAACGCGATCGTGACCGTCAAGGTGCCCGAGAGCAGCAAGGTGGTTGCGACCATCCGGACGGCATCCTACGCGGCTTGCGGAGACGGGGGCTCGGCTGCAATCGAGTCGGTGGAGTCCAGGGCCTCCGATCCGGGGCACACCCGCTTCGTCAAGGTCGAAGGATCGGAAGGAGACGGTCCGGATCTGGCATCAGCACCCATTGTCGTTTCCGGGGGGCGCGCGCTGGGCTCGTCGGATAACTTTGCGATCATCTACAGTCTGGCAAAGAAAATGGGTGCCGCCGTCGGAGCGTCGCGTGCCGCGGTTGACGCCGGCTATGTTCCGAATGAGTTGCAGGTCGGACAGACCGGCAAGATCATCGCGCCGGATCTGTACTTCGCAATCGGAATCTCGGGTGCCATCCAGCATCTGACCGGTATCAAGGACGCCGGAACGATTGTCGCCATCAACAAGGACGGCGAAGCACCGATCTTCGAAGTCGCCGACATCGGCCTGGTTGGAGACCTGTTCGAACTGGTGCCCGAACTCGAAAAAGCCCTCGGCTGAGAACTTCGCTTAAATCTGACGAATAGCTCAGGATGCGGCTAAACTGGGGTTGGGAGAAAACCTCAGGGACTGCTGACATGATCAATCGCTGCTATTTCGGAAGTTTTGTCATAGCCCTTTGCGCGCTGGTTGATCCGGCTTTTGCCCAGGATGAAAACCCTGACTGGTACGGGTTTGTCGGTGTGCGCGGCGGTCTGGTTGAAGGGCAGGCGGGCTGGCCCGAGGGTGGGTTTGGTCGCTTGTATGCCGGGGCCGACGGGGTTGACGATACCGACCCCTGGGGCCGCATTGAGGCACAGCTTGGTCTGGACTGGACCGCAGGGACCAGCTGGCGCGGGCGTCTGCATGGTCTGGCTCGGGCCGAAGACAGCGATGTTCCCGGCCCAGCGGTGGGTCTGACCGAGGCCTGGGTGGGCTACCAGCGTGCCGTGGGCAACCAGTCTGAACTGATGGCCAGGGGCGGTCTGATGTTCTATCCCAGCTCGCAGGAGAATATCGATCGGCTCTGGGGCTCTCCCTACACCCTGACTTACTCGGCCATCAACAGCTGGTTCGCCGAGGAATTCCGGCCTATCGGTCTTGATCTGGAGTGGCGACGGTTCCTCGAATCGGGCCAGGAGTGGTCGGCTGCGGCGACCGTTTTTGCGGGCAACGACACCCTCGGAACCCTGCTTGCCTGGCGCGGTTGGGCGATGCATGACCGCTTGAGTGTGGTAGGTGAAAGGCTGGCCCTGCCACCGGTTTTCTCGCTGGAAGCCGACGGCAGTTTCGGTCAGAACCAGCGGCTGTTTCGCACCACCGCGTTCGGTGAGGACCTGGATGATCGGCCCGGGCTGGCGTTTCGGGTGCGAACTGACAAGCCGGGCCGCTTCAATGCACAGCTGGCCTGGATCGACAACCGCGGCGATCGCACCCTGCACGGCCAGGAATATGCCTGGCACACGCGATTCTGGCTGGCGGGCGGCTTCTTTCGGGTGACCGAAAGCTTTGAAATGATGGTCGAACTCACGCGCGGACGCACCACTATGAACTTCCCCGGCATGCCCTGGGTGGACGCGGACTTCCAGGCTGCGTACTGGCTGGGGTCATTCGATACCGCCATCGGCCGCTGGTCGCTGCGTCATGATCGTTTCACGGTATCCGATCAACTTCGCAACCTGGGTTGGGGCGTGTTCGATGATCGCGGCCAGGCCTGGACACTGGCCTGGATCCACCGACTGGGCGAGCGCTCACGCTTCGGTGCCGAGCTGCTGTGGCTGGACAGCCGCCGAACGGTGGCCGCCCAATCCGGCTTCCCCGCCGACACCAGCGGCGCCAGCCTCACCCTCGAATGGCGCTACCTGTTCTGACGGTGGTTCCCTCTCTCCTTCTTCCCTTCTTCCCCTCTTCCCCTTTCCCCTCTTCCCCTCTTCCCCTCTTCCCTTTTTCCCTTTTCCCTTTCCCCTCTTCCCCTTTCCCTCAGTTGTCGCCGGTGGCGGCGGCGGACTGGCGGCGGACCTGGACGAGTTGTTCCAGCAATGCCTTGGCGGTAGCGTAGCGCTCTTCGGGTTTTTTGCGCATGCAGGTCAGGATGATGTGTTCCAGCGCTACGGGAATTTCCGACCAGATTTCCCTTGGCTCGCGCGGTTGGTCCTGGACATGCGCCATGCAGACCTCCATCGAGGTATCGCCGATAAAGGGAAGCTGGCCGGTAAAGATCTCATACATCATCACGCCCATCGAATACAGGTCGCTGCGCTGATCGGCCGGTTTGCCAAGGGCCACTTCGGGCGACAGGTAGTTGGCCGTACCGACAATGGTCCCGGGCTGGGTCAGGTTGGTTGACGCCGCATTGGCCTGGCGGGCAATGCCGAAATCCATCAGTCGTGCATTGCCGCTCTGGTCGAGAATGATATTGGCCGGCTTGATGTCGCGGTGCAGTACACCGGCCTCGTGCGCGGCAGCCAGACCCTGCAGCACCTGGCTGCAAACGCGCAATCCGGCGGCCAGCTTGAGGCGTCCGGAGCGTTCAATCAACTGGTTGAGTGCGATCCCGCGCACGAATTCCATCGAGATTACCGGCAGGCCTTCAAGCTCCCACAGATCGTGCGTCCGCAGGACGTTGGGATGGGTGATCTTGCGCGCCAGGCGGATTTCGCTTTTCATCCGCTCCAGGTAATCCGGGTCGGCGATCATCGCCGGATTGAGCATTTTCAACGCCACGATATCGTCGAGCTTGCGATCCCGGGCCTTGTACACCGTTCCCATCGCGCCGGACCCGACCCGTTCGAGAATCTCGTAGCGCTCACCGAGTACCGACCCCAACGCCACCTGACGACCGCTGACGCTGCTGGCCACAGCATGCCGGGATACCGGCAGCGTGGTGGCGCCATCGTCGGGCTGCGGCCAGACTTCCAGTTGGTAGAATTTCTTGTCACTAACCCGACCCTTGGCCAGACCGATTCGGGCACCGGCCGATTGCAGTCGTTCCTTGAGCTGCTTGCAGGCCGGTGGCGACATCAGCAGTCGTCCGCTGCCGGCTTCGGTCAGCAAGCGCTCGCAATGGAACACCGGTTTTCCGGTGATGACCTGGCTCCGGGTCTGGCCCAGATTCAGACCGGTTCGTATGATCGGTCCGCTGGCCAGTGCGATTGCGGGCGGACTGCCCCGGGTTTCCAGCGCTCCGGCCAGTTCCGCCAGACAGCGTTCAAGCCCGGCCTGTTCGCCCTGCGCAAAAACCAGGTAAAGCCGAGCGCCGCCGCCGGGAGCCAGACTGGCTCCGAAACGCCGTGACCATTCAGTCAGGTGAGGCAGCCATTGTTCAAGCGCATCGAAGGTCGCCGTTTCAGCGCCGTCGGCAGCGTCGCGCCACTCCAGCGCCAATACTATCGCCGGACCGGAGCTGGGGGCATCGACACTGGTGACATCGCGGGCACCGGTTTCGTTTTCGGCACTGTCGGTTTCCATATGGCGCGACAATTCCGATACGTAGCCGGCGATTTCCTGCTGTTCTCGTAAGTCGGCCAGCAAGCGGCTGATCGCGCGGGCCAGGGTGCCGACTTCATCCTTGCCACGGGTGTCGATGGTCTGTTCGTAGCGACCTTGTGCAGCCTGATCGGCGACTTCTGCCAGGGCCGTCACTGGACGAGCGATACGTCGTGCGATCAGGATGGATAGTCCCAGTGCGATCAGGATCGCAATGATGCCGGCCACGATCAACGTGGTCTGAATCGTGCGATGTCCGGCCAGGCGGGCATCCAGGGAGTCAACGGTGACCACGGCTCCGAGCAGCGTGCCGTCGCCATCTTCGATCGGTTCGGCTCGACCTACCCAGTTCTCGCCATCAAATTCAATATCGAGGCGCTCCACCGCCTGGCCCTGGGTCAGATCCTGGCCGGCAGGTCCGGCAAGCAGGCGCATCAACTGTTCGCTGCGTGCCAGGTTCAGCGTGCTGGCTACCTGGTTGGGACCGGATTGGGCGAAACTCAGAAACACCAGGTCGACGCCGGTCACTTGCTTGATTTCCGTCGCGACACTGTCGTCGATGATCATGCCGGTCACGAGAAAACCGATCAGTTCAAAGGCCGTCGTGACCGGAACGACAGCGGCGTTATAAAGCACAGTGCCTTCCCGCCAGGGGCCATAGTCCGGAATCAGGTCTTCCATCACGGCCGCCACCATCGGGTGGTCGGCGCGTGAGTCGTTGCTGCCTTGCGGGCGATCGGTTCGCACCAGTACCTGGCCGTTTTCGTCCAGCATCATCGCGAAATCAAAGCCCATCTCGCGCCGCCGGGCATCGATCTGGTCCAGCACCGAGCGGACATCGATGGATTGATCACCGTCCAGGCCACCGCGAATGGCTTCGACCAGGTAGGCGGTGAAGTGGGGGTCAGCGGCCAGAAGATCGGAAGTCAGGGCGACTTCGCGTGCCGTGGTCTGCTGCAGATAGCGCTGGACCGACTGACTGGCCGACAGCGAATCCGTGACGGCTGAATCGGCAACCCGTTGACCGAGCAGGGTAGCCCCGCCAACGGCCATGACAACAGCCAGAGTGACCAGGACGACCGATACGATGGCAATTCTTGAGGCCAGCGAGCGCATAGGCGTTTATTCATTGGTTTTGAGAAGTGTATCGCAAACCTGGCCAGCAGAATGACCTCAACCAGGAAGTGATCTAGGTGTGATCTCTAAGTCGTCCACACAAGCAGCTGGAAATTTGGTGGCCAGCGGCGAGTGGTACGCGCGACGGCTTCGCTGCAGGGCTTCTTGCGTTTGCAAACCGCCCTTGCGCTCTCGCCTGCGCTGCCTGCTGGCGAGCCGAGGGTCAGATCGCCAGAGTTGATTGATTCGGCTTCTGTGGAGCTTGGGTGCCCTCGAATCGTAATCTGGATACTGGGTCAGCGAAATTTCCTTCCTGGAAACGTGGTTCAAGAAAGTTGCTGAACCCTTTCGTACCTGCCGCCGTGACCCTCGGTTCGCCATCAGACAACACCACTCCCCGTTGTCAGATGGTTGCAAGGGGAAGGTTTTTGCCTTTCCAAACTCTCAAACTGCTGCATTGGGTGCTGTCGGGAGGGGCGGGCTGGCCGGGGCGCGGAAGCGACTTCAAAGCCAACAGCACATTTCAGAGTCCACGAATTTTTCAGGAAGCCCTGAACCGGAGCTATCTTCGCCGCTGCCTATTCGTTGGCACCCGGCTCCATAAAACTGGCCAACTTATCGATGCCGATCGTTCCGGCCAGCCCGAACCGCCCGGCAGTACCCGATGCTCGATGCCCGCTACATCTCAGCTACACAGGCTGCTACGTTTTTATCGTTGGTGTGGACAACGTACTGAGATTGCGCACCTAGTACCGACCCCTGCGAGATCGCCGCAGGCGCTGGCGCTGCGGCTGGATCTGTCTTACGGTCAGGGCCAGGTCGATGGTGCCGAGATCGATATCGCTGGAATGGATTTCAAGTTCGATCTGGCGAGGTTCGGCGCGCTCGTGCCAGACAGTCAGTCGCCCGGAGCCGGGCGGCAAGTCGGTCAGTACGAATAGACCTTGTCGATCGGGTTGGCTGTAGTGGGTCGATCCAACCACCACGATATGGGCAGACATGGCCGGGTGCACGTTACAAAACACCCGAACCAGTCCCGGCGAGTCGAATCGATGAGTCTTGCCGTCACTGCGACCGTAGAGCCCCAGATCAAACCGATTTTCCGGCGACGATGAAAAGACGTTATGCAGAATCGGATCGTCATTGGGAAAGATGACTTCGGTGCCGGCCTGAACCACCAACACTCGCGGTTCGAACTGGCGGCGTCGGGTGGTCAGCCGCGCGCGCTCATCGACCAGCTCGATTGCTCCGGCATGATCGGGCTCGAAATAGATGACCGCCTGACCGAATTCGGCCGCATCGCTGACGATATCCCCGTCCTCGTCAACCAGACGCAGGGTGCCATTCAAATCTGATCCAGAATCATCAGACGCAAAGGCCAGTCCGGCCAAAATGACCAGGCTCAAACAAACGAGGATTCGGGCAGGGGTAAAGGTCGGCGCTGGACCCATTTTGCTCACTGGCTCGTGAAAAATGACATCCTATCAGGACTGGATTGCCTGCCGGCTGACCGTGAATCGATCCCAGACCTTTTCGTGGAAGAAATAGGCCATGGTGTTGATTAGGGGCTCGACCAGAGCCACCGCGCCGCCCAGGGCAAGGCTGCCGGTCATCAAATAGACAACCCCGAAGGCAACGCTCATGTGTACGATGGCGAATGTCATGGTTTTTCGGTTGGTCATCGCGTTTTCCTTGGAGACTGGCTGATTTGAATGATTAAGCATTCCCATCCATAAAGCAAACTGATAATTTCAATAACAACCATAGGCTTTACCAATGAATAATGTGTCAATTCGACCGGCTCAGCCCGGTGATGAACCTGTACTTCTTGGCCTGATTCATGAACTGGCAGTCTACGAGCGTGAGCCGGACCAGGTAAAGACGACGCCTGAGCAACTTGCGACTGCGCTTTTTGGTCCGGCGCCGGTGGCCGAGGCGGTCCTGGCTGAAGTTGAAGGTGAAGTGGCGGGATTTGCGCTGTTCTTTACCAACTTCTCCACCTGGGTCGGTCGCCCGGGGCTTTACCTGGAAGATTTGTTTGTCAGGGAATCCCGGCGCGGCTGCGGGGTGGGCAAGGCGCTGTTGCTGCATCTGGCCGGTATTGCGCGCGAGCGCAACTACGGGCGCATGGAGTGGAGCGTGCTGGACTGGAATCAACCGGCAATCGACTTTTACCGGTCGCTGGGCGCGACCGGCATGGACGAATGGACGGTATTCCGCTTGGACGAGCAGGCCCTTGCCAGACTTGGCCCTGACGACTAGAAAGCGTCGACGTCATGACTTTCGTCACATCAGCCGGGAATGGACAAATGGTAGACTGTGGGTACGTTGCATGTGAGTTCCCGATGAAAACCCTGATCCTGATGGCGGCAGCCTTGCTTCCCGCCATGCTGCTTGCCGAAGAGCCGGAAACCGTCAGCGTGGTTCCTTACCATTCCGTCGCTCTGAATCTCGCGCATCAGGCGGCTGCCCGGGTTGAAAGTCTGAACGAGGCGGTTCTGTCGGCCGAGATCACCGCCCGGGTGATCGATATTCCGGTTCGGGTTGGCCAGCGCGTGGTGGAAGGCGAAATCCTGGTCCGACTCGATCCGGACAGCTTTCGCATTCAGCGCGATCGTGCAGTCGCCCGGCTGGAGAGCGCTGTGGCCGGGCTCGATATGGCCAGGCTGCGCGCCGAACGCGCCCGCCGGTTGGCCCCGGAACAGTTTGTCTCCGAGGATCAACTGCTGGAAGCCGAAACGCGTTTGCGCCAGGCGATGGCAGAACGCACGGCAGCCGAGGCTGACCTGGACGAGGCTGAGCTGCTGCTGGCACGAAGTGGCATTGCCAGTCCCTTTGAGGGTGTGGTCAGTCAGCGGCTGATCGGCCTGGGCGCGCTGGCGGTGCCCGGAAGCCCGCTGGTCGAGCTGATCGCCACTGATCGGCTGGAAATCAGTGCCGGCGTGGCACCGCATCTCAGCGACGGCCTGGCAGCGACTGATGCCATCGAGTATGTCAGCAATGACCGGCGATATGCGGTCCGTCTGGCCCGTCTGGCTCCGATCATCAGCCAGGCCAGCCGGCAGCAGGAGGCGCGCCTGGAATTTGTCGACCAGGCGGCGTTTCCCGGCAGCGAAGGCCGGATTGAATGGCGCGATCCGGCACCGGCCTTGCCGGCCGACTATGTGGTCCAGCGTGACGGACGTCTGGGCGTTCTGGTGCTGGATGGCGAACCGGTACCCGGCACTACCCAGCAGGTGGGCTGGATTGAACTGCCGGATGCCGACGCAGGCAGGCCGGTGCGGGCCGATCTGGACCCCGATTTGATGTTGATTGATCAGGGCCGCCAGCGCGTCCGGCCAGAACAGTCGGTGCGAATCGAGTGACTTGCAGGTAAACCGCTGCCGTGCTGGAAAAACTTTACGCCAATCATCCGCTGGCCAACGTGTTCATGGTCGTTGTGCTGGCCATGGGGCTGGCCGCGTTCTGGCTGATGCCGCGCGAGCGCGATCCGGAAGTCAATTTCAACTGGATCAACATGACCACGGTGCTGCCGGGTGCCTCGGCGGAGGATGTCGAGCGCCTGATCACCGATCCTCTGGAAGAGGCGATCGCCCGGCTGCAGGATGTCCGCTTCGTGGTTTCGTCCAGCCGCGAGAACGTGTCCAATATCCTGATCCGGTTTCAGGATATTCCCGAGCGCCAGTTCGAGCGCCGGGTCGCCGACCTGCGCCGCGAGGTGCAGGCCATGGTCAACGAGGAGCTGCCGCCCGAGGCGCGCGATCCCAATATTCTGGAAGTCACGACCTCCAGCGGTTTTCCCACGGCCATCGTGCTGGTGGTCGGACAGGCCGATGACGAGAATCTGCGCGCGCTTGCCCGGCGCACCCGCCAGGACCTGGAGCGCCTGCCGGCCGCCGACCAGATCCTGGCCCAGGGATTGAATGATCCGGAACTGGCGGTGTTGTTTGATCCGGCGGCGCTGGCGGCACGTGGCTTGAACGCACTTGAGCTTGCCCAGGCTGCATCCGGCTGGTACCAGGACGTTTTTGCCGGACGCCTGCGCACCGACGAGGGTCAGTGGCTGGTGCGCTCCGAAGGGCGATCGATCGACCCGGAAACGCTGACCGGCATGACCCTGAGTAATCGGGATGGCGGGATTGTCCGCTTTGACGATGTGGCGCGTGTCGCCATGAGCACCAGCATTCCGGAACAGCTGGTCAGTTTCGAAGGCCGGCCGGCGGTGATGCTGTCGGTCAACAAGCGGGCGGGCAGCAATACCCTGGATCTGATTGCCGATCTGAACGACTACATCGAGCGTCAGAATCCGGTCCTGGCCGACCGGGGGCAGCGTCTGGTGCTGGCCGATGACCAGACCGTGGATACCCGCGAAGCCATCAGCGTGATGCGCAACAACGCTGTTGTCGGATTGCTGCTGGTGGGCCTGGTGTGCTGGCTGTTTCTGGCCACCCGCATCGCCTTGCTGGTGGCCGGTGGGCTGATTCTGAGTGTGGCCGGTACCTTTGCCGTGCTTGCCGCACTGGGCTATACGCTCAATATCACCGTTCTGCTCGGGATCGTGATTGTTCTCGGCATGCTGGTCGACGTGTCGGTGGTCATGGTCGAGGCCGTCTACTATCGCCTGCAGCGTGGCGAGAAATCGATGGAATCGGCGGTCCGCGCCCTGCACGAGGTCGGCATTCCTTTGACCGCCTCGGTGCTGACCACGATTGCTGCCTTCCTGCCGCTGATGCTGCTGCCGGGCATCGTTGGCAAGTTCATGTTCGTGGTGCCGTTCGTGGTGACGGTCGGGCTGCTGATTTCGCTGGTTCAGGCCTTCTGGATCCTGCCGACGCAAGTGGTTAACAGCCGCTTTTCGACCAAATCATCCACCAGTGATTGGCGCACTCGTTTCAATCGCAAGGTTCGAGCTCGCTACGTCAGCGGTCTGGTACGAGTGTTACGTCGCCCTGGCCCCTATCTCGGTGGTGCCGCACTGGCTTTCGTCCTGGCGTTGATAGCGGTCCGGGCCGAGTTGATCCGTTTCGAGTTTTTTGCCTTCGATCCGATGCGATTGTTCTACGTCCAGGTCGACATGCCCGGCAACGTGACCCTGGAACAGACACTGGAGCAGGTGCAGCAGGTTGAACAACGTGTCCGGGAAGGTCTCGAGCCCGGGGAAGCGCGCAGCGTAGTCAGCCTGGCCGGTGTGCAGTTCACCGACATTGAACCGCTGTTCGGCGATCAGTTCGGTCAGGTGCTGGTCTCACTGAATCCGGCCAATGGCGGCCGCATGGTTCCGGACATCATCGATGGCATGCGCGAAAAGGTACTGGCTACGCCCATCGACGGCAAGATCGCTTTTCTGCAGATATCCGGCGGACCTCCAACACAGCTTCCGGTCAACGTCAAGGTGCGCTCCGATGACTTCGACGAACTGGACCGCGCGACCGAGCGCATGCGCCGGCTGATTGCGGGGATCGAAGGAACCCGCGATATCAGCGACGATCGCGTGCCGGGGCGCTCCGAACTGGTCTTGAGCCTGGACCGCGAAGCCCTGGCCCAGGCGGGATTGGGGCCTGATACCCTGGGTCGTTTACTGCGCCTGCATGTCGACGGTGAGGTCGTCGGTTTTACCCGCGACTCGGGTGATCGTTTCGAGTTGAGAGTCAAGGCAGATCGACGGCCAGGAATCGATCCAGCCGGGATTCTGGAAGACCCGGTCCTCCTGCCGAACGGACAGACCAGTTACCTGGGTGGCCTGGTTGATGTCTCAACTGGTCGTGCGCCGGGCAATATTCGCCATTACAACCTGCGTCGCACGGTTACGGTCGAGGCGGATATTGATCGAGATGTCACCGACACCGTCGAAGTCAATCGCCGGATCCTCGAGGCCTGGGACGATATCCGGGCTGAATTCCCGGGCACCGACCTGGACTTTACCGGCGAGCTGGATGACATCAATGAGTCGCTGGAGTCAATGAGCGTGTTGTTCATTCTCGGTATCGGGTTGATCTACTTGATCCTGGCGACCCAGTTCAAAAGCTATTTTCAGCCGCTGTTGATTTTGCTGACTGTGCCAATGGCCTTTACCGGTGTGGTGTTTGGTCTGTTGATCTCCCGCAACCCGTTGAGCCTGTATACCCTTTACGGCATCATTGCGCTGGCCGGCATCGCAGTCAATGCAGCGATCGTATTGATCGATGCTGCCAACCAGCGCCTGGCTGCCGGCATGCGCCCGCTGCACGCGACGGTTTTTGCCGCTCGCCGCCGCGTCGTTCCCATCCTGATGACCACCGCGACCACCATCGCCGGGTTAATGTCGCTGGCCGTGGGCCTTGGCGGACGTTCTCTGCTTTGGGGCCCGGTTGCCGTCACCCTGGTCTGGGGCCTGACCGTATCGGCCCTCCTGACCCTGTTCGTCATCCCGGTCCTCTACCGCCTGTTCATGCGCGAATCCCGTTAGTCATCAAAAAAATCTTTTTGTCGCAAAGCAGCGAAGCAGCAAAGCAAAAGGCTCTTTGAATTTTTGTTCCTGGTTTCTTTGCTGCTTCGCTGCTTCTTTTCCAAAAAGATTTGCTTGTCCTGGCTGCAGAGTTCTTTGGGTACTGGGTCGAATGTACAGGTGACGTTGGTTGATGGGATTGGTTACCCTACGGCGCTGGATCATCGACTTTCTGGAACAACGACATCATGACTGAACCGCTGTGGCAGCCTGGCGCGGAACGCGCTGCCGGAACGCATCTTGCCCGTTTCATCCAGTTGATCGGCCAGCAGCTCGACCCGGGCGTGCGCGACTGGGACTCGCTGTATCAATTTTCGATTGATCGCCCGGAGGACTTCTGGAAGGGGATTTGGGAATTTGGTGGTGTGGTTGCATCGCAGCGCGGCGGTCGGGTGACTGAAAACTGGCCAGCCATGCCCGGTACGCGTTGGTTTCCGGGTGCCCGTCTGAACTTCGCCGAGAATCTGCTCAAGCATCGCGATGACCGCCCGGCGCTGATCTTTGCCGGCGAAGATGGATCCCGACGGCAGTTCAGTTACGCCGAGTTGTACCGGGAAGTTGCCCGGGTTGCGGCCGGTCTGCGCGCGGCCGGCGTCGAGCAGGGTGACCGGGTCGCCGGTTATCTGCCCAATCTTCCCGAAACCGTGATCGCGATGCTGGCGACCAGTTCGATCGGGGCGGTGTGGTCGTCCTGCTCGCCGGATTTCGGTGTCCAGGGCGTGCTCGACCGATTCGGCCAGATCGAACCGAAGGTGCTGTTTGCGGCCGCGGCTTATCGCTATAACGGCAAGGATTTCGATTGCCTGGAGCGGGTCGGAAAACTGGCCGCAGAGATCGGATCGATCGAGCGGATCGTGATAGCGCCGTATGTTGCCGAGTCACCGGATCTGAGCGGTCTGGAGCGGGCCGTGTCGTGGGCCCAGTTCACCGATAATGCGGCCGAGGAGATCGAGTTCGCCCAGCTGCCGTTTGATCATCCGCTCTATATCCTGTATTCCTCCGGTACCACCGGCGTGCCCAAGTGCATCGTGCACGGGCAGGGCGGTACGCTGTTGCAACATCTGAAAGAACTGATGCTGCATACTGATCTGAAGCGCGACGATCGTTTGTTCTACTTCACCACCTGCGGCTGGATGATGTGGAACTGGCTGGTGTCCGGCCTGGCCGTGGGATCGACCGTGGTGCTTTTCGACGGCTCGCCATTTCATCCCGACGGCAATGCGTTGTGGGATCTGGTTGACGAGTTTGATATTTCGGTGTTCGGCACCAGCGCCAAGTGGATTGCCGCCTGCGACAAGGCCGGTATCAAGCCGGGCGAAACCCACCGGCTTTCCGGCTTGAAAGCCATACTGTCGACCGGATCGCCGCTGCTGCCGGAATCGTTTGACTACGTCTATCGCGACGTCAAGGCCGATGTCCAGCTCAGCTCGATCTCCGGTGGCACCGATATCGTTTCCTGCTTTGCGCTGGGCAATCCCCTGCTGCCGGTCTACAAGGGTGAGCTGCAGTGCCGCGGCCTGGGCATGAAGGTCGAGATTCGCAACGACGACGGCCAGGTGGTGGTCGATGAAACCGGTGAGCTGACCTGCTCGCAGCCGTTTCCGTGCATGCCGGTGCAGTTCTGGAATGATCCGGACGGCAAGCGCTACCAAGCAGCCTATTTCGAAACCCATCCGGGCATCTGGAGCCACGGCGACTACGCCCGACTGACCCCGCGCGGCGGCGTCATCATCTACGGTCGTTCCGATGCCACCTTGAATCCTGGCGGCGTCCGCATCGGCACCGCGGAAATCTATCGTCAGGTGGAAAAACTCGACGAGATCATCGAGTCGATCTGTGTGGGCCAGGAGTTCGATGGCGACGTCCGGGTCGTATTGTTCGTTCGTCTGCGTGACGGAGTGACCCTCGACGATGACCTGCGTGATCGGATCCGCAAGACCGTCCGCGCCAACGCCACCCCGCGCCACGTGCCGGCCGTCATCCTCGACGTCCCCGATATCCCGCGCACCGTCTCCGGCAAGATCACCGAACTTGCGGTCCGCGATGTCATCCACGGCCGCAAGGTCAAGAACACCAGCGCACTCGCCAACCCCGAGGCCCTTGAGCACTTCCGCGACCGCCCGGAATTGCAGGCCTAAGGAACCTCTGAACAAGGCTGGACAGAATTCATAAGGGAAAAAAAAGGTTGCCGAAAAGTACCTGGCTCAATTTTGACTGAGAGTAATGCGAAGCAAAGGGCGTCGGCCGGCACGCCCTGTCGATGACTACGTAGTGCAACCGGGAGAAGATGCAATGAGCCACTCATGTTCAATAAATCAAATAGAACGCCACTCCACCTGCCGCTGGAACCGGTTGGTCGTGTGGGCCACCATCCTGCTATTCACGCTGCCGCTCAAGGCCGGCATTCTGGACAGCGAGATCATCACCTATCAGGGACAGCTGTTGGAAGAGAGTTCGCCCTTCACCGGTACAGTCAATATGGATTTCAGACTGTACACCGATGAGTCGGGAGGAAGCCTGGTCGCATCGCAGTCGATTCCCTCAGTCCCGGTGTCCGAGGGGCTATTCCAGGTCGAATTGCTGTTCGGCAACCAGCCCTATGAAACCGGACTTTGGCTGGAAGTCGAAGCTGACAATATCGTTTTGACCCCGCGCCAGCGCGTCGCCGCGGTGCCGCTGGCACTGCACAGCCTCAACGGCGGTGACAGTTTCTGGGATCTGTCGGGAGGGGTGCTGGGTTATGACGGGGCCGTCAGTATCGGAACTGGAGTGGATAATGAGGCCCTGAACGTGAACGGTGCCACGGTCGGTGTCCGAAGCATAGGGGGCGGCAACGGCGTATTGGGTGAATCGTTTACGCCCACAGGCATTGGTGTACAGGGGTTCGCGCAAGGCGATGGTGTCAATCGTGGCGTGTACGGCTATACCACTAGCGAGGTCGGCTACGGGGGTTACTTCGACGGTGCGTCGGGCAGCCGCAGCCACTTCGGGCATCAGGTCGGCATCGGAACTGATAATCCACTGGCAATGCTGCATGTCGAAGGGCTGGGTGATGCGTTGCCGCAACAGGCACTCAGGGTGAGTGTGGGCGATGACGAGAAGTTCGTGGTCGGCAACCTCGGCACCTCAATCTATCAAAATGTCTTTGTCGATGGAACCGTTGCGATCACCAGCTTTGCGCCGGGTGGGGGGATTGATGTTTGCCGCACCAGCGGTTCCACGGGCGTACTGGCTGCCTGTTCATCGAGCGGTCGCTACAAAACCGATATCGCCAGCCTGGAAAGTACCACTACGCTGATTGAACGCTTGCGCCCGGTGTCCTATCGCTGGACCGAGAGCGGCGAAGAAGACTTCGGCCTGGTGGCCGAAGAGGTCGCCGAGATCGAACCCCGTCTGGTGACCTACAACCGGGAAGGTCAGGTGGAAGGTGTCAAGTACCGCCAGTTGAGCGCCCTGCTGATCCGCGCCCTGCAGGAACAGCATCGTGATATCGACCGGATGCAGGCCGAAATCCAGGCATTGACCCAGCAGCTCGATCAATCCGTCAATCTCACGCGCCATAACCAGGAACTGTCCGACCGGGTAGATCGACTGGAAGCCGTGTTGCTCCAGTGGCAGCCGGTTGCCAGCAACGACTAAAAAAGGGTTCAGGGTCGGTTCCGATTTTGCTTTTCCTGAAGCCTGAAACCCGAACCCTTTTCAAGTAAAGTGCGTTGAGCAGGGTTTCCTTGAGCCTTGCGCCTTGAACCTTGAGCCTTGAGCCTTCTCTGCCATGCACGTTATCTTCAGTCACGGTCATCTGTCCAGCCCGGCCAGCCGCAAGATCCAGGTCCTATCGCCAATTGCCCTCGAGATGGGCTTTGAGGTCGAGGCGATTGATTATTCCGACTTGCAGGATGATCCACACGGTCGGGTAGCGCGTCTGGAATCCCGGATTGCCGAACTGGCGGAACCACCGATCCTGGTGGGCTCGTCACTCGGCGGGCTGGTTTCGATGGCCGCGGCCGAGCGTCATCCGGTATCCGGCCTGTTCCTGATGGCGCCGGCGCTGTACATGGAAGATCGGATACCCGGCAGTACGATCCGCGAGAGCTACCAGCCGCAGTGCCAGAATGTCATGGTGGTCCACGGTTGGCGCGATGACATCTGTCCGTGGGAAGGCAGTCTGAAGTTCGCTCGCGACAAGCGCTCCAACCTGCACCTGATCGACGCCGATCATCGGCTGGAAGAAGCCCTGCCGACGATTGGTCAACTGCTACGGGAATTTCTGCGCTATTCCATCACGTATTCGATGGTCTGGACGAAAGAAGCACCATCTTCGGGCTGAATGCCGTCCTTGGGACGAAACTGCCAGCGTTCCAGTGCTCGTTGAGTGGGGCGCTCGAATGCGCTATTCGAACTGTAGATAACGGCTACCCGCTCGACTTCACCTGCCTGATTGATCAGTAGCATCGAGTGAGTCCAGCCATTCTTGCGCTGCCGGGCCATTGATGCCGGATATCGGGGTTGTCTGCGATGCTCGGACTCCCATTCGACCTCGGATGCTGTCGTCCGGCTGCATGCATTCGAGCCCTCGTTTCTGAGCTCATTCAATTGTTCCTGATATTCAAGTGCCAGGGTTTCTGCCTGTTCGATCTGGCTGTCGGTCATGTCCTCGAGGTTGGCGCGCAACAATGCCATCCCCGCATCCTGGTTGGCTTCGCCGGCCTGGATCTGGCGCATGTCGAAGTGGCTGAGAAGCCAGATCTGCGCCCAGGCATACGAATCCACCAGGCGTCGCGCCTTGCGGTTGATATCGGCCAGAGCCAGCACCGCACGAACATCACCCTGCCTGGCGGCGGCCACAAATTGTTCGATGGCCTGATCAGTTTTCTGCTGTCGGTGCAGCGCGCTGCCAAGAATCCAGCGATTGAAGCAGGAGCTGGCGGCTTCTTGCTCAACTGTGGCCATCGCCTCGGGATCGCCGTTCAGGGCCTTTTCCAGAAGGTCATAGCGTTCTGCCGCAGTACCTTCAACTGCCGCGTTCAGGCTCGATGCCAAAAGAATCAGTCCGGCAAGCGTCATTTGCGGTAAATACGTCGAGATCATGTCAGAACCAACCTCACGGTTTTTGATTAAAGCCCCTTCCGGCATAAGACTAACCGAATGACAGAGGCGGTTCAAATTTGATCAATTACCAGCCGTGGCGACTATACTTGGCATCCAGCCTCAACGTATTTACAGGTTGTGATCATGGAGCGGACCCTGGAGGCAACAGCACATTTACTTCAGCGCGTCGCCGAGGGTGACGAGATGGCGCGCGAGCGGTTGTGTCATCACTTCATGCCCATACTCACTCGCTGGGCGCACGGCCGATTGCCGGATTATGCTCGCGACCTGTCGGAAACCCAGGACCTGGTCCAGACCGCCCTGATTCGAGCCCTCGATCAGGTCGATGATTTCGAGTCGCTGCGCGAGGGCGCTTTTCTTGCCTATTTGCGCAAGATTCTTCTCAACAGCATCCGCATGGAGATCCGGCGTGTCACCCGCCGGAATCGACACGGTTTCGCGGATTCCGAGCTCGAACCCAGTGATCCCGAAGCCTCCATTCTGAGCGAAGTCATCGGTCTCGATGTGCTGGAACGCTACGAGGCGGCATTAATGACTCTGACAGACAAAGCCCGCGAGGCCGTGATGTTGAGAGTCGAGTTTGGCTATTCCTTTCCCGAGATTGCCCTGGCTACCGACACCCCGTCGGCCAACAGTGCCCGGATGCTGGTATCACGGTCTCTGGTCCAGTTGGCCGAGGCGATGAAATGAGTCGGTCAGACGATCGTAAGGGCGATCGGGCGCGCCGTATCATGCTGCGGCTGGTCGGGTCGACTCAATCTCTGGACGAATCGGCGGGACAGCTCGACGAATCGCGCGTGGCCGAGCGCCTGCATCAGATCGAACAGCTATTTCTGCTTCATGGCGGTGAGCGTGGTGACGCGCCTGGACCTGATCCGGGCAGTGTGCTGTTCGAGTGGGGTCATCTCCAGGTGCTGGAGCTGTTGGGTGACGGCAGTTTCGGTGACGTTTACCGGGCCTACGATCGGACGCTGGACCGCGACGTCGCGCTCAAACTCCTGAAGACGGATCAAGGCCGCCCGTTTCAGTCGCAGTTGTTCCTGCACGAGGCCAGGCAGCTTGCCCTGGTGCGCCATCGAAACGTACTGGCTGTTCACGGCGCTGCCGTGCACGATGGCCGTCCGGGGTTGTGGACGGATCTGATCGGCGGCAATACCGCTCACCATGAGCAGTATCGTGAGTCGTTCACCCGGCTGGAATCGGTGCTGGAATTGATCGAATCGCTTGCGCTTGCACTGCAGGCCGTGCACTCGGCCGGGCTGGTGCACGGCGACGTCAAACCCTCCAATATCATGCGCGACGCCACGGGCGAATGGATCCTGATGGATTTCGGGGCCAGTCTCGACCAGCGTCGCGCGCAGGGTGGACCTGCCATGACCTCGGGAACGCCGCTGTACATGGCACCGGACGTCGTGCTGGGCAAGCCGCCGTCCGTTGAATCAGACCTCTATTCTATGGGTGCCACGCTATATCGGTTGCTGGTTGGTCGCGCGCCGGTCGAGGTATCGGAATGGCCGGAACTGAAGTCTTTCCATGATTCCGGCAAGCGTCCGCCATCGGCGCGACATTGCGCCGGCCTGGACGCTCGGGTGGCGCGCCTGATCGACGGACTGATGGCCGTCGAGCCTTCAGAGCGACCGGTTGTCGAGGAAGTGCTTGCTCGTGTCCAGTCCATTCGAGAAGCGCCTCAACGGCGTTTCCGTGTCGTTGCGCTGAGCAGTATCGCCGGGGTACTGCTGCTGGGACTGACGCTGACCAGCATCGGGTTCTACCGCGCCAATGAAGCGCGCATCGAGGCGGAACAGGAGCAGCGAAATACCGCAGCGGTCAACGGATTTCTGCAGCGAATTCTGGCGGCACCGTCAACAACCGGACGCGTGCGGGACCTCTCCGTCGAAGACATGCTCCGCAGGGCAGCGGATGATGTAGCACCCCTGCTACGTGAACAACCGGCGGCGGAGATCGTTGTCCATCGCGTGCTGGCCGAATCCTTCAATACCCTCCGTCTGCCGCAGCTGGCATTGAGTCAGATCGAGATGGCTCACGATCGGCTGCGCGCAGCGAATCAGCGCATGCCGGAGATCGAGCGCGGTCTTGATCTGCAGCGAATACGCGCCGCGGAGATCGAGGAGCGACACGAGGACAGTATTGCGCTGGCTGAGACATTTGTTGCCACTTATCTCGATACCCTTGGTGATGATCATATGGACATTCGCTGGGCCCGAAAATACATGGTGACGAATCGATTGAGTCTGAGTCGTCACGACGAAGCCGAAGAGATCATGCGGGCGTATTTTCAGGATGTACCCGAGCCCGAGACGGCCGAGAATCACTTCGGCTACGAGATCCTGCAGTCCTGGGCCAACCTGCATCGTATGCAGGGACGTTATCAAGAGTCGGTTGCCTCGGCCGAGCGAGCGCTGGACTGGCTGGAACGCTATCCCCTGTCTCGCCCTGTCAACCGCCTCGGTGCATTGACCAACCTGGCGCTGAACCTGGGCCACCTGGGGCAGTCGGAGCGGGCGATCGAAGTGCTACAAGAGATATTGCCGATCCAGGAGCGGATGTTTGGCGCAGCTTCAGGAGAATATCTGGGCACACTGGTCAACATCTCGGCTTTCCAGCGCGAGTCTGGTCGCGTCGAGGCTTCTGCCGCCCCGTTGACTCGGGCGCGCGAATTGATTCTGGAAAATCCTGACAGCGTGCCGCCTGAGCAGGCAATGAATGTGTCCGGAAACCTGGCAAATGTGCTCAATGCCACCGGCGAGCAGGCTCGCGGCGAGGCGCTGATCCGGGAATTGATTGCTGCGGCGAGTGAACACTGGAGCCCGGAGCATGTCAACGTGCTCAAGCTCGAATACAACCTGGCCGAGTTGATGAATCAGCAAGGTCGCTTTGAGGAGGCTCAAGCTCTGGCCGAACAAACTCTGGCGAAAAAAGAGCGCGCGCTGGGCCCGGCCCACGCTTTCACGCTGCTGACCATGGACAACCTGGCGGTTGCCCTGGCTGGTCTGGGTCATGTCGATCAAGCGCTGGACTGGCATGATCGCGCCGCCTCCGGTCTGGCTGAGCAAGTCGGGCCGGACCATGCGTTCACCCTGCTGGCCGAGCGTCATCAGGTAGCCACTCTACAGCGCCTGTCACCGGAAAAGATCAGCGCTGACCTGATTGAAGACCTGATTCGGCGTCATGAGCAGTCGCTGGGAGCGGATCATCCGGATACCGATAGCGCGCGCGCTGGCTACTCGAACCAATTAAATACGCTTGCATCGTGTCTCAGGTTGTCAGCTTTTGTCGTGGGGAGGGTCATGGCATTCGAAACAGCCTTTGCGTTATTCGTTCGAATGCTTCAAAGTAGCGTCGCTGAGATACATTGAGACTGAGGAACTACATGACATCCAACCCGACCCGCAATCTGGCCGTTTTCTGTGACTTCGAGAACGTCGCGCTGGGCGTGCGTGACGCGCGCTACGAGGCGTTCGATATTCAGAAAGTTCTTGAGCGCCTGCTGCTCAAAGGAAATATCGTGGTCCGCAAGGCCTACTGCGACTGGGGTCGCTATCGCGAGTTCAAGGGGCCGATGCACGAGGCGGCATTCGAATTGATCGATATTCCGCACGTGCGCATGTCGGGCAAGAACTCGGCCGATATCCGCATGGTGGTCGACGCGCTGGATCTTTGCTACACCAAGGGCCATGTCGATACCTTCGTGGTGATCTCGGGCGATTCGGACTTCTCGCCGCTGGTCTCCAAACTGCGTGAAAACAACAAGACCGTGATCGGAGTCGGGGTCAAGAGCTCGACTTCTGACCTGCTGATGGCCAATTGTGATGAGTTCATCTTTTATGACGATCTGATTCGGAAGAAAGCCAAAACGAGTCCGCCGCGAAGCAAGAAGGCCGGCAAGAAGAAGGCTCGCAAGTCGGCACCTGACGCCAAGGCGGATAACAAGACGCCGGAGGTTGATGACAAGGGCCAGGAAGCCTTCGATCTGGTCCTGGAGACCACCGAAGCGCTGTTCGGCGACCGCGACGCCGAAGAAAAGGTCTGGGGCTCGATGGTCAAGCAGGCCCTGAAACGCCGCAAGCCGGGTTTCAGCGAGTCCTACCACGGCTTCAAGAGCTTCAATCATCTGCTGCAGGAAATGCAGAAAGCCAGCATGCTCGAACTGCAGCACGACGAGAAATCCGGCGGCTACATCATCAAAACCTACCGCGGCGACGACTGACGTCCATAACCATAAAACAGCTGGAATCACCGAAAACACCGAAGGCACCGAAGCCCTGCAAAAGATATCTCGGGGGATTCCAGCCCGGCTTTGCTACTACAGGCCGTAGTAGTGAGGGTCCGGCCTCAATTCTCTGCCGATTCCTGAAGCATGTGTATATCGCGCTGGGGGTAGGGGATGGAGCAGCCGGCACTCTCCAGTTCAGCTTTCAATTGTTCGAGCAGGTCGCTGCGAGTTGGCCAGTAGTCCGGGGTGTTGACCCACGGGCGTACGGCGAAGTTGACGCTGGAGTCGGCGAGTTCCATTAGAAGGATGGCCGGCTCCGGATCGTCAAGAACTTTCTCATGGCTGCGAATCACGCGGTCGATGACCTCTCGGGCCTTTTTCAGGTCATCGTCGTACGAAACGCCGATGATCAGATCGATTCTGCGTGTATCGAACGCCGAGTAGTTGGTGATGGGTTGAGAGGTGATTTCGCTGTTGGGAACGATGACATGGCGGTTGTCCGGCGTTGTCAGCTTGGTCTGAAATATACCGACATTCTGGACCGTACCCGAAACACCGCCAGCTTCGACGAAGTTTCCGGTCGAGAAAGGCCGGAATCCGACCAGCATCAGACCGGAGGCAAAATTGCTCAGCGAACTTTGCAATGCCAGGCCGACGGCAAGGGCTGCACCGCCGAGGACTGCAATCAGCGGGGTGACCGCAATGCCGAGATAGCCGATGGCGATCAGGACTACCGATAGCAGCAGGAATACATAAACAATCGTGCCAAGGAAATTGACCAGCAGCTGGTCCATTTCCCGCCTGGTCATGGCTCCGCGCATGACCTTGATGATGGCTTTTGCGATCCATCGACCGATGATGAATATCAGAATCGCGCCCAGAACCTGCCAGGCGACCGCAAGAACGTCAGCGGTGTCGATGTTGGCGTACCAAGCCTGCAAACCTTCCATTAGAATCTCCCAATTAGAACCAGTCGCCACCCTTATTCAGAGTGACCTCGATCTTGTCGCCGAGCTCGGCGATATTCTCGATGGTGTAGTCAAGCCCGTCCCCAGTCAGACAGTGATAGGGCATGTTTTCACACAACTTGAGAAAGGGCAGTCCTTCAAGATCACCAACGGCCAGATAGCCGGTGCGTAGCATCAGGTTAACGCGCAAGCATTTTTCCGCGTTGTGATCGGCCATCGGCGCAACAGTGGTTTCAACTCGAAGAAAGCGCTTGCCGTCCGGGCTTTTCAGCTCGGCCAGGAAAACACTCTGACGGCGGCCAGTGTCGCCCACCGGCATTTCCAGGCCGAGCATGAACGGCTCGTCGTGGACGACCTCGTAGCGCTCCTTGACGTATTCCTCGATTGCGGCAAATGTTTCCATCACTTGGGCTCCAGGCGCACAGCGCCATCCAGTCGAATTGTCGTTCCGTTAAAGTAACTGTTTTCCACGATGTGTGCAGCCAGGGACGCGAATTCTTCCGGTTTGCCGAGTCGTTTCGGGAATGGAATTGATTCGCCCAGGGCCTGTTGCACGTTCTCGGGCATGGTATCAACCATCGGTGTATGAAATATGCCCGGAGCGATCGTCATCACGCGCACACCGATGCGGGTGAATTCTCGCGCCATCGGCAGCGTCATGCCTACCACGCCACCCTTTGAGGCCGAGTAGGCCGCCTGACCAATCTGACCCTCGAAAGCCGCCACAGACGCGGTATTGATGATCACGCCGCGCTCATTGTCATCGCCTGGCTCATTGTGCTGCATCAGATTGGCCGCGGCCTTGGCGACATTGAAACTGCCAACCAGATTGACCATTACGGTCTTGCTGAACTGGTCCAGCGCCATCGGCGCCTCACGTCCCAGCACCCGCCCGGCGCCCAGAATTCCGGCACAGCTGATCGCAACATTCAAGCCACCCAGCCACTCGCGGGCCTGGTCAAGTACGTTGGCCACATCGGCTTCACTGGTAACATCAACCCGAAAAAACCGCGCCGAGTCCTGCCCCAGTTTCTCAACCGCATCGGCCGCCTTGTCCTCATTGACATCCAGCAAAGCCACCTTGCCACCATCCGCCACAAACCGCTGAGCCACAGCAAACCCCAATCCCGAAACACCCCCTGTTATCACTGCTTTTATATCGTTCAATTCCATTATGGAAATTCCTTGTATGAAAAAATCAAAATCTTTATGTCGCGAAGCAGCAAAGCAGCAAAGCAAACAAGCTTGAAATCATTTGTTATATACAACACGCTTGATGCCGTGCTTGACCAAACGAGTGTTCCAGTTGATGAGAAGACCCAATCTCATGCGGGTCAGTTTCAGGTAGGTGAATACTTGGGCCCGGTGGATTGGCAAAAGATTCTGTGTAACCTTGTTTTCTACTATCACCTGATCGTCAATGAGCATATCAACTCTGTATGCGTTTTCTACTGTCAAATCTTCATATGTGAGCGGGAGCAATACCTCAGTAGACACCTTGTGACCTCGTCGCATCATCTCATGCGAAAGACAAGTCTGATATGCCGATTCCAGCAATCCAGGCCCGAGCGCACTGTGTACCTTCACAGCTGCGTCAACAATCTCCGAGGCAATTCTCTCCAGCTCTGGGATGTCAGTGTGAGTCATTCCGCATCATGTAGTTGACGTTTAAAAGATGTCTTACTGCTCCATCACAGTGTTGAAGGTTTTGCTTAAAAATCTTCCCTGTTCTTTACTTCTTTCTTTGCTGCTTAGCTGCTTCGCGACATAAAGATTTTATCTTTTCGAAGTGCTGAAGCCTCCAATCTAATTTCGTTTCAGGATGGCCTGGCCGGTGCGGGAGCGGGGGCGGCCGAGTTCGCCGGCGATCCAGTCGCCGGTCTGGGCCAGTTTGATCAGGTCTACGCCGGTTTCCAGCCCCAGGCCGTTAAGCAGGTAAACCACATCCTCGGTCGCGACATTGCCCGTTGCACCGCGGGCATAGGGGCAGCCGCCGAGGCCGGCGACCGAGCTGTCGACTACACGTACGCCGGCTTCCAGGCAGGCCGAGATGTTGGCCAGTGCCTGGCCGTAGGTGTCGTGGAAATGAACGGCGAGCTGGTCCATCGGAATGGATTCGGCAACTGCTTTCAGGACATCGCGCGCCTGGTGCGGCGTGCCGACGCCGATGGTATCGCCCAGCGAAATTTCCGCGCAGCCCGCCTCGAACAACGCTTCAGCCACCCGAACCACGTCGGCCACCGGCACCTTACCCTGGTACGGGCAGCCCAGCACCGTTGAAACATAGCCACGAACCCGAACCTTGTCCTGGCGGGCACGCCTGACAACCGGTCCAAAGCGTTCCAGCGATTCGGCAATCGAGCAATTGATGTTTTTCTGATTAAAGGCTTCCGACGCGGCAGTGAAGACCGCGATCTCTTCCGCACCCACCGCGCGGGCACGCTCGTAACCCTTCTCGTTGGGCACCAGTACCGGGTAGCTGACCCGGTCGACCCGCTTGATTCCCTTGAAAACCGCTTCGGCATCGGCCAACTGGGGAATGGCTGGTGCACTGACGAAGCTGGTGGCTTCGACCACGCTCAAGCCGGTCGCGGCCAGGCGTTCGATCAGCTCGATCTTGACCTCGGTCGGGATCGTGTAGGGCTCGTTCTGCAGCCCGTCACGCGGACCGACCTCGACGATCTTGACATGATCACTCTGGCTCATCGATTCAGGTGATCTCGATGGCAACTGCCGTGGCTTCGCCGCCGCCGATGCACAAAGATGCCACGCCGCGCTTGCCACCACGCTTTTTCAATGCATGGACGAGCGTCACCAGCACTCTCGCACCGCTGGCGCCAATCGGGTGACCCAGGGCGCAGGCACCACCATTGACGTTGACCTTGTCGTGCGGAAGATTCAGTTCCTTCATGGCTGCCATCGTGACCGTGGCAAAGGCCTCGTTGATTTCGTACAGGTCGACCTCGTCGGCGCTCCAGCCAGCCTTTTCCAGGACCTTGGAGATTGCGCCGACCGGGGCAGTAGTGAACCATTCGGGCTCCTGTGAATGCGTTGCATGGGCGACGATCCGTGCCAGCGGCTTGAGCCCCCGCTTTTCGGCGTTGCCGGCACTCATCAGCACCAGTGCGGCCGCACCATCGGAAATCTTCGATGAACTGGCAGCCGTGATCGTGCCGTCCTTGGCAAAGGCCGGGCGCAGAGATGGCATTTTTTCAACGTTGCAGCGCGGTGGTTCCTCGTCGGTCTTGACCTCGACCTCACCCTTGCGAGTCTTGACCGTGACCGGCGCAATCTCGTCGGAGAAGGCGCCGCTTTCCGTCGCTGCCATCGCACGTTCTACCGACGCTTTTGAAAAATCATCCTGTTCCTCGCGGGTAAAACCGTACTTGGCCACGCACTGCTCGCCGAACTGGCCCATCATCTGGCCGTCGTAGGGGTTTTGCAGACCATCAAAAAACATGTGGTCCAGCGCCTGGACATGCCCCATGCGCAGGCCGCGATCCATCAGGTAGGGTGCGTTGGTCATCGATTCCATGCCGCCGGCGATCACGATGTCGGCCGAGCCGGCCAGGATCGCGTCATTGCCCTGCATGACCGCTTTCATACCAGAGCCGCAGACCTTGTTGATGGTCGTGCAACCGGCAGAGACGGGTAGCCCCGCACCCAGTGCGGCCTGGCGAGCCGGTGCCTGACCGGTACCAGCCGGCAGCACGCAGCCCATGATCACTTCGGAGACCTCTTTCCCGTCAACGCCGGCATCGGCCAGCGCGGCAGCAATGGCAGCACTGCCCAGCTGGGTAGATTTGACGGGAGCGAATTGACCCTGAAAAGAGCCGATCGCAGTACGGCGGGCGGAAACAATGACAATGGCGTCGGACACGGGGTATACCTCTCGTGAAATCATTCAAGCCCGTTATTATCGCAGGTTGGCGCGAACGCTGTGGAAGCTCGCCTAAACGCGACGGGCACTACCAGACTTCAATCTGGAGGCTCTCAACACGCTCGAATTCGCGCTGGTTGCGGGTGATCAGTGTTGCCTGATGGGCCAGCGCAACGGCTGCGATTAGCATGTCATTCGGTCCAATCAGGCTGCCGCGAGCTGACAGGTCGGCACGGATGACACCGTAGTGTTCAGCGCACTCATCGTCGAAAGCCAGCGATTTCAGTGGTGAGGCGAATAGTCTGACTCGCTCGAGATTCTCCTCGACCCGCTGACTGTTGCGCGCACCCCAGAGCAACTCCGCACGGACCACACTGGACAACGCCAGTTCCAGTGGTGAATGCGATCGAAACTGCTCCAGCAGGGCAGGTTCGCGCGCATTGAGCAGGTGGATGCAGATGTCGGTATCGAGCAGCTTCATTCGACCGGTGTCCGAACTTCGAAGTCTCCCTGCGTGCCGCGCTCGATCGGTACGATCCGTTCGCGATTGAAAAGTCCTTCGAAATAGCCTTCAGGCCAGTCCGATACCAGATCCTTGCGCGCCAGTTCGGCCAGATAGCGCGACACACTCATGCCCGCGCGTTCCGCACGGTGCCGGAGCGACTCAGCTTCTTCTTTGCGAAGGTAACAATGCAATTGTGCCATTAGATATAAATCCAAATACATGCACATATATTCTATTCTATTCGAGCTTTTCGCGCTGATCAAGGTGTTCAATCATTTTGACAAGCACCGGGCGATCGTCAGGAACCTTGCCTGGCTTGCACCGTCGAAGTGATTCCATTCCCCGAAAAATTGCTGCCATGAAAAAAGTGTCGCAACTTGTACTTATGATTGCTGCCTGTTCAATGGTTGCCTGCACCTGGGTCAAGCCCGAAACCGGTGCCGATGCGGTCGCTCTGCGCACGGCTGATGAAGTGATGGGTTGTGAGCGTGTCAGCCAGACGACGGTGTCGGTTCGCGATCGGGTGGCCGGCGTGCAGCGCAGTGCTTCGAAGGTCCAGGAAGAACTCGATACCCTGGCCCGAAACTCCGCCATCGATGTTGGAGGCAATGCGATCGTAAGCGAGGAGCGGATCGAGGAAGGCAAACAACGCTACGGTATCTATCGCTGCAGTTCCTGATTCTCCGGTTACACGAAATGCTCGTCCAGGTAGCGGTTGATTTCCTTTTCGACCTTGGGTTCCAGATAGGTCAGTAGAAAAGCAAGCTGGGCGCGAACGTGAACAACCTCGGCATCCACGTCAATTTCACCGCTGACGCCAAGTCGCTCAAACACGATGGTATCCCCATCCCAGCCGTAATCGATCGCAAATTTGTCAGCCAGATCCTGAGCCAGATCATCCGCAATCTGCTGCGCATCTTCCAGACTCTTGCCATGCTTCCTGCGAATATCAATTGCCATAATTTTTCCCTGAACCCTTGATTCTCAAGCTCCCGGAGAACTCGTCCACATGGACCGTCGGGGATACGCGCGTTCGTTCTACGGGCAGGCGCTTCTTGCCGCAAGCAAACCGCACCAGCCCTCCGAACTGCGCTACCCCGACCTACGGTTTCTCGCCTTTGCTCTTTCCTGAAACCTGAACCCGGAAACCTTTCATTTAAAGCGCATTCTTCCGCGGCGGCAACAACACGCTCGACACAATCATACCTGTGGTCAGGGCAACCGCAATCATGGCGGCCAGCATCGCGGTTTCGATGCCTGAAATCACGTCGTTCTCCAGCAGTGTGGCCAGGCTGCGTAATCCGATACTGCCGGGTACCAGCAGGATCAGGCCGGGCAGGTGCATGATCGAGCCGGGGCGTCCGCTGAAGCGGACGAACAGGTTACCCGCCATGCCCACCATCACACTGCCGACAAAGGCGCCAATCACCGGCGCATTGATGATGCTGCCAATGCCGGCACCGATCACCGCAATCAGGCAGGCCAGCAGCATCCAGACCCAGTCGCGCCGATGGGCCTGGAACAGCACGACCAGTCCGAATGCCGCTATCAGCAAGCCCGCCGGCGTCAACCATTCCGGCCGGTCAACCGGGCTGACCAGCCCGACCGGCCCGGTGAAATACTGACCGGCCATACCGCCCATGACCAGGCCAAAAGTCAGCAGGGCGAAAATCATAACGGCCGATGCCAGTCGCGACGAGCCGGAGACCAGGTGCCCGGTCGACAGTTCGCGGCAGGCGGTGGTCAGGTCCATGCCGGGCAGCAGCGCGATGATGCTGGCAATGATGGCCGGCATCAATGCGGTTTGCGGATCGAAGCCACACCACAGTGTGCCAAGGAATGTGGTCAGGGCCGCAGCCAGCGGGGCGGTCAGGCGCGAGCGATCGAGATGGCTGCGCAGCATCAACACCGACGCCCCGGTAACAATGCCCAGGAGACTGGCCAGCAGTGTCTCGCGCAGGCCGCCCCCGATCAAAGGCGCAACACCTCCGGCAATGGCGATGAAGCCCAGCAGTTGCCACCATGCGCCGAACCGCGGCGGGGCGGCGTCGATCATGCGGACGCGCTCATCGGCCTGTTCCGGGTCAATTGTGCCGGCCGCCAGTTCATCCATGACCTCGGTCAACTCGGACAGTTTTGACAGGTTGGAAGAACCCGGTTCAGAGCGGGCCAGGTAGGTCTGCTGGCGCGAGCCATCGCCCAGCGAGACGATCAGCGAGGTCGGGGTCGAAAAGAACTCGGCCTGCAATCCCAGGCGCTCGGCCATGATCTGCATCGCTGCCTCAAGCCGGTGGGCGGGCGAGCCAACATGCAAAAGCGCGCGGCCCAGATTGAGTACCAGCGCGGCATAGCGGCTGGCCTCATACGGTTGTGCTGTCAGGTCGGTGTCGGAATCCATGGACGAAGTGTCGCATAATGACCCGCTGTAGTCCGAAGGTTGATGACCGTGAATATCCGGATGGTTCGACGCTGCGCGCTCGCTTTCTTTGTCGTTAATCTGCTCGCCGTGATCTGGCCGTTGGCCACCCTGGTGTCGGTGGCCGAGCCAATGATCCTTGGGCTGCCTTTATCGATGGCCTGGGCCATTGCCTGGATCCTCCTCGGCTTTGTCGCGCTATTGATACTCGACCGGTTTGAGTGCCGGCACGAGAGTCGGCAGGAGGGCCGGGATGGTGACACGGCTGGCCATGGAGATCGTGATCCAGGTGACAAGAGTCCGGAAGGTCACCGCTGATGGATCAATGGATCATTGTCGCCACCATCATCGCGGCCTACCTGGCGCTGACCTTGTGGGTCGGATTGAGAGCCGGGCGGGGGACATCGGCGACCGTCGACGGGTTCGTCGCCGGTGATCGCAATTTCGGGTTTCTGGTGATGTATTTTGTCACCGGGGCAACGGTGTTCTCGGCCTTTGCCTTTCTCGGCGGACCGGGCTGGGCCTACTCACGCGGAGCGGCTGCCTTTTACATCCTGTCCTACGGCGTGCTCGGCATGGCGCCCTGGTATGTAATCGGACCCAAGGTTGCCCGGATCGGCCGTCGGCTCGGCCAGGTCACCCAGGCCCAGTTCCTGACTGGCCGCTTTCCGTCACGCTTTCTGTCGCTGCTTATCGCGCTGATCTCTATCGCCGCACTGATTCCTTATATCACGCTGCAGATGCGCGGCGCCGGGATCGTCATCGAAGCGGTTACCGAGGGTCATGTGCCGCTTTGGGCGGGTGCGGCGATCGCCTATGGCATTGTTCTGATCTACGTGCTGGTCAGCGGGGTGGCCGCGGTGGGCTGGACCAACACCTTGCAAGGTGTGTTCATGATCGCGATCGCCTGGGCGCTGGGTATCTATCTGCCTTTTGCGCTCTACGGCGGCATCGGGCCGATGTTCTCCGAGATTCTCCAGACCCGGCCTGAGCTGCTGGAATTGCCCGGACTGACCGGCGCCGGCACGCCGTGGTCCTGGGGCGGTTACTCCAGCGCCATCCTGATCAGCGCCATCGGCCTGACCATGTGGCCACACCTGTTCATGAAAGCATTTACCGCGCGCGACGAGCGCATCATTCAACGCACCGTAATCTGGTTTCCGACCTTTCAGCTGTTCCTGGTTCCGGTGTTCCTGATCGGCTTCGCCGGAGTGTTGTTTGTCGATGAACTGGCGCGTCCGGATTTCATCCTGCCGCATCTGATTTTAAATGTTGATTTGCCGGTGATTGTGGTCGGCCTGTTCTGTGCCGGTGCCCTGTCGGCGTCGATGTCCACCGGGGATGCGTTGATGCATGCGACCGCGTCAGTGGCGGTCGAGGATGGCGTTCGTCCCTTTGCCAATCTGACTGAGGCGCAACAGAGACTGTTGATTCGAGCACTGATCGTCGTTGCCGGAACCGTGTCCTATGTCTTCGCGATCTCGGAAGGGGTATCCCTGGTCGTGCTACTGCTGACTTCCTACGGCATCATCGCCCAACTCGCGCCGCCCGTCGTGGCTGCCCTGTTCTGGCGTCGCGCGACTACTGCCGGCGTGCTGGCGGGACTGCTGGCGGGTGGTGGCACCGCGTTGCTGTTCTTCTTCAATCCGGACTGGCGGGTGTTCGATCTGCATGAAGGTCTGCTTGGTCTTGCCGTGCACATACCCGTCCTGGTCCTGGTCTCCCTGCTGACCGCCCGCCAATCGGAAGCGCGCATCGCGGCCTATGTGGGTCGGTAATTTCTCGAACGGGAAACCTGAAATGAGTATGATTTGACGGTCATCACAGGATGACGGGTTGTGGCTCCGGTCTTCGGGGCATCAACGGATGAAGGAACCAAGAGGGAAACACTGCGAGAGCGCCTGGAGGCCGAACGATGATTCTGGCGACCTGGCTGATCCGCATTCGTTGACGGAACTGCGCTTCTGGATCACCAACCTGGATGAGATGACCGGCCTGATGGAGTGTGACTGACATGATATCATGTGATAAACATGAAAGAAGGATGATCACATGTCAAGCATGATTCAGATCCGCAATGTCCCGGTAGAGGCCCACCGTGCGCTCAAGGCGCGCGCGGCACTGGCGGGAAAGAGCATGAGCGAGCTGATCCTGGAAGAGTTGCAGGCGATGCTGGCGCTGCCCTCGGAACAGGAGTTGCGCGAACGGCTGGAGCAAGCCGAACCATTCGCCATGAAAAAATCGTCGGCCGGATTGATTCGCCGTGAGCGTGACGCGGCGTGAGCCAGGTCCTGGTTGTCGACGCCTCGGTTGTCGTCGACCTGATCGGGCGATTTCGACCGCAACCGATCGAAGCGCTGTTGTGGGCCCAGGACAGCATTCTGGCGGCGCCTGAGCTGCTCGATGTCGAGGTCCTGCAGGCGCTGCGCCGGCTGGACCTGGACGGCGCGATTCCGCCAAGCCGCACGCAAGTGGTCGAGCTGCTACAGGCACTGCGCATTCGGCGCTATCGGCACCACAGCCTGCGCGAAGGGATCTGGTCCTTGCGCCAGAACGTGACCGCGTACGATGCCGCGTATGTGACACTCGCTCGCCTCTTGGGCGCAACGTTGGTTACGCGGGACAAGAAGCTGGCCCGCGCTCCGGGTCTCGATGTGCAGGTGACAGTCCTATGAGCAAGCGGCCAGGTCTGGCGCACGGCACGGTGAATTCAATCTGGTGATGCGACAGTTCGGTTGACTTCGGAGGGGCATTCGAGTGGATCATGGGAGGGTTGGCACGAGTGACGGCGCAAAAGTCCGTGCTACACTGATCCTGTGTTATCAATGAGCGGCTCGAAAGGAACCTGAAATGGCCAATCTGACCCTCAGTCTCGACGACGATCTGCTGCAAAAGGCACGCGAGGCGGCGCTGCGCGAGCACACCTCGGTCAATGCGCTGGTGCGCGAGTATCTGACCCAGTACGTCAACGCCCGGGATCGCCGCTTGCGCGCACTGGATGCGCTGGATGAGGTTGCGGTGCGCACCAGCTCGGCCAGCGACGAGCGCTGGTCGCGTGAGTCGCTGCTCGATCGGCAGACTGGTTGACGAGCGCTTGATCGGTGCGCGTATTCATCGACACCAATCTGTGGGCATACTGGCTGGATCGCCGCGAGCCCGAAAAATCCGCATTCATACGCGACTGGCTGCGCGAACTGGCGCGTGAGCATGAAATCGTCGTAAGCACCCAGGTTTTGATCGAATTGCGCTCGGTTTTGACACGCAAGCTCAAGCCGGCGCTGTCGTGGCAGGACACCCGCGCGGCGCTTATGGCGCTCGCTGAGTTCGATGTCGTGCCCACGAATGGGAACCTGGTCCTTGATGCGCACGAGCTTTCGCGCGCCGAACAGCTTTCGTGGTTCGATGCGCTGATCGTCGAGGCGGCGATCCGGTCGGAATGTGAGTGCTTGTTCTCCGAAGACCTCAATCATGAACAGCGTTTCGCTTCGCTGACGGTGAAGAACCCTTTCATGATTGGCGAGAACATTTCATGAACTTGCTGACTCTACTCAAGCGCAGTTAGGTGTTGCGGGTTCTGGGCGTGGACGACTTCGAATGCGAGGGACCACAATGATTATTCGTCGACTGGTTCAAAGCCTGCGCCGCCGTGACTGGTTCACGGTCGTCATCGAAATCCTGATCGTTGTGGTAGGCGTGTTCATCGGTATCGAGGTCTCCAACTGGAACTAGGGAACCTCTGAACAAGTCTACGCGGGCGCGACGGCGCCTTTGCGGGAGGCTCCGGCTTGGCTTGGGCGAGCGTGGTTTGGTCATTCCAAATGAGCGAGCCCAAACAAGGCGGAGGCCCCGCAAAGGCCCGTCCCGTAGGGGTTTCGCCGGAGAAGCCGCATCTCGCACGTTGCGCCACTCGGCCGTAGCGACGGCTACTGTCACTCGTGTCGCACCGCACGATCTGCGGCTTCTCCGACTGAAACGCGCTCCGCGTAGACTTGTTCAGAGGTTCCCTAAGATCGGCAGAATCGCGCAATGGCCGAATCCCACCTGGAACGCCTCGCATCAGACCTGGAGTCGGAGGCCGTCAGCTGGGACGATGCGCTGCAATACTTCAGCGCCACGCGACAGCACGCCTTGTCGGCGCTTCGGGGGTTTCAAGCGCAGGTCGAGGCACTCGACGAGAATTTTCTCATCGACCTTTACCAGGCCAGCCAGGAGCGCAGTCATTCGTTGAGGCGTGCCACCTACGACGAACTGGTCGCCACCGGCAGTATCGAATTCCTCCCGGAAGCGATTTCGCGCGAGATTCTGAGTGTTCACTATGACCTTTCCGAGCGCATTCAGAAAGTGCTCGATGACACCACTGACTATCGTTCAGTGTTGCGCCGACATATGGATTATCGGGTGCAGGAAGCGATTGTCGAGGCCTGTGGCGACACCTATTTTTTCAACGAATTCGGGTACCGGACTCTCCGATTGCCCGAAACCTGCAGCGTTGAGCTGCCCGCGACACTGGTCAGTGAGGAAGTCCGGCGCCTGCACGGAAATGAACTCGTGCAGCAGCACCTTCGCTACCAATTATCCAACCTTGGGTCGCGGGTCACCGCGCTGGAGAGTACCCTCGCGGGCACCCGGAATACGCTGGCGGCAGTCCGCCAGGCTACCGGAGTCCACCCCTAATCTGGCTTGCTGTGACCATGAAATCTTTTCCGAACAAGCTTGACTTCAAGGACGACGAATAATGCTGTTGCGACGCATCTCCGAACACGTAAGAGCCCAGAACTGGACGGCCGTCACACTTGACTTCATGATCGTCGTCGTCGGCGTGTTCATCGGCATCCAGGTGTCGAACTGGAACGACGACCGGTCGTTGCGCGAGCGCGAGCGGGTTTATCTCGAACAGCTCCTGATCGATCTGGAAAGCGATCACACCTCGGGTGAACGCGGCATCCGGGCGGCGAACCGGAACGATGTCGCGGCCGAGGTTCTGCTTGCGCTGCTTGAGGGCGATTCGGAATCCGAATCGGTCAGCGATGCCGAACTTCTGATTGCCATTGAACTGGCGGGCTACGCGAGGCTGCCGATCGGCAACCTGACCACGTACAACGAGTTGATCAGCACCGGTGGACTCGGCCTGCTTCGGAATCCGGAGATCAAACGTGCCATTGGCGAATACTATTCATGGGTGGTCGGCGGTCGGCAGTGGGACGATCTTGTGCGCCAGGAACAGTATGCCTATCGCGCCGCCATTCGCGGGCTTTCGACCCGGGAACAGTCCGCCTGGGCCCGGGCGAATATTGGCACGTCGCCGGAAGACCTCGCGCTGACGACGCCGCCGGCCTTTGATCGCGCCGCATTCCTGGCCCGGGCGCGCAGCCGTCCCGCAATCGTCGACGCCTTGCGTTCCATGGGACAGGCTCAGGAGCGGCTTCGCGGTGACTCCCGCGCCATGACCGTGCGCGCCGAAGCGCTCGCGGAGAGCATCAGGTCGGAGCTTGATCGCCGATGAGCTTCTTCGCCGACGCCGCCGGCCTGCGTGACGAGGCCTGCGAAACGTTTGGGCATGCGATTTCGATGGGTCTCAATCCCCCGGAAATGCAGGCGCTTTCGACGCTATCTGGAAGCTGCGGGATTGCATTGACAAACAACACCAGGCACTTGCAATAAACTGGCGCTGGCCAAAGCCGGTGGTAAATCAGGCAGGATTAAAGTCGGGAAACCGGACCAGGCCAAGAAACGATTAGCGCGTGTGGTTTGGTCATTCCAAATGAGTGAATCCAAACGAAGCGGAGGCCCCGAAAAGGCAATACTTATGAAGGTGTTAGTAAGTACAATGTGACCCGTTTCACATGGGGTTTGGGCTTCCAGGCCCCCAACCGCACCAGGGAGGTGCAGCTTCTAAGGGGGAACGATAGAGCATGTTGAGCCCATTTTTTGCAGCACTGCGCAGTCGCCTTGATCACCAGCCGTGGGCGCAGACCTGTGAGCAGGCCCTGTGGGAAACCCGCGGCTACCCGCCAGGCTGCCAACGCGTGGCGTCGTCGTCGGGCGACCGCCTGGAGTGCCTGGACCCTTGACGGAAATTGGAACGATGTTACGGGCCACCCTGTTTGGCGCCTTCCGGCTTAGTCTGCCCAACGGCGACGAAATCGACATCACCGGCAAGCGCGCGCAGGCGGTTCTGGCCATTCTTTGTCTGACTCCAGGCGTTGCCGTCGAGCGCGGACGGCTGTGCGAGCTGCTGTGGCAGGGCCGATTCCAGGCCCAGGCGCGGGCCAGTCTGCGCCAGACAATACTGGGGCTGAAGAAGCAGTTGGCCCCGGTCCAGCCGGATTTTTTCGACGTCAGCCGTGACAGCATCGCCGTCAACGGGTTCGCCGTACATTCCGACCTGTCTGAGCTGGAGTCGGCGCTGGCCAAGGGGCCCCAATCGCGCGCCAGCGAGATACTGCTGGAGATTGGCGGCAAGGCCTTGCTTGGCCGGATCAGGTTCGGCGACGCGTATGAGCAATGGTTGGCCGGTCGCCGTGCGCAGGTCGAGCAACAACTGAAATATGCCGTCGAAGAAGCGCTGGCGGATCTGCAGCGTCGTGGCGACATTCAGGTGCACGCCCGGCTGCTGGATGCATGGCGGCTTCGCTTTCCGTCGGCCCCGACCAGCGATACGGATACCAGAACGCGGGTCGGCGTTCTGCCATTCCAGTCGATCGGTGCTGATGAGGCAACGGGTCCGATCGCCCAGGGGCTGTTCGACGAGCTGGTCACCACGTTCGGACAGGTGCCGCAGTTGCTGGTCGCAGGGCGGGGGTCGTCAATCCAACTTGCCCACTCGGACAAGTCGCTGATCGAACTTGCCCGGACGCTTCGCGTCGCCTACCTCGTCCAGGGCTCAGTGCAACGCCAGGGCGAGGACGTGCGCGTTCATGTTTCTCTGGTCGAGGGTGCCAGCGGCTTCGAGCGCTGGGCGCACGGCTATCGTGGCAACACCACCAACGTCTTTGCCCTGCAGGACGACATCGCGCGCGCGGTCAGCCGCGAACTCGGCAGCGAGCTGGGGTTGGCCATCGACGTGCCGGGACAACGTCGCACGACATCGAGCAAGGCGGCCTACGAACTCTACCTGCAGGGCCGTGCCCTGACCGCACGTGCCATCGGCGACGGCGTCCTGGACAAGGCGGTTGAACTGCTTGAAGCGTCGCTGGCAATCGACCCGGAATTTGCCGCCTGCTGGACGGCACTGGCCGAGGCCTATGTCTACACCGCCGTTTATACTCCCTGCCTGGATCGGCCTGGCAAATCGGCGCGCATGGCCGAATGCGCCCGGAAAGCCATCGAGCTGGATCCGTCGCAGGGCCATGCCCGGGCGATGCTGGGCATTCATCACTGGACACTGAATGATCCGGTCGGCGCGCTCGATCTGGCGCACGAGGCCTACCGGCTGGAGCCCGACAATCCCGATGTGGTCCTGCGACTCGGGTCCTTTCTGCTCTACATCGGCCGAACGGAAGAAGCCCTGCCATATATCGAGCAGGCGATCGACCAGGACCCGGTCAACGGTCGAAACTTTGCCGTCCTGTCGGTCGCCCAGCTCAATCTCGGCAATCTCGAGGCCGCCATCGCCGCGGGTCAGCGCATGGTCGATCTCGGCTTGCCGGCCATGTGGCTGGCGGTTGCGATCGCGGCCTCCGGTGATCGAAAACTGGCGCTGGCGCAGTACCGGAAGACACGTGAGCTGATGAACACCGTGATCTTTCCACCGGCCGGTACCCGGCCACTCTCCGGACTGGTCCTGAATACCTACTGGAACGTTGCCGCCCGGGGCGTTTGCAGCGGAAGTGCAGTCCATCGAAAGATCTACTGCAGCGTGCTTGACTACCTCCACAAGACCTTGCCCGATCCCAGCGACACCAGCATTGTCGCGCCGGCCATCTGGATGGGCTATTCCGACATGGTCTTCAAGACCTTAGGCACACAGATCACCCCCGCGAACATGTATTGCCTGATGTCGCTATGGGCTGATATCGAACCGATTCGCCAGACTCGCTTGCATCCCGAATTCCTCCCCTTTGCCGAGCGCATCGGCCTGGTCGCCGCCTGGGAAAAGTATGGCTGGCCGGATCTGCTGCCAGCGCCGGACTTACGTATCCAGATTGCCTGATCCGTCTTTATTGCTGGAAAAAGTCCTTGATCATCATGTAAATACTGAAATTTGACGAAAGATTGACGGTTCAGGGGTGGCGGCTGCCATCCAGATTGCGCAGACTGTTTCAGCCGACCCAGGGGGTCAAACAGTTACCTAATCAAAGGATAGTCTTATGCGGATCAATTTCCTGAAAATCGGATGGCTACAGTCTGGGCTGCTTGTTGTGCTCCTGATGGTCAGCGCCGCCGTGCAAGCTGGTCAGGTCAGCATCGATGCGGAAGACGTTTCAGGGCTGGCTGGTGCCCGGGCAGCATCCTTGTCCGGGCTGGTCATCCGCAATCTCGTTCTGGCTGACGACGAACGAGTGGATCTCATCCTCAGCCGATCACAGCCATTTGCTCCTGATGCCGTCGTGACGGTAGACGGTGTGGACCGGGGTGCACTGGTCAGCGAGCGCATGTATTTCCAGGGCACTTCCGTGCATGACGACCACGTCCAGGTCAGCCTGTCGATCGGGCCCGACGGAACGATCCGGGGCGTTCTGGCTGACGACCGCGGCCACTGGCGCTTGCTGACCCGGACGGGCCGGATTCAGGCAACGCTGGTCAGCGATGAGCCTGTCCGCGAGAGCGGGGAGCATGACCCTTTCCAGTGTGGACTGGACGCAGAGATTCGTCAGTCCAGCCGTGAGTCACAGCGCTTGTTCGAGTCGACCCGTCCGCAGAACCACCCGGCTTCGAGGGGCCCCAATGATCGCTATCGGGTCCGGCTGGCCTACGACACCACAGCCCGATTCGTGAACCTTTTCAATTCCAACCAGGAGGCCATTGATTACCTGGGTGATCTGACCAATTACATCTCGCTGATGTATGTGAATGAACTCAACACCGAGATTGTGATTTCCAGCACGACGCTCAGGGATGCGACCGAACCCTGGGACGTCAATGGCAATCTGCTGGACCAGTTTCGGACATACTGGAACAATCCCGCCAACAACGTGGATCAGACCCGCACACTGGCGCATCTGGTGGATGCCGGTCCCCGCCAGGGCGTCGCTTACGTTGGCGTCCTGTGTGCCAACGGATTTGACTATGGCGTCAGTCAAGGTCTGGGCACCGAGTTTGATCCCAACGACGATCCGCAGGACTGGAGTTTTACCGTCGTGGCCCACGAGATCGGTCACAACTTCAACTCCGACCATACCCACTGCTATGCGCCGGTTATTGATGAATGCCACAACGGTGAAGCAGCCAATGGCTGTTGGGCCGGCACAGAAAGCCTGCCTGGACCAGCCAGTGAGGCACCCGGGACCATCATGAGCTATTGTCATCTGTTGCAGGGGGGCTTGAACAACATCTCGGTCACGCTGGGTCGGGATCATGCCTATGGCAACCAACCCGAGCGTGTGCCCGACAGGATGCGCTCGCATGTTCTCGCCAGGGCTGACGAGAACAATCAGCGCTGCCCGCAGCTGGTTGCCACAGGGCCTTCCTTCCTGGTGTCTACGCAAGTGCAGGGTGACGGAACGATCAGCCCGACTTCGGCCAATGTGGTCCAGGGTGAAACCGCCAGCTTCACCCTGACTCCGGCCGCCGGCGCGACCGTGATCAGTGCCGACGGTTGCGGCGGTACCTTGCAGGCAAACAGCTACACGACCGGTGCCATCACCGCAGCATGCACCGTGAGCGTCGTCTTCAGCAAGGCACCGGCACCGGATCCGCTGTGTGCCACGGTCGGCCAGGCCATTCCCGATGACGACCCGCAGGGCCTCTCCAATACACTGGCGATAGGCGATGTCGGAGCTATCGATGAACTCGATGTCAGTCTCGCCATTGACCACACCTGGGTGGGTGACCTTGTCGTTGACCTGGAACATGAACCCAGCGGAACCACGGTGCGCCTGGTGGACCGTCCGGGTGACCAGGGTTGCCAAGGCAACGACATCAACATCGTTCTGGATGATCAGGCGCCAGTGGATGTGCAAACGGACTGTCAGGACACTGCAGCTTATCCGGAGGCACGCTATCGCCCAGCCAATCCCCTTGCTGCTTACGCAGGCTTGACCCTGACCGGTAATTGGACCCTGACGGTCAGTGACAACGCCGAATTCGATACCGGCCAGTTGCAGGAATGGTGTCTGCTGCCCATGATCGCAGGCGACAACGCCGAGATCTTCCATGATCGGTTTCAGCAGCCTTAAGTGATGCGACCCATGATGCTTCGGGACATCCAGGATGAAAACGGTCGACGACAGCAGAGCGCCAGTCTGCAAATTGACGGTACGCTCCTGATCGAGGGCCATGACCTGGGTCGCGGTGTAGAGAGTTTTTTCGGCTCCGGTCAATGCGAGTACGAATGGGCATTGAAAATCTTGTCGCCAGGGGTGGAGAAATTGAAGCTGGCTCTTTCATGTGACGATCTCATGGTCGCCCTCAAGGATCGATTCTCGGGGAACGCTTCGGCCGACCTTCAGGCCTTTCTGGACGACAATGCTGTCCCTTATGAATTTTGGTCGAGAGTCGGAGATTGACGACCAGAACAGGAATGTCTGACCGCCAGGTCGGGCCGACATACGATTCTCCAATCGCCCCGCCACACCTGCCTGTATGCAATCGACGACGCTATCCATAGCTTCTGCAGGCTCATTGGTGCAGAAATGACGAAGTTTTGACGGTAGCCATATTGATCCGCTCGCCGCCTCGGGAGCAAGCTTTTACCCATGCTCAGCGTTGGAGAAAGCAATATGCAGAAAACCGTGGTGATTACCGGATGCAGTTCCGGCTTCGGCAAGCAGCTCGCCCTGGAACTGGCCCGGCGTGGCGATCGGGTCTACGCGACCATGCGCGGCACCGAGGGCAAGAATGCAGCGGTGGCAAAGGAGCTTGAAGAGCTGGCGGCGGGCGAGGGCATAGACCTGCATGTGCTTGAACTGGATGTCACCTCAACGGATTCCGTTGAAGCCGCGGCAGCGGCGGTCTTTGCTGAATCCGGTGCCCCGGACGTGCTGGTCAACAATGCCGGGGTGATGTTCACCGGATTCACCGAGGCCTTCACGGTCGAAGAGCTGGCCGCCCAGCTTGATGTCAACGTGGTCGGTATCCATCGGATGAACCGTGCTTTTCTGCCGGCGATGCGAAAGCGTGGCCAGGGGCTGATCATCAACTTGAGTTCCGTCGCCGGCCGACTCGGAGCGCCGTTCTTTGGTGTCTATCATGCCAGCAAGTGGGCAGTGGAAGGGTATTCGATGGCACTACGCGGCGAACTGGCCTCGTCCGGCGTTGATGTGGTGGTCGTCGAGCCTGGCCCGTTTGCCACCGAACTGTTCACGACCAGCCCTCGACCGGCCGATCTCGACGGCCTCATCGACCGTTATCCCGCCATTGCGCACGAAGCCTTCGAAAATCTCATGCAGTCCTTCGAGGGCATGTTCAACGATCCGGATACGCCCACCGATCCGGTCATGGTGGTCGAGCAAATGGTCGAGCTGATCGACACCCCGGCGGGCAGTCGGCCGTTCCGGACCGTGGTCGGCGTAGACGTCGGTGTGCGTGATCGCAATGCGGCCGTCGAGCCGTTCGATGCGGCCGTACTGGAAGCGTTCGGCATGACCGAATTCGCCACGCTCGCTGGGCGTCATGACTGAATTTGCACCGATGGCAAATGCTGAACGCCACCAGGTTCCGTATGGCGCAGCACCAAAACTGCGGAGAACAGTGGCGACATGAGCATACGGTATTGCACAGCATCAGCTTGTGCTGAAAGGAGGCATATGCCCAGGTAAAAGACTACCGCGATGAAGCAGTATCAAACTTCAACTTTGTCAAAATCCAAAAAAGGAAACGTCATGAATCGTCCAAATCCACTGCGTGCATGTGTAGTTACCCTTTTATTGTTCCTGGGTGTTTGTGTTGCTGCGCCCGCTGCAGCTCAACTGAAAGTCTGGGAAGACTATGAGGTCTCGGATGCTGTCTGGTCACTCACGATGGTCAAGCTCGATCCGGGTACTCAGGATATCTACCTGGAAGGCCTGCAGTCGACCTGGGTTGCAGCCAATGAAGTAGCGAAGTCTCTCGGCCATGTCGAGTATTACGCAATCCATGCCAACCAGGCACCTGCGCCTGGAGCGTTTGATCTGCTTCTGGTCATCAAGTTTCCCAGTACAGAAATGATGGGGCCAAGTCGCGAGCGATATAACGCCTTCATGGAAGCCTGGGGCACCGAAAACCAGGCCGCCAGCAATGAGAAGGTTCTCGAGCTGTACAACGAAATCCGTGAAATCCAGGGTGAATACATGACCCGGGAGATCACTCTGAAGTGATCCAGGCGTCCGCTGCGCTGCAAGAGAATCGTCTTCTTGCAGCGCAGTTGGACTTCCTCACGACAAACATTGCCAGGCAGTCTGCTGATGCGTAATGACAGCTCAATCATTTCGCCGAACGTGGCATCAATTGCCTGCGATTTCACCGCGTTATGGCGGGCGGGGCAATTCAGCGCAGCGGGTGAAAAATACTGGGACGACGACGTGGTAAGTATCGAGCCTCGTCAACTTCCCGACGGTACGGATGCGGAGTGCCGCGGCATCGACGCGGTACGCGCCAAGCACCTTCGCTGGGTTTCCACTCACGGCATCGAGGATCTGAGTATCGACGGACCGTTCGTGACCGGAGACCACTTTGCGCTGTTTGCCGACATGCTGATTGCTCATGCCGGGCAGCGAACGCCGCATAGCGAGATTGCGGTGTTTATCGTGCGCGACGGCAAGATCGTCGAGGAGCGTTACTTCTATGAATGAAAAACAAATGGTCGCGCGGAGACGCAGAGGCGCTGAGGAAGCGATTCAAAGGAAGCTTTATCTGGAAGGATACCCAAGAGGGAGATTACCGACATGACTGTTACCCCGAAAGCCCTGGCCCACGTGGTTTATCGCACCCGGCGCTTGCCGGAAATGCTGGCCTGGTACGGCGCCGTGTTCGGCGCTCGCGTGCAGCATCAAAACCCCGCGATGGCGTTTCTGACGTTCGACGACGAGCACCATCGCTTCGCCTTTCTCGACCTTGCGGTGGTCGACCCGGAAGGTGCCGATCCCGATACGAAAGGGTGGGTCGGCGTCGACCACCTGGCCTGGACCCAAGCCTCGCTTGACGACTTGTTTGCGCACTATGCTCATTGCAAGTCCAAGGGTATCGAACCCTACTGGTGTGTGCATCATGGACTGACGATTTCGATGTACTACGCCGACCCCGACGGCAACCAGATGGAATTCCAGGTCGACGCTTTCGATACGGCCGAGGAATGCAACGCCTATATTTCCGGCCCGCCGTTCGAAGTCAATCCGGTCGGCGTCGAGTTCGATCCCGAAGAGTGGCTGGCGGCCGTGCGTGATGGTGGTTCGCTCGACGACTTCCGCCAGCGTACCGTGCATGAACCGGTCTCACCGATTCGAGGTGCGGTCAGTGCCTTGCTCTGAAGACCCTCGCAGCGCTGATTCACACGTGAGATTCAATCCATGGCTCTGACACTGGACAGTCACTCCGTTGCGCCGATCCTGAAAGGGGAGCGCTATGTCGTGATGGACGTACTTCGCGGCTTTGCGCTGCTCGGCGTGATGACGATGAACCTCCACGAGTTCGGCGGCGTGGATGTGCTGATCACCGCCGAGCAGTTGGCGAATCTGCCGTCGGCAGCACTCGACGAGCGGCTTGCGTTCTGCCTGCAATTGTTCGTTTACAACAAGGCCAACACGCTGTTCGCTTTCCTGTTCGGACTGGGTTTCTGGGTCCAGATGGAGCGCCTTCAGGCGCGCGGCGCGCCGTTCCGGTCGATCTATCTGCGACGCGCTGGCATCCTGCTGATCCTCGGGTGGATCCACCTGCTGTGCTTTTTCGGCTGGGATATTCTGCACATCTACGGCATCGCCGCCTTCATTCTGTTCTTTTCCCGAAAGCTGCCGGATCGAGCGCTGCTGTGGATCGGTCTCACCCTACTGTTGTTCGCCCGGCCGTTCGTGACCTGGGCTTTCGAGGTCAGCGGGATCACGGCGCTGTTCGACGATCCTGCTGCCGCCGAGGCCGGGATCCTCGCCCGCCAGGCCGCTGCGCAGTCCGGCGACTTTTTCACTTTTATAGCCCTGGTAAATCAGGACTACCTGCGGTGGGCCCTGACCGGAGGACTGTTCGGCTGGATCTTCTACGCCCTCGGCCGATTCTTCATGGGCGCCTGGGTTGCACGCCGGGGCTGGATTCAGAACGCGTCGGACAATCTGCCCATGTTTCGCCGCTGGCTCTGGCCACTGCTGGTCGTCGGCCTTCTGCTGGAGAGCGTCCATCTGTTAACCGAGAATGTGGCCGAGACCGCGTTGCTCGGCCAGATCGAGCTGCTGCGGATCATTCTGCATGCCGTGGCCACGCCCATGATCGCGGCCGGCTACATCTGCGCGATCGTGCTGCTGTTTCACGGCTGCTGGTTGAGCTGGCTGGTACGACCGTTTGCGCCGGTCGGCCAGATGGCGCTGACCAATTACCTGACCCAGAGTGTGGCGATCATCCTGATCCTGACGTCGGTCGGACCCGGGCTCGGACTGGCGGGCAAGGCTGGCGCTTCGACCTTCGTGCCACTGGTGGTGACTTTCTTCACCGCGCAGATCCTGTTCAGCTATTTCTGGATGAAGTTCTTTGCCTTCGGTCCTGCCGAATGGCTGTGGCGCACCTTGACCTACGGCAACGCGCCAAGAATGCGACGAGCGAAGGTCGCTCCGGCATGAAACAGAAAAGGAGAGCTTGGCCTGGCTCGAGTTTTTGACTTATTCGAATTACAACGGAGAACGAAAGATGAACGAAAGTATCGTCGAGAACGATATCCGGCAGATCGAAGCCGTGATGAAGACCTACGTCGAAGGCGGCCGAACCGGCAGTGTGGAAACCCTGCGCCCGATCTTCCACGAACTGGCCACGATCTGCGGCTACGTCGGCCCGGACCTGTTCGCCCAGCCCATCGAGCAGTTCTACGACTGGCACCTGGAAAACGGTCCGGCCGCGGACCTCGAAGCCGGCGACATCCAGATCGACATCGAAGGCACGGCGGCAACAGCGCGCATCGAGCTCCACAACTGGAACGGCCACCGCTTCACCGACTTCTTCACGCTGGTCAAGATCGAAGGCCAATGGCAGATCATGAGCAAGGTGTTCTACCTGCACCCGGAGTAAGCGCCCATCGCCCGCGTCTTCGCTGTTGCTCCCCTGCCTCAGCACCTCGAACAACCTGGAGTAGTACCCATGAAAACCCTTTGCTTTGCACTCGCGACCGTCGCCGCACACCTGCCCACCCACGCCGCTGCGGCGGACGAGCCACGGGCCGTCGTCGAAGCCGCCTACGAGGCCTTTGCCCAGGGCGATATGGAGCGGTTTGGCGGCCTCATGTCGCCAGACATCGTCTGGAACGAGGCGGAGGGCAACCCCTACGCGGACCTCAATCCCTACGAGGGGCCGGAGGCGGTGATGTCAGGCCTGTTCTCGCGGCTCGCGACCGAGTGGGAGTCGATCACGGTCACGCCGAGCGAATACGTGGTCGACGGTGACCGGGTGGTCGTCTTCGGTCGCTACGACGAGGTCTACAAGCCCACTGGCGAGCACCTGGACATTCCGTTCGTCCATTCCTGGACCGTGGCGGATAGCAAGCTCGCCGAATTCCAGCAATACACCGACACGGCGACATTGGTCGCGGCCATGAGCCGGTCTTCCGGCGATGCGGGTGATTCCGGCGAGGTTGCGTCGAGCGGACAGCTGAAATACGCGACCGGTGATCCGGCCACCTGGCCGGCCGAGCTCGACGCGGTGATTGCCGCCCCGGACAACCACAAGGTGTTGCTCGAAAACGACCACGTGCGCGTGCTCGAGGTCACCCTGGGGCCGGGCGAGGTAGAGCCGCTCCATTCGCACCGCTGGCCCAGCGTGCTCCACATCCAGCAGGCGGGCCACTTCCTGGACCGTGACGCCGAGGGCAACGTGATCTTCGACTCACGCGAGGCCCCGCCGCTCGAGCTTCCGCTGACCATGTGGAAGGGCCCGGAAGCACCGCACTCGCCGGTCAATCTCAGCGAAGACACTGAAATCCGGCTCATCCGTGTCGAGCTCAAACAGGCGCCGACGCCATGACCCGAATCGTTCTGGCGTCGTATCCCGCCCGAAGCGCATTCGGGGCGGACGGGCTCGCGTTTGGCGCGAGAGGGAGTTAGGTGGAAAAAAGACACCGAATCGACCGCCTGAACCGCTGGCTGACCCTGGCCGCGAATCTTGGCGTCATCGTGGGCCTGCTCATCCTGATTGTCGAAGTGCGGCAAAACGCGGACCTGACGCGTGCCCAGATGATCGCAAACAGGGACGATCTGCTGGTGCAGATCGAGATGAACCTGGCCTCCCCGGAAATCAGCGCGGCCTGGGTGAAATCCATCCGCGATCCGGAAAGCCTGACCGACACCGAAATTCGCATGGTCGAGTCTCACCTGGTGGCCATGATGCTGCAATGGCACTACATGTTCACGATGGAGGAGGCGGGCCTGACCTCGCGGGGCCATACCCGGCAGCACATCCTCAATGTCGCGCCGTACTATTTCGGCTCCCGCCATGGCAAGAACTGGTGGCACTGGCAGGAGTCGGGTTGGAATGGCACGGCGATGATGGAGGTGGCCGGCCCGATCATCGACGCGGTCGACGAGGACTTCATGCTTCGCTACCTGGACGGGACGCGGCTGGGCGAGTCGCCCGCAGATGGCCCGGACCCGGCTGCACTTGAACGCGAAGCGCAGCGCTTCATGGCGGAATACGCAGACGAACTGCGCAACCACGATCGAGCCGCCGTCGCTGCGCGCTATGACCGTTCAGGTGCCACCGTGGTGTTCAACGGCGAGCGCATGGTCCGAAACTTCGAAGAGATCGCCGCGCGCTACCGCGACCAGTGGGTTGGACCAGCGAGCTTCGACTGGCAGAATCTTGCCTTCGAGGTTCTTGATCCGGACTCCGTGATCGTGACCGGCGCGTTCGACTGGGGCGCGCCGGAGGGCATCGAACGATATTCCTACTCCGGCATCCTGCAACGCCAGGAAGGCGAGCTCAGGATCAGGCTGGAAGTCGAATCCCGTCTGGCGGATGTCCCGGACGGACAACCATGATCCTACGCAGCATCACCAGGCACGTCCGCGACCAGAACTGGTTTGCGGTGTTCCTCGACTTCCTGATCGTCGTGCTCGGCATCCTGTTGGCATTCCAGATTACGGAATGGAGTGCAGAACGTCAGCAGCGGATCGCGGAGGGGCGCTACCTGACCGAGCTCGCGCGTGACCTGCAGGCCGATGTGGACGAGCTTCGGGGCGGGTGGGAGCAAGCATGGTGGAGGTTGACAACGGCAGAATCGATCCTGCGGGCGGTGGATCCGGACTTCGAGCCTCCGGGCTTCTTTCCCCCACCCGCGCCGGCGGATACGCTGAATGGAGCGATCGACCGGTCGGAGTATTCCGAGTACGTGTTCGCTGCCCTGACCAGCACCTTCATCCTGATCGGAACCGATTACACCTTCGACGAGCTGGTGCAGTCGGGCAATCTGGGCGTGTTGTCCAACCGGGCACTGGTCAACCGGCTGACCGCTTACTACGGGCACCACAATCGCAAGCGGATCGAATTCGAGATCGCCCGTGAACAGGTCGGGCCCTTACTGGCTTATCTTCGCGACAATGGTCTCGGCATGGCCGATCGGGCAACGGTGGATGATGCGATTCGATTTGCGAACTCGGATCCGCGCTTCCTCGGATTCGTCAAGATCGCCTACTTTGTACCATTCTGGCAGCACATCCAGCTCAAGCCCGTCCTTGCCGATGCCGAAGCCACCCTGCTCGCCGTCCAGTGCGAAATCGAGGACCGATCATGATCCTTCGCCGCATTACCGAGCACGTCAAAGCCCAGAACTGGTTCGCCGTGGGCATCGACTTCCTGATCGTCGTGGTCGGGGTGTTCATCGGCATTCAGGTGGCCAACTGGAATGCGGTACGGATGGAGCGTTCCCAGGAGGTCGAGTATGTCCAGCGCCTTACCGAAGACCTGCGCCAGGACATCAAGTCTTATGACGCCATGCTGGAAATCTACTCGATCAAGCAGGAAACCATTCTGGCGCTGCGCGATGCGCCGCTGGCCACCGTGATGGCCGGCGATCTGAAGGAGGCCGCCCTGCGGCTGGAGTACTCGGTCTACAAGGCCATGCCGGCTCAGCGCAGCGCCACTTTCGACGACCTGGTCGGCAGCGGGACGCTGCGACTGGTGCGCAACAGCGCGTTCCGTTCAGCGCTGGCCGATTATTACGCCAACTATGGGCGACTGTCCGAGATTCTGGCGCATCCGATCGGCGATTACGCTCGCTTGCTGGTGGGCGCCATACCGGGGGAGATTCCGATCGAGAACCTGCAGCGCAGCGACGATGCGACGGCCGACCGCATCCTGTCCGCGCTCGAAGACCTGCGCGCAAATCCGGCCTTCGCCTCGGCGGCCAACGCGGAAATCTATTACGGGCGCGACATTTCCAACAACCTGCGGTACTTCCATAAGCAGGCCCGCGACTTGCTGCTCATACTGGAAGATCCGATGGGAAAGAAGCGATGAGCTCGTTCCTTGACGTCGAGCGACGCAACGTCTACCCCGTCTTTGTGTGGGTGGTCGTTCAGATCGCCGCAGCCTTGCCACCGGTGTTCGACGTGCACGATGCGGCGATTCATCCATGATCCTGCGCAGCGTCACCAAGCACGTCCGCGACCAGAACTGGTTCGCCGTCGGCATCGACTTCGTCATTGTCGTCGTCGGTGTGTTCATCGGCATCCAGGTGGCGAACTGGAACGAAGGCCGCATCGAGCGCATTCAGGAGACGGCCATCCTCGAGCGACTCGCCATCGAGGTCCAGGCGCTGGTCGAGATTCAGCGCGAGGAGCTGGCCGACAACGAAGCACGAGCGCGGCAGGTGTTATCGATCAACCCGGTGCTGTTCGGCCAGGAGCCGCTGCGGGCCCTGACCCCGGACGAGTGCTTTACCGTGACGTCCTCGCACGTCTACCAGCAACCGACGGACGAGATCCCGATTCTCGATGAATTACAGGAATCCGGTCGATTCGACCTGATCCGCGATCGAGCCGTCAAGGCCAGGCTGCGAGACTACATCCTGCTGCGCGAGCGGGCGCGCGGCCATTACCAGGAAATCACCAACGAACTGTTCCGGCTCCACAGCCGCCATCCCCAGACACTTCGGATTGAACGCGTGCGGGTCGAGCATGCCCCGTCCGGCAGTTGGAATTCCCTCAGCGGAGAGGGCTTCCATTGGCAGTCGGTCTGTGACACCTCGGCCATGCGAGCCAGCCAGCAGTTCCTAAACGAGTTCGTGGACAACGCCGCCCGGCGCGAGACTCAGATTCGCTTCTACCGGCAGCGACTCGACGCCTTGCTCGCCATCAGCGAGGCGCTGGACTCCGGCGCAGAACCGGTGCCAGAGCACGAGATCGCCCGATGATCCTCCACCGCCTCGCCTCCGCCATTCGCAAACAGGACTGGTTCACGGTGATGTTGGAAATCCTCATCGTCGTGCTGGGCGTGTTCATCGGTATCCAGGTGGCGAACTGGAATGCCGAGCGCGCGGATCGGGTCGAAGCCGGTAACGTGCTCGAGCGGCTCGAACAGGAGTTCCAAATGCACCTGGAGCGCACCGACCGCAGCCTGGAGCGACATCGGGACTCGGTGGCCGCGGCCGCCCGGCTGATCCGGGGCGCCGAGAGCGGGCAGTTCGATGAAGACGCGCTGCATACCGATATCGAGATCGTCACTGCCCTGGCACCACAGCCGGGTCCGTCGATGACCTTCGAAGAGCTGGTCTCCAGCGGTCGGCTGGGATTGCTCTCGGATGCGGGCCTGAGGACCGAACTGCTGGCCTACAACGACTACATCGCCACGGTCCGTAGCCACCATCAGGTGTTTTCGGGTCCACTGACGAACGCAAGGGCCGAATTGATGCGGGCGCGCAGACTCGAGGTCTCGGAACTGCCAGCGGACGAGGTCCGGCGCAGCTCGCTGACCGCGGAGGTGAATCGAGCCTTGCTGGTCGAGGACCCCGCGCTGATGGTCACGCTGCAGACGGCCTACGCAACGCAGAACAATATTCATGCAGTGCTGGTCGGAATCCGCCAGAGGACGGTCGACATCCTGGACCGGATCGAGACCATCCGGCAGGCGCGCCGGTAAGGGTTCATCGAAGCCACAGGGTCATCCATGCAGACAGGAGCGTTTCAATGTCGGATATGAGCAACAGGGTCGCGCTGGTCACCGGCGCGAGCAGCGGCATCGGCCGGGCCACCGCCGAACTCTTCGCCGAAAAAGGTGCACGCGTTGCGGTGGCGGCGCGACGACAGGCCGAGCTCGATTCGCTGGTGGCGGATATCGATGCCCGGGGCGGCAAGGCGATTGCGATCAAGACCGATGTATTGGTGTCGGCAGACGTCGAACGAATGGTCTCGCACACCATCGACACCTTCGGACGGCTCGACTACGCCGTGAACAACGCCGGCATCGAGGGTCGGTTTGCCGGGATCACGGATCTGGACGAAGACGAGTGGGATCGGGTGCTGGGAATCAATCTCAAGGGCACGTTCCTGTGCATGAAACACCAGGCCCGGGCGATGCTTGCGATCGGCGCCAAGGGTTCCATCGTCAATGTCGGTTCGGTCAACTCCTTTCTGGGCTTCCCGACAGGCTCGGCTTATTGCACCTCCAAGCACGGCCTGATCGGCCTGACCACGAGCGTGTCGGCAGAACTCGCGTCGCAAGGCATCCGCGTCAACCTGGTCTGCCCGGGGATCGTCGACACGCCGATGCATCATCGCGCTCGCAAGCTGCTGGGTGACGACATTTACGACCAGGGCGTGCTGCCTAGCGTGCATCTCAAGCGCGCCGGTCAGCCGGAAGAGATCGCCCGGGCCATCGTCTTCCTGTGTTCAGACGCGGCCAGCTACATCACCGGCACCACGCTCACGCCGGATGGCGGCCTGACGCTGACGGTTTGATGCCCAGAGCCATAGCACCATCCAACCCTACAAGGATTACCACCATGCAACGAACCTGTCTTGCTCTAGTCGCCCTCTCAATGGCGTGTACCGTACAGGCCGATACTACCGAACCAATGTACTCGTACCAGCAGGTCGCCCTCGTGCCGGCCGACCGCTCCCTGGTGCGGCCAGAAGACGGTGTGATGCTGGCCGACGGCACGCTACTGATTGCCGACCAGGTCCATGGCCTGGTGGCGCTGGATGCGGCAGGCACGAAGCGGCCGTTCGGTGATTTCGCCGCGGCCGGCTACGTGCACGAGCCTCCCAATCGCAGCGCCGGACCGAACGGGGTGGCCATGGAGCCCGACGGAACCCACGTGCTGGTGGCCGACATCCTGACCGGGGCCATTTACCGCATCAACACTGAAACCGAGCAGGTGGTCCGAATCCATCAGCACGAATTCGGCGCCAATTCGGCCCGGCGCGACAGCAGTGGAGCGGTCTGGTTTACCCAGTCGACCCGCAATCGCGCCGGTCCCGATTCCGAAGCGCGGATGTTCGCGGCGGTCGACGAAGGTCCACTCGACGGCGCGCTGTTTCGCCTGCCGCCGCCGGCTGACGGCACCACCGAATCGGTGGCCGAACTCAAGCTGTCCGGCCTGACCTTCGGCAATGGCGTGGCGATCGACGAGGCGCGCGGCCAGATCTACGTCGCCGAGACCATGGCCAACCGGATCGTCGGCTACCAGCTTTCGGTGGCCGACGGACGCTTGTCCGAAGGCCGCGTCGTGGCCGAATTGCCGACCCCGGACAACATCGAAGTCGACGCCGCCGGGCGCCTCTGGGTTGCCTCGCCGATCGCCAACGCGCTGCTGGTCGTCGATCCCGACTCCGGCAGCTGGTCGACGGCGTTCCATCCGGAAACGGACGAACACAAACAGCTCATGATCGAGTGGCAGCGCCGCAGCCAAACCGGCGAGTCACGCCTGGCGCTGTTCGGCCCCGACATGTGGGCGCCGCTGCCGGGACTGTTCACCGGCTTGATCCTGACCCATGAGGGTGGGCCGATTTACCTGACCGGGCTGGGCAATGCCCTTGTCGAATTGACGAAAACGGAGTAGCGCTCATGGAACTTGAACTGGCTGGGAAAGTCGCGCTGGTGACCGGCGCTAGCCGCGGTATCGGGCGGGCGATTGCCGAAGGGCTGGCCGCAGAAGGCGTGAAACTGGTGATCGCGGCGCGCGGGGTCGAGGCGCTGGCGGAGGCCAGACAAGCACTTGAAGCCTCGGGCGCTGAAGTACTGGCGGTGCCGACCGATGTCGGTGAGGATGCCGCGGTCGAAGCACTGGTTGAACAAGCCCACGCGCGCTTCGGAACCATCGACATTCTGATCAGCAACGCTTCGGCGCTGGCCGTCAGTGGAGACCGAGCCAGCTGGGACGCAAGCCTCAATGTGGATGTGATGGGTGCGGTCCGGCTGGTCGAGGCCATACTGCCGATGATGCGCGAGCGACAACAGGGCTCGATCCTTTTCGTATCCTCGGTCTCGGCGATCGAGGCCTCGCCGATGCCGGATTATGGCTACACCTCCGCCAAGGCCGCCTTGAATGCCTTCGCCAAGAAACTGGCGGTGGTCGAAGGAGCGAACGGCATTCGCACCAATGCCTTGCTGCCCGGCTCGACCGAGTTTCCCGGCGGCGGCTGGGAGATGATGCGCGAGCAACAGTCCGACATCTACGAGATGGTGCGGCAAAGCGTGCCGTCTGGGCGACTCGGCACGCCGAAGGAAGTGGCCGATGCCGCGGTGTGGCTGGTCTCGCCTCGGGCCGGCTGGGTCAATGGCGCCGCCCTGGTTGTGGACGGAGGTCAGTCCAAGGCTATACGCTGACCACAGTCAGAAACCGGTAGCAAACGGAGTTGAATGGGAAGCTCGGCGCAGCGCCTCCAGAATCTCCGCGCATGAGTCCGCATGGGTCGAGTTTCTGGCCCATTTGTGCATTTCTGCTACGAACTTCTCGAGAATGTCGCCGGACTCCAGCGCCTGCGCGCGCTCGATCTCGTGTTTGGCCGCCGCAAGCTCGCCCAGCCCGGTGTGGGCCCAGGCGCAGGTCAGGTGGGGTTGATAGTAATTCGGTGTGCGTTCGATCGCTTGCTGCGCGCCGATCAGGCCATCGGCATGGTTGAGCATGAACAGATGGGCGGTGGCCCGATAAGTCGCCCACAGTCCGAACCGGGGGTGATGCGGGGCGCGAGCCTCGGCGGTTTCGATCAGACCGATGCCGCCGGGGTCGGCATGGCGCAGGCACAACTGCCAGCCGAGCACGGCCATGGCGTGGGCGTCGTTCGGGTTACGCGCGGTGGCGATCTCCAGATGGACAATCGCCTCGTCGGGCCGGTGGAACATCGTCGCCACAATGCCCGCCGCCGTCCGCACTTCAGGGTCGTTGGGTGCTGCGGCCAATGATTGTTCGATCAGCTTGTCGGCCTGCGCCATCGTCGCATGCGGATCCTCGGCCCACTGGCTGACCACGTTCTGGCTCAACTGCACGGCCAGGGAGGCGCGGGTGAGCGGGTCATCCGGTTCGATCGCCAGTGCCTCTTCCAGCATCGCGACGATCCTGCCGGCGTTGTCGCGTCCGTAGTTCAGGCGCAAGGCTTCGGCGGCCTGGATTCTTTCGTACGCGGTCAGGTTGAAGCGGCCGGCCCGCCGCGCCCGCACCGGCTGGGTGAGGTTCACCTGGGCGGCGACGGCGGTCGCGATGCTGCAGACCACCGCTTCCTCGATTTCGAAGAAGCGGTCGAAGGCGGTCTGGTATTTTTCCGCCCACAGCAGCACGCCCTCGGCCGCATCACTCAGGTCCACGCGCAGTCTGATCGTGTCTTCAAGGAGCAGCAGCGTGGCCGAGACCAGGTAGCGCGATTTAAGTTGCTCAGCGATCTCGGCCATGCCCGGTGCGTTGGCGGCAAAGCGGGCTGCCGAACTGTAAGGCGCGACCCGGAACTGCGGTGTCCGGGACAAGAGCATCGTCAGGTCGCGGGTCAAGCCATCGGCCAGTAGTTGTCCGGCACCGTCTGCCGATCGGTCAAGGACCGGCAGGACCGCGACGGAAAACGCCGCCCAGGGGGGCTTGGTCGAAAGCCGGGCATCGCTTTTCTCGTCCGCGTTCCAGACTTCGGCGTCCAGGCGGTAGCCCAGCTTGGACAGGGTTCGAACGGCCGCTGAAGCTGCGCCAACGCGCTTGAGTGCCTTGCGCAGCTCGTAGATGAGTCGGGTCAGGGACTCCTCGCTGATATCTGCGTCATCCCAGATGCGCGCCAGCAGATCGCTGCGTCTCCAGAGTGCCCCTGGCCGTTCGCACAGCGCGATCAGCAACCCCATGACCTTCGGCTCGAGCCGGCAGCTGGTCTGGGCGCCGCTGATCCGCAAGGCGTCAGGTTCGACCAGTACGCCATTCATGTAGAACGGCGCGTGCTGTTTCGAAATCGTGCTGCGGCTCTCTCCCATAGGAACAAAGATTAGCACGTCAGCGCAGAGACCATCATAAAAAAATCATTTTGCCCTCAGGACTTTGCCGGGGCCGCCGTCTAAGCTCTTGCAAATCGCCGTGCCGGACGGCGTACTGGACACCGCCACGGCCACGCCGGTGGATGGCGCGCAGCCGAGTGGATTCGGCAGTACCAGCGAGTTTTCGGCGGCGGCCGTCGTAACAATCGTGGATCGCATTTTCAATGATCGTTTCCAGCCTGAAGTCAACTTATCGTGGAGGCAATTGCATTGTTCGAAATCTATTCTTTATCGTTCCGGGCATTGTCCTTGGACTGGTGGCCGTGCAAGCTTCGGCGCAAACCGCCAGCTATGCGTTCGACGGCGATCTTTCCGACAGTGCCAACAACTATGACGGAACGGCGTTCGGCTCCAGCGTCAGCTTCGAAAGCGAAGGGCCGCGCAGCTTTGTGCACCTGGGTGCCAATGGCGGGGTCGCGCTGCCCACCGCGCTGACCGGGACCATCCTGTCTGCCGAAAGCCTTGATGCTGCCTTCGAGTTTCGCCTGGATGCGCTCGATTCACCGGCCATCCTGTTCTCGGTCTCCGCCACCGGAAATCAAAGCGCGTTCTGGCAGGAAGCGGGTGTCAAGCTGCTGGTCCAGGGTGGCGGGCTCGTGCTGACCTTCAACGACGGCGTCGATCCCGAGGGCTATGTCTGGCGCGAACTGCAACCCGACCTCGAGGTCGGGCAGTGGTACAGCCTAAACCTGTGGTTCGATCCGGGCCGTCGCGCCTGGCGGGTGGATTTCGATGGCGCTCGACATCAGGACACCTTCCCGCCGGACATGGACACGGCGGGCATGCTGGCGCTGCTGCAGGGAACCCGCGTCACGCTGGGTGGCGTAAACGGCGAAAGGCCCTCGTTCTACGCTGCAGGAGTCGCTGCCGACGAGCTGGTGATTCATTCACCCATTGCGTCTCAGCCCGGTGAGATCAATGCTGCGTTTGACGAGCTTAGACAGGATCTGAACGGCACCTCGCCACTCACTGAGCCGCAGCGTGAGGCACGCTTTTCACTGCTCATGCATGCACTTGTTTTCGCTGATTATCCGAGCATTGCCAGTGCCCTGATGTCTTATACGAACACCTACGAGGACTTGAATCCACCACTGTACCTTGACGGTGTCGATCGGGCTTTCGACGACCTTGCGGTGCATTATCGCGTGCTTCAGGTCAGCCAGCAGTATCTGTTCACAAGTCAGTACCGCCCCGCCAATGTCGGTAACCTCATCGGCATCGTATTCGAACATGCCGAGGTCATCCCCGGCCTGGTGCCGCCGGAGACTCCGCGCGTGGCCAGTGCACAGGTCCCGATCAATGGCAGCTACAGTCGTGACGTCGCGGCTGAATACAGCGACCAGTCAAGGGTGGTCCGACCGACCGGCTACTTCGCTCCCGCCGGTGAGCTGATCACGCTCTCGGTCGATCCCGGCGTGGTGGGTCACGGCTTGTCCATCATCGTTGGCCATCACTTCCGGAACATGGATTACGAAGAGCTCGGAGTGACTAACCGCTTTCCCGACATCTCGGTCGAATACCCGCTGGACCAGTCGGTGATCAACGTCATCAGTCCCTTCGGTGGCGGCCTCTACGTCAAGGTGCTGGAAGGAACGGCCGCGGGCGTTTTCGATCTCACGATCAACAACGCCGTCATGTCACCGTATTTCTCCTGGCGCGCAGGTCAGCAGACAGCTGTTGCAGACTGGCTCGCGCAAGTCAGTGCAAGCGGCGCCCCGTGGGCCGATTTCGAGTCGGACAAGTTCATGTTCACCGTTCCGGTGGACGTGCTGGCCGGGGTCGACAACCCGGATGCCATCATGACTCGCTGGGATGCCATCATGGACGCTGCGCGCAGCGTGGCCGGCCGGCCGCTGAACCGACCGCGCGCCGAGTATTACACCTTCGATACCCGGCTGGTCACGCCTGCCTTCGGAGCCGGCTATCCCATGGTAATCCCTCTGGTGGTCCTGCGAAATCAGGAACCCTGGAATCCGCTCAAGGTGCTGACCACGCCGTCGGAGTCCATTCTGTTCCACGAGATGGGTCATAACCATCTGCACCCGACCATGAGTTTCGGGCCCGGCCTGGATCCCTGCCACTTCCTGGAAGCCGAAACCATTGTGCACATGCTGGGAATGGCCGTTTATGCGAATGTTTACGGCATGAGCGAGCAAGACGCTTTCAAGAAAAGCGGCGTCGGCCTGGACGACTACAGCTTTGAAGAGGCCGCGTTCGACTGGATCATGACGCCGAATTTCCGTAACAACCAGCCGATGATCTATGATGAATCGGCGCCGATGGACGACAAGGAGATGTTGAAGTACCAGCCCAGGAGCTGGGCCAAGTATGGGGATATCGCCCGGCTTTTCGGCTGGGCCGGTCTGGCGTCGGTCAACGGACAGTTCTATCAGGCCGGGGTCGAACAAACCAGCACCGTCTGCCCATGGCGCCCGTTCGTCGTTGGTCGTGATGAATACATTCGTGCTGCCAGCGAGGCGCTCGGTGTCAACATGGCGCCGCTGTTTCATTTCTGGGGCATCAATCCGTCGCCTGAATTGGCCGACGAACTGAGCAGCCTGCCGAACAGTCCGGAAATCCGGCAGCTCATCATGGACTACTGGCAGAACGTCGCACCGCAGGACTTCAATGACTATCTGTCCTACCACAACCAGATGTACGATCGTACGGGTTACCAGCAACCACGATATGATCAATACCTGATCGACTTCGATGCCGAGATCGTGCACGGCATCAACTCGCAATTCCGTTTCCTGCTGGATACCTACTTTGGTCTGTTCAGCGACCGATTCGAGAACCTGCCCTGAGGAACCCTTAATCACCCGGGAAGAGAGAGGGGCGGTCGGTCGTAGGGCGTTCTTTTCGGATTGTGGGGGAGCCGAATTTCTGGCTCAGGATCTTCCCCGGCGACAGCGGTCAGCGGCGACAGCTTGCTGGCATTGGGGTAATATCGTCGTGGTCGCAAAGCCACTGTGGCTTGATGCCTCGGGGGTATTTTGAGCTTTCCATCCACGACCTGCGCCAGGACTATCGCCTTGTTGTCCCTGATGCTGACCGGGGCTCTCGGTTCGGTATCGGTTTATGCCCAGCTTGCTGATCCGGTTGCCGATGAGGAACAGCCGGCCCTCAAGACGATTACGGTCACGGCCCAACGCCGGGCCGAGGAGATCGTCGCGAGCCTGAATGTAGACGTGATGGGTGCGGTTCGACTGGTCGAGGCCATACTGCCGATGATGCGCGAGCAGCAACCCGAAATCTACGAAATGGTCCGCCAGAGCGTGCCATCGGGTCGGCTTGGAACACCAAAGGAGATCGCCGATGCTGCCGTGTGGCTGGTCTCGCCGCGGGCAGGGTGGGTCAATGGCGTGGCACTGGTCGTGGACGGAGGACAGTCCAAGGCGATCCGCTGACGACACGGGTAGTAATTTGTAGCACCCTTTGCTACGCTACGAAGCATACAGATTCGTGGAGATTGAATCATGCCCGCGCGCAACTCGAAAAGCATTGCCCTGACATCGAAATGGGGCTGCTGGGTCGACGAACTGGTGGCCAGCGGCGAATATCAGAGCGCCAGTGAAGTGGTCAGAGACGGGTTACGCGCGCTGCACGACGATCGCCAGCGACGCGCGACCGAACTGGCCGAGATCCGGGCGCGCCTGGAACTTGCGCTGGCGGAGGCCGAGGCCGGCAAGTTCGCTGATGGCACGGGAGAGGCCGCTGTTCGGCGCGCATTCGAGCGCGCGCGTGGTGACGCCCCGGCGTCGTGAAACCCTGGCGTTTGACCCGACGCGCTGAACGCAGTCTGGTAGACATTTTCGCCTGGACCATCGAGCAATTCGGCGAGCGTCAAGCCATCGCCTACCGCGACGCCTTGATCGAACGCATCGAACTCATAGCCCTGGGTCAGCCGCCGCACCCTCGGCCTTGTGGCCTGTTGATGCAAGGGCATGCCAGTGTCGACGACCTGGTCTACTACCGTGAAGGTGGCCACTACCTCGTCATGCGGGATTCCGATGATGCGCTGATCGTGCTCGAATTCTTCCATCAAGCTTCAGATCTTCCTCGTCATCTTCAGACCCTGGGATAACCCATGCTTTGGCGAACAGGATAATCAGCGTGGCATAGCCAGGCTGCGGTGATCCAGGGAACCTCTGAACTCGTTAGTAAAGAGGTACACTGGATCTATCAATTATCGCTGGATGAATCGGCATGAATCAGTTCGGTTTCAGTTTCAGGAACATCGTCGACTCGGCCAACGACATCGTTATCATTACCAAGGCTTTTCCCATCGACCCACCGGGGCCGGAGATCGTTTACGTCAACCGGGCGTTTACCGAACTCACCGGTTATTCGGCCGACGAGATGATTGGCCGGAATCCACGGATTCTCCAGTTCGAGGACACCGATCCGGCGGCCCGGGCTGAAATCCGGGCGGCGTTGCTTGCCCATGAACCGGTCCGGGTGACGATCCGCAATATCTCGAAAACCGGAAGGCAATACTGGCTTGCCCTGAGCATCATCCCGCTGCAAGACAGCGAAGGGGTGGTCACGCATTTCGCGGCCATCGAGCGTGATGTCACGGCCGAGGTGGATCATGCTGACAAATTGGCCAGGCTGTCGACCACCGATCACCTGACCGAAATCATGAACAAGCGGGCCTTCGATCAGTTGTTGACCGAGCATTTCGCGAAATTTCAGCGTGACGGCACCGGCTATTCAGTCCTTTACTTGGATATCGATCATTTCAAGTCGATCAACGATACCCATGGGCATACCGATGGCGACGCGATTCTTCAGCAACTGGCCGCAACCTGTGTTGCCGTTCTGAGGCCTTACGATATGGTCGCGCGTCTCGGCGGGGAGGAGTTCGCCGTGCTGTTGCCGGGCAGCGATATCGCCGGAGGCGCAGTGGTGGCTGAACGACTCCGGAGTGCGATCAGCTCGATGCGGGTCAAGGGCCAAAACAAGACGCTGCAGGTCACCGTCAGCATCGGCGTTTCCCAGTCAGGTCGAGGCGATGCGGATGGCTTCGAGACGCTCAAGCGCGCCGACTCGGCGCTTTACTCCGCAAAAAATGCCGGTCGCGACTGCGTGAGGCTGAGTCCTTCGGGATGACCGGGTCTCCCGTGGAACGGATAGGATGCCCTGGTCAATTCAACGCCACTTGTTTGGCTGGCTCGGGCCGGGTCGGCCAGGCATGGACCATGATCCGCTTGATCACCGAGCCGTACTGCGACCAGAAGCCGGCGCTGTTGTAATGGATGCCATAGCGCTGGCAGATTTCGCGCACCCGTGGGGCGATCTCGGCGTAGCGCGGTGCCGGCATGTCGGGAAACAGGTGATGCTCGATCTGATGGCTCAGGTGACCGCTGAGAACGTGAAACCAGCGTCCGCCTTCGAGGTTGCTTGAGCCCTGGATCTGGCGCAGGTACCACTGGCCACGGGTTTCGTCTTTGGTTTCCTTGCGGCTGAAGGTCTGGGCGTGTTCGGTAAAGTGTCCGCAGAAAATGATGGCGTTGGTCCACAGGTTGCGGATCAGGTTGGCGCACAGGTTGCCCAGTAGCACCCGCGGCCACTGCCAGAAGGCCAGCGCAGGAAAGAACACGTAATCCTTGAACAGCTGTCGGCTGGCCTTGCGCACAAAAGGTCGCGACCTCTCGGCCAGCTCCTTGCGGCTCATGCGACCTTTGAAAAATCGTCCCAGCTTGATGTCATGGATGGCGACACCCCACTGAAAATTGATCGCCAGCAGCAGATACCAGAGCGGCTGCAGCAATGCGGCCGGTGACCAGCGCTGCTCGGCGGTCAGGCGCAGCATGCCGTAGCCATAGTCATGATCCTTGCCAAGAATATTGGTGTGGTCGTGATGCTCGATGTTGTGCGAGTTGATCCAGTGCTCGCGCGCGCAGACGATATCCCAGTCATAGGTCTGTGAGCTCAAGTCAGGATCGTTCATCCAGTCGTACTGACCGTGCATCACGTTGTGGCCGATTTCCATGTTCTCCAGGATCTTGGCGTGGGCCAGGGCGAACACCCCGACCACCCAGCTGATCGGATCGAACCCGAACATCAGCAGGCCGCGGCCGGCAATCGCGCTGCCCTGGGCCCGGCGCACGATTTTTCGAATATGGTTGGCATCGCGCTCGCCCAGGTCCGAGGTGACTTCGGTTCGCAAGGCATCCAGTTCTCGGGCCAGGCCATCGAGCTGTTCGGTGGTCAGTTGGGTCTTGTGGCTCATATCGTTGTCCAGAGATTCAAATGGATGGTCAAGGTGGTTGCAGGTCGATCGGTCATAGCGCCAGTTCCAGCTCGGTTTCCGCGACGGAGACGCATAGCTGAATCCATTCATCCGGCTGGCTTGAACTCAGTCCCGTCAGCAGATTGCGTGCCGTGCCGCTGTGCTTCTTGCACAGACAACTGCGGCACAGACCGGCACGGCAGCCATGTTTGGGTTTCAGTCCGGCGGCCTCGGCCGCTTCCAGCAGACTGAGTCCGGATGTTTGAGTGAACATCTGTTCAGATCGCATGGCGTGAACTGTCTGCTCGCCACCCGGCTGTACAGGAGGGCGGGGCGCGGCAAAGCGCTCGAGCTGGAGCTGGCCGGCCAGGCCCAGTGCTTCCCAGGTCGCGCTAACGTCGCTGATCAGTGAGGCCGGTCCACACAGCAAGGTGTGGCGCTCGGCCAGATCGGGCACGAGCTCCGGGATCCGGCTTGCGGCCAGGCGGCCATGGGCGGCGCTGGCGTGGATCTGAACCGACAGGCCGGGCAATCGTTCGGCCAGGCTGTCCAGTTCATTACTGAACAGGCGTTGATCCATGTGTCGGCACAGCTGCAGAAAAACGATCTCGCCATCAAACCGGTTTCGGGTCAGTTGCTGCAGGATGGCCATCAGCGGCGTAATGCCGCTGCCACCGGCAATCATCAGCAGGCGCTGCGGTGGCGGGTTCGGCAGCACGAACTGGCCATCAGCGGCACTCAGCTCGAGCACCAGCCCGATCTCGGCGTTGGCATGCAGCCAGGTCGTGACACCATTCCCGTCCTGTCGCTGGATGGTCACGCGCAGTAAACCAGCGTCTTTGCCCGGTCGATCAGGGTAGTTGGAAAGGCTGAACACCCGTCGTCGCATCACCCCGTCGATCTCCACGCCCACGGCCACGTGCTGCCCGGCCTGATGACCTTGCCAATGTCGATTGGTTTTGAGCCAGAGGCTGAAGGTATCGTCGTTTTCCTCGACTCGGCGAACCACCCGGGCGCGAATCGTGGACATCGACCACAGCGGATTGATGCGCTCGAAAACGCGGTTCCAGGCGACAGGATCGCTGATCGGGCGCGTGGCATCCAGCAGCAGACGCCTGACTGGTAGCTGGTGAACAAGAGACTGGGTTGTCATTGATCCGACATATTGAGTGAACAAGTGTTCACTATATTGCCCGCCGCTGGGAATATTGTCAAGCCTTGGGGTCATCGGGACCCAATCCCCGGTTTCCCGTGCATTCTGGCGGGGTTCGGACTTGCTGAGTTGAGCCTTGTGTGGGAAAATCCCACGATGAAGACTGTCACTGCTGATCAGAAACGTCGCGTTTCACTGCCAGACGCCGAACCCGGTGATGTATTTGATGTACAGATCACAAGCGGGGGCACCTACGTTCTCGAAAAGCTGATACGCCCGTCGCGTCCGAAGCGACCCTCTGCCGATGAAGTGCGCCAGGCGATGGATGCTGCCCCGCTGACGCCGTCGCTTTCATGGGATGAGCTTCGTCGGCAGACGCGCGAGCCGTGACCTTTCTGGACACCAATGTTCTGATCTATGCCTTCGAGAGCGGCTCTCCCTATCAAAAGTGGGCGAAAGGACTGATTGTTGATCACGTATCCGGCGATGGTGCGATCGTGAATCCGATCGTGATTGGCGAGTTGTGCGTGGGTGATCCGAAGCCAGATTCGGTCGCCGATCGCGTTCGTTCCTGGGGTATTGAAATTGTCAGTCTGCCGGCTGCCAGCGCGGCGATCTGCGCCAAGGCTTTTGTCCGATATCGGGCCCGACGCCAACGTCAGAGCGACAAGGCGATTTCGGCGGTTCCCTTGCCGGATTTTTTCATCGGAGCTCATGCGATGGTTCTGGGTGCCCGGTTAGCCACTGCGGATATGAGTCGATATCGGACTTACTTTCCCAAACTCGAGCTCACGGGGCCCGAAGCTGGTTGATTCAAAACTCCTGTCGGAGATTCCTCTTCGTTTCTCCTTGGTGAATCTGAGTTTCTGATCCATGAGAATGGCCGGATTCGGCGACTCAGTTTCACTGCGATATACTGGTCAGATGAGAAAGAAACGCTTGCCATGAGTACAGGTTCGGCCTCTTCCCGGCGTACGGGTGACAAGACCTTGCCGCCAGCCACTCGCAGTGAACAGAAGCAACGCACCCGTGAAAATCTTCTGGATGCCGCCCTGAATCTGATGGAATCCGGCCGCGGCTTTTCCTCCTTGAGCTTGCGTGAGGTCACCCGCGAAGCTGGCGTGGTGCCGGCGGCTTTTTATCGCCATTTCGCCGATCTCGATGAATTGGGTCTGGCACTGGTCGAGGCCTGTGGCCTGACCCTGCGTCGTCTGCTGCGCGAGGCGCGCCGCCAGGGATTGCCGCCGACCCAGATCCTGCGCAGTTCGGTGCTGATCTACAAGAACTACGTCAAAGACAATCATCGCTATTTCCGCTTTGCCGCCAGTGCCCGCGGTGGCGGTTCACCCAGCATCCGCAAGGCCATCCGCATCGAAGAGTCGCATTTCGCCAATGAAATGGCCCAGGATCTGCGCGCCATGAACCAGCTTCCTAGCCTGCCGATGGAAGCCCTGGAATTGATCTGCGGGCTGGTGGTGACCACCATGATGAATGCCGCCACCGATATTCTCGACCTGCCCGAAGCCCAGGCCCAGGCCGAGAAGGAACTGACCGAAAATTTCATCCTGCAACTGCGCCTGATCTTCCTCGGCGCCCGCAGTTGGAACCCGTCGAGATAAGCACCCGGCGTTACTGACGCCTCCGCAATTCGTTGCTAAGCATGGAAATGAGTGGCCGGGAGTTTCTTGGCCCGTGCCGCTGGGTAAAGGGACCTGGTGGGTTAATGGCGCGGCGCTGGTTGTGGACGGCGGTGCGCTGTCGCGCCCGTGTAGACCTGTTCAGAGGTTCCCTAATTGTGCTCTCTCAGCACGTTGTCCACTCCAACGACAAAAACATTCAAGCCTGTTGAATTTGAGATGTAGAGGGCATCGAGCATCGGGTACTGCCGGGCGGTTCGGGCTGGCCGGGACGATCGGCTCTGATGAGTCGGCCAGTTTCGTGGAGCCGGGTGCCCACGAACAGGCAGCGCTGAAGATGGCCCTGTTTCCAGGCTTCCTGAAAATCTCGTGGAGTCTGAAAAATGCTGCTGGTTTTGAAGTCGCGTCCGCGTCCCGGCCAGCCCGCCCCTCCCGACAGGCCCCGTCGTGACGGTATTGCGGCTTTCGCGTGAGCGAATGAAGCGATGCCGTCTGGACGGATCAGGCCGTACCCAATGCAATAGAATGAGGGTTTGGAAAAGGCAAAAAAACGAGCTGCTTGCAACCAACTGACAACGGGGAGTGGTGTTGTCTGATGGCGAGCCGAGGGTCACGGATGCAGGCAAGAAGGCTTCAGCATCTTTGCTGAACCAGATAGCCTGGAAGGATCCTTTGCAACTTCAGATATCAGATTACGAGTTGCGGGCAGCCAAGCTCCTTAAGAAGCCGAATCAATCAACTTTGGCGATTTGACCCTCGGCTCGCCAGCAGATGGCACCACTCGCCGCTTGCCACAAAGTATCCAGCCTGCTCATGTGGACAACCTACTGAGATTGCACACCTAATTTATCAAGTTGAAGGACCACTAGGGACGCACGACAATACTGCCGGTGGAGCGGCGATTGAACAGGGCGGAAAATGCCTTGCCGGCATTGGCCAGGTCGTGGACCTGGGTGGGGCTTGCATCGATTTTTCCGGTCAGCGTCCATTTCGCCAGCGTTCCGATCACGGGGGCGACCACTGAAGGATTTGCCATGACCGAACCGCCCCAGTTGACGCCATGGATGCTGCAGCGCTTGAGCAGCGGCAGATTCAAGGGAATGCGGGCGATGCCGGCAACAAAGCCGACCACCAGGTAGCGGCCGCCGGGATTGAGCAAGCGCAGCGCGGGCTCGGCCAGGTCGCCGCCAACCGGGTCATAGACGATGTCCACACCACCTCCGGCCACCTGTTTGACCTGGTCGCGCCAGTTTTCGGCGGTATAGTCAATGGCATGCGCGGCTCCCTGATCGAGACAGTGGGCGCGCTTTTCCTCGCTGCTGGCGCAGGCAATGACCTGTGCGCCCATGGCCCGGGCACACTGAATTGCGGTAGTGCCTGTGGTGCCGGCCGCACCCAGCACCAGCACCTTCTCACCTTTCTCGAGTTGACCGATTTCGCGCAGGCCGTAAAGGCTGGTCGCCCAGGCAATAAAGAAATTGGCCGCCGCCAGGAGGTCGATGCCTTCCGGCAATGGTGCACAGGAAGCAGCCGGCAACACCACCTGTTCGGCCATGGCGCCGTGAAGGGCAAACGCCGCTACGATATCGCCCGGCTTGAGATGAGAAACGCCGTCGCCGATGGATTCGACGGTTCCTGCCAGGGAACTGCCCGGCACGAAAGGCAAATCCGGACGGATCTGGTAATCACCGCGAATCAGCAGGCCGTCGAAATAGCCAATGCCGACGCCAGCGACATCGAGCCTGACCTGACCGGGGCCAGGCGGCCCGGGTGGATCGATGTCGTCTGGACGAATGGCAGATGGATCGGTGAATTCGCGGATTACGATGGCTTTCATTGGAATTTTCAGTAGTTTTAGCAACGTTCAATAATGCCTTAACAGAGGTGACATGATTTCCCTGATCCTGACGTACACTGGTTTTTCTTTGATAAACGGGTACCACCAATGACTGCTACGCCGTCCAGTGTCGAAATGCTCGCCCGCCTGGTGGCTTTCCCGACTGTTTCGCGGGATTCCAATCTCGAGCTGATCGACTTCGTCGAAGACTACCTCTCCGATTTTGGCGCTCGTTGCCGTCGGACCTGGAACAAAGATCGGACCAAGGCGAATCTATTCGCCGCGATTGGACCGGACGCACCGGGCGGGGTGGTGCTGTCCGGGCATACTGATGTGGTTCCGGTCGATGGACAGGACTGGCATACCGATCCGTTCGTGGTTACCGAAAAGGACGGACTCCTTTACGGCCGCGGCACCTCGGACATGAAAGGCTACTCAGCGGTATTTCTGTCGCGCCTGAACGATCTCGATATCAATCGGATGACAAGACCCTTGTACCTGGCGCTGTCCTACGATGAGGAGATCGGTTGCCTGGGCATAGACCGCATGGTCGACGACGCACTCGACCATTTTCACAAACCGGACTACGCCATCATTGGCGAGCCCACGAGCATGCGGATCGTTCGCGCTCACAAGTCGATCAACGTGTTCCGGACCACGGTCACCGGGCAGGCCGCTCACTCCAGTCAGCCGCATCGCGGTGCCGGCGCGATTTTTGCCGCCGCCCGCATCATCGAGCAATTGCGCTTGATCGGTGAGGAGCGCCGTGCAGCAGCTGTCGATTCCGGCTTCGAACCTCCCTGGACCACGGTGCAGGCCGGTCTGATCAACGGCGGCACCGCGGTCAATATCCTGCCCTCGGAATGCCGCTTTCTGTGGGAATACCGCGGCTTGCCGACTGAAGATCCTGACGAGATTGTTCAGCGTCTTGAAGCGTTTGTCCGCGACAAAGTCCTGCCGGACCTGCGCGAGTTTGCGCCCGATGCGCAAATTGAAACCGAAACCATCGCTCGTGTCCCACCGCTGATCCCGGACCCGCAAGCCCGTGCCGAAACATGGGTTGGCTCGTTATCCGGGGTTCGAAGCGGAGGATCCGGGGAAGTCTCTTTCGCTACCGAAGCCGGCAGCTTCCAACGCGCCGGCATCAGCACCGTTGTCTGCGGCCCCGGCTCCATCGACCAGGCCCACCAGCCCAACGAATTCATCGACCCGGCCGAACTGACCCGCTGCAGCCAGATGATCGACGGCGTCTTTGACTATCTGTATCGCTAGAAACGATTGAGCGGGAGATGCGAGGGAATAGAGCGTCTGAAAAATCTTTCTGTCGCAAAGCAGCAAAGCAGCAAAGCAGCGAAGATTGAAAGAATGCTTTCTTTATTGCTTCGCTGCTTCGCGACAAAAAGATTTTCAGCTTACAGACAACGCTGCCCAATAATCATTTATGCTCGATGAAGATGTAAAACCTTTGTAAAACGCCTTGGCGTGCTCTGCGGTCTGGGACAGAATGGTTGTTTCGTTCTGGTTCCAAAGGCCATTGCATGCCTGAATCGACATCATCGAACCGACCCATCCGTGTCCGGCGCCGCTATGTGCCGGCCGTCGGGCCGCGCCTGAAAAAGCTGCTTTACCTGATCTTCGGAATGTTCGTGATCCTGGCGATCAATGCCGTTTATCTCTCCACCATCACAATCTCCGAATGGCTGTCCGGTGAGACCTACCAGGATTACTTCTACCAGTACATGTTCCTGACCCATCTGGTCCTGGGACTGCTGGTCGTGCTGCCGGTGATCGTTTATGGCGTCATTCATATTCGCAACGCGCATAACCGGCCCAACCGGCGCGCCGTCAATGTCGGCTATGCCCTTTTCGCCGTGGCGTTGGTGCTGCTGGCCAGCGGACTGGTGCTGACGCGGGGCCTGCCGCTGATCGAGATCCGCCAGCCCCAGGCCCGCGACGTGGCCTACTGGCTGCATGTCATCACGCCGCTGCTGGCGATCTGGCTGTTCATACTGCATCGCCTGGCAGGTCCGCGCATCAACTGGCGCCTGGGTGGCACTGTGGCCGGCGTGGCGGGGGTGTTTGCCGTGGCGATGCTGGTGCTGCAGGCCCAGGATCCCCGGCAATGGAACCAGGCCGGACCGGACAGTGGCGAGCAGTACTTTTTCCCGTCGCTGGCACGCACCGCAACCGGCAACTTCATCCCGGCCGAAACCCTGATGATGGACAGCTATTGCCAGCAGTGCCATGCCGACACGCACGAAAAGTGGTCGCACAGCGCACACCGTTTTGCCTCGTTCAACAATCCCGCCTATCTGTTTTCCGTGCGCAATACACGCGAGTTCGCGTTGGAGCGCGATGGGACGGTGCAGGCATCGCGTTTCTGTGCCGGTTGCCATGATCTGGTGCCGTTTTTCAGCGGTGCCTTTGACGACCCTGATTTCGACGACGTCAATCACCCCACGGCCCAGGCCGGTATAACTTGCACCGGCTGCCATGCCATCACCCACGTCAACAGCCCTCGGGGCAATGCCGACTACACCATCGAGGAACCACTGCATTATCCCTTCGCCACCAGCGACAGCGAGTTTCTGCAGTGGGTGAACCAGTTGCTGGTCAAGGCCAAGCCGGCGTTTCACCAGAGAACCTTCCTGAAACCGCTGCATCAGTCGCCGGAATTCTGCGGCACCTGCCACAAGGTGCACTTGGCCGAGGAATTCAACGGCTACAAGTGGTTGCGGGGTCAGAACCACTACGATCCGTACCACTTGAGTGGCGTTTCCGGCCATGGCATCACCAGTTTCTATTATCCGCCGAAGGCCGAACACAACTGCAATGGCTGCCACATGCCGCTGCACGAATCCGACGATTTCGGTGCCCGGTCGGTGGACGGCACCCTCCAGGTCCACGATCACCAGTTTCCCAGTGCCAATACCGCCATCCCCCATTTGCTCGGCCTGCCCGAATGGGTGAACGATGCCCACCGGGAGTTTCTCGAGGGCTCGCTGCGGATCGATCTGTTCGGATTGCGCGAGGGTGGTCACATCGATGACAAGCTGATCGCCCCCTTGAGACCACAGGTGCCAGCGCTGGAACCCGGCAAGACCTACCTGGTGGAACTGGTGCTTCGCACCATGACCCTCGGCCACATCTTTACCCAGGGCACGGCCGACTCCAACGAAATCTGGGTCGATATCAGCGCCTACACTAATGATCGCATCGTCGGTCGCAGTGGCGGGATGGATTCGGCCGACGGGGCGGTGGATCCCTGGTCGCATTTCGTCAATGCCTACGTGATCGACCGGCAGGGTAACCGCATTGATCGCCGCAATCCGGAAGATATCTTCCTGCCGCTCTACAGCAACCAGATTCCGCCGGGTGCTGCCGATGTGGTCCATTTCGTGCTGCAGGTGCCCGAGGATGCCGGCGACAGTCTGACCGTGGATGCGGCCCTGCAGTACCGCAAGTTCGACGCCAACTACATGCGGCTGTTCCAGGGCGAGGACTTCACCTACAACGATTTGCCCATCACGACCATCGCGACTGACCGCATCACCTTCCCCGTCGGCCAGGCGGCCGCGCCCGTGACCGATGCGCCGGCGCCGGAGATTCCCGAGTGGCAGCGCTGGAACGATTTCGGTATCGGCCTGTTGCGCAAGGGCGGCAGCGGCCAGCTGCGCCAGGCCGAGGCGGCATTCGCCGCGGTGGAGGCCTTGCAACGGCCCGAAGGTCCGTTGAACCTGGCCCGGGTCTACCTGCGCGAAGGACGACTTGAAGAGGCGGTTGTCGCGCTGGAGCGCGCGGCCAATCATGAGCCGCCGGCCTATCCCTGGTCGGTAGCCTGGTTCACCGCCCAGGTCAACGCCGAGAACGGCTACCTGGACGATGCCATCGCCGGCTATCGAACGATCGTGGAGACACGCTTCCAGGAAGCCCGCGAGCGCGAGTTCGACTTCAGCCAGGATTACCGGCTTCTCAACGAGCTGGCGGTCACGCTGTTTGAACGGGCACAGCTCTACCCTGTCGATAGTCCGGAGGCGGAACAGGATCTGCGCGAAGCTGCCGACTGGTACGGGCGCACCCTTGGCTTCGATCCCGAGAACGCTCGCGCGCACTATGGTCTGGCGCAGGTCTGGGCCCGCCTCGGAGACGCCGAACTGGCGGCGTATCACAGGGAACTGCACAGCACCTACCGGGTGGATGACAATGCACGCGATCGCGCCGTTCGACTGGCCCGGGAGAAGAACCCGGCTGCCGATAATGCCGCCGACGCCGTGGTGATCTACGACTTGCAGCGTCAAGGGGCCTACGAACTGCCCGCACAATACCAACACGCCGACGAGGAGATCGCGCCATGAGCCCGCGCAACCGGGACAGAGATATCGACCCCTCCCTGGAAGAGCAGCTTTCCGGCGAACTGATCAACGAAGACGTCCCTGAAGACGACCGCATTATCGCCCGTGCCATCCGGATCTCTCTGATGATCGTGGGCGGTCTGGTGTTACTCGGTCTGATCACCTGGCTGGTAGTGAACCGGGACGAACCGGTCGAGACCCTCCAGGAAGTGCCCCGTACCCAGGCCCAGTCCCTGTCCGCCGCCAACGATGTGGCACCGCCTGCGCTTTCGTTCACCGATGTCACCCGTGCTTCGGGGGTCGATTTCGTGCACGTCAGTGGCGCCTATGGCGAGCGGTTGCTGCCGGAAACCATGGGTGGCGGTGTGGCGATCTTTGATTACGACAACGATGGACGCCAGGATCTGCTGTTCATCGATTCCCGTCGATGGCCCTGGCGTGACAGCGGCCGTCAAGGCGGTGTGCCAAGACTGTATCGGAATCTCGGCGACCTGCGCTTCGAGGACGTGACCGAATCAACTGGACTGGCCGAACTATCCCTCTATGGCATGGGTGTCGCCGTGGCCGACTTCGACGGCGACGGTTACCGCGATCTGTATCTCACCGCCGTGGGACCCAACCTCCTGCTGCGCAATCTGAACGGCACTCGCTTCGAGGATGTCACCGAGGCCACGGGGGTGGCCGGAGGCGAGGAGGACTGGAGCACCTGTGCTGCGTTCTTCGATGCCGACAACGATGGTGATCTGGATCTGTTCGTCTGCAACTACGTCGAGTGGTCGCGTCGCATCGACCAGGAAGTGGATTACCGGCTCACCGGTATCGGCCGCGCCTACGGGCCGCCGACCAACTATGCCGGAACCTTTTCGATGCTGTTTCGCAATGACGGCGGTCGTTTCACCGATGTCAGCGATCAGGCCGGCATCAAGGTGACCAATCCGGCCACCGGTCTGCCAGCCGGCAAGGCGCTGGCCGTGCTCCCCATCGACATCGACGAGGACGGCTGGATGGACCTGGTGATCGCCAACGACACGGTCCAGAATTTCCTGTTCCACAATCAGGGCGAGGGGCTTTTCGAGGAGGCTGGCATGACCGCGGGACTGGCCTTCGACAATGGCGGTGCCGCGACCGGCGCCATGGGTCTGGATAGTGCCCAATTTTCCGAAAGTGGTGAATTGGCCATCGCCGTCGGTAACTTCGCCAACGAGATGACGTCGTACTACGTGACCCGGAACAACGCCATGCTGTTCACCGATCAGGCGATCGTGTCCGGCATCGGTCCGGGTTCGCGCCAGGCCCTGAGTTTTGGCGTTCTGTTTTTCGATCCCGATCTCGACGGACGCCTGGATCTGCTGCAGACCAACGGCCATGTGGAAGACGAGATCAACATCGTTCAACCTAGCCAGCACTACGAACAGCCGACCCAGCTGTTCTGGAACTGCGGTCGGGCCTGCAATCGGCGCTTCGTGCAGATGGACGATGCGGTCGTCGGTGACCTGTCCCGGCCGGTGGTCGGTCGGGGTGCGGCCTTCGGTGATCTGGACGACGACGGCGACCTGGACGTAGTGATAACCCAGATCAATCGTCCGCCACTGATTCTCAGAAACGACCAGCAACTGGGCCATCACTGGTTGCGCGTAAGGGTCGGGGGCAACGCGGGCAACCGCGATGCCATTGGTGCCCGCCTGCAATTGTTTGTCGGCCAACGGGTGCTGGAACGCACGGTCATGCCCACACGCAGCTACCTGACCCAGGTCGAGTTGCCGGTGACCTTCGGGCTGGCCGAGCAGACTCGCGTCGAGCGTCTGCTCGTCACCTGGCCCGACGGGGAGAGCGTTGAACTCACGGATCTGCCGGCCGACCAGGTCATCGACGTAGCCTATCCGTCCGAATAAATCCCCGGTTATGGCCGGGCCCGTCAGATATCGAGCCGATAGCCGATCCCGTGGACCGTCACCAGGTGTTGCGGATTCGAGGGGTCTTCTTCGACAATCCGGCGCAGCCAGCCGATATGCACGTCAACGGTACGAGTAGAGGGGGCAAACTTGTGCCCCCAGACCTGGTTGAGTAGCTGGTCCCGGCTTACGGTTTCTCCTGCGTGTTCCATCAGGAACGTCAGCAACCGAAACAGACGCGCCGACATTTCCACCTGTTCGCCGTCGCGCAGTACCTGGGTAGCGGCCAGATCAACCTCCACGGGGCCGATTCGCTGCCGTCGCGCCTTGACCGGCACCCGTCGCAGAAGGGCGTTGACCCGGGCCAGCAGCTCTTTCATGTCGAAGGGCTTGCGCAGGTAGTCGTCGGCACCGAGGTTGAGGCCTTCGACCCGATCGTTTACCTCCTGCAGCGCGGTCAGTATCAGGATCGGAGTCTTGAGACCCTGGCGTCGCAATCGCGAGCAGATCTCGAAGCCGCTTTGCCCGGGCAGCATCACGTCAAGAATGATGACATCGAAATCGCCCGCGAGTGCTTTTCGTTCCGCGTCGAAACCTTCCTTTGCCGTTACTACATCGAAGCCCTCGGCCCGGAAGCGGTCTTCCAGGGTCATCAGCAGTCCGGGTTCGTCTTCGATCACTAACAGTCTGGACATCATTCAGTCTCCCAACGGCAGATACAGGGTAAACCGGACGGTGCCCGTGCCGTACTGAACGGTCAACCCGCCGCCGTGTTGCTGGGCAATATTGCGGGCCACGGAAAGTCCGATGCCAGTGCCGGGCACGCGCCGTTGCTCCGCTGCCCGGCCGCGCTGGAACGGTTCGAACCAGCGCTCCGGATCGGCATCGCTTTGATCGGTCAGGGGATTGGATATAGCCAGTGCCAGAGCGCGTCGACGGCCTGACTTGACGACCCGCAAAGAGATCCGGATCGCGCCCTCGCCCTCGGCGTACTTGCCGACATTATTGAGCAGGTTGACCAGTATCGAATGCAGTCCGCTCGGCTGGCCGAGCACTTCGGGTGGCTCGTCCACCAGATCCATGATCACCTCCCGGTCGCCGAAGGATGGCTGGCACAGTGCCAGCGCTTCTTTCAGCATCCGATCAAGCCGAACCGGCACGAATTCTCGCGGTTTGCCGGTAGTCTGGGAAAACTCCAGCACATTGTCGACCATGGCGGTGAGCTTTCCCACTTCGGAGCGGATCAGCGCGCCATATTCCCGGACCCTTTGCTCATCGTGCACCTTGGCTTCGGCCAGGTTGTCCGCCGCCGACCCGATCACGCTCAACGGCGTGCGCAATTCGTGCGAAGCGCTGGCCACGAACAGGATGCGCTGCGCGGCCAATGCGGCACGGTTGCGGGAATACCGATCGATCAGGAACAGTCCCGACAAGAGCAGCGCCAGCACGACGGCGCTGAGCAGCACGTTGCGCCAGTGAGCCGCCGCGACCGCTTGCTCGAGGGAAGAACCGGCATTGCCGACTCGCAGTTCCCAGCGGTAGTCTGGTGGTCCGTGGATCGGAAGGTCCATCAATAGGCTGATCGCCAGGTCATGATCTGTCGGCCGCGGGCCGGCCGACTGCAGCGGGTAAAGTCTGCGGATGCGCCCGTCTTCTTCGATGGATACGATGTCGAGCTGCAATTCCTCGCCGAAATCGGCAAACAACAGCTCCGCTGCCTGGTGCAGGGGTCCTGCGGCAAGAGCGGTCGAATCCAGCAACCAGGCAATGCAGCGCCCGGAACACTCGACCAGGGCGGGCGGCTCCAGCCACAGACCGCGACCACTGAGGGTGCCCTCGGCTGCGGCCTGGAGCAATCGGCTACCCAGGAGTTGCTGCAGCCGTGCGCGCCCGATGATGGACGACCCACTGGCTTGATGCAATTCGCCGCGCGAGCTTCCCGGTCGCCATTGAACCTGTTCCTGCAGCAGATCGGGGTAGATCGGGTTCTGCCGGGATGGTGCCTCGTCGAGCAAAATATGAAAGTCCCGGGCAATGCGCTCCTGGAAATTCGACGAGGCCACCCGCAGGGCTACCTGACGTCCAGCCAGTTCCTGGTCGCGCAACTGGCTCAGCCAGGCAAACTGCAGCCACCCGATCAACCCAACCGTGATGGCGACCAGGGCCATTGCAAGCTGTCGCAACGACCGGCCAGACCGTTGTGCGCGGTCATAATGCAATCGACCGAATCTCCCGTGTGGCAGGGATGCAGTTTAACCGGAATCCTCGCCCAGTCCCTCGTCCCGAAGCAGGCCTCGCAGCCGCTGCTCCCACCACTGGCCGAGCAACGCCGCCTGGGCAGCGCCATGTTCCATTTGCTGGGAGGGGTGATCGGCCGGCGGGTAGTCGAGTCGGTAGACGATCCGGCCATCGCGCACCAAGAACAGGCCCGGCAGCATCGAAACCGAGTAGTCTTCCGCGACGTTCCAGGCGTTCTCGAATACCCGGAAGCCATCCGGTTTGGCCATCGAGGCGCCATGGCGTCCCGGCTCCTCGAGCCGCAGTGCCAGCACCGGCAGCTGATCCATACCGACTTCGTGCTGCAGCGAAGCCAGGCGAGGCATCAGGGCCTTGCAATACGGACACCAGGAGGCCCAGAACACCACCAGGCTGTACTCGGCCTCGACCTGCTGTGGAAAGTGCAGGGTTTCACCGTTGGTGTCGCTCATGCTCCAGCCAGGTGCCCGATCCCCGGCGCCGGGATCGGCGTAAAGGGGAGATGCCAGCAGCCCCGTCAGCAGCAGTATCAACAGCTGTGTACCTGGCAGGCCAAACCGGTTGTGCAAGGAGAGTTTCATCTGGCCAGGCTCAGTTCCAGCGGAAACTGTAATTCGCCATCACCAGGTAGTCGGCAAAGGCAGCATCGCCATGCCCGCCGTTGTCGCGGTCGGATTTGCTCTTGATGCGGTTGCGCTCGATCGCTATCGGAACCGACAGGTTGAAACGGTGATTGCCGCGCTGGTAGGTCATGGCCGGCTCGACATACACGGCATAGCCGGGGCGACGGAAGCCGTTACTGCTTCCGACCAGATCCTGCCAGGGAACACCTTCGACGCGAACGGAGGCATCCACGCTGAACGGGTTTACGGTATCGAAGACGTGAGTCAGCCCGATACGAGCCTGGTAGGTATCCGGAACCGACTGCACCGACTCGGCTTCACGGCTGCGATGGGTGCTGACTCCATTGGTATCCCGGGGATTGATCAGGTAGGATGCGCTGCCAAACAGGTAGGTGCGCTCGCTGAAGACACCGGTATAGGCATTGATTTCAACAATGGCACCCACGCCGCCATCGCCAAGCTGGATGGATTGATCCACGTTGCGCAACTCGGGACCATCGGGGCGGTAAGCAATGTCCTTGACGTCATTCTTTCCGGTCGGGAGTTTGATCCCGAGTCCCAATTCGAGTCCGCTCGAACCTCTCGATCCGCTGAGCATTTCCCGGTAGGCCATCAGACGCAGATCACCGATACCCCGCGAGCGCATGGTGTGGCGATTGACCCGGTCGTGTTCATAGAGCGAACTTCGGCGGGCCTTGGTGTAGGGCAGGGAAGCGCTGTATCGCCACAGGTCATTGGCCCAGTAGGTCAGCGTATGATCCAGGGTGTGAACCGCGTTGCGAACATCGGTATCCTCTGCCTGCCGTTCTCTCTCCTCATGTGTGCCACGAAAGTGGCGATCCGAATACAAGTAGCGATAGGCGACGGTGAACTCGAACCGTCCGGCTCGGGACTCGTGGGCGTCGTCCGTGCCGATGGCCAGGTTCGAGGTCGGCCTGACAACGATGCAACCGTTGGCCAGAGCCTGGCCAAAAACTGCCAGGCCGATCACGAACAGCAGGAATTGGCGAAGACCTTTTGACATTTCGGGGAAATCCGTTAAGTTGAGACAAGCCGTCAAAATAAGTCGGTAAGCTTCAGTCAGGGTTAACGTGCTGTAAAACATGGACCTGGATTGTAAAAGGCTGGTAAAAGTTGACTGCCTGGCCGAGCGCCCCACGGAATTTGCTCTACAGAATCTGTATCAGGAGTTATCTGGAATGGAGTTGAAGCTATACCAGGTCGACGCGTTTGCCGAGCGGGTGTTCGAGGGTAATCCGGCAGCTGTCGTGCCTCTGGAAAAATGGTTGCCGGATGATTTGCTGCAGTCAATCGCGCTGGAGAACAATCTTTCCGAAACCGCCTTCTTTGTCGCGGAAGGGAAGGGCTATCGCCTGCGCTGGTTCACGCCGGAAGCGGAGGTCGATCTGTGCGGGCATGCCACTTTGGCCAGTGCCCATGTCCTGTTCGAGCACCTTGATCACCCTGCACCCGAGATTCATTTCGAAACCCGCAGTGGCCGGCTGACGATTTATCGCTCAGATGAAGGCATACGGATGGATTTCCCGGCCATTGTTCCGCAGCCCATGGACATGCTGCCAGCCATCGTTGATGGGCTGGGAGCTGAACCGAGCTTGTTGTTGAGGGCTCCGGATTATGTGGCGGTCTTTGACAACGAAGCGCAGATCCGGGCGCTGGAGCCGGACTTCGGGATTCTGAAAACCCTGGATGGTCGAGGTGTTCTGGCCACGGCACCCGGCGATGAGGTTGATTTTGTCAGCCGCTGTTTTTTCCCCAAGCTCAAAGTCGATGAAGATCCGGTCACCGGCTCGGCTCACTGCAAGATGGTTCCCTACTGGGCCGAACGGCTGGGCCGCAAGACGCTGATCGCACGCCAGCTGTCAAAGCGCGGCGGGACCGTGCACTGCGAGCTGGCTGAAGACCGGGTGATTCTGACCGGCCGGGCCGTGGACTATCTCATCGGCCAAATAGAGCTACCGCAAGCCTGACACGAGACCGGCACCTGCCGGTCTCATTGGCACGACAGCATTGTCAGACTATGGCCGGAAACGAATGTCTCCGCCGACGATCGTCATCTCCACCCCGATGTCGCCCAGTTGATTTTCGGGCACGGTCAGGAGGTTGGCATCAAGAACCACCAGGTCGGCGCGCTTGCCCGGCGTGATGCTGCCGAGTTCGTTGTCGTCGAACACGGCTTTGGCGCAGCCGATGGTGTAGGACTTCAGCGCTTCCATGCGATCCATGGCCTGCTCGGGGAAGAACTGCTCGCCATTGGCCATGCGCCGTGTCACCGACGCCGCGTACGAGGCGATCGGTGAGATGGATTCAACCGGTACGTCGGTGCCGTTGCAGATCACGGCATCGGCATCCAGCAAGGCGCGCCAGACATAGGCGCGACGCTTTGCCCGTTCTTCACCCAGGCGCTGCGGCACCCATGGGCCGTCCGAGGTCGCGTGCACGCCCTGCATCGAGGCGATCACGCCCAGCTCGGCAAAGCGCGGCACTTCGTTCGGATGCAGGGTCTGGGCATGCTCGACGCGCCAGCGCAGGTCTTCATCCGGGCGCGATCCCAGCAGGTCTTCGTAGATGTCCAGTACTTCACGGTTGCCGCGGTCACCGATGGCGTGGGTATTGAGCTGGAAACCGTGCTCCAGGGCGATTTCGGCCGTTTCGCGCAGGTTTTCCAGCGAGGTCTGGGGCAGTCCGGAGGTATCGGGCTTGTCGGCGTAAGGATCCAGCAGCCAGGCACCGTGGGTGCCGAGTGCTCCGTCAATATTGCGCTTGAGTGCGCGAACGGTCAGAAAGCCGTCGCCATGATCGATCAGGCGGTAATCGGCCACGCGTTCGCGCAGCGCCTGGTTCGTTTCATGGCGTACGGCCACATGCAGTCGCACCGGCAATCGCCCGGCCTCGGCCAGCGCTTTGAGCCGATCAATGTCAGCGAAGTTTGTGCCCTGGTCATGGAAGGTGGTGATGCCATGACGCAACGCTTCCTGGCCGGCCAGTTCGACCTGGCGTTCGAAGCGCGCCTGGCGGTCAGCATCGTTCAGACTGGCTTCTGAATCCGCAAGCGCTTTGCGTACCAGGTTCTGCGCGGCTTGACGCAGAAACCCGGTCGCTTCGCCGTCAGCATCCCGGATGATGGTTCCACCTTCTGGATCGGTTGTGTCCGTGTTGATGCCGGCCATCGTCAGGGCGGCCTGGTTGGCGAACGACGCATGACCACTGGCATGGGTCAGCAGGACCGGGTTGTCCGGGCTGACCTCGCTCAGAGCATGATGGCTGGGCACGCCGTCGAAGACTTCACCCTCGGGCTCGCCCCAGCGTTCCTGGTGCCAGCCGCGACCCAGTATCCAATCGCCCGGTTCGGCCTGCTCGACTGCTTGGGCGACCAGGGCCACGATGTCATCGAACGAGCGGGTAGGCTGCAGATCCAGAATCATCAGAGCCTGGCCCAGGCCGAGAAAATGGCCATGACCTTCGATGAACCCCGGAATGACGACTCTGCCGTCCAGATCGATCACATCGGTATCCGGCCCCGCCAGTTCGGCGATTTCGCCGGCACCGCCCACGGCCAGAATGCGGCCATCTTTAATGGCGACGGCCTCGGCTTCCGGTTGGTTTTCATCGACGGTAATCACGGTGCCACCGGTCAGGATGCGGGTGGCGATTTCTACCGGTTCCGTGGTCGGTTCCGTCTGAGACGGAGCCGGCGCGGGGGTGGAAGTATCTTGCTGGCAAGCCGAAGTGGCCAGCAGCAGGGGCAGAGCAACAAGCAGTAAACGATTCATTGGATCCCTCGATATGGATTATTCAGTCAGGTACCAGTGGTCCTCCAACCTGATCATTGCTACCAGGCAATCCCGTAATCATCGCCGTAGTCGCTGGCCGCACCGTGCATCGCGCCGTGTTCATGATCGAACCAGATGGCGGTGGTCGGATTATAGGTTCGATCAACCAGTTCGACGTCGTAACCCATCGCTGCCAGCTCGGCGCGGGTATACGCCGAAACCAGCGGGGAAACCTGGATCTTGCCCGGCTCGGCCTGGTGGGCACCGAACGAGCTCTGCATGCCGAAACTCTGGATATGCCCGCGACCATCGACGGCCTGCTGCACATTCATGTCCCATTCGATCATGTTCAGAAAAAACTGCAGCAGGTTCTGGTCTTGTGAGTCGCCGCCCTGGACCGAGAATGCGATCAACGGCTTGCCGTCTTTCAGCGCCATGCTTGGCGTCAGGGTAACGCGCGGACGCTTGCCGGGCTCGACCACGTTATAAGGATTGAGTTGTTCGTCCAGCACAAAGCTCTGCATGCGCTGGCTCAAACCGACACCGGTATTGCCGGCGACAAAGGCAGGAATCCAGCCGCCGGACGGGGTCACTGAAACGACCCAGCCGTCGGCGTCGGCCGCCTGGATGGATGTGGTTCCGGCCAGGAATCCTTCGCGATGGCTCATTTGCATCGCTTGCTGGAAACCTTCCACACCTTCGGCATCGGCATCCGGCGGGACCGGTGTCCAGCGCTGCCGCAGTTCGTCGAACGGATTGCTGCCGGCCTGAAATTCATAGGGATCGCCGGGCTTGAGATCCTCGATCATGCCGTCGAAGGAAATCAGTTCACGGCGCTGGGCGGCATACTCCTTCGACAGCAGGCCCGCAACCGGCTCGGCCGGCTCGAAGTAAGGGTCGCCGTAGTAGAAATCACGATCGGCGAACGCCAGATTCATTGCCTGGTAAACGGCATGGATATAGCGGGTGGAGTTGTAGCCCATGGCCTTCAGGTCAAAACCTTCCAGGATGTTGAGTGCCTGCAGCAGCACCGGACCCTGGGTCCAGGTGGTGAGCTTGTAGATATCGACACCACGGTAGTTGGTGGTGACCGGTTCTTCGATCAGCACTTCCCAGTCGGCCAGATCGTCGGCGGTAAAAAGCCCGCCATGTTCGCGTGTAGCTCGGACGATTTCCTCGGCGATATCGCCACGATAGAAGCGGTCATTGGCTGCATAAATGGCTTCCTTGCGGCTCTTGCCTTCTTCAAGAGCCGTGGCCTCTGCTTCAACCAGCTTTTCCAGCATGGCTTTCAGATCTGGCTGACGGAAAATCTCGCCAGCCACAGGCGCAGCGCGCTGGTCAGGACTGTCGGCATCGTAGTGTGGCAGAAACACTCGCCGCGAATCCGGCCACTGCTCAAGAATCTCACGCCGGCGCTCGATATTGGCCGCCTGTGAAGCTTCCAGCGGATATCCGTCGGCCAATGCAATCGCCGGAGCCAGCACCTGGGCCAGGCTCAGGTTGCCGAACTCGGCGACCATTACCATCAATCCACCCGGCGTGCCCGGTGTGGTGGCGGCGAGCGGACCGAACTCGGGCGGGTAGAGCATGCCCTCGTCGCGGAAGAATTCCGGCGTGGCACCGGTCGGCGCGACACCCAGCGCATTGATCCCCAGAACCTCATCGGTATTCGGATTGTAGATCAGCGCCTGGGTTTCTCCACCCCAGCCGAGCACATCCCACATCGTCGCCGTTGCCGCGAGCATGGCCGCCGCCGCATCCACTGCATTACCGCCCTGCTGAAACATCATTGCCCCGGCGGTGGCACCCTGCGGTTTACCGGTCACCGCAACCCAATGCTTGCCCAGCAGGATGGGACGATGGGTCTCGATCTCGGCGGAAGCCGCGGAAAAAAGCGTCAGCCAGATCAGAACGGCGGAGGTTGCGGTAGCGACAAGCCTTCGGGCGGGTCCGGTCATTAAGAATCTCCAGCAGCAGAACAGGACTCTGAAGCTTAGCAGAAACCTGATGAAATCGATCGCCGGCCAAACCAGGGAACCTCTGAACAAGTCTACGCGGGCGTAGACTTGTTCAGAGGTTCCCTAGTCATCCATATCCGGCTTGCCGCGCTTTTGCTTGATATCGCCGCGATGACGCTTGGCTTTCAGGCGCTTTTTCTTGGCCGAGCGTGAGGGGCGGGTGGCGATGCGCTTGCGCGGCTGGTAGTGGGCTTTTTCGATCAGTTCGGCGAGTCGTTCACGAGCCTCTTCGCGGTTGCGCAACTGGCTGCGATGACTTCTGGCTTCGATGGTGACGACGCCATCGGCATCGGCCCGGCTGCCGGCCAGTTTGATCAGCCGCGCCTTGACCGGGCCGCTGATGAAATCGGATTCCCAGACGGCAAATTTCAGCTGCACGGCGGTTTCGGTCTTGTTGACGTGCTGACCACCCGGCCCGCCGGCCAGGGTGAATTTTTCGTCCAGCTCGGTTTCGGGCGGCAGGTAGCGTGGTCGGTCGGTGCCGGATAGAACGCTCATCGCCTTATGGTAGCAGCCGGGGGTATGATCGCGTCCAATAACCCTCAACAACGGAGCAATGCACTCATGATGCGTATTCTCATCGGTTTTATCTTGCTGGCAGGAAGTTCTCTGATCCTGGCATCGGAAGATTCTGCTGAAAGCGCAGTCAACGAGCTCACGCCAGCCACGTTTGATGCCGAGTTGGCCGCTGAACTGGGAGCGGACGACTATGGCATGCGCCGATATGTGATGGCGTTTCTGCGAGCCGGTCCTTCGACCGATCAGGATCCGGAAGCGACCGCAGAAATTCAGCGTGGACATATGGCGCACATGCGACAAATGGCCGAGGACGGTCACCTGGTCATGGCCGGACCATTTCTGGACGGGGGCGACTTGCGCGGAATCTTTGTCTTTGCCGTCGACACGCTGGAACAAGCCCGTGAGCTGACCGAAGCTGACCCGGCGGTCCGGGCGGGGCGCCTGGTGATGGAGCTCAAACCCTGGTACGGCTCGGCGGCATTGATGCAGGCGGCCAACATCCATAAGGTCATTGCACGCGAAAACCCCTGATCCATCCAGTGCGATGGGCTGAAAACGTGATGAGTATCACAGTACTTCGCTGCAGTGGACAATCTGCAGGAGTCAGGGCTTGCCGTTGTCGCTGTGACCGGCGTAGTCTGTAGGGCTCGATAAGGGTGGGAAGGTTGAGTGAAAATGACCGATCGCGACTGGCGCGAATTTGTGAGTTTGCGTGAGCGGGCTCGCCATCGCTTTGCCGAGGAAACGCTGGCTCGGCTGCTGCGCGTCAGCCTGGATGAGTCGCTGAGTGTTGCCGAGCGTGAACGTCGGGTCTTTTCGCTGTCAGATGAACGTCGCCGCGAGCAGTCGGCCCTGTTCGACGACTTCTGCCGGGCGACGGCCAGTTTCCGGCTGCACTTGATGGTTCGCCAACGACTGCTCAAACGCCGTGAGCTCGACAACCTGAGCCTCGAAATCCGCCGCGCCGTTGGTGGCGCCGATTGACCCGGAAACCGTGGGTCGGACCGACGCGACCGACGGCCATAGCAACCGTTTGCCACCAACCTATCGATTGTCGGCGCCCAACCCGACAATCCGCCTCATTCATTACATGCTTTCCCTGCGCTACCATGTATGAATACCTGACGTGTCCGACCCCATGAAACGAGACCAGATCGATTTTCCCCCGCGCCACGAACCGCTGCGCGAAGACGTCAGTTTGCTCGGTGCGCTGGTCGGCGAGCTGTTGCGTGAGCAGTGTGGTGAAGCGTTGTTCCAGCGAGTCGAGACTGCTCGCTCAGCGGCGATCGACCGGCGAACGGGCGAGGGCAACGCGGCTGCCCTTGGCAAGCTTTGCCGTTTCGACGACCCGGCCATTGCGACTGATTTTGTGCGCGGATTCTCCGCCTGGTTTCGAATGGTCAACCTGGCCGAACAGGTTCACCGGATTCGCCGCCGTCGCCAGTACCAGGCTGAAGGCGCGGGTATTCAACCGGAAAGTCTGGCCGATGTGTTTTCCCGCCTGCGCGAGTCGGGCACCGGTTGGGACAAGGTCCGCGAGCTACTCGACGAACTACTGATTGAACCGGTCTTTACCGCCCATCCGACCGAAGCGACCCGACGTTCCGTGCTCGAGAAGGAACAGCGCATGGCCCGTTACCTGGTCCAGCGCCTCGATCCCGGGCTGCCGGGCAACGAGGTTGACCGGCTGATCGATCGGGTTCGAATGGAACAGACCATTGCCTGGCAGACCGCGGAACAGTCCAACGAGCGCCCGACCGTGGCCGATGAAGCCGAGCACGCCCATTTCTACCTGGCCAATGTGCTCTACCGGATCGCACCGGTGTTTCACGAGCACCTGGCCGAGGCGGCCACCACTGCATTCGGGGTCGAAGTCTGGCCCGGCGATCTGCCGACCGTGCTGCGCTTCGGTTCCTGGGTCGGCGGCGATATGGACGGCAATCCCAACGTCAATGCCGACACCGTCCTCGATACCCTGGCCGAACAGCGCCGCCAGGTGATCGGCAACTACCGGCGCGAGATCGGCAAACTCAACCGTCTTCTCAGTCAGACTGATGGTCGGGTCGGAATCAGCGAATCTCTGCGCAAACAAATTGATACTTATCGGGCGCAAATGCCGCGAGTGGTTCAATCCATTCCGCTGCGTCATGCCGACATGCCCTACCGGGTGTTTCTCTACCTGGTCGATCAGCGCCTGGCCGATACCCTGGCTGACGGACCCAATGCGTACTCAGGCCCTGACGAGCTGTGGTCGGATCTGCAACGAATCATCGGCAGTCTCAGTGACCATCGTGGCACCCATGCCGGCTTGTTTCCGGTCCAGCGCTTGCGCCGCCGGGTCGACATGTTCGGCTTTCACCTGGCCGCGCTGGATCTGCGCATCGACTCGGGCGACCTCCACGAAGCCGTGGCCCGCCAACTCGATGATCCCGGCTGGACTGAGCGCCCGGCCGACGAGCGCACCGCCCGACTGATCGAGATTCTGTCGGATAGTCACACTCCGGTTGACGATGATCATCCAGTGTTGAACCTGCTGAAGGCCGCCGCCACCGCGCACAAGCGTTTTGGCACCGGGGCCATCAGCACCCTGATCGTCAGCATGAGTCGCAATGCCGATGATGTGCTGGCGGCCTGGCTGATGGCCCGCGCAGCGGGTGTTTCCGACGGTCGACTGGATATGGTGCCGCTGTTCGAAACCGTCGACGATCTGATCGCCGCCGAAGGCGTGATGTCGGGTCTGCTTGAACTGGAACTGTGGCGTGACCTGCTCAAACAGCGCGACAATCGCCAGATGATCATGCTGGGTTACTCCGACAGCAACAAGGACGGCGGCATGGTCGCCTCGCGCTGGTCGCTGCAGGATGCCCAGCGCAAACTGGTCGCCTTGTTCAGCGAGCAGGGTGTTCGGGTAACATTTTTCCACGGCCGCGGCGGTACCGTGGGGCGCGGTGGCGGCAAGACCCATCGCGCCGTGCTGGCCTCACCGCCCGGCTCGGTGGCCGGCCGCCTGCGCATGACCGAGCAGGGTGAGGTCATCCATCGCAAGTACTCGATGCGCGCGATTGCCATCCGCAATCTGGAGCAGACCGCCGGTGCCGTGATTCAGGCCAGCCTTGACACTACCCTGGCCGAGCGTGACCACAGCCAGTGGCATCAGTGGATGGCGCGGCTGACTGAACTGGCGCGTGCCACCTATCGTGAACTGGTTTACGGCGACGAGGCCTTTTCCGACTACTTCCGCGCCGCCACCCCGATCGATGTAATCGAGCGCATGCGGATCGGATCGCGCCCGGCCTCGCGCGCAAAAAAGACCGGTATCTCCGGTCTGCGCGCGATTCCATGGGTCTTTGCCTGGGGCCAGAGCCGCCACGCCTTGCCCGGTTGGTTTGGGTTGGGCAGCGGGTTGGCCCGGCTGGCCGAGGAGATCGGCGACGAAACACTCAAGGACATGGCCAGTCAATGGCTGTTCCTGGCCAATCTGCTGGAAGATGCCGAAATGGCCATGGCCAAGGCCGACATGAACATCGCCGAACACTATGCCGGCCTGGCCGGCGAGCTTGGCAATCGCTATTTTCCGCTGATTTGTCAGGAGTACGAACGGACCGAGCAGATGATCTGCCGACTCAAGGGCCAGGACACACTGCTCGATCGCGACCCGACGCTCAAGCGCTCGATTTTGCTGCGCAACCCGTATGTCGATCCGATGAGCTTTGCGCAAGTCGATCTTCTCGCCCGCTGGCGCGCCGCCGACCGCAAGGACGACGCGCTGGAGCAGGCTCTGATCGCCAGTGTCCACGGCATCGCCCAGGGGTTGCAAAACACCGGTTGAATCAGTAAGGCGTTGATTATGAAAGGCTTGTGTTAGCATTCTGAAAAGGAGTCAACACGAGTCAGGCATGGAAGGAGAGCTGACGGCACTGCTGCAGGCCGCCAACCGGGGTGACCAGCCGGCGCTGAACCGGTTGGTGGCACTGCTGTACGTCGATTTGCGCCAGCTTGCCCGGCGCTGCCAGTCCAATGGGGGCTTGCAGACGCTGGATACCACCGGGCTGGTCCACGAGTGCTATTTGCGGTTCCTGAACAGTGGTGAGTTGCAGCTCAATGATCGTGCCCATTTTTTCAATCTGGCCGCCCGGGTCATGCGTCAGTTGCTGTGTGACTATGCACGGGCCCGGACCGCAGAAAAGCGTGGTGGAACAGCAGTTCAGGTCGAGTTGCGCGATCAGGATCTGACCGAACACCACGAAGCGGAACGCTGCCTGGCCATCGATCAGGCACTGAATCAACTTGCCGAGATTCATCCCGACCAGGCGCGGGTGGTCGAGTGCCGATTCTTCGCTGGACTGACCGAGAAGGAAACCTCTGAAGCGCTGGACCGGCCATTGCGCAGCGTTCAGCGCGACTGGGCATCGGCACGAGACTGGCTTGGCAAGCACTTGTCCTCATGAGCGGTGATCGTAAATCCGATGGCGATGAACGGATTGAGGCCGGGGGCGCGCTGGAAGGCGCGCTGTTCAAGGGTTTTCTCCGGCAATTGTCGAAGGTACGTGAGCCCGAGCCGGGCGAGCGGCTGGGGCCGTGGAAGATTGGCCGGGAGCTGGGTCGCGGCGGCAGTGGCGTGGTCTTTCTGGCCGAGCGTGCCGACGGCGCCTATCAGCAGCAGGTCGCGCTGAAATGGTTGCGGGGTGACCGCCCGGTGCTGGGCGGATTCCGTGCGCTTGAGCGTGAGCGCGCATTGCTGGCCAGCCTGGATCATCCGCATATCGCCCGTCTGGTCGACGGTGGCCAGAGCGAGGAGGGGATGCTGTGGTTTGCGATGGACTACGTCGCCGGCGCACCGATCAACGAGCATTGCCAGGAACTGAACCGGTCCGGGATCGTGAAGTGCATGATTGCGCTATGCCGCGCGGTTCATCACGCCCACGATCGTGGTCTGATCCACGGTGACATCAAGCCGTCCAATGTCCTGATCGATGATCGCGGTCAGCCGCGACTGCTGGATTTCGGTATCGCCCGGCTGCACGATGGCGAGATGATCGGCAGCTACGGGCTGACCCCGGAGTTCGCCAGCCCGGAACAGCGCGCCGGCCGGCCGCTAAGCATGGCCTCCGATGTATGGCAAATTGGCCGTTTGCTGCAGTCATTGCTGGAACGTTTTTCGCCAGCACGCGACCTGGATGCGATAGTCTCCCGCGCCACGGCAACCGATCCGGATCAGCGCTATGCATCGGCATCGGCCCTGGCCGACGACCTGGTCGCCTGGCAGGAATCGCGCCCGGTCGACGCCAGAAACGGTCATCTGATGTATCGGATGGGTCGCCTGATCCGGCGCCATCAGGCACTTGCGCTGGTGCTGACCATAGCGACGCTGGTTTTGATCAGCGGCGCAGTATGGGCAACCTGGCAACTGGCCGCCGAGCGTGATCTGGCCCGAGCCGAGGCTGGCCGGGCCACGCAGGCCCTGGTGGAAACCGAGGCGGCGCTGGCGCGCGCTGATGCATTGCGCGATTTTCTGGTCGGCTTGTTCCAGGCCACCCGCCCAAGTCGGCCCCGAGACCAGTTGCCATCAACCGAAGACTTGCTGGCTGCAGGTGCTCGACGCGCGCTGGAAGATACTCAAATACCGGCCAACGAGCGCTATGCGATGCTTTTGACCCTGGCAAAGGTGTATATGGCGCAGAATCAGTATGAGCGGGCCAGGCCCTTGATCGAGTCTGTGGTCCAACTATCCCGTGATGGGGAATCGCTGTCGACCACCGATCGGGCCCGTGCGCTGGAACAGCACGCCGACCTGCTGATTCGCACCGGCGATGATCTTGAACGTGCAGAAAGCCTGTTGGTCGAGGCCGAACACCTGGTTTCCGACCAGCCCAGCGATTGGGAAACCCGGGCCCGAATCCGTCTGTCCCGATCCTGGATCGAGCGCCACCGCGGCAATCATGCACTGGCGCTGGAATGGATCGTGGCGCTGGTTGAACAGATGCCTGGCCATGAACCTGTCAGTGCGCCGCTTCGTGCCAGTCTGCTGGATGCCGCAGCCGGCCTGTATCGGGCCGCGGGTGAACTGAACAACGCGGCCCGATTCCGCGCCCGAGCGACCCGAGCATTCCGCGAGTATCAGGGAGCGGAAGGGCAGGGGCATGTGGTCAGCCTGGCCAACAGTGTCGGACTGGAGCGCGACCTGGGCCGGTTTGATCAGGCCGTGGAGCGCGCTCGTGAAGTCATCGCCTTGTATGACCGGATCTATCCTGAGCCGGTCGACTATCGTGCCACCGTCCGACTTGGCCTGGCCCGTACCCTGCTGGCTCGAGGCGACGAGGCGCAGGCCTTTGAAGAGCTGGACACGGCTGCCGAAGAATACGCGGCGTTCATGGATACAACACTGGAACGCTGGCCCCTCTACTTCAGTCTGCGCGGCAGCTTTCATGCTCGAATGAACCGGATCGATGCCGCACTTCGCGATATTGGCAAAGCGCGTGACTTGATCCGGCAGCAGGGTGATTTCGATGATCGACTGGTTGCCACCGTGGCGATGCTGCACGCCTGGGCCCTGTGTCGCCAGGGTGACGGTGCCGGCGGACAAGCGATTCTCGATGACCTCGAGCACGAGCAGACCCTGCTGGGAAACGAGCGCAATCGAGCCCAGCTCGAAGAGGCCCGGGCAAGCTGTCACTTCAGCAATGCCGATTTCAAATCCGCATTGGCGGCTACGGAGCGGGCGCTGGACGCCCAGCAAGTGCCCGGAGCGGTGCTGGCGACCGCTGATCGGCTCGTACTCAAAGCCCGAATTCTGGATGCGACAGGCCGGTCCGACGACGCGCAACAATCGCTTGAACAGGCCCGGCGGGCCTTCCTGGACCTGGGCCTCGACGACCATCCCCGCCTGGACGGACTTTCAATCCGGTAACTTCACCTGGGTTCTGGCGGGAAATCTCTGCCCATGTCGTTTCCCTTGATATGACTGACAGAATTCACGGAGATTTTCCGATGCAACGATCCATCGTATTGCTGTTCGGCCTGATTGCCTATGTCGTGTTTCTGCCGACGTTTCTGTATCTGATTGCCTTTGTCGGCAACCTTCAGGTCGGCGCGCTGGCCGGGATGTTGCCGGCTCTGGAGCAACTGGTGCCGTATTCGATCAGTTTCGGTCGTGATGCCACACCCATGGTGCCGGCGCTGATGATCAATATCGCGTTGATCCTGCTGTTCGGCTTGCAGCACAGCATCATGGCTCGAAGCGGTTTCAAGGACTGGCTCAAGCGAACCCTGCCGGTCGCAGCCGAACGCAGCGTCTATGTGCTGGTTTCCAGCCTGGTACTGATCCTGCTGTTCTGGCAATGGCGACCGATACCGACCGTGATCTGGTCGGTTGAAAGCCAGCCCTTGCTGGGACTGTTGTGGACGGTGTTCGCGGCCGGGTTCGGAATGGTGTTTGTCGCCACCTGGCTGATTGATCATTTCGAGTTGTTCGGCCTTCGCCAGGTCTGGTCCCGATTCCGCGAGCGGCCTTTCCAGCCGCCGCGCTTTGTCACCCCCGGCATATACCGGATCGTACGCCATCCGCTGTACCTGGGCTTTCTGTTGGCCTTCTGGGCGACCCCTTTGATGACCGTCGGTCACCTGGTTTTTGCGCTGGGAATGACCGCCTACATACTGATCGGTGTGAAACTGGAAGAGCGGGATCTTGAACGCTACCTGGGCGCGAATTACCGACGCTACCAGCAGCAGGTTCCGCAGTTGGTGCCGCTACCCGGCAAAGCCTACCGTGAGTCCGGTGTATCCGAAGGCATATCCGCCGGTAGCCATTGATCGAGCGCAATCGGCCGGGCAAAGAGATAACCCTGGAAACCGAGACAGCCTTCGCGCTGAAGGATGGCGAACTGCTCTCGGGTTTCCACGCCTTCGGCGATGATATCCAGCTCCAGTGCATGCCCCATCGCCAGGATGGCCTTGACGATTGCCTTGTTGCTGGATTTATCGGTCATGCCGGCAACAAAGGACTGATCGATTTTCAGCTGGTCGAAGGGCAGGTGCTGCAAGTAGGACAATGACGAGTACCCGGTTCCGAAGTCGTCCAGTGACAGGGTCACTCCCAACTTGCGGATCTCACGCATGCGTTCCAGGGTGGTGGCGATATCATCAAGCACAACGCTTTCGGTCAGCTCCAGTTTCAGCAGTGCCGGCCTGGCACCGCTTTCCTTCAGATGATGGTCGATGCGCCCAACGAAGTCGGGCTGATGGAACTGGCGCGCGCTGATATTGATCGCCAGGATCAATTCAGACGTGTCCTCGCTGGTCTCCCAGTGCTTGAGCAAGCGACAGGCTCTTTCCAGCACCCAGTGACCGATCGGCACGATCAGACCGGTCTGCTCGGCCAGCGGAATGAACTCGCCGGGCGAGACGCGTTGCCCGTCGGCGCGCTGCCAGCGAAGCAGTGCTTCGGCACCGATCAGGCTGCCATCGGAGCGGTATTGCGACTGAAGGTCAAGACTCAATTCCTGATGGGCTATCGCATCACGCAAACCCGCTTCCAGCGCCGAACGGGCCTCGGCGGCGGCCTGCATCTGCGGGCTGAAGAACAGAAATTCATTGCGACCACTGTGCTTGGCGCTCTGGAGTGCGATCTCGGCCCGGTTGAGCACGACATCCCGGCTTGGCTGGCCGGGTTCGAACAGGCAAATCCCCATCCCGCCGGACACTCGAAGTCCGGGTGAGTCGGGAGCGATCTGATGGGGCTGTTCAAGCCGATTGAGTATGGACTCCGCCAGTTCTCGCACCCGGACCATTGCCAACTTTTTCTCTGCACCCAGTCCCGAAGCAATTACCGCGAACTGGTCACCGGCAATACGGGCAACCGAGCCTGGTTCCGGGCTGCATTCGACCAGTTGGTCGGCAATATTTTTCAAAATGGTGTCACCGGCTTCGTAGCCCTGGACGTCATTGATGAATTTGAATCCATCGATATCCAGGATCAGCAGGGCGGCATAGTCATCAACGGCGGACGAATGGTCAACAACCTTGCCCAGGTTCTGCAGCATCAAGACCCGGTTCGGCAGGTCGGTCAGTCGATCGAAGTAGGCCAGCTGCTCGATCATGGCCTCGGACTCCCGCTGGGCGCTGATGTCCTGCTTTATGGCCACGTAGTGGGTGATCGTGCCGTCGGCCTGACGGATCGGGGCCAGCAGGGCATTCTCGATGAACTCGGTACCATTCTTGCGACGGTTGCGCAGCTCTCCACGCCAGATGCGGCCACTGCCCAGCGTTGCCCAGAGTTTGTCGTAGGTCTCTTCCGGGGTGTTACCCGACCTGAAAATGGATGGGTTTTGACCGATCAGTTCATCGCGTCGATAGCCGGTTGTCTCCAGCAAGGCATCGTTGACGTACTCGATGCGCGGTTGCGTATCGGTAATCAGGATACTGGTCGGGCTTTGCTCGACCACGCGGGCCAGCTTGCGCAATTCATCCTCGGCACGACGTCGGGCGGCCTGGTTTTCGGCCTCGACAATGGCGCGTTCAATGGCGCTGGCCAGGCGAGTCAGGTTGTCCTTGAGAATGAAGTCGGTCAGTCCGGTTTCCAGCAATCGAACGGCCATCGCCTCATCGATCGTGCCGCTGACAAGAATCACCGGCAAGCTCGGTCGCCGGGCCTTGATCAACCCGAGTGCATCACCAAACTTCAGGCCGGGGATCCTGTAGTCATAAAGAATGACTTGCCATTCATCGGAAAGGGCCTGTTCCAGTGCATCCAGATTGTCCACCCGCTGCATGCGACCCTGGATGTCGTCCTTGCGCAGGCGCCGCTGAACCAGCAGAAAGTCAGCTTCATTGTCCTCGATGACCAGAATATCGGCGTGCATCGAACTCATATCTTTACGGCGTCACCCGCCGGTTCATTGGTGGCTACCCAGTACACGCCCAGTTGAGCAATGGTTTCGGCAAAAGCACCAAAGTCGACCGGCTTGCGGACAAAGCTGTTGGCACCTTGCTGATAGGAGCGAAGGCGATCGCAGGCCTCGTCCGAGGAGGTCAGTATGACAATCGGCAATAACCGGGTACGCGGATCGGCGCGCAGGCGCTCAAGCACTTCCAGCCCGGAAAGTCTGGGTAGCCCGATATCGAGCAGGACGACAACTGGTAGCGGCTCGTCACTACGGTCGGAAAATGCACCTTCGCGAAACAGGTAGTCAAGTGCCTGCTGACCATCACGAGCCACATCGATACGATTGACGATATTGGCCTTTCGCAGCGCCCGGAGCGTCAACAGCTCATCCTGAGGATTGTCCTCGACCAGTAGAATCGTACGGCTGTTCAAGATGTCGTTTCCCCTTTTCCGGTGGTACTGGATCCTTCGTCAATGATGGCGGGAACCAGTGAGAAAACAAACCTCGCGCCTTCTCCTGGCACAGCTGTGGCCATAATCTGGCCCCCATGGCGCTGGACAATCCGCTGAACGGTTGCCAGCCCTATCCCGGTTCCGGGAAACTCGTCTTGCCGATGCAAGCGCTGAAACGGCTTGAAAAGGCGATTGGCATGAGCCTGATCGAAACCAGCGCCATTGTCCTCGATCGCAATAGCTGCAGCATCATCAAGTTTAGCACTGCTGACCTTTATCATCGAGTCGGGTATCTTGCTGGTGTACTTCCAGGCATTTCCCAGCAAGTTGGTCATCAGGACTTCGACCGTTTTCGGGTCCCCGTAGACTTCCAGCTCCGGTTCGACGATGCACTTGACCTTGCGTTCCGGCTCGATCTCGGCCAGGTCGGAAATAATCTCTTTTACCATGGCGGACAGATCGATGAGTTCGCGTTCGAGCTGAACCCGTGTGCTTCGCGAAAGCACCAGAATTCCCTCGATCAGTTCAGACATCTTGTGGCTGGCTTCGATGATCTGGTCCAGGTAGACCCTGGCCTCGGCGTCAAGCTGATCACTGTAATCCTCGATCAGCGCCTGGGAAAACCCGCTCATCGCCCGCAAGGGCGCGCGCAGATCGTGACTGACTGCATAGGCAAAACTGTCAAGTTCCTGGTTGGCTGCCAACAGTTCCGTTGTGCGCTCTTTTACCCGCTGCTCCAGGGTGGCATTGAGGCGCCTGATTTCCTCCTGGGCCTTGCGTGCGGTAGTAATGTCCTGAACGATCACCGCTACGCGCCGAATCTTGTTGCCGCTTTCCGGCAGCGGACGGCCTGCCGTTCGCAGCCAGCGGACTTCGCCATCCGGACGGCGAATCCGGAACTCCAGGTTCCAGATCTCGCCGGCGTCGGTAGCCAGGCGGAAAACCCGTTCGACCCGCTTGCGATCCTCCGGCAGCACATGTTCGAAAAACACGTCCGGCGTCCAGGTCTTCAGTCCGTCGGGATAGCCGAACAGCTGATCATGCAAGGCGGTGCGATGGGTCTGAAGTGTTTCCAGGTCGATTTCCGCCGAGCCGATGCCACTGGTTTCCAACGCAAAGCGCAAGCGCTGTTCGCTGTCGCGAATAAGCGCATCCTTCTTGGCGCGAGTTTCGATTTCGCGGGCGACTGATCGGTCGATCTTGCGAATCAGTCGCGAAACCAGTACATAAAGAATCGCGGCGGTGATCAGCACGAAGACCCAACCCTTGATCATGCTGACCAGGACCAGCGTGTCCGGGTCGGCAATGAGGATTTCCAGCGCCCGGTCCGACAAATAAATCCAGAGCAAGGCAATGACCGCATAGGTCACCACAATTCTCATCGCCGCACGCCGCGCCGGCCGTCCCCTGGATAATCTGGAGGGTACCTGGGTCATTCCTTACGTCAGTTCCGTCGCTCTCAAACCGGATGATTTCATCAGCTTAGGCGCTTTAGTCCGAATAGTCCACGTCTTTACCAGCCCACGCAGCGCTCCAGTCGTTCAACGGTCTGGCCGGCTGAATCCAGTAGCCAACAGGCTTTGAACTGGCCCGCCGTGGCACAAGCGTGGTTGGGCAGCACCCGCAGTCGCCGTCCGATCGGAAAATCAGTCAGATTCAGCGGCCCTCCGTCGCGACGACCGACAATACCGTGCTCCTGGTTGGTGGACTGAACGATGACCTCGGGCGACAGCAGGCCTCCGGATTCGTCGCAGACAAGCCCGTATCCCCGGTCGACGGCCTGATCGGCCGTGCCGCGATCGCGCGACAGCGACATCCACCCGGCATCGACAATGACCTGTCCATGCTCGCTGCGGTGGCCGATCACTTCAGTCAGTACCGAAACCGCAATATCATCGAGCTCGCAAACCCCCAGGCCCGCCATGACCAGGTCCATAAACGCGTAAACCCCGGCCCGGACCTCAGTCACCCCGGTGAGATCTGCAGCAAACAAAGCCGTTGGCGTCGACCCCACGCTGACCACCGGCGCATCAAAGCCAGCCACGCGCAGTGCATCGGCCGCCGCCGCCGCCGCATCCCGTTCCTGCCGTGCCATCCGCACCAGGCAATCACGATCCCGACAGCCGTAAGAACCGCCAGCATGCACCATCACCCCGGCAGGCGTCGCACCGCCCCGGGCCAGAATGTCAGCCGCCTCGACCAGCGCCGCATCATCCGGGCGAAAACCGGCCCGATGCCCATCCGCATCGACCTCCAGCAGCACCTTGAAACGCGTTTCAAGTCGCCTGGCCGCTTCAGCCACGGCCCTGGCCGCGTCAGGATGGTCAAGAATCAGCGTCAACTTCATACCGGCTTTGATTCGGCGTGCACACTCATCCAGCTTGCCCGGCGCAATCCCCACCGCATAGAGCAGATCATCGACACCCGCCGCAAAAAAGTAATCAGCTTCGGCCAGCGTAGACACCGTCGCCCCAGCTGAATGCCCGGCCATCATCCGCCGAGCCAGCTCGATATTCTTGACCGTCTTCAAATGCGGCCGCAGCGGAACCCCCAGCCGCTGAAGCTGCTGATTCATCCGCGCCACATTGCGCCCGAAGCGTAGGTCATCAACCAGCAGGGCAGGGGTCGTCAAATCCTTCAATTGGGTCAAGGCAGGCTCCGAATACAGTCAGATCACTGACCCTATTGTCGCCTGTCACCGAAGAATGACAAACCCCGCCCGGAGCCGGTATAATTCCCCGCTCTCCGATGCCGGTGTAGCTCAGTTGGTAGAGCAACGCATTCGTAATGCGTGGGTCGGCGGTTCGACTCCGTCCACCGGCACCATATTAAAGTCCAGCACTCAGCTATCCATAGCCACCAAGTTCGCAGATATCACCGTCGAACCGACGACCCTCATAAATTGGTTCGAATTGCGCGAACGCGCAATCGCTGAAGCGCAGCGACAGCCCGAAGGGCAAGCCCGCTCCGCGGGCGCAGCACCCCGTCCACCGGCAAACCTCCAGACACCTCCAAGCTTTCCAACACCACGATCGAGTAGGTCGGGGTGACACCCCCGACGGTCCATGTACCCGAATCCACCAAAAGCTCCAAGACCATCACCGTCGAACCGCCGACCATCACAACCGGTTCAGATTTGACCAGGCGCAAGTGCCTGGCACCTCTAGTCGGCTATAGTGACAACAGAGATTCCTCAAAGGGAAGGAGGGTCTGTTGCTGTTCCTGAGCATGCCTGAATTGACTGAATCGCAGGCGCTGGCGCTGTCGCGTCGTCATCGCGAATTGGCCAGAAGACTGTTGATTGTTGCCGCAGCTCTGGTGCTGGTGGTGGTGCTTGCCTACCAGATGCAGGAGTATCTTCTGCCGGGCAGTCTGCCCGGGTCGCTGTGGCATCAGGGCGGCTGGCGGGCTGGGCCCGTTCTCATGGCCTTGTTCGCGCTGGCCTGGAGTCGGGTTCACGGCGATGGTTATGGTGCGATCTGGATTCTGCGGTTGCTGGCATTGAGCGTCATGATCATGATGTTCGGCCTTTTCTCATTCCACTGGCTGGCGGGGAGCGGCGATATCGAGCGCATGGCTCGTGGCGTGATCATCTGTACGTTTGCTGTTTCGTTGTTCTCGCTGCGCGGGTCACGCGAGTTGATGGTCTTTTTCGGGCTGCCGCTACTGGTCATGCTGGCGGTCATGTATTTTCTTGGGCAGTCGGTGTTGATGATCATCGCTACCCTGTTTGATCCACTGATGATGTTCGTGGTGGCGGCCATTGCCTCGGAAGTGCTCTATCGGACCTGGCTGGATGCATTTGTAGCCAATCAGCGGCTGGCAGAGCATGCTGCCACCGACCCGCTGACCGGCTTGAGCAATCGTCGCCATATCGAACCGCAGCTGGCAGGAGAAACTGCCAGTGCCAATCGCCACCATTCCACGTTTTCCATTCTCATGGCCGACCTGGACCACTTCAAGCTGGTCAATGACACCCATGGCCATGACGTTGGCGACGAGGTGTTGCGTGAAGTGGCGCGGCGATTGCGCACCCTGCTGCGAACCGAGGACCGGCCGGTACGCTGGGGTGGTGAGGAATTTCTGGTGCTGCTAACCAATACGGATGCAGAACAGGCTGGCATCGTCGCGGAAAAGATCCGTCGGGCGATTGCCGAGACGCCGATCGAATTTAATGGCGTGAGTATCGATATCACGATCAGTATCGGCGTTGCCGAGCATCGCGGAGAACACGATCCGCTCGACATCATTCGTCGCGCGGACCGGGCCTTGTATCGGGCCAAGGATGAAGGGCGAAACCGGGTTTGTATTGACGCTGGCTAGCGCCCGCCGCCGCCTCCGCCTCCACCGCCGCCGCCGGATGAGCCGCCGCCACCGCCGCCGGAGCTGCTGCCGGGTGGGGTGGAGGCCGATGAGATGCTCGATGACAGTCCCTTGCTCAATCCGCTGCTCATGGCGCTCAGGCTGCCGCCCGCCACGCCGCTGCCGGTGTACCAGTGCATGTTGTTCCGGGTCTGTTCGGCGACCGAGCGGCCGACCGCCTGGGTGAATTTGTCGGTCCAGGCGTTTTCCACGTCCAGCGCCATCGCGTAGGGCAACAACAGTTCATATCGTTCGGGGGTCAACTCGGGGGCCTTGCCGCCGGGCATTTCCAGCCGGCTCAGTTCTTCCTTCTCGGCCACGCTCAGATAGCGCTTGAGACCTTCGGCATCGTCGCGCAGCTTGCGGCCTTCTTTGGTCGGTGCGGGCATCAGGAAGGTAAACAGCATGTTGATCCCGAACAGAACCACCAGTCCGGCGATCACGAACGGCACGCCACTGTTCATTGCGAGCATGAAAGTGACGATGCCCAGCAGTACCGAGGCGATCCAGCCGATTGCCAGCGTGCCGTTGTTGGGTTCGATATAGCGGCCCTGGTAGCGATCATGCAGGGCTTTCTTGTGAGCCCTGAGGACGGACTGCATGCGGCTGGCGGTTTCACTGCTCTTTTTGAGTTCAATCCTCGTACTGTCCTTGAACAAGCTGCTCAAAAGCGCTTTCTCGGTCGGTGGCAGTTCCTGTGGTTCGGGTGTGTCGGTTCGTGCCAGCGACCAGCGATCGCCCAGCAGGCGATTTTCACGCTCGATGTTCAACAGGCCCTTGACCGCCAGCGAAACCAGGTCGGCGGTGAAAGCGCCCTGGTCGTGGCGTTCGCGGATGACGTAGCGAAGCCCGGCCGGGGAGTAGCCCGGGGGCGGTTCGTACTGGGCGATGATCACGCCTGCAGCAGGGCCACGTCCCTTGGTCAGCCACGACCGCCAGTAGAAGATCAGGATGGCGATGGTGCCGAAAAACAGGACCAGCAGCGCGCGGTTGTCGTTGAGTAGCCAGACAAAGCGCTGCAGTCCGCTCGGTGCTTCGACCAGGCCCTTGGGAAAGCCAACCGCAATCGTCATTCCGTGGCCTTGTGAGAGGGGCTGAGTTGTTTGAAATTCCGCGACGCCGGGACGCGGCACCTGAGCGCTGGCGTTGGAAGCCGTTGAGCCTGATGGTCCGGTGTAGACATCCAGACGGATTTGTTCGGCGGGCACCGGTTCGGGAAGGACAACCTCGGCGCTGGCCTGATCGATGCGAAAATCCCAGCCCAGGCCGGTGACGTTCCAGTACAGCTCGTCGTGCTCATCGAAAAAGCCGAGCTGGCGGGTAGTTCGGTATCGGATCGTGAAGGTGTAGTCGCCGGAACCCGGCAGGAAGCTGTCATCGCCGGTATTGACCCGTATGCCGTTGAACCGGTTCTCGGTAAACCAGGGTTCGGGCTGGCCGTCGCGCAGGACTTCCAGAACTTCAAAATCCACCTTGACCCGGTTGCCGAAGCGATCCCGATAGCGGGTCGGAAAGTCGCGGTAGATGCCGCGGCGAATTCGGCGCTGCTGGGAACGGACCGTGATCGATTCATTCACGATCACGCTGGCGTCAGTCTGGATTTCGATCCGGCTGTGATAATCGAGAATGCGCTCGTCGTCAGCCTGCGCATGAACCGATGAGGCCAGGCAGGCGAGGCCCAGTAGTGCAATGAGTCGGACAATCATGAAAGCTCTCCCACGGAAACCGCCTGGCGCTGATTGGCGTCGGCGGCGTAGAATTCGGCTTCGGTAAAACCGAGCAACTTGGCGATGATCAGGTCGGGAAACTGGCCGATCTGGGTGTTCAGGTCGCGCACGGCCCCGTTGTAGTAGCGGCGGGCGTACTGCAGATGGTTTTCGACTTCGACCAGTTGGTCGCTGAGCTGGGCGAAATTGTCGCTGGCTTTGAGGTCCGGATAATTTTCCTTGAGCACAAGCAGCCGGCTTAGCAGTTTTTCAAGATCGTTCTCGATTGCGCCCAGGCGGGCCGGGCTCTGCGTGGACATGGCCTCGGAGCGCAATCGGGTGACTTCTTCCAGCGTGTCTTTTTCATGCCCGGCATAGGCCTTGACCACCTTGACCAGGTTGGGGACCAGATCATGACGGCGGGTCAGTTGCACGTCGATGTCGCTCCAGGCCGTGGCGACCCGGTTGCGGCGCATGACCAGCCGGTTGTAGGTCCAGATGCTCCAGGCCAGCAGCACGACGGTCAGGCCAATGCCGATCCATTCCATACCTTTGTGATATCCCTCTGATAGCTTCCCCTACTATACGAGATGTGGGCCGAATTCGCGCCGCCTGGCCGGGTTGTGCTACTTTTTGTTTCCTATTAGAACAAAGGCAGCCAAACCGATGAAACTGGATCAGGTCGCGCAGGCAGTCGATGCCTATTGGGAAGAGAGCATTACGGCGGAACTGGTGGACTATGTGCGAATACCGGCCAAGTCACCGCATTTCGATCCGGACTGGGAAAAGAACGGTTTTATCGACCAGGCGGTCGACCATATCGTCCGCTGGTGTCGCGACCAGCCGATCGAAGGTCTGAAGGTCGAGGTGATCCGCCTGGAAGGACGAACGCCAATCATCTTCATGGAAGTTCCGGGCGCGATTGACGATACCGTGCTGTTGTATGGCCACCTTGACAAGCAGCCGGAAATGACCGGCTGGTCGGAGGGCCTGGGGCCCTGGGAACCGGTGATTCGCGATGGCAAGTTGTATGGTCGGGGCGGGGCCGATGATGGCTACGCCGCCTATGCGTCACTGGCCGCGATCCGTGCGCTGAAAGAGCAGGACCAGCCGCACGCTCGCCTGGTGCTGATCATCGAGGCCTGTGAAGAATCCGGCAGCTATGACCTTCCGGCCTATATCGATCACTTGTCCGACCGGATAGGTACGCCGTCATTGGTGGTGTGCCTGGATTCCGGTGCCGGTAACTATGAGCAGTTGTGGGTCACGACATCACTGCGCGGCATGGTCGCCGGTACGCTGGAGGTGGATATTCTGCGCGAGGGCGTGCATTCGGGTTACGCCTCGGGCATTGTCCCGTCAAGTTTCCGGATTGCCCGCCAACTGGTGTCGCGACTCGAAGACGAAACCACTGGGCAGATTCTGCCTGATGGCCTGAAGGCTGATATTCCCGACCAGCGGCGCGAGCAACTCTCGGCGGTGGCCGAGGTGCTGGGCGATGAAATCCATGAAGCCTATCCGTGGGTGGACGGGGCCAGTCCGGTCGGTGATGAAGCCTTTGACCGCCTGCTCAATCGAAACTGGCGGGCGGCCCTGGCAATCACCGGCGCCGGCGGCATGCCGGACATCGGATCGGCCGGCAATGTGTTGCGGCCGGGGACGAAACTCAAATTGTCGCTGCGGCTGCCGCCCACACTCGATGGCGATCAGGCTACCAAATTGGTCAAGCAGGTTCTGGAAGCCGATCCGCCGTATGGAGCCAGGGTCCGGTTTGTGCCGGACCAGTCGGCGACCGGCTGGAATGCACCTCCGGTGGCGGACTGGCTGGACAAGGCCTGCCAGTCGGCGTCTGAAGCGGTCTTTGGCAAGCCGGCGATGTACATGGGCGAGGGCGGGACGATTCCGTTCATGGCCATGCTGGGTGAGTCGTTCCCCGAAGCCCAGTTCCTGATCACCGGTGTGCTGGGACCCCAATCGAATGCGCATGGGCCCAATGAGTTCCTGCACTTGTCTTACGCGTCGCGTTTGACCACCATTGTGGCCAGCGTGTTGGCTGATCATGCAAAGATAAAAGACCATTAAGGACGGTGTTGTGGTGTTCTTCGGGCTGGGGGCTGAGAACCTGACTTCTGCAGTCAGCGGATAACTATGACCGTCGGGGACGTCGCCCCGACCTACGGGTGCCATTTACCGACGGATACACAAATGAAAGGCCGTATTTGTTTTCGGTGGTTCATAAAGAAACGCCCCGGAGGTCCGGGGCGTTTTTAGTGTTGCGGTTGATCGGTGGTTCAGACCATTACGGGGTCTGGAGCCACAGATCGTAGCTTCCGCTGCCCGAGTAGGAGCGGACACGCCAGTAGTAGTAACCGGACGTTCCGTTGTACTCGATGAACTCTTCGCTTGTCGAGCTGATGGACTCGTCCACTTTCTGCCAGGAACCATTCCAGCGATACAGTTCGAGATCGAAGTCGGCGTTGGTCGGACCGACCAGCCAGCCACGATGCGTTCCGGCGCCGGACTGGTAGTAGGTGCCGTTCGGCTGCGCTTCGCTCTGACCGTTCGACAGCGATCCCGAGTACTGATCGCAGTTGCTGCAAGGAGCTCCGCCACCGCCAGGTTCCTGGTAACTGGCCACCAGAGAGACGCCCGAGTAGGCCTGGTAGCCACGAATCATGACGTGGTAAGTGCCGGTGCTCGGGCTGGCGAAGGTGCAGGTTTCATCGTTGCCGTTAAGGTACGGGCGGCAATTGTAGCTGCTGGTCGTTGGCTCGGAACCGAAGCGTACGTACAGATCGGCATCGCCGCTGCCGCCGCTCATCTGGAATTCCAGATCGGTGGCGCCTGCCGGCACGTCAATGGTGAAGAAGGTTTCAGAACCTTGTCCGCCGGACAGATTGGTTTCAGGCACACCATTGGTCAGTTCGCCTGGCTCGGGATTGGGATCCGGATCCGGATCGCCGCCACCGCCGCCGAAGCGCGAGAAGGCGAGCAGGTTCGGCGAACCGTTCAGGCCGCTGACTTTGCCGGTGCTGGCGTTGTTGATGACAGCGTTTTCAACCTGGGCCGGAGAGGCCGTCGGGTTGCCGGCCAGATACAGCGCAGCGATGCCGGCGACATGCGGAGAAGCCATCGACGTGCCGCTGATCGTATTGGTCGAGGAGTTGCTGTTGATCCACGCCGAGGTGATGCTGCTGCCCGGTGCAAAGATGTCAACACAGCTGCCCCAGTTGGAGAAGTTCGAGCGCGCATCGCTGCTGGTGGTTGAACCCACCGTGATCGCGGCCGAAGAACGTGCCGGTGATACGTTGCAGGCGTTCTGGTTCTCGTTACCTGCGGCAACGACAACGGTGACGCCGGCGCTGCGCATGCCGGCAACGGCGTTGTCGGTGGTCGTCGAAGCACCGCCACCCAGGCTCATGTTGGCAACGGCCGGCTTGGTGTGGTTGGCTGCTACCCAGTCCATGCCGGCAACAACGCCGGCGTTGGTGCCTGAGCCGTCACAACCGAGCACGCGAACCGGAACGATCCGGGCTGCCTTGGCGATTCCCCAGGTGGATCCGGCGACGGTGCCGGCGACGTGGGTGCCGTGACCATTACAGTCATTGGAGCCCTGACCATCATTGATTGCCGTGTAGCCGCTGATGACACGGCTGCCGAAATCGTTGTGCGATGCTCGTACGCCGGTATCGATGATGTAGGTATACACATTCGATGCTGTGGTGTCATACACGTAGGTGCCGTTGAGCGGACGGTCGCGCTGGTCACTGCGGTCCAGTCCCCAGGTCGCGTTCGGCTGGGTGGTCTGTGAAATGGATACCTCGCCGTTTTCCTCGACATAGGCAACCCGATCGTCGAGCAGCAGATTGACCAGGGATCGGTCGTTGGCCTGAACGACAAAGCCGCGCAGGACGTGCGAGTAAGTGTGCTCAACCTTCAATCCATAGCTGCGTGCCATAGTGCTGGCAACTCGGCTGATTGAAGGAGCGGTTGATCGTTGTTCCGTGGCCAGGCTGGCCGCATTGTCTTTCAGAACAACAATATATTCACCCTGAATCGGTCGTTCAGCATGGCGCAGTTCTGCGCCCTGCTTGGTACCGAATTGGGCAAAGCTCATGGTTGAAGCAGCAAGTAGCGCTGCACCGGTTAGGGTGTAGGAAAGTTTCTTCCAAGACATCAAGTAGTTCTCCCGTACGATCCTTTGGATCAGTTTTGGTCCCCTTGATCATGGAATGCAGGCCGCTGAAAACTCGGCACTGCTGTCGATGTTGAAAAATCCCTTTCACACCCGTTGAAATCCCGATTTTCCGACCCCAGACAACGGTTTTTTCTAAAAATCCCCCGGATCTGAGCGAAAGGGCATCTCGCAATCGACCTCAGGGTTATACACAAAACCGTCACGATATTTCCAGAGTGATTCGGAAAAATCTTTCTGTTTTGTGATGGAGTTCACACAGGTTTCCGCTACGACCAAAGTCGTATGGTCGGAAGTAAGACAATCGAACGTCATCCGGACCAACTAAAGGCGGTGCTGGCCGATTCGCTGTGGGGTGCGCCGACGGTCGACGACCGAAAGAGGGGACAAAAAGCAAGAAGGCAGCCCCCGCCAGCCCGACCCCAGCACCCGTTCGTCTCGCTGCCGCTGCTCCCTTCCGGGCCTGACGGGGTTCACGAGAAAAACAGTGTGGGAAGACCAACGGGGACCACCAGATTGAATTATCCCAGACAGTGAGCCCTGCTGGCAACCGATGGCCCGATATTTCGGTTCATCGTGTACACTCACGGGTCTCACTCAGCGCATTGGCTCGACCCAACAAGGAACCCCTATTTCCGTGAGTTATCAAGTTCTTGCAAGAAAATGGCGGCCGCGCCGCTTCTCCGAACTGGTAGGTCAGTCCCACGTGGTTCAGGTGCTCAGCAACTCGCTGGAGCAGGGCCGGGTCCATCATGCGTTTCTGTTTACCGGGACACGCGGTGTGGGCAAGACCACGATTGCGCGCATCCTGGCCAAATCGCTCAACTGTCTGAAAGGCGTCAGCGCCGAGCCCTGCGGTGAGTGCGAGCACTGTGTGGCGATCGACGAGGGCCGGTTTGTCGATCTGCTGGAAATCGATGCTGCTTCACGGACTCGCGTTGACGATACCCGCGAGATTCTGGACAACGTGCAGTACGCCCCGTCGCGCGGACGTTACAAGGTTTACCTCATCGATGAGGTTCACATGTTGTCCACCCACAGTTTCAATGCCTTGCTCAAGACGCTGGAAGAGCCGCCGGATCATGTCAAGTTCGTGCTCGCAACCACCGATCCGCAGAAGATTCCGGTCACCATTCTGTCGCGCTGTCTGCAATTCAATCTGAGGCGCCTGTCGCCCGATCAGATCGGCAAACAGATGGAGCGCATACTTCAGGCCGAGTCACTGGAGGCCGAGCCTGAAGCAATTGCCCAGCTTGCCCGTGCGGCCGATGGCAGCATGCGTGACGGGCTGAGCCTGCTCGATCAGGCACTGGCCGGCGGGGGCAAGCTGCTGGAATCTGCTGTCAGGGATATGCTGGGCAGTGTCGAGCAACGCCATATTCACCAGATTCTGGATGCTCTGGCCAAACGCGATGCGGCCGCCGTGATGGCCGTGATCGGTGAGGTGTTCTCTCTGGCCCGCGATCTGTCGGTGTTGTTGCAGGACCTGGCCGAAGCATTGCATCGGGTAGCGCTGATACAGCAATTGCGGGACTATCGCGATGACTCTCGCTCGGACTGGGAAACCCTGGTGGAACTGGCCGGTCGTTTCGATCCTGAAGATCTGCAACTGTTCTACCAGATTGCCATTACCGGTCGCCGCGACCTGCAGCTGGCGCCGAGCGAGCGCAGCGGCTGTGAAATGACCCTGTTGCGAATGCTCGCGTTTCAACCGAATGCCGGGTCCGATCAAGTGGATTCGGAGTCCGGTTCAGTGGCGGATACCTCGACAGGGCGTTCCGCCAGCGGCAAGACCGCCAGTTCGGCGGGTGCGGCCAGCATGGCCTCCGGCAGCGAGTCGACAACGACGGGCTGGCGCAAGGATCGAATGCTCGATCAGGACAACTGGGCCGATGTGCTCGGAAAGCTCAAGATCAACGGGTCGGTCAGAACGGTTGCCGGCATGCTGGTGGTGCGCAAGCTTGATGAACCGCTGATCAGCTTCAGTGCCGCCGCCGATGACATGTTGCTGGTGACCGACCGGTTCCGTGCCGCGCTGGAAAAAGCGCTGGCAAACTGGCTGGGCGGTCCGGTGCGTCTGACTGTCAGCGCTGCCGAAGGCCAGGCCCTCGATACCCCGGCCCGCCAGGAACAGAGTGCTGCTGAACGGGCCCAGGCCGAGGCCGAAGCAGCGATAGATGACGACCCCCTCGTGCGCCGGCTGTGCGAACGCTTTGACGCCGAGATCCTGCGCGAATCCATTCGACCCACCGACACACGGAGTCACTGATCACCATGATGAAAGGCAATATCGCCCAGCTGATGCAGCAGGCCCAGAAAGTTCAGGAAAACATGAAAAAGGCGCAGCAGGAGCTGGCCAGTCTCGAGGTCACCGGCCAGGCCGGCGGTGGCCTGGTCGAGGTGATCATGAGCGGTCAGCATGAAGTTCGCCGGGTCAGTATCGATCCTGAAATCGCCGATGACCGCGAAATGATCGAGGACCTGGTCGCTGCCGCCATCAATGATGCCGTCAACCGGGTCCAGCAGGCCAGCCAGGAGAAAATGAAAGGCATGACCGGCGGGCTTCCGCTGCCGCCCGGTTTTACCTTGCCCTGACCTGGTCGAAAGGCGGGTATTGATGGCGTCTGATCCGTTCGACGAGCTGCTCGAAGCACTGCGCTGCTTGCCTGGCGTGGGTGCTCGCAGCGCCCAGCGGATGGCGCTGGAGCTGCTGGAACGCGATCGCGATGGCGGTTCGCGACTTGCCAGGGCGTTGACGGTCGCGATGCGCGACATCACCCGCTGCAGCAACTGTCGCAACTTCACTGCCGATACGCTGTGCCGAATCTGCCGCGATGATCGGCGCAGCGACAAGGTCATCTGTGTGGTCGAAAGCCCGGGCGATGTACTGGCCATCGAGCAGGCCACGGGTTTCGACGGGCGCTATTTCGTGCTGTTGGGTCGGTTGTCGCCGCTCGACGGAATCGGACCAGAGGATCTGGGGCTGGATAACCTGGAGAAGCGTCTGGCCGAGGCCGGGGTGAGTGAGTTGATCATTGCCACCAACACCACGGTAGAAGGCGAGTCAACGGCTTACTATTTGCGCGAAATGGCGGCCCGCCACGGTATCCGGGTCACCCGCCTGGCCCAGGGCGTGCCGTTGGGCGGGGAGTTGGAACATACCGATCGCTCGACACTGGCACATGCGTTCAGCTCGCGCTTGCCCCTGCATCGTTAAACGCCCATCCTCCGCCCTCCATTCCTCTCCCCCTCTCCCCCTTTCCCTTTCCCCTTTCCCCTTTCCCCTTTCCCCTTTCCCCTTTTCCCTTTTCCCTTTTCCCTTTCCCCTTTCCCCTTTTCCCTTTTCCCAGAAAAACCGCCCCGGATCGAGTCCAGGGCGGTTTTGCCTTGCCAGGCTCAGTCTTCCGAGTCGGGGGCTTCCAGGGTGATGCGGTCGCGGTTGCGGTCTACGGTCGCCAGGCCGATGCCGCGAACGTTGACCAGTTCGTCGATGTGCTCGAACGGGCCATTGGACTCGCGATAGGCAACAATCGCCTTGGCCTTGGCCTCGCCAACGCCGGTCAGGCCTTCGGCCAGTTGTTCGACACTGGCGGTGTTGATGTCGACGCTTCCGGTCTCGGCAAGGCTCAGTCCGGTCAGGCTCAGCGCCAGGATCAGGGCGGCAATGATGTTTTTGGTCATGGTCATGATGTTTCTCCTTGAAGATTGGGTTTGAAAAGTGGTTCTTGTGAACCCGCCGGACCCCTTGTCCAGCGTTGCGACCAGTGTAGAAATCGAAGAGGGCGGGCGAATCGGCAAAACGACCCGTCAGACCCTAGGAAAATGACTTGCGGAATACTGGGAATTCGGCTCGAGACGGCGTTCTCAGGTTTTGAGAAGCGGTAGTGTTTCAATGGCTCCCGTAGTGCAAACCAACGGCTCGTCAGCTTGAGAGCCCTGCCATGAAGGAGTAGCTGGAAGCATGTCGCAGAATACTGGAAGTCGTGAATTTCGTGATCGTATCGTCGGCAAGACCATCAGCAGCGTGGTGGCGAAGCCGGGGCGCAATGGCCAGCCGCCGATCGTGTTGATGATGCAGTTCGATGATGGATCGGTGGTGGAATTTGTCTCGCCGCGCAGTGATCGACTGCTGCGTCGCAGTCTGCACGCGATGTCGAGCGACGGGATGGAAAACGCCGATTCCAGGAGCCTGGAATTGATCCAGCTGCCGCTTGACGGATTGGGTGCATCCGGCCTGAACTGAGCGTTTGCAGGGGTTTTTCAGAGGTTCTTTGGCTTATCCACAAAATCTGTGGATAAGTTTGTGGGTACTTTGACCCTCAGCGGTCTGGCCGCGGCAGCCAAGCGCTTTGGTCAAAAAATGACCAAAATATTAAAGCGTTCAATATCAGTGACTTGAAAGCGTATCGGTGAGCATTTGACGCGGCTGAGGCCGTCAAGAAAGTGTCAAGATGACAATCAGGCAGTTGTGTATAACAACTCAACTCAGAGGTTCAAGATATACCGCTAAGTCATTGAAAACTGGATTCAGCCCGGTTTGCGGAGACCCAGCGATGCGCCCCATTGGGCGAGTGCTTCAAGGATGTCGAGGTGCTCGGGCTGGGCGGCCAATCGTTCAGCAATCTCGGCCTGGAATTCCGGCCATCGAATCGAGGCCAGTTCCGGGTCGCTGACCAGTCTGCGTTGACGTTCTTCCTCCCAACGCTGCTGTTCGGCAGCGTCCAGGCTGTCCGGAAACAGGCGGGCACGGTAGCGGAAAAGCAGCCGGTTGAGGCGCTCGTCACTGAAGGGGTTTCCCAGCCGGCTGAGTTCATCCGCACCGGCCCGGCGAACGGCAGGATAGACCTGCTGGTCGCCGCGCGGGACAAAGCCGTCGTACAGCGCCAGTTCCGGGTCGGGTGAACTGCCGTCGGTTTTTGCTTGAGCGGGTGTGAACAGCTCGCTGATGCGGGCGGTCAGTTCCGGCAGCAGAGCCAGGCGCGCAGCATGCTGGTCGATACGGCCCTGATCGATGCCCAGGCGCTCGCCAGCCGCCGCGTCAAGTACGCTCAGCGGGGACAGCATCGGGCAGCGGTTGGTGCGGACCAGCTTGACCGGTAGTCGCTCCATGTCCTCGGGCAGATCGCTGGCGCTGGTCCACAGCCGGTCAGCCAGTTGTTCGGCGGTCAGTTCCGCGAACGGTTCCGGTGAAGCGTTCAGATTCCAGACAATCCACTGACCGGAATAGCCTGGATGGGGTGCCAGCGGCAGGATCGGTGCGGTGCCGCAGGTGCTCGCCGGGAAACGCGCCGAGCTGTGAAGCAGCGGCTGACGTTTTTCGAGCAACCCGGCGACGGTGTGTTTTCGCCGCAGTCCCAGTGCCCATTTCCAAAGCCGGGGTTGCTGTTCCATAACCCGCCTTGCCAGGCCCAGTGTGGCTTCCACATCGGCCAGGGCGTCATGTGCCCGGCTGGTGTCCATCCCGTTGGCGGCAGCCAGATCCTCGAGGCGGAAGCTGGGCGTGCCGTCGTCGCGATTGGCCCACTCGATGCCATCGGGGCGCAGCGCGCGCGTCATTCGCATCAGGTCGATCAGGTCGAAGCGCGAATTGCCGTTGGCATATTCGCGGGCGTAAGGATCGAAGAAGTTGCGCCAGAACAGGTGGCGGGTGACTTCATCGTCAAATCGAAAGTTGTTGTAACCGACCGAGCAGGTGTCGGGCCTGCTCATCTGTTCGTGAATGCGTTCGGCAAACTCGTTTTCCGGCAGCCCCCGATCGCGAGCTGTTTGCGGCGTGATGCCGGTAATCAGACAGGCCATCGGCTGGGGCAGCACGTCATTGGCCGGCTGGCAATAGTGCACGATGGGCTTGTCGATCGGCTCGAGGCGAACGTTGGTCCGAATGGCCGCGAACTGGGCGGGCCGGTCGCGGCGCGGGTCGGCACCGAAGGTTTCGAAGTCGTGCCAGAGAAAGGTTGCTTCAGTCATGCCGCCCTATTGTAGGGAACCTGAGCCGCCCAGGCAGGGTCCATTGGGGGAATTTCACGCCAACAGGCGAAAGCACGCGTAATATTGCCTGTTGAATCCACACAATATCGAAGTTGAGGAATTCCGGGTCATGAGTAACAAGGCGACTTTTGGTGCGGGCTGCTTCTGGGGCGTCGAGCTGCGTTTTCGCGAGCTTGATGGCGTCATGGATGCGGCCGTGGGCTATATGGGCGGCACGGTCGAGCAGCCGACTTACGAACAGGTCTGTACCGACCAGACCGGCCATGCCGAAGTGGTCGAGATCGAGTTCGATCCAGACCGAATCGATTATGAAACGCTGGTGCGGGAATTTTTCGCGCTGCACGATCCGACCCAGGTCAACCGCCAGGGGCCGGATGTCGGGCGCCAGTACCGCTCGGTGGTTTTTTTTCATGACGACGATCAGCGGGCCGTGGCAGAAGCTGTGCGCGCCGACCTCGACAAGTCGGGCCGGTTCTCGCGGCCGATCGCCACAGCGGTCGACCCGGCGACAACGTTCTGGCGCGCCGAGGACTATCACCAGCAGTATCTGGCACGCCGCGGCGGTACCTGTGCCGTCCACGGTTCCTGAGAGGAACTGCTCGGGTGATCGGGTTTGAGTGAGTCTTCGGAATCGGCTGCCGGGTATCTTTATCTGGTGCGTCACGGTCAGGGCTCGCTTGGGACCGATAACTATGACCGACTGTCATCCCGCGGACAAAGCCAGTCGTCGTTGCTCGGTGAGCGATTGCAGATCGAGGTTGATCGGCCGTTCCGGACCTGGAGTGGTTCGCTCAGGCGTCATCGTCAAACGCTTGCCGGATTGGGTTTGAACGGAGAGGGCCAGATTGAGCCGGCATTGAATGAATACACCGTCGATGCCCTGATTCGCAGCGCCGTAACTCAGGCAGACTCGCTCGGTCTGCGGGTGCCTGATGCGCGCGCTTTTTCCGAGCCGGTTGCTTACCTGGCAATGTTTCTGGAGTGGTTCCCGGAGGTGCTGTCGGTGTGGCAGCAGGGCAGGCTGGCGTGTATCGACAACGGCAGCTGGTCCGCGTTTCAGTCCAGGGTTCTGTCGCCGGTCAAGCAGTGGCAGCTGCAACTGGCCGGTGGAGGCAGTGTCGTGGTCGTGACCTCGGCGGGTGTGATCAGCACCATTGTTGCCGACCTGTTGGGGGAAAACCTGGCCTGGCAACGCGAACTCAACGTCTGCCTTTATAATGCCTCGGTGACAAGACTGTCACTGAGCGATACCGGCCAATGGCTGGCCGGCCCGATCAATTGCATTGAACACCTTGATGGGCGGGACCTGCAAACGCTGGCCTGATCACCGATAGCCGACTTCTGACTTCCGACCTCCAAAACCATGAGCCAATCTCCAGTCACCATCATTACCGGTTCCAGCCGCGGCATCGGTCTGTCAAGCGCGAAGTTGCTGGCCGCTCGCGGTCACGCAGTCGTGGTTTCCAGCCGCAACCAGGACAGTTGCGAGGCTGTGGCCGAAGCCATTCGCTCCGCTGGCGGACAGGCTCTGGCCGTGGCCTGTCATATCGGTCACGAGGACCAGCTTGCAGACTTGGTCGAAAAGACCGTCGCGCATTTCGGCCGACTTGACGGGGTGGTGATGAATGCTGCCAGTAATCCGGTCTACGGACCGTCGGACCAGGTCGATCTGAAGGCTTTCGACGTGATCATGCACAACAACGTGTTCAGCGCGATGCGTTTGGCTCACCTGGCCAGTCCGCACCTGGAAAAGGCACAAAGCGGGGCAATTGCCCTGGTCTCGTCAATTGCCGGCAGTTTCGGTAACAAGCTGATTGGTGTGTATGGCATGTCCAAGGCCGCTGAAGAGCAGCTGGTCCGCAACCTGGCCCTTGAGCTCGGGCCAGCCGGAATACGCGTCAATGCCGTGGCCCCGGGCCTGGTCAAGACCGATTTTGCCCAGGCGCTGCTGGACGACGAGCGCATGGTGCGGTATTTTGAATCGACCACGCCGCTGCGCCGATTGGCCGAGCCTGATGACATTGCGCGAGTGATTGCCTTTCTGGTCGGTCCGGACTCCGGCTGGCTATCGGGTCAGGTCATTACCGCCGATGGCGGATTGTCGGTGACCGGCGGATTCTGACAAGAACAATAAAAGCGGGAAGAACAATGTGCGTTAAGAGGGTTGTTTCACTGGTCGGTTTGCTCGGAATGTTCTGGTGCCTGTCGGCCGGCGCCCAGATCTACACCTATGTCGATGAAAACGGTATTACCGTATTTACCGACCGCAAGCCGGACAGCAACCGATACCAGGTGCACAACCTGGGCTGCTATGGCACTTGTCGGACGGGTGTGGATTGGGACAGTACGCCGTTGAAGTTTGGCGAGTTTTCGGAAGAAATCCGCGCTGCCAGTGACATCTTTGGTGTTGATGCCGCCCTGGTACGGGCAATCATGCACGCCGAATCGTGGTTCGAGGTCGATGCGGTTTCCCGCTCGGGCGCCGAGGGTCTGATGCAACTGATGCCGGCAACCCAGACCCGGTTCGGTGTTGTCGACGCATTCGATCCCCTGGATAACATCACCGCAGGCGTGGCTTACCTGGCCTGGTTGCTTGACGAGTTCGATCGGGATCTGACCCGGGTCATCGCGGCCTACAACGCCGGAGAGAATGCGGTCAAGCGACACCGGGGCGTGCCGCCGTTCGACGAGACCCGCGAATACGTGCGGCGAGTCAATATTCTTTATCAGCGCTACCGGCGTTCCGGTTGAAGCCACGCTAACAATGTTCGAGCCAGAGGGTTCGAACGATTTCTCAAGCTTTGAACCTGATTCGATTCGATCACCACCGGCAGTGCCGGCGGCAATCCATCAAACGCTGGTCAGGCGCTCATGCCTCGGATGTGCTGATTCAGGCGCGACTTGTGTCGAGCCGCCTTGTTGGCATGCATAATACCTTGCGAAACCGAACGGTCGATCGCCGGAACGGCTGCCTTGTAAGCCGCTTCGGCAGCCGGCTTGTCGCCTGCTTCGATCGCGTGCAGCACTTTCTTGATGGTGGTGCGAACATGGGAACGCAGCGACGCATTGTGCTGACGATGCCGTTCGGCCTGGCGGGCCCGCTTGCGGGCAGAAACGCTATTGGCCACGTATTACTCCTGGATTCTGGTGTGAAAAAACAAGCCGAGTATTGTCCTTCGAAAAGCCGGGTGAGTCAAGCAATACCGCCAGCCCGCAGAGCGTACGGATGAGTCTTCTTCGCTCCACCTTCAGTTTCGGCTCGATGACGCTGGTGTCCCGTGTGTTGGGACTGGTTCGCGATGTCGTGATTGCCCGCTGGTTCGGGGCAACAGCGGCCACCGATGCTTTTGTGGCTGCCTTCAAGATTCCGAATTTTCTCAGAAGGCTGTTTGCCGAGGGTTCGTTTTCGCTGGCGTTTGTCCCGGTACTGGCCGAGTATCGCGAGCGCGGCGACCAGGCCGCGCTGAAATCCCTGATTGACGCCACGGCCGGAACGTTGCTCGCCGTACTGCTGGTGATTACCGCCATTGGTGTGCTTGCCGCGCCCTGGGTAATCAGCCTGTTCGCGCCCGGATTCCGCGATGACCCTGCCCAGTTCGCGCTGGCCAGCGACATGCTCCGGGTCACCTTTCCTTACCTGCTGCTGATCGCGATGACCGCGCTGGCTGGCGGTATTCTCAACACCCTGGGCCGCTTTGCCATGCCGGCCCTGACCCCGGCCCTGCTCAATATCGCGCTGATTGTCGCGGCGATCGCATTCAGTCCGTATTTTGCCGAACCGATCAAGGCGCTGGCCTGGGGGGTGCTGGCCGCCGGCGTTCTGCAACTCGGATTCCTGTTGCCTTCGCTGGCTCGCCACGGGGTGTTACCGATACCACGGCCCGGTTTCTCTCACCCCGGGGTGCGCCGGATCATGCGATTGATGGTGCCGACGCTGTTTGGCTCGTCGGTGGCCCAGATCAGCCTTTTGCTGGACGTGCTGATCGCTTCGCTGCTGGTGACCGGCAGTATTACCTGGCTGTACTACGCCGACCGGATGATGGAGTTTCCGCTGGGATTGTTCGGCGTGGCGCTGTCGACGGTGATTCTGCCGACCCTGTCCAGTCAGCACTCAGCGGGAGATCCCGAACGCTTTCGCCGCACCCTGGACTGGGCAATGCTGCTCGGCCTGGTGGTCGGCCTACCCGCCGCGGTCGGCCTGGCGGTGCTGGCCGATCCGGTGGTCATTGCCCTGTTCCAGTACGGTGCTTTCAGCCCGGAAGGCGCCCGGATGGCTGCGCTGGCCTTGACCGTGTACTGCCTGGGCCTGCCCGCGTTCATGGGCGTCAAGATTCTGGCACCAGGGTATTTCTCGCGCCAGGATACGCGCACGCCGGTCAAGATCGCGATCATTGCATTGACCACCAATATGGTGCTCAACGTGATCTTTGTGCTGGCGCTGATCAGCTACCTGGCCGGCGGTGATTTTTCGGCGGGCCTGTTGCCAACCCTGGCCGCGCACCCGGGAGCGCATGTCGCCCTGGCCCTGGCTTCCAGTGCATCAGCCTGGCTCAACGCTGCTTTGCTCTGGCGCGGACTGCGCCACCAGGGCCTGGCTCCAATACTGCCCTGGCAGCGGATTGGTCAGGTGGTCACAGCCAGCCTGCTGATGGCAGTCGCGGTCATTGCGCTGATGCCGACAACCGCTGAAATGCTGGACTCGAGCCTGGCCGTTCGGTTGGGCTGGCTGGCAGGCGGGGTAATCATGGGAGCGGTTGTGTACGGGTTGGTCCTGCTGGGGCTTGGAGTTCGGCCGGGGGTGCTGGCGCGGCCGAAGGAACTATAAAAACAAGGATTCCGGGTTCAGGTTTCAGGGGTGGCACGACAGGGATCGAAGCGTAGGTCGGGGTAGCGCAGTTCGGAGGGCGGGCGCGGTTTGCCGGAGGCAAGAAGCGCCTGACCGGAGAATGGCCGCGCGTGTCCCCGACGGGACCATGCCCGACGCAATCTCCGGAAACACGCTACACCTGCCGGAAGGATTTTCCGGATTTGTGATGCATATCGCAGCGAATAATCAGCTGGACTGATAATTTAGATCGCAAGATTGGTCGCAACGGCCGGTCGCGAGAGGAAGGGGACTCGTCTTCCGGTCCGCTCTATCAATGGTTCATCCGAATCGGGCCAATCGACTTCGACACACACACAGTTCGAGGACGATATGACATCGACAACCCCCTTCCAATCCATGCATTTCCTGGTTGCCCTGCCCATGCTGCTTGTCGGCAGTCTGGCATTGGCACAGCCAACGTCAATCGGCGAGCCTGGCACACCCGATTTCCCGCCCGATTTCCCGGGCAACAACCCTGGTGGCGGACCACCGCCCTGGGCTGGTGGTCCCCCGCCCTGGGCCGGCGATGATGATGACGACGACGAAGTCCCTGATGATGAGGATCAGACGCCCGATTTCTGTTCAGGCGGCCCGCAGCCCGGCGGTCCGAACGGTCAGGCCGGCATGTCCAGCATCGCCCACCTGAACTTCTCGCAGCAGGATCCGGATACCGGAGAACCGCTGGAGGACGGAGCTCAGGCGCGCATCATGTACCGATGGATAGCGCCCCTGTTCGACTTCGTGTTCAACGCTCATGGACTGGAGCCCGAGGGCGAGCATACGTTGACCTATCAACCGCAGCCGATGCCTTCCAGTGGCGTTATCTGCCTGGCGACCGGCGTAGTCAATGAGGACGGTGATCTCCATCTGCAGGACGCTTTCGAGATCGATTCCGATCTTCCGGCAGCGTATGACGACAACCAGGACGAAGCTGTATTGGCGCTCGTCGATGCTGCGGATGTTGACTGTGAGGCCGGGGAGATGATCGTCTGGGTCCCCGAGAACTACCTGTTTGGCGATGAGGGCATGTTCTATGTCGACTCTGATCTCGAGGAAGATGATGATGGCTGATACCAGCCACTGATTGTTCCCTGGCTCTACCTGATCACCGAAAGCCCCGGCTCCACCGCCGGGGCTCTTTATCTTTGTATGGACCGTCTGGGATGTCACCACGAACAGAGATCGAAGCGTAGGTCGGGGTGACATCCCCGACGGGTCCATGTCCGACGCAATCTCCGAAAATACGCTACACCTGCCGGATACGTTCTCCAAATGGTCGACGAGTTCAGGCTTGATACCTTCTCGACGATCAAATCGTGATTCGTTGCCAAAAGCCAGACATCTGGTGGATCCGGCAACATGGACCGTCGGGGACGTCGCCCCGACCTTGTATGTTGATCCTGCAGCTGGACAATGAGTGAGTGTTCACCGGGGAAACCGTCCCGACCTTGAGGCAGACGAGCGTCTGACCTCGCACGTAGAGCGGTTCCCCGCCTCATTGCTCAG